>Ga0209039_10000112_pt1 | contig 70703 bp, 76 predicted proteins | sample BogFormECP12_OM1_FD_188238 | JGI IMG/M metagenome (GOLD analysis project Ga0209039, IMG submission 188238) | Bog forest soil microbial communities from Calvert Island, British Columbia, Canada - ECP12_OM1 (SPAdes) (version 2) | ecosystem: Environmental > Aquatic > Freshwater > Wetlands > Bog ...
CGGTTAACAGCCCCGAAAGTTGCCGCAAGGTTTCAAGGCCTCCGGAAGTATCAGTACCACCTAAAAAGCAACGCTTCCTGCGCAGGAAGTGGACTTGGAAGATTGCGACTGGCGCAACTCTCTTATCCAACTCAAAAATAGCATGAGAGTATGCGCGAAGCGGGGAGAGGAAAGCTGCAAGCGACTGAAAACAAAACAAATTGAGTTGAAAGAAATTTGTCAATGGGACTTGGAGAATGCGGGTTACACTACGCGGAGGAGTGACCGATGAGTCCTGTGGAGACTGTGCTCAAGTTCATCGACTCGATCAACGAACGCGATGCCGACAAGCTGGTTGAGTTGATGACAGAAGATCACGTGTTTGTCGATTCCCTGGGCCAGACCGTGCGTGGCCGCGAACAGATGCGCGGCGGCTGGCGTGGGTACTATGCTTTTTGTCCGGACTATTGGGTCACTCGCGAGGCCATCCTTGCAGACGAGAATGTAGTGGCCGTCTTCGGCTTGGCGGGCGGTACGATCGCCGCCAATGGCAAGCTCCCGCCTGAGAACCGGTGGCGCACGCCGGCAGCATGGCTGGCCGTGGTGGAGGACGGCCGGGTGAAGGAGTGGCGCGTTTACGCCGACAACAAGCCAGTGTACGACATCATCGCGAAACTCACGAAGACGCCGTCAAGATAAGCACGACAGCCCAGCAAACGCCGCAAAGAGACATAAGATCTAGTGCGTCATGGCGTAGACGATGTAGTTCACGCCGATGCGGATGCCGAGGGCGGAGAAACGAGCGGGGTATGTGGGTTCGTCGGCATTCTCCCAGGAATCGCCGAGATCGTTGTTGTGGGTCATGACGGCGATCAGCCGGCCCTTGTCGTCATAAATGCCGCGCCAGTGGGCGCCCGAGCCGCCAGCGCCGTCGGCGCCATGGAACCAGTCGGTGGGACACTTCTCGCAGATGCTGTGGGTTTGCGTGTATTGCATGCCGGGCACCTGATAGCGGTCATCCAAATCGTAGACGGTGTGAAAAATCGGATCTTTGTCCGGAATATCGACGATCTGGCGATCGGGCTCGATGCGCCGCATACAGTGGATGAAAACATTCCACTCGTCGTCGCCGTGGAAATCGTCGCACATGAAGAAACCGCCGCGATCCAGAAACTCCCGAAACTTCTTTACCATCTGCTCGGTCAGTTCCCAATGGCCCACTTCCACGGCGTAGAGCCACGGATAGTTGAACACGTCGTCGTCCTTTTCCAGATTGACCACCTGTTCGGCCGACTTGCCGGCGATGCGCGTCAGCCGCCGGATGGCCAGCGCCAGGTGACGGTCCGACCGGGGGTAGTCGATAGTCCAGTTGGTGTTTCCGTCATGCCAGTCGTACCCGCGTTTTTCCCGGGCCTGCCAATCGATGTTCAAGGGCGTGGTGGGATACATGAGGCGCGCGAAGGTCCACTCGCCGGGAACCAGATAGTCTTTGGGTAAAGGAAAATTGTTGTATTCCCACGCGGGATACTCGCGGAATGGGTCCTGCGCCCAAAGCGTGCACACCAACAGTCCGCAACCTACAACCCCGGCTAAGATCTCGCCTCGCATCTATTCTTCCAGTATAGACGCGCGATCAACGGCCTCGTCTCGCTCCGGCGCCAACGGTGACGCGCTCGGGCATGTCGGCCAGCGCATAACTGAAGACCGCCAGGGCCGCGACGCTCTTGCGGAAATCGTCGGGATTGACCTTTTCCAAGGTATCGGCTTCGGAATGATGCCAGTCGAAATAGTGGGTACCGGCGGCGCGTTCGGAGAAGCCAGGCACGCCATCGCGGATGAGCGGATTGATATCTTCGCCACCGCCGCCGCCGGTGATTTCGCCGGCGCCGATGGGCTCGAGGAGCGCGCCGATCTGGCGCAGCATGTCAATGGATTTGGCATCGACGCCGGCGCCGAAGCCGCGGGGCGTCTCGGCCCCGCCGTCCATTTCGAGCGCGGCCACCTGGTTCTTGATCTGGCTGCCGACGAACGCGCGGTAAGCCTCGCCACCGCGCCCTCCGTTCTCTTCGTTCACCCAGAATGCCACTCGCAGGGTACGCCGCGGCTGCAGGCCCAGCTTGTGAATCAGCGCCAGCGCCTGCAGGCAGGCCATGATGGAGGCGCCATCGTCCTGCGCTCCCTGGCCGACGTCCCAGGAATCGATGTGGCCGCCGATCACTACCACTTCTTCGGGATGTTCCTTGCCCGGAATTTCGCCGATAACGTCGCCGCTATCGGCGTCGGGAAGCATTTGCGCGCCCATTTCGAGGTGGATCTTTACGGGGACGCCTTCGGAATACAGGCGGCCGATCATGAGCGCGTCCTCCGGCGAGATTGCGGCGGTGGGAATCTTCGGCTGGGCTTCGTCGTATTCCATCGCGCCGGTGTGCGGGATCTGCATGGCGAGCGGAGTGGCCGAGCGCACCAGCGCGGCCACCGCGCCCAGCGCCGCGGCGCGCGATGCACCGCTCTGGCGGTAATTCCGGCCCGAGCCGTAACCCTGGAACGCGTAATTGTAGACCACGATCTTGCCCTGCACTTTGTCGCGCCCGAGCCTGGCCAGATCGTCAAAGCTGGAGACGGCCACGGCGTCGGCGGTGATTCCGCCGGGGGGCGTGCCGACGCTCATCCCCAGCCCGAGCATATGGAGCGGCTTGTCGAGCGGCGTGAGGATGCGGCCGGATTCGGCGCCGCGCACCCAGTGCGGCACCTTGGCGGGGATAATGCGCACGTTCGCGAGGCCGGCGGCTTTCATCTGCTCCACCGACCAGGCGACGGCTTTTTCCAGCGACGCCGAACCGCTCAAGCGGTTGCCGATGCGGTAACAGAGATACTCGAGACGGTCGTAGCCCTCGGTATCGGCGAGAGCCGCCTGGATCAGCTTGCCGGCGGTCTCGCGATAGCGCTCGGTGAGATCCGAAGAAGCGTCCTGCGCGACGGCGGTGGAAGCGGCCAGGAAAAGCAAAGCGAGTACGGGAGTGCACCCAATCATCATTGACATGGTACTGCGAGCCGGATGGTCAGCGCACGAGCGGGATGTATGCAGGCACGCTGCGCTGGTATTCGCGAAACTGATCGGCGAAGCGCGAAGCCAACAGGCGGTCCTCGGTGCGGACGCGGATTTCCGTGCCCAGCACGAAGACCGCGAGCGCGAGCGGCATCCACTGCCACGGGGTGAGAACCAGCAGAGTGGAGAGCAGCATCAAGAGTAGCGATGCGTAGATCGGGTGGCGCACCACGGCATACGGGCCGGTGCGGACGAGCTGGTGGTCCGTATAGAGCCCGGCGCGGATGCGAAACTGCCTGCCCAGGTGCGTGACCGAGGTCCACGCGATCCCGATGGCGAGCGCGGCCAGAAGCCACGAAGCCGCGATGCGGGCGACGCCCGGTGGAGAGTCGGGAGGAAGTCGCAGGGTGAAGGCCAGGGCGATGCCGAGGATCTCAAAGAACAACCCGGCCAGGGTTGGACCGGAAACCGTGGTGGAGGCGCGCTTCTGATAAAGCGGGGCACGGAAGACGAACGGATAGAACCACGCCACCCAACACACGATCAGCTCCAGACGAATCATGCCGGAAGGCATATTAGTTCACTCCGTGGGCAAACCGGGGACAGCTATCCAATTCCAAAGGCGGGAATTGGTAGCAGTCCCCGTTTTGCGGCGGCATGCTACTTCACGCCCTGGAGGATGGTGTTGGCCATGCGCGCATCTTCAAACTCGGTGCGGTCGCCGGCTTTCTTGCCGGGCACGGGCAGCAACCGCGCGGCAAGCGGCTTGTTCCATTTGAAGGCTAGCGTGGCGACATCGCCCACGATGCGCGCCAGACGATCTTCGCCGGTGTCGCCGGGCAGCGGCACGGTGTCGAGCCCGCCCGCGCACACTGCCGAGTATGCCAGCAGGGAATCGATGTTGTACGCGCCTTCCGCCCATCGCCGGGCGAGCACGGCGTCTTCGAGCACAGGGACCATCAGCCCGGAGTATCCGATGCGCTTGACGGGCGCGGCCTGCACGACGCGCGTGATGATGGCAGCGGCGGTCATGGTGCCGTTGGAACCGAAGGCGCTGCCAGTGAAGGCCTCGATCGCGCGGCCGATGGAAACCTCGCCGAGGGGCGCGGGCGTGGGATCGATTCCGGCGTAAGTCCAATTACCCGACTTGGCGATCCCGGCAGCAATGGTCTCTGCGGCAGCCAGGGGTTGCGCCAGCGCCGCGGCCAGCGCTGTCTCAGCACGGCGCGGATCGCGTTCGCGGGCAAAGACGTCCGCGACCACATTGGCGCTTTCCAGGCCGACAGAAAAAGTGCGGCCGCCGCCCAGGTGCCAGGCGCCGGGAAAGAACGGCCCATAGGGTTTGAGCATGGCGATGGCCGCGAAGTTGAAATTGGCCTGGCCGTGCGGGCTATGTGTGGCGAGCGCCTGGATGAGGCGCGCCGACTGGCGAACCGCGTTCCAATGAATGCCGTCTTCGGCCGCCACCACCAGGCTCGAATTCAGCTTGACACGGGGAAGCACTTCGGCCAGCAGATCGACGGGCGCAGTGTCATCCGAGTCGTCGAGCATGGCCGGCCCGATACTGCCGGAAAAGCCCAGCCTGGACGCCAGCTCGTCGAGTTTCAGAAGAAACGCCACGGCGGCGGCGCGCGTCATCCCAGATGTGTAGCGAGTGAACGGTTGGGTGGAGATGCGGATAGTTTCCACGTCAAAACCGGCGCCGCGGTAGGCTTCTCTGGCGCTAGTCAGGAAGCGAACGGCGTCACCGATTTGGGAAGAATAGTCGGTGGCGTCGATGTCGATGAAGGCCGTGATGGCTCTGACCTTCGGTTCGGCGCCGGCGCCCCAAGCCGCGGACGCAACCAGCAAGATCAGAAAACTTTTGCGCATGGATCGGTTATAGCATGCCGGGGTGGAAGACAATTTGCAATGTTCAGAACCCCAAAGTACCATTTAGAAGACACAGGAGAGTCAATGAGCGCCATGAGCATTCGAAGCACCGGATTTTCAAGATGGACCAGTCTGGCGGTGACCGGGCTGGTCTTGGCCTCGTCGGCGTTTGTTTACGCCCAGACCAAGGAGGAAAAAGACAAGGCTAAGAAAGCCCCTCCACCAGCCCAAAGGACCGAACCGGTTCAGAGAGCGGCTCCGCCGGTTCAAAGAACAGCTCCGCCGGCTGAAAGGACTGCTCCGCCGGTTCAAAGGTCGAATCCGCCAACCCCTCAGCAGAAGAGCATCACGCCGACTCCCACCCAGACTACGGTTCATCCGCCAGCCCCCAATAAGGGCGGCGAGGTGGCGCCGGTGCGCCAACCCGGCACGGTCAACACCAATAACCCGGTTCGCCAACCGGGCACAGTCAACGGCAATCAGAACCAAGTTCGCCAGCCGGGCACGGTCGGCAATCAGAACCAGGTTCGTCAACCGGGCACAGTCGGCAATCAGAACCAAGTTCGCCAACCGGGCACAGTCGGCAATCAGAACCAAGTTCGCCAACCGGGCGGAATGACGGGCGTCAACGCCGGCCGTAATAATCGGCCAGCGGACTTCCACGGCGCCAATAACACGCAGGTCCACTATGGTTCCAATGGCCAGCCGCGGGTGGTGCAGGCGCGCGGAATGACCATCGTGCATACGCCTGGGGGTACGCGCCAGGTGGTGGTGGAGCGGCCCGACCATACGATGATCGTGACCCATGGCGCCCGAGATGGCTTCGTCCAGCGGCCCTACGTGGTGGGCAACGTGACTTATGTGCAGCGCAACTATTATGTTGGCGGGGTCGCTTACACGCGCGTCTACCGGCCCTATATGTTCGGAGGCATTTCGCTGAACGTATACATGCCGGGCCGCTACTACGCGCCCGGATTTTATGCCTGGGCCTATAGTCCTTGGGCAACGCCGGTGGTGTACAACTGGGGCTGGGCGGGAAGTCCCTGGATGGGGTTCTATGGCGGATGGTTCACGCCTTACCCCAGCTATGCCAACGCCACCTTCTGGCTGACGGACTACCTGATCTCGATGGACTTGCAGCAGGCGTACCAGGACCGCATGGCCGCTGCCGCCAATGCTCAGCCTTACCCGGCAGGCGTCACCCCGTTGACGCCGGACGTGAAGCAGGCGATTGCCAATGAGGTCAGCCTGCAACTGAATGAAGAGCGGGCCGCTGCACAGAATCCGAATGCGGCGTCCGGCGCTCCCGCGTTCCTGACTGACAATTCGGCTCACGTGTTCCTGGTCTCAAGCAGCCTGTTTGTGATGTCGAATGGCGGCGTCGAATGTCCCGTGACGGAAGGCGACGTGCTGCAGATGACCGCGCCGCCGCCGCCTGGTTCGCCATCCGTCAACGTCGTGGTTCTGGCCTCCAAGGGAGGTGAGTGCCGCAAAGGCAGCATGGTTTCCGTGGGGATCACAGACCTGGCGGACATGCAGAGCCAGATGCGCGCCACCATCGACCAGGGACTGGGCGTATTGCAGAAGGGCCAGGGCGGCGTTCCGGCGCCACCCCCCGCCGCCCAGGCGCAGCCGGTACAGGCGGCCTATGCAGCCGCGGCGCCGCCGCCCGACCCCAACGTGGCGACCGAGATCACGCAGCAGGTCCAGACGTCTACCCAGGCGGAAGGCGATGCGCTCAACCAGGCGCAGCAGGCCGCGCCCGCCGACAGCGGCTCCCCGACCGTCAATATCAGCCTGGGGATGAGCATCGACGATGTGGTGGCCGCGCTAGGCAAGCCCCAGCAGATCGCCGACCTGGGATCCAAGAAGACGTATTTCTACAGCAACATGAAGGTGATCTTCACGGACGGGAAGGTGACGGACGTTCAGTAATTTGATTTGTAGCGCCGGCGGTCTTGGCCGCCGGTTCTCTCCTTGAATATGTACTGGCATGGAGGACTGCGCCATTGGGTCCTGAGAACTCCGACGTCTTCGTGGCGATGATCAAGCGCGCATAAGACACCGGCGGCAAGACCGCCGGCGCTACCAGTTGGCCTTAAGTCACCACCACCTTGCCGAACCCGGCTTTGCTCTCCAACCTTTCATGCGCGGCGCGGATTTCGGCTAGCGGATAAACCGAGTCCACTACCGGCCGCAGTTGTCCGCGAAAGACGAATTTCAGCGCCTGGTGCAGTTCTCCCATGGTGCCCATAAAGGAACCGAGCAGGCTCCATTGCTTGCTGAAGAGGTAGCGCAGATCGACGCGCGCATCGTATCCGGTGGTCGAGCCGCAGGTGACCAGGCGGCCACCGGGGGCGAGCGATTCCAGGCTCTTCGGCCAGGTAGCCGCGCCTACGTGTTCCACCACCACGTCGACACCCCGCTTACCGGTGAGCTTGCGCACTTCGGCGGAAATATCGTCCCGGTAGTGATCGATCGCGTGGTCGGCGCCCAGCTCGCGCGCCCGCGCCAGCTTGTCAACGCCAGAGGCGGTCGAGATCACGCGGCACTGAAACATCTTGGCGATCTGGATAGCGGCCGAACCGACACCGCTCGAAGCCGCCAGCACCAGCACGTCTTCCCCCGCTTGGAGGCGCGCGCGCGTGATGAGCATGTGCCACGCCGTGAGGAAGACCAGCGGAGCGGCGGCGGCCGCTTCAAAGCTCAAAGTGTCGGGGATTTGGATCACACTGTACTCCGGCGCGGCCAGGAGCTCGGTATTGCCGCCGTCATGTCCGTAGCCGAACACGGAGTAGCGGCGGCATTGGTTGTCGCGGCCGGCCAGGCACGCCACGCATTGGCGGCAGCTCAGGCCCGGCGAAAGCACCACGCGCCAGCCCGGGCGCACTCGTTCGCACCCATCGCCCACAGCCACGATTTCCCCGGCGATGTCGCTGCCCAGCACGTGCGGCATGGCAAACTTCATCCCGGGAATGCCGGCCCGTACGAAGAGGTCCAGGTGGTTCAGCGCACAGGCCCGCACGCGCACCAAAACCTGGTCAGCGCGAATGGCGGGCTCAGGCACATCTTCATAGACCAGCACATCCGGCCCGCCGTGCTGGTGGATGCGGGCGGCTTTCATCCGTACAGTTTACTTCTTTGCGGCAGTGAAGATGATGCCCATGCTACCCGGCGGAATGTTCTCGGTTTCCACCTTCACATCCAGATCGGTGCGGCCGCTGTCTTTCAAGAGCTGCACCAAAACTTCACGCGCCCGTTCCACCTCAGCGGCTTCATAGGGCCGCTCGACGGCCAGCGGCACTTCGCGCTCCGTAAGGCGGCGTTGAATCTGATCCTGCGAAACCGGAAAACCGCGATAGGTAATGGACCTGACCACCGGTCCGCGGCTCTGCGACTCGAGCGCGCGGCTGGTGGCCTCCGCCTGCTGCGCCAGAGGGCTCTCCGGATAGACCTGCGCCACCGTGCGGTAGGCGATGAAGGCCGCTTTGGCGTGGCCGGTCTGCTGTTTCTCCCGGGCGTCCATAAAGAGGTCCAGGGCGAAGACTTCGCTTCTGGCTTTGTTGGCAAGCGGGCTGTCGTAATAAGTGTTAGCCAACGTAACGAGTGCCAGGCGCGCCCGTTCGAACCGGCCATGCGCCTCATCCCGGACGGCGGTATCGAACAGCACCTGGTCCGGTGCGGCCGGCTGCGCGAACGCGCCGGCCGCACCAGCCAGGAGCAGGACCATGAAAAGCCGCTTCATCCGGTTTCCAACAGCACTTCCACAACCACGCTGGATCCATTGAAAAATGAACGCATAGCCTCGAACTGCCGTGGGTTCCCGTTCACGCTGAGCGGTTACGGCCACACGAGTCGGCTAGATTCTGACTTCTGACTCCCGACTTCCAAATCCCGCAGGGATTTCAAGGGCGAAGCCCTTGCTTCCCCTTTCGTGTATTCTGAAGAGTCAAGGGAGGCTGCTATCGTCAAGTTCTGTGTGCTGGCCAGCGGCAGTTCGGGGAACGCCGCCCTGCTGGCCACCGAAAACACGTGCGTTCTGGTGGACGCCGGCCTGAGCATGAGGGAACTCGCCAAGCGGCTGGCGGCCATCGGCGAAGATCCGGAACGCATCTTCGCATGCCTCGATGCCATCCTCATCACGCATGAGCATTCCGATCACGTTTCGGGTCTTCCGGTGCTGGCGCGCAGCAAGAAGATTCGCGCCACCATCCATATGACGCACCTCACCTCTCCGGCCATCGATTGGGGTGAAACCGCGCCGCGCCTGGAGCCGTTTCAGGCGGGCGCCGCGCTGCGGATCGGCGACATCGAAGTGCAGAGCTTCACCATCCCGCACGATGCCAGGGACCCGGTGGGCTTCGCGTTTGAGGCGCAGGGCGTGCGCATTGCCATCGCCACCGACCTCGGTTACATTCCCGAGTCCGTCAAGTTTCACTTGCGCCGCACGGACCTGCTGTTGCTCGAAGCCAATCACGATCTCGACATGTTGAAGGTGGGGCCGTATCCCTGGGCCGTGAAGCAGCGCGTGATGAGCCGCGTGGGGCATCTCTCCAACCTGGTGATGTCGGATTACCTGGAGCAGGATCTGGACGCCGCCACCTGCCAACTGGTGCTGGGCCACCTGAGCGAACAGAACAATCATCCGGCCATCGTGCACATGATGGCCACGCAGGCGCTCGATGGCCGTGGCTTGCGGACGCGGCTTTCCATCGCATCGCAACATACGCCGTCGGCGGTCTTTCGCTTCTGAACTTATGATTCCCCGATACACGCGGCCCGAAATGGGCCGGATCTGGACCGACCAGAACAAATTCCAGCAGTGGCTGGAGGTGGAGCTGGCGGCTTCCGAGGCGCTGGCCTCGCTGGGCGTGGTTCCCGCCGAGGCGGCGCGGCTGCTGCGCCAGCACGCCAGTTTCGACGTGGCCCGCATTCTGGAAATCGAAAAGGAGGTGAAGCACGACGTGATCGCCTTCACCACCGCCGTGGCGGAAAGCATGGCGCAAGCGGGCCACGCGGAGGCGTCGCGCTGGCTGCACTACGGCCTCACATCAAACGACGTGGTGGATACGGCCCAGGCGCTGCAATTGCAACAGGCTGCGGGGATTATCCTTCGAGACCTGGAAGGCCTGCGCGCGGTGCTGAAACGGCGCGCGGTGGAATTCCAGCATGCCGTCCAGATCGGCCGCACCCACGGCGTGCATGCCGAGCCCATCACCTTCGGCCTGAAACTGGCGATCTGGTACGAGGAAACCGGCCGCAACCTGGCGCGCGTGCGCGCCGCCGCCGAAGATCTGCGGGTGGGGAAAACTTCGGGAGCCGTAGGCACCTTCGCGCACATCGGCCCGGAGGTGGAGGAACTGATTTGCGCCCGCCTCAACCTGCGTGCCGCGCCGGTGACCTCGCAGGTGATCCAGCGCGATCGCCACGCCAACTTCGTCTCCGCCCTGGCGCTGGTCACGGCGCTCTGCGAAAAGATCGCGCTCGAAGTGCGGCACTTGCAGCGCACCGAGGTCCGCGAGGCGGAAGAGTATTTCGCGCGCGGCCAAAAGGGCAGCTCGGCCATGCCGCACAAACGCAACCCGGTCACGTGCGAGCAGATCTGCGGCCTGGCGAGGGTGGTCCGCGCCAACGTGCAGGCGGCCTTTGAAGACGTGGCCCTCTGGCACGAACGGGATATTTCGCATTCGTCGGTGGAACGGGTGATTCTGCCCGATTCCACGATTCTGGCCGACTATCTGCTCGACAAAACCACGCGGCTGGTGGACACGCTAATGGTCTATCCGGAGCGCATGCGCCGCAACCTGGACCTCACGCGCGGGCTGGTTTTCTCGGGGCAAGTGCTGCTCGATCTGGCGGCCGCCGGCATGCTGCGCGAGCAGGCCTATCGCATTGTCCAGGCCCATGCGATGCGCGCGTGGGAAGAGGAAGGCGATTTCCGCGCGGCTATCGAAGGCGACCCGGAAATTCGCGCCGTTCTGAAACCCGAGCAAATCGCCGAAGCTTTCTCGCTGGACCGCCAGCTCCGCAACGTGGACAAAATTTTCGCACGGGTGTTTGGGAAAGAGTAAAAGGGCCCACGCTGATCTGGTCAGATGACCAGTTCGGAAATGCTACAGTGGAATCATGAGTCATCGGATCGTGAATGTAACCGAGTTTAAGGCCAGGTGCCTCGCTCTACTGAATGAAGTCGGAGAGCGCGGCGGTAGGATCACGATCACAAAACGCGGCCGGCCACTCGCTACCGTAGGGCCTGCGCAGAGGCCTGCCTGGAAATCTCCCGAGGGCGCATGGGCCGGAAAGGTGACGGTCGCCGATGACCTCCTGGGAACCGACACATCCGAACTTTGGGAAGTATTGCGCCATCGTCCGGGAGCACGGGATTGTTGAACCCTCGCTTCCTGCTCGACACGCACATCCTCGTTCGTTGGCTTACGGCGCCTAAAAAGCTTTCCCGAGAGCAAGCGCGGGTTCTGCGCGACGCCGTCCGGCAGCGCGAGCCCGTCGCGATCAGCGCTATCACACTGCTTGAGATCGCCATTCTGTTTGGTGATGGCAGCACGCGCAGCGATATCCCTGTCGGTGAACTTTTCAGCGTACTCGAATCGAATCCGGCCCTTCAGATCATTCCGCTGACGGTGGATGTCGCCGCAGAGGTCGCTACGCTTGGCGGATCTCTTCGAGATCCCGCCGACCGGACGATTGTCGGCACGGCGCGTGTACACAAGCTCCGGCTCATAACGTCGGATCAGCGCATCATCGACTCAAACCTGGTGTCAGTCGTCGTGTAGTAGACATGTCTGGACAGGTGCTCGGAACGGGCTTCCCCGAAAGGCGCCACCGGCCGGCCCGATACGGTTCCTCTGAAACACGGGAGCTGACCGTTACACACGCGCCCCCGCACATAGGATTAGAATGGTGCCATGGAGTGCACGCCCTCCAGATCCCGCCCGGGGCTTTTCGGCTCCGACTAGGTTCCCATCCGCTCCCGCGGCGCGCGCCTGTCCGGCGCGCAAGTCTTCAACCTCTGAATCGATAAGAAACACGACAGGAGTCTCCACATGAATAAGACCTTGGAACCCATCCGCATGGACCTGCCCCATCTCACCGGTCCCCTGCCTGGGCCGCGGGCGAGGGCTGTCATGGAGCGCGACACCCGGGCGGTATCGCCTTCCTACACGCGCGGGTATCCGCTGGTGGTCGACAGCGCTTCCGGCGCCATGGTTCAGGACGTCGATGGCAACCGCTTCCTCGATTTCAACGCCGGTATCGCGGTAGTGGCCACCGGCCACTGCCATCCGCGCGTGGTGGAAGCCATCCAGAAGCAGGCTGCCCGCCTGATCCACATGTCGGGCACCGATTTCTATTACGACGAAATGGTCACGCTGGCCGAGAAACTCGGCGAGATCGCGCCGGGCGACGCGGCGCGGCGCGTTTCATTTGGCAACTCGGGCGCGGAGGCGGTGGAGGGATGTTTCAAGCTGGCGCGCTGGTCCACGGGCCGCGACAAGATCATCGCGTTCTTCGGAGCTTTCCACGGCCGCACCATGGGCGCGCTCTCGCTCACCGCGCGCAAGAGCGTGCAGCGCGCGGGTTTCGGCCCCTTCGTTCCCGGCGTAGTGCATGCGCCCTATCCCAACTGCTACCGCTGCCCCTTCGGAGAGAAGGAGGAGACCTGCGCGGTGGAATGCGTGAAGCACATCGAGCAGACGCTGCTCAAAACCATCGCGCCGCCGGAGGAGACCGCGGCCATCGTAGTGGAAGTGGTGCAGGGCGAAGGCGGGTACGTGGTGCCGCCGAAGAAGTTTTTCGATGAGCTGGCCCGCGTGGCCCGCCAGAACGGGATTCTGCTGGTTTTGGACGAGGTGCAATCCGGCATGGGCCGCACCGGGAAGATGTGGGCGTCCGAGCATTTCGACCTGGTCCCGGACATTCTGGCGGTGGCTAAGGGGATCGCCAGCGGCATGCCGCTGGGCGCCACGGTGGCGCGCGCCGACCTGATGACGTGGCCGCCGGGAGCGCACGCTTCCACCTTCGGAGGCAACCCGGTCTGTTGCGCCGCGGCGCTAGCCACCATCGCGCTGCTCGAGGAAGGCTTAATAGAAAACGCGGCCCGCATGGGCGCGCACATCCGGAGCCGCATCGACGGCTGGCCGGCCCGGTTCCCCACGGTGGGGCAGGTGCGCGGGCTGGGATTGATGATTGGAATCGAGATGGTGCGCGACCAGCAAAGCCGCGAGAAGGCGCCACAGATTCGCGACCGCGTCGTGGACCTGGCATTCGAACGCGGGCTGCTGGTGCTGGGCGCCGGCGAAAACTCCATCCGGCTGTGCCCGCCGCTGGTGGTGACGCGCGACCAGTGCGATTTCGCGGTGGAGACCCTCGAGGCGTGCTTGAAACTGGCCGGCTGAGGCTAGGATGTAGGTTCGGAAGTTCAGTTACTTATTCCGCTCGGATCAGAGCCGGGCCCAGGGGGGCACCCCGTAAGAGAGCGGTCGCCGGACGACGGAACGAATTCTATCGGTCACAGAGCTAGAGCTGTTGAGTCCCGTCGACCCTGGCCAGCCTCCGGTCAAAGGTGCCCAGCGGAAGGTGTCCGGCCTTCCGGGCCAGGTGAAGCATCAGGCAATCGGAAAAACCCAGTGCCGGTTTTGCGCGGAACAGTTCCAGCGCCCCTGTCACGGTTTCCGGATCCTGCAGGACCAAATCCCGGTGATTGAGCAACATCTCAAGCGCCTGAGCCAGGCTCTTCGGATTGAGGTTGTAGACGCTGGCAAGCACCCACATGGCCTCGGCCAGCGTGAGCACCGAGACCCATGCCCCCTTTTCGATAAAGCTCTCGGCGGACGCGGCTTGGCGGGAATCGTCTCTTGTGATCAGGCGAACCAGAACATTCGTATCAATGGCGCGCATGACGCTTTCGGACGTAACGCCCGATGCCCTCTCTCAATTCCTTGAGGCTTCGAGCCGCCGGCGTCCGGTCCCCGAACAACGTCCGATGGATATCCTCGGAACTGAAGCGGGATGCGCGACTGACGACAATGTTGTTGCCATCCTCCTTCCATTCCAGGACTGAGCCCGGCCCGATACCGAGCTTTCGCCGTACGTCTGCCGGGACTGAAATCTGTCCCTGTGCCGTAACCTTCGATTGCGCGATTGCCATACGTTTATATTACCACGGTAATGCAGCTCCATCTCTTACGTTCTCCGCGTCCCGGAGGTAATAATGATCTTGGTCGCTCTCATGAAAATCTATTCCCCGAAAATCTTCGCCCTCCCTCAACCCACCCCCGTGAGTGTTATTCTTCTGGTTTGCCAAGAGCTGAAACCGGCGATCGACGCATCCGTATCCTCGATGTCGGCTGCGGAATTCACAAGCAGCCTGGAGCCATCGGGCTCGACCGCAATCCCGCCAGCCGCGCCGACGTCCTGGCCGACCTCGACCTCTTCCCCTACCCCTTCGCCGCCAACTCATTCGACCGCCTGACCTGCATCCACGTGATCGAGCATGTCAACGACGTCATCCGCACCATGGAGGAGTTTCACCGCCTGGTGCGCCCGGGCGGTTCCGTGCGTATCGAAACCCCGCATTACACCGACTTCAGCTCTTTCTGCGATCCCACCCACAAGAGCCACCTGAACAGCTTCAGCTTCCGCTACTTCGGCGAAGACCATGCCGGCTTCGGCTACTATTCCGCGGTCAAATTTCGTGAGATTTCCGTGCGCGTCCGGCTACTGGCTTTCTGGAGGTGGCTGGGCTTCGAATTCCTGGTCAACCGCTTTCCCCGCTACCGCCGCTTTTGGGAACACTATCTGTGCTACGTGGTGCGAGGCAAAGCCATGGCGTTCGAATTCGAAGTGCTCAAATGATGGGATGGCTTTATCGCGCCGCCGGCGTGCTGCGCCGCCGCGCGCTGGCCGGCGACCACGGCCGCACCGGCGAGGACCTCGCGCACCGCTACCTGCGCCGCCACGGCTGCACCATCGTGGCGCGGAACTACCGGACGCGCTCCGGTTCCGGCGAAATCGACGTGGTGGCGTGGCAGGGCGAAACCCTCGTTTTTGTCGAAGTGAAGACGCGTGACTCCGCGGAATTCGGCGCGCCCGACCGCGCCGTGGATGCCGGCAAGCAGCGGCACGTGCGCACGGCCGCCCGCGATTATGCCCGCCGCGCCGGCGTGGAGTGGGAGCGCACGCGCTTCGATATCGTCAGCGTGGTGCTCCACCCGTCGCACATCGAATGGAGCCGCGGCGCATTCCGGTAGACGCTATAATCGTTTGTTGCCGATTCAAACTATCGATTGCGGAGGCTTTTCCCCAGTTGCCCGAATTGCGTAAAGACCCCATCACCGGCCGGTGGGTGATCATTGCCACCGACCGCGCCAAGCGCCCCTCCGATTTCATTCGGCAGCCGGTGCCCGTTGCCACCACGGACAATTGCCCGTTCGATTCCGGCAACGAAAGTAAGACTCCGCCCGAAATTCTGGCTTACCGCACCAGCGGCGGCCGCGACCAACCCGGCTGGCGCGTGCGCGTGGTGGCCAATAAGTTTCCCGTGCTGGGCATCGAGGGCGACCTGAACCGGCAGGGCGACGGCATGTACGACAAGATGAACGGCATCGGAGCCCACGAGATCATCATCGAAACTCCCGATCATGGCGCCAGCCTTTCGGACATGTCCGAACGCCAGATCGAAGAGGTGCTGTGGGCCTTCCGGGACCGCATCAACGACCTCAAGAAAGACCGCCGCTTCCGCTACATCCTGATTTTCAAGAACCGCGGCGAGGCTGCCGGCGCTTCCCTGGAACATCCCCACTCGCAGTTGATCGCGTTGCCGGTCGTCCCCAAGCGCGTGCTCGAAGAAGTGGACGCCTGCAAACAGTTTTACGACCTCAAGGAGCGGTGCATTTTCTGCGATATCATCCGCTACGAAAGCTCGGTGGGAGTACGCCTGGTGACCGAGACCAACCGCTTCATCGCGCTCGAGCCCTACGCGCCACGCTTCCCTTTCGAAACCTGGATCCTTCCCAAGTCTCACGCTTCCCACATCGAGGATGCCGATGCCGCCACGTTGCAGGGCTTCGCCACCGTGCTGCGTTCCATCATGCGGAAGATCGACAAGACGCTGGAGCGGCCGGCCTTCAACTTCGTGGTGCACACCGCCCCGGTTCAGGAGGCGCCCCTGCCGCATTATCATTGGCACCTGGAGATCATCCCCAAGCTCACCAAGGTGGCGGGTTTTGAATGGGGGACCGGTTTTTACATCAATCCGACCCCGCCGGAAGAGTCGGCGCGATTCCTGCGCGAAGCCTGACTGGGGTGGCACCCTTGCGCGCCAGCGCCGCGGTCTGGTATAAACGCTAATCGCTCTTTGTATCAGAACTGAGCTGGCTGTTATGCCCGAAAAGAAGAAGTTGTTGACCGCTCACAAGAACACCGACAGGCGAATGACCAAACCACAGGCATCCAAAACCGCCAAGACTGCCGCGCCCGCGCGGACCCCCGCGCCGCTCCATGAGGGGCCCAGCCAACTGGGTAACTTCGAAGCTGCCATGAAGCTTTTCCACGCGCGCCGGTTCAAAGAAGCTCGCGATCTGTTCCAACAGGCGGTGACCGGGCCCGAACGAGACGTAGCTAACCGCGCCCGCATGCATATCGCCATGTGCGACCGGCGCCTCCAGCAGACCACCGTGAACCTGCGTTCGGCGGAAGATTACTACACCTACGGCGTCGCGCTGATCAATTCCCGCAACGTGGCCGAAGCCTGCACGCACCTGGAGAAGGCCCTGGAGATCGCCCCCGCTTCCGACCACATCCATTACGCGCTGGCTCTGGCGCAAGCCCTGGGCGGCCACTTCGCCCAAGCCCACGACAATCTGAAACGCGCCATCGAACTGGAACCGCGCAATCGCCTGATTGCGCGCCAGGACGCCGATTTCGCGCCTCTGGCCAATCAGCCGCCCTTTGACGCCCTGATCTACCCCGAAAAGAAAGGCTGGTAAAGCGCGCCTACCGGCCGCATCTCCCATGGGAGACACTTCCCCACTCCGGGTGGTTTCGATTGGCGGCGGAACCGGACTCTCGGTGCTGCTGCAAGGGCTGAAGCACTTCGCCAAGGCCGGCGACCCGGCGGTTCCCGCGCTCGACATCACCGCCATCGTCACCGTAACCGATGACGGCGGCAGCTCCGGCCGGCTGCGCCGCGAATTCGACGTCCTGCCGCCGGGCGATATCCGCAACTGCATGGTGGCGCTCAGCGAGGATTCGGCGCTCCTGTCCCGTCTGTTCCAGTACCGCTTCTCGGCCGGGCGAGGCCTCAAAGGCCACAGCTTCGGCAATCTTTTTCTCACCGCCCTGACCCACATCATGGGCGATTTCGCCGAAGCCGTCCGCGCCTCCAGCGAAGTCCTGAAGATCGCCGGCCGCATCTATCCGGCCACCGCGGCCAACGTGGCTCTGGAAGCCACTCTGGCAAACGGCGCGCACGTAGTGGGTGAGACGCGCATCAGCCGCAGCCGTCATCGCATTGAACGCATTCAGCTCATTCCCCGCCGCGTCCGTCCGCTGGCCGCCACGCTCGCGGCCATCGCCGAAGCCGACGTCATCACGCTGGGCCCCGGATCGCTTTTCACCAGCATCATGCCCAATCTGCTGGTCCAGGGCATCCCTGCCGCCATCCACCGTTCCGGGGCCATCAAGGCCTGCTTCGTGAACCTCATGTCGCAGCCCGGCGAAACCACTCACTTTCGGGCCTCCGACCACATCCGCGCCATTTACCAACACTCCAGGTTCAGGCTTCTGGATTACGCGGTGGTCAACACCGCTCCCATCGCTCCGGCGATGCAGAAGCGCTACGCGCGGCAGCAGGCCACGCCCGTCGAGAACGACACCGACGCAATCGTCAGAATGGGCGTCAAGGTGATGGCAGGGAACCTGGTGTGGCAAGGAGATAAGGTGCGGCACGATCCCGGGACCACCGCCGCTGTGACCGTCAACCTGGCGCTGGAAGGGAGACGCCGCAAACTCGGGCGGCCATAATATAGTATTGATGGCCACTCCCGTTACTGTTGTGATCCTGGCCGCCGGGCTGGGCACGCGCATGAAATCCCGCCGGGCTAAAGTGCTGCACCGCGCCGGCGGCCTGCCGCTGGTGGAACACGTCGTCTCCACCGCGCTTCGGCTCGCCCCCGCGGAGCGAATTTTCGTGGTGGTGGGCTACCAGGCGGGCGAAGTGCGCCGCGCGATTTCGACGCCCGGCATCGGCTTCATTGAACAGGCCGAACAAAAAGGCACCGGCCACGCCGTGCTGGTGGGCCGCGACCGGCTGGCGTCTCTGGGCGGCTACCTGATGGTGCTCTATGGCGATTGTCCGTTGCTCCGCCCCGAAACGCTCCAGCGCCTGATCGACGCTGAAACTTCCAGCGGCGCCGCCGCCACCCTGCTCACCGCGGAAATGGCCGACCCCACCGGCTATGGCCGCGTGATCCGCGATGGCCGCGGCCTGGTGGCTGAAATCGTCGAGCAGAAAGCCGCCAGCCCCGCGCAACTCGCCATTCGCGAAGCCAACATGGGCATCTACTGCTTCCGCGCCGATCTGTTCTGGCGGCACGTCGACCGGCTCCGCACCAACAATCCCGCCGGCGAATACTACCTTACCGATATGGCCGCCATCCTCACCGGCGCCGGCCATGCGGTGGAAGCGATGCGCATCGACGATGCGCGCGAGGCGCTCGGCATCAACACCCGCATCGAGCTGGCCGAGGTGGACGCCCTGCTGCGCGGCCGCAAGCTGCGCGAGCTCATGCTGGCCGGCGTCACCATTGAAAAACCCGAGACCGTCTCCATCGACGCCGCTGTTTCGATCGGCATCGACACCGTGGTGGAACCCTTCGCCCAGATCCTGGGCCACACCAGCGTCGGCGAGAACTGCCGCATCGGCGCCTGCTCGGTGGTGCGCAATTGCGAATTGGGGGAGGATGTCGAGATCGCGCCCTTCACGCTGGTGGAAGATTCGCGCCTCGACCGCGGCGTGCACGCCGGCCCTTTCGCGCGCCTGCGCATGAACAACCACGTGGAAGAAGGCGCGCGCATCGGCAACTTCGTGGAGCTGAAGAAAACCCATATGGGCGCCGGCGCCAAGGCCAACCACCTGGCTTACCTCGGCGATTCGCTGATCGGCGCGCGTTCCAACATCGGCGCCGGAACCATCACCTGCAATTATGACGGCGCGCGCAAGCACGTCACCACCGTCGGCGAGGGCGCATTCGTGGGCAGTAACTCGACGCTGGTGGCGCCCCTCGAAATCGGCCAGGGCTCTTATATCGGCGCCGGCTCCGTCATCACCAAGCCAGTGCCACCCGACTCCCTGGCGGTCGGCCGGGCCCGCCAGGTGGTGAAAGAGGGATGGGCCAAAAAACGCCGCGAGCGAAATGCGAAATAGAGGTTGTCCCCGCCCTACTGTGCAATCACCACTCGCCCCGGTCCCGCCTTCGGCGGCGCTTCCACGTTCATTCGCGTGCGCGCCACCACCGCCAGCGCTCCCAGGTAAAACAACCCGCCGATGATCAGCGTCTGCATCAGCCCCAGATAAATCGCGCAAATCAGCGCTCCCACCGACCCCAGCACGCTCGACGCCGCGTTCAGTGACCACGCCCACCGCACCGCCGGCGCGTGCCACTCCTCCAGCCGGCCAAGCGCCGTGGGAAAAGGCATCCCCATCGCGAAACCGAGTGGCGCAACAAGGCCGACCGTCAGCGCCATCTTCACCGCCAGCGGCAGCCACACCAGCGCCCCCAGCAGCCCCGAAACCACCACGCCCTCGAACGCTGCCAGAATCGCCACTGAGCCCAACACCTTGATCAACTGTCCATCGTCCCGCCCGATCAGCCGGCGACTGGCAAAACTTCCCAGCCCGCTCGCGGTCAGCAGTGAGAAGATCACCACCGTGAGCGCGTAGGTGGGGTGCCCCAGAAACAGCACGAATTTCTGAATCAGCCCCACTTCGATCAGAATGTAACCCGTGCCGATGAACATGAAGTACCACAGGAAGCCGCGCACTCCCTTTTGCCTCGGCAGCCGTGTTCCCAACACCAGCGGCGGCATCACCAGGATCAGCGCCGTCGCCGCCAGGCTCACCGCCATCAGCTCGAACAGCAGCGGCACGGCCTTGTTCGCCGCCAGGTAATCGGCACTCTCGTGCGACGCTGTCTGCAGAAAGTGCCACAGGTCGCGCGGCTGCACGGTGTAGAAGAAGAACGGCCGGTTGTCGCTCACCGGCGAAATGTCAAACCGGTAGTTCCGCTCGTACTCCTCCGGGTTCGCGCTCCGCAACAGGTCGTGGAAGGGATTCCGCACTTCCGATCCCGGCACGTACAAAGCTTTCATCCCGGCGGCTCGAAACAGCCCGCGCGCCCGCTCGATATCCCCATCGCTCAGCGGCTTGCGCGCAATCAGCACCGTGTCCGTCGCGCCCCACCCCTGGACCGATCCCGCGCGCCCTACGATTACGTGCCGCCACGCCTCGTGCTCGCCCAAATCGCCCAGCGCCGCCATCCCCAGCGAAATCAGCCGCAGCGATTCCCGCGGCGGATCGAAGCCCCACCGCGTGAAGGTTGCCACGCCATCGTCCGTCAGGTGCGAAAGATAATCGCGGAATGCGTCGCGCGTATAAAGGTTGTTCTCCGAAAGCGCAAAAGCGCCGGCCGCCGTCGATGCCCACGTGTCCACCAGCGTCGCCTGCAATACCTGGTAATGGTCCGTGCTGCGCCGCACGAAGCTGCGCCCGTCCTCCACGTACACGTGCACGTCCGGCCGCAGATACAACCCGCTGCTCAGGTCCACAAACTTCTCCCGCATCACGGTGGTCGCGATGATGTCGTTGATCTCGACGGCGGTGATATCGCGACTGCCCGACGCCAGCGCCCGTGCCACGTCCCAGCCGCCGCCCGGCCCGATGATCAGCGTCTTCGAGCCCGGCCGCACCACATACGGCAGCGCCGGCCCCTCCTCCAGCAAATAGTGTTTATCTTCCGCCGTCAGGTGCGCGTAATCGAAATTGGCGATGGCCGTCGAGGCATCCGCGTCGATGAAGATGGTGTACCGCCCGTCGTCGTGCTTCACTGCGATCCGCGAAATCGAATTCCACTTCGACCAGATCTCATCCTTGACCGCCTGCCCCTTGGCGTGCGTGATGTCGAGGATCGCATGCCGCTGGTTGTACCCCAGCAGCGTTACCAGCCCAAGCGCCAGCGCCACGCTGCCCGCGCGTCCCATTTTCGATCCCGCCATGCTGTGCCACACCGCCGCCGCCACCGCGAACAGGATCGCCGCCGCCACCACCGTCGACGGGCCGCCGAACTGGTTGAGCAGCGGGATCAGCAGCATGCACCCGCCCGCCGCTCCCGCCAGGTCGGAAAAGTACACGCGGTCCACCCGCTCCATGGTGTCCGCAATCGCCAGCGAGACAATCGTGCCCGAAACAAAAAACGGAAGCGCCGTTGTGAAGTAAACCAACGCCAGGTTCCAATCGGTCATCGAATCATTTCGCGCCAGGATGACGATCAGCGCCAGCAGCACCAGCAGGCTGTTCACCATGCTGAGCCGCCCCAGCTTGGTATATAGTGGTCCCTTCCACCCCGCCACCACGTATGAGAACACGCCGCCCGCGCCCAGCCCGAACATGGCGATGGAAATTGCCAGAAAGGCCATGTGGTAATAGAACACCACCGAAAAGATGCGGGTGAGCGAGAGTTCCACGATGAGCGTCGCCATGGTGGTCAGGCCTACACACAAGTAGATCTGAGGCCACTGCGTTGAGGAGGGTTTCAAGGAGGCCAACTCTCCATAGTAGTGCCTCGCGAGGAGAATGTGGCAGGCTGACTGGAACCGCTCTATTTTCTTCTGGCAATTGGGGGACTCCGGTGATACACTCATCACCGCCTTAAGGAGGTATTTTCATGCGGTACACCAAGCTCATGTTCGTGGTCGTTGGGTTTGCGGCGACGCTCTGTGCGGCAGACCCTTCCGTCGGAACCTGGAAAATGAACGCCCACAAGTCGGACCAAACGAACAGGAGATGAGCTTCATGAAAGGCGGCAAGGCCATCTACACGGCTCACGCCATGGTCTCGACCGATGGAAATTCCCTGTCGGTAGCCACGCAGGGCGTGAATCCATTGGGCGACACCGTGGAAGGCACCGTCGTCTATGACAAGCAGAAATGACTACAGCGGAACAGGGTGTAAGATTTCTTGTGTAAACGTTCTCCGCAATTATTGAAGAGGAGAACGCATGGAAAAGGTCAAGCCCGAGCTGGTTGACGAGCTGTAGAAAGACAGATCGCCCATAAGTCCCTCCGGTGGTCAGACGCGCGATATGGCGTGACGTTAGCAGGCGCAAAAAAAGGCCGGCGCCCCCTTGCGGGAAAGCCGGCCCTGTTGCCCTGATTAAACTGCGCTCAGAACGTGAATTTCGCTCCGATCTGAACCTGCCGCGCCTGGCGGTAGGAACTGATCTCGCCGAATGAGCTGCTGGTGATGTTGGTGCTGGCGAACCCGTTCGGGTTGGCGTGATTGGTAAGGTTGAAGAATTCGCCCCGCAGTTGCAAACTGGTACGTTCCGTGAAGTGGAAGTTCTTGATCAGAGATCCATCCAGGTTTCCATAGCCCGGCCCGCGCACCACGCCGCGGCCGGCGTTGCCCGGGCGAATCTGGCCCTGTGCCACCGGCGCGAAGCAGGCGGTGTTGAACCAGGTCGGCTTTCCCGTACCCGTGAAGCCGGGGGCCAGGTGCGGTGCATTGGCGTTGGGATCGCACAACATGTCGGGCCGCGAGCTGGAAGCGCTGTTGCCCAGCAGGCCCAGACCGGCCGGGTCAACGCTCGAAGTGGTCACCGTGAAGGGCGATCCCGTGTACATGGTCAGAATTCCCGACAATTCCCAGCCGCCGAGCACGAGACCCGCCGGGCCATGGTTGTTCTTGAAGATAGGAATCTCGTACACATAGTTGATGTTGAGCACCTGTTTCCGGTCGAGCGTCGCCGGGCCGTATTCGCCGTCGTGGTAGTCGTAGCTGCTCTGCGGAGCGTTGGAACGGTCGGAAGCGTTATCGGTGAGGTTCTTCGCGAATGTGTAAGAGACACCGATCAACCCGGCCGCGGCAAAGCGCTTCTTGAAGCTCACCAGCAGCGCGTGGTAGTTGGAATCGAAGGCCGATTCGATGGCGTTGATGGCGTTGTAGCCCAGGTAGGGCCGCGCCGCGTTGATGCGAGGATCGTCGGCCGTAGTGAAGATGGTGTTGCTGTTAGCCGCGTGCAGGCCGGCCGCCAGCGCCACACCTGGCTGTGCCTGGTCCAGATCCACGATGCCGATCAGGTGAGTTCCCTTGGAACCCGAATAGGCCACATCGAGCACCATGTCCATGGGCAACTGGTGCTGCACGTCGGCGCTCCACTGCTGCACGTACGGGACCAGGTTGGGTAGCTGCATCGCGCGTATGTACTCGGTGGAAACCGTCCCCGGAGGCGTACCCGACGAAACGTTGGAGAACGGCGCGTTGCTCAGCGTGACACTCGACACAAACGGCGGGTTTTGAAAGATCGCCTGTTCATAGGTGCCGAACAGGCTCGAGTCGTAGTAGATGCCATAGCCGGCGCGCACCGATGTTTTCCCGCTGCCGGTCGGATCCCAGGCCAGACCCAAGCGGGGAGCGAAGCTCTTGTACTGGTCGGGCGCGATCTTGGAACCCCACGGCGAGTTCTTTCCGCCGATGATAATCCCGTTGGTGTACGGCATGGTCACGCTGCCGGCGATGATGTTGCCGGAGGTGGGATCGATCTTGGGCGCCAACGCCGGATTGTAGAGCGCCGGATCGAAGCTGGAGAGTTCCCCGTTCTTGTCCGTGGGCTGCCCGAAGTACGACCAGCGCACGCCCATGTACAGAGTCAGCCGCGGGGCCACTTTAAAGTCGTCCTGAGCCCAGGCCTCATCCTGCCACGTCCAGAGATTGGGGGTGATGTCCGCCGAAGGCTGGGTGAAACTGGAGACGTTGCCCAGCAGGAAATTGGCGAACGACTGCACGAAGGAGGCCGAAGAACCCGATGGATTGCCAGTGTTTGCAAAGGTGAAACTTCCTTGATCGCTAGCCGCGTTCTCAGTCTTGTTGTAACGGTTCGCGCTGAAGCCAAACTTCATCGTGTGGCGTCCGTGGATCCAGGTAACTGCGTCATAGATGTTGTAATTCTTGTTGAATTCGTTGTAGGGACCGTAGCCCACGATGGCCGATCCGCCATCGCTTACCGAAGGAATCACGCCTTGCGTGTTGGTAAATGGCTCCGGAGGGTTGATGTCGGGGCTGTTTGCCTTGGCCGCGATCCCCTCCGGCGTCGAATGAATGGCGCTCTGCGTAAAGTTGAAGCTGGCGTCGTTGATCACGGTGGGCCGGATGCTGTAAATGGCGTGCACCACGTATGCCCGCCCGGGGGAGTTGGTGCTGGTGGTAGCCAGGCCCGGAATGTTCGCGCCCGTGAACAGGCCGCCCGGTTCGGTAGTGGGAATGCTGTCGTTTTCGAATTTGCCCCACAGCGAGAACTTCTCGTTGAAGGTGTGGTCGACGCGCACAATCTCCTGCCTGCTGTTGTAGATGTTTTGCTCCGGGAAGAACTCGGAAGTGGTTGCCGTGATGGAGTTCGTGGCGGGAAGCGGAATCTTGCTGAAGATGTCCTTTATGTACTCGGCCGCAATCGGATTGATCGAAGTGATCTGGGTCCCCGTCGCCAGGCAGGTTGCCGTGGCGATTGAATACGAGGTGCACACCGCTACCGGCATTGTGCCCTGGATCATCGCCTGCGTCGGCAGGGTCGGATTGAACGTCGTGTAGGTATGGATGCGCCGCGCCTCTTCCGAGAAGAAGAAAAAGGTCTTGTGGTTGTCCTTGTGGCCCACCGGCACAGGTCCGCCGACGGTCCCGCCAAAATCATTCCAGCGCAAGGGCGGAGGCTGCACGGAACCGTTCACCAGCACGCTCTGGGCGTTGTTGATCCAGTTGTTGGCCTCGAACGCGTTGTTGCGGACGAACTCGTAGAGGTCGCCATGGTATTGGTTCGTGCCGCTCTTGGTCACCACGTTGACCTGCGCGCCGCCGGCCCGGCCGGTATCGGCCGTATAGAGGCTGCGCTCCACCTTGAATTCCGCGATGGAGTCGATGCTCGGGAAGGTCATCAGCGTCAGGTTGCTGCCGCGGTCCACGTTGTCGGCGCCGTCCACCGTCCAGTTATTGGCCGAATTGCGGTTGCCGTTCACCGAATAGGGCAGCGTGGCTGCCGTGCCCGCCGGCGACGAGTTGCCAATATACAGTTGGTCGGTGGTGTTGGCCGTGACGCCCGGCATCATGGCCACCAGTTGCTCGTAGTTGCGCGTGGAGAGAGCCAGTTCGCGCACCTGAGTGCCTTCGATGGTGCTGGCGTTGGCCGTGGTGCCGAGTTCCACCGCAGTGGCCTCGGTCTTGACTTCCACCGTCTCGGTGATCGCGCCCACCTGCAACGCGATATTGATCTTCAAGCTGTCATTTACGTTCAGTACGATGCCGGTCCGGGTTTCCGTCTTGAACCCTTTGGCTTCGACTTTGATCGAGTAATTCCCAATAGGCAACAGCGGGGCCGAGTAGGTGCCGACGGTCTCGGTGGTGAGTTCACGCACCACCTGGTTGCGGTCGGTATTCGTGATGGTCACCTTGGCGTTCGCCACGCCGCCGCCGCTGGCATCCAGAACCGTGCCGCCAATGGTTGCGGAAATATCTTGCGCGGCCAGGCACGCCGCGACCGCGATTGCTAATAAGCAAATCCAAAAAAGCTTCTTCATTTTTCCCCCAAAACAATTTTTTGTGTAACCAAAGAGAACCCTTGCACGTCTCAAGGTGATTATGTCATCCTAACAATAGGATGTCAATTGGCCTTCTCGACAAGGATTTGGCGGTGCCGCTCTACCACCAACTCCAAAACGTCCTAAAGGCTGAGATTGAGTCTGGCCGGTGGCGGTCCGATGAACGCCTCCCCAGCGAACAGGAGATTGCAGAGCGCTTTGGTGTCAGCAAGATAACCGTCCGCCAGGCGCTCCAGGAATTGGCCCAGGTCGGTTATATCCGGCGCGAGCAGGGGCGCGGCACTTTCGTCGCCCGGCGCAAGTTCGACGAGGGCCCCCGTGAATTAACCAGCTTTACCGAAGAAATGCGGCGCCATAATCTGGTGGCTACGTCCCGGGTGTTGGCGCAATTCGAAGCCGAGGCGGATGCCCGCGTGGCTGTCGCCTTGCGGCTTCCCGCCAAGTCCCCGGTGCTGATCTTGAAGCGGTTGCGGCTGGCCGGCGCGGAGCCGCTGGGAGTCCAGACGGCCCACATCCCCGCTGCCTTAGTGCCGGGCCTGCAAATGGCCCATGGCATGTCGCTCTACGAAGTTTTGCAGACTCAATACCACTTGTACCCGGCAAAAGCCCGAGAGACCTACGTTGCCGCGCTGGCGGACGCCTCCACGGCCGCGCTTCTGGGAATTCCGGTTGGCTCCCCGGTCTTTGGCGTGGAACGCGTGACCCTCACGCCCAATGAGCGGCCGTTCGAATTCGTGCAGTCCACCGTTCGCGGCGACCGCTACTCCATCGTGCTCGACCTGGTCAAGAACGCCGGCGAGCAGCAGGCCCTCACCCTCAACAGTTGACCTTTTTCGTGATGAATACCGCCCGACCGGATTCAGGCGCGCACCCGAGCGCCCTCAGTGACCTGCTATTACTCCGCCCGCAACGGGAACGACGGCCGATGTCTCCGAGCGTTGGGAATCTTCTCCCCTATAATTGAATTTAGTCCACATCCACAAGGAATCTCCGTGACAGGTCACGAAATCAGACAGCGCTTTCTCGACTTCTTCGCCGCCCGCGGCCACGTGGTGGTGCGCAGCTCTTCGCTGGTCCCGGCCAACGACCCGACCCTGCTGTTTACCAACGCCGGCATGAACCAGTTCAAGGATACATTTCTCGGGCTGGAGAAGCGCGATTATACGCGCGCCGCGAGTTGTCAGAAGTGCGTGCGGGCGGGCGGAAAGCACAACGACCTGGAGAATGTCGGCTACACCCGGCGGCATCTCACCTTCTTCGAGATGCTGGGGAATTTCTCCTTCGGCGACTATTTCAAGGCCGATGCCATCGAGTTTGCCTGGGACCTGGTCACGAAGGACTATGGCCTGCCCAAGGACCGCTTGTACATCACCGTGTTTCGCGAGGACGCCGAAGCCGAAGAGCTGTGGCAGAAAGTGGCCGGCGTCCCCAAGAGCCGCATCTTCCGCATGGACGAAAAAGATAATTTCTGGCAGATGGGCGATACCGGCCCCTGTGGGCCGTGTTCGGAGATTCACTACGATATGGGCGCGGACGCCGCCCCGCCCGGACGCGAAAACGTGGCCTTCCCTGGCGATGCCGGGGACCGCTTCGTCGAGATCTGGAACCTGGTGTTCATGCAGTTTGACCGCGACGCCTCCGGCAAACTGACGCCGCTGCCGCGCCCTTCCATCGATACCGGCATGGGCCTGGACCGGGTGGCCGCCGTGTTGCAGGGCAAGCTCTCGGTCTATGACAACGACCTGATGCGGCCCATCGTCCTGAAAACCGCGGATCTGTGCAACCTGACGCCGGACGCCGACCCTCGCGTGGATACGGCCTTGCGGATCACTGCCGACCACGCCCGCTCCACCGCGTTCCTGATCAACGATGGCGTGCTGCCTGCCAATGACGGGCGCGGCTACGTGCTGCGCAAAATCATGCGCCGCGCCATGCGCAACATTCGAATGGTGGGGATGGAGGAGCCCTTCCTTTACCGGCTCACCGGCTTCGTGGCCGAGCTGATGCGCGATGCCTATCCGGAGATGATCGAGAGCGTACAGCGCGTGGCGCGCGTGGTGAAAGACGAGGAGCACCGCTACGCCACCACGTTCCTGACGGCGGAAAAGGAATTCAACCGCGCGGCGGCGGTTGCGACGGATCACATGATTTCGGGCGCAGTCTCCTTCAAGCTTTACGACACCTACGGGCTGGCGCTCGACGAACAGGAAGACATGGCCCGCGAGAGCGGCCTCACCATCGACCGCGAAGGCTTCGAGCAGGAGATGAAGCAGCAGCGGGAGCGTGCCCGCGCGAGCTGGAAAGGCGCGGAGAAGGGCGCGGTGGCGCCGGCATACCAGAAGCTGCTCGAGCAAGGACGCACGAAGTTTCTGGGATACACCGAGCTGGAAGCCACCTCGCGCGTGATTGGCTTGCTGGTGGGGAAGGAGCTGGTCGGCGAGGTTGCGGCGGGCGCGCAGGTGGAAGTGGTGTTCGACCAGACCCCGTTCTACGCGGAATCGGGCGGACAAGTGGGCGACCGCGGAGCGCTGTACTCGGCGCAGGGCGAAAAAGTAGCGGAGGTGGAGAGCGCACTTCCGGGCGTGCCGGGCTTGACGGTGCATCGCGTGGTGACGGCGGCGGCGCTGCGCGTGGGCGACGTGCTGCGCGGCGAAGTGGCGGCGCCGCTGCGCGACGCCACGCGGCGCAACCATACGGCCACGCACCTGCTGCACGCCTCGCTGCGGCAGGTATTGGGGACGCACGTCAAGCAGGCCGGCAGCGTCGTCTCCCCCGAGAGGCTGCGATTCGATTTTACGCATTACGCGGCCATGGACCGCGCCGAGTTGGAAGAAGTGGAGCGGCTCATGAACCAGCAGATTCTGCGCAACACCGGCGTGGAGACGGATGTGCTGCCGCTGGACAAAGCCATTGCCACAGGCGCTATGGCGCTGTTCGGCGAGAAATACGGCGAGCAGGTGCGCGTGGTGACGGTGCCGGGCTTCAGCCGGGAACTATGCGGTGGCACGCACGTAGGACGCACCGGCGATATCGGCATGTGCAAGATCGTGTACGAAGGCAGCATTTCGGCGGGCGTGCGCAGGATTGAAGCCATCACCGGCGAAGCGGCGCTCAAACAATACCAGGAATCGACGGGAGCCCTGAGGCGCATGGCCGATATGCTGCGGGCGTCCGAGCCGGAGCTTGTCGAACACGTGGAGAAACTGCTGGCCGCGGAGCGGGCGCTGGGGAAGCAGGTGGAGCAGTTGAAGGAGCAGGTGGCGCAAGCGGCTTCGGGCTCGCTCGAGGCACAGGCGCGCACCGTGAAAGAAGTGCGGGTGCTGGCGGCGCGGGTGGACGGCATGGACCGCCAGCAGATGCGGTCGCTGGCGGATTCGCTGCGCAACAAGTGGAAGAGCGCGGTGGTGGTGCTGGCTTCGGCCGGCGATGACGGCGTGGCGATTGTGGCGGCCGTGACGAAAGATTTGACGGGCAAGGTGCAGGCCGGCAAGCTGGTCGGCGCCGTGGCGGCGGCCACCGGCGGCAAAGGCGGCGGGCGGCCCGATATGGCGGAGGGCGGCGGCAAGGACGCCGGCGCGCTGGATGGGGCGCTGGCAGTGGTCTATCTTGACGTCGAGAGCAAGCTGTGAGGGCGAGTGGGGCAGACCCCCTGGTCTGCGCGGGACGCCTCGTCCCGCCACCGGAACCACAAACGAGCGCAGGCCGACGGGGGCGTCGGCCGCAGACCAGGGGGTCTACCCCACATGATTGAATCCTGCGATGCGGTGGTGGTGGGCGCCGGGCCGACCGGCCTCGCCTGCGGGATCGAACTCGACAAGCGCGGCGTGAAAACGGTGCTATTGGAGAAAGGTTGCGTCGTCAACTCGCTCTACAACTATCCCACCCACATGACCTTCTTCACGACGCCGGAGCTGCTGGAAATCGGCGACATCCCGATGACCAGCCTGAATGAAAAACCCAACCGCACCGAAGCGCTGAAGTATTATCGCCGCGTGGCGGAGCATTATAAACTGGATATCCGGCAGTACGAGCGCGTGGAACGCATCGCGGGCGACGACAATGCCTTCCAGGTCTTCTCGATGGACCGGCTGGGATGCGCGCACATTTACCAGGCGCGCAAGCTGGTGCTGGCAACGGGCTATTACGATGTCCCGAATCTGCTAAACGTTCCGGGCGAAGAGCTCGACAAAGTGCTGCATTACTACAAGGAAGCGCATCCGTATTACAACCAGGATGTAGCCGTGATCGGGGCCAAGAATTCAGCGGCCATTGCAGCACTGGAGTTGTGGTGGACGGGCGCGCGCGTGACGCTGATCCATCGCGGCGCGGGAATCTCGGACCGCGTGAAGTATTGGATCCGCCCGAACATCGAGAACCGCATCACGAACGGCGAGGTTGCGGCTTACTTTCATTCGCGCGTCACGGAAATCCGGCAGGATTCGATCCGGCTAGAAACGCCGCAGGGCGAAGTGACCTTGAAGAACGATTTCGTGTTTGCGCTCATCGGCTACCGCCCCGATCTGGAATTCCTGAACTCGGCCGGCATTACTCTCGAGCCTGAGACCCAGCGCCCGCGCACCAATCCCGAAACGCTGGAGAGCGAATGCCCCGGTGTCTATCTGGCCGGCGTGATCGTAGCCGGCATGCACACCAACGAGATCTTCATCGAAAACGGCCGTTTGCACGGACGCCTGATTGCGGAATCGATCGCGGCCAGGCTCTGAGCCTTGCCGCGCACTATGCCGTGCCCCCGAGCGGAGCTTGCCATCGGAACAAGAAGAAGTGGTGCCCGCAAAATGAGCACCGGTAGGGTTGAAGGAGCCAGTGGATCGCTCTCTCGGTGGCGTTGCGAACGCCCACACCTCTGAACTCGATGGATTTGCAATGGGGACAGCATGTGGAGGATAACCGAGCTCCGGCACGGGTCATGGCTCTACGTCAGCTTTCGCCGCAGCGTCCCCGGCAGGGCCGGCGTGATCCGGAACGGATGGCGTGGAGTAGAGTGCGTGGGGGTCGTTGCGCCGGCCGCCGGCCGGGCGGCTCGCCTCTCGCGCTGCCCTGACTTGCTCCGGAGTTCTCAGGTCGGGCTCGGACAGCCTGACTCGTTCTTTGGCGCGCGAAACCTGGCGCTTGTGCCGCTTTAGGATTCTCTTGTTCATCCGTGTCCTTTGCTTGCCCGCCGTCGCGGCATTCCCTTGCCTATTACCTGGCCGCAAACCAATGGGGCCGGACACCAAGCTGGCCGGCCCCGCCTCGCAAAAACGCAGTTACCCTCCGATTACTGGTTTCCGATTGGAGTACCGATCTCCGTGCCGATTACTTCGCCGGAGATCACCAGTTCCACACGCCGATTCTGCTGCCGTCCCTCCGCGGTCTCATTGGAGGCCACCGGTTGGGTCTTGCCGAATCCCTTCGCCGTGACCGAGTTCCCCTGCATCCCCTGCATCATGAGGTAATCGCGCACAGACGTCCCGCGCTGTTCGGAAAGCTGCTGATTGTAGTCATCCCCGCCGACGCTGTCCGTGTAACCTTCCACGTCCAGCCTGAGGCCCGGATGCCCGGAAACGATGCCGGCCACCTTGGCCAGCTTCTCGCGCGCCAGGGGCCGTAGCGACGACTTGCCGGTGTCGAAGAGAACATCCGACATATTCACGATCAAACCACGCGCTGTATCGCGGGTCTGAAGTATGGCGTTGAACTGGCTCAGCAACAAGGTTCGCAGTTCCACTCTCTCCGTCTCCAACCGCGCCGTCTGCTTGGCGGCGCTGTCGAGTGCGGCCTGGCTAGTGGCTCTTTCCGCATCGTTCTCCCGCTTCAGACGATCCGCCTCTGCCCCCGCGGCAGACATCCGCGAGTCACTATCGGATCGCTGACGGTCCGCATCCGCTGCAGCCGCCGCCAGGCGCGCGTCGCTCTCGCGCTTCACACGAACCGCTTCAGAAGAAGCGGCCAGTGCTTGCTCATCTTTCTCCCGCGTCAAGCGGTCGGATTCCGCCCGCGCCTTGATCCGCGCCGCTTCGGCTTCCCGAGTGACGCGATCCGTCTCGGACTGTGCCACTGCCCGTCCGCTCTCCGCGCGTATTTCGCGCTCCGCCGACCCCTGCCGCTCCGCGGTCAGGGCCTCGTCTTCCTGGCGCTTGACTGCGATAGCCCGTGAGTCTTCCGCCATCTGCACCGCCTCCCGCGCCGTCATGGCTACGGGCTTCTCACCAGCTTTCCGTGCCTCGTATTCTTCCGCCTGAGACAGGTTCTTCTCGGCCTTTTGGAAGGTTTCGGTGGCAAAGCGGTCCGCACCCACGGCGCGCGCGATCTGCACCGCGTTGCGCGCTTCGTAGAGTTCCAGCGGCAGCTTCCGATCCATCTTCAGCGCCAGCGGATTCGCCAGACGTTGATATTCGCCCCGTTGCAACAGTTCGTACTTGGCATCGATCGCCTCGATCTTCCCCACCGTGTCCGGGCGTACGACGTTCTCCATCACAATCAGGTCGCTGGGCTGCCTCACCGCGAAATACGGTTCCGCTGTGACCACCAGCGCGAAGACCTGCAGTTCGGTGGTTACTTCCAGTTTGCTCCTGGTTCCATTCAGGAGGACCTCGCCCAGGTTGGCCGTGCGCCCTTCGGGGGTGACGGCCCACAACACGTAAGTGAGGTATTCGGCTCCGTTTCTTGTCGCCGGCTGCAGACCATCGAATTCCACCTCGATTTGCATGCGGCCCTGTTTGCCCTCGACTTTGGCCTGGCCGCTAGCGCCCGGGAGAAGTTCAGTTCCTCGGAAGTCGATCTTCGTCGAGCCGCTACGGTGCTGGTAGCTGATCGCCTTGGCGGTTCGGGCTGTTACGGTGACGCGGTAAATGGGCTGATTCTGCAGCCCCTGAGCCGATAAGACTCCGCATACCACAAGAAATGCTCCGGTAAGTTTCATTTATCGTTACCTTCGGTTCTTTCTCGCCAAACTATTGGTTCGCGCCGCTTGTAATACCCGTGCGCTGCACCGAGTACTTGTTGAGTAGCGCCATCAGTCTTTCTGCGCCCAGGGGTGCAGGCATGCCCGAGGTCACAATCTCCCGGTTCTCCAGCCTTCTGCCGTAGAGTTCGGCGTTATCGTCCAGATCCTGGCGCAGCGTGGCTCCTTCCAGAGCGATGCCGGCAAACAGTCCCTGCGACCGCGACCACGAGAGGATCTCGGCGTGCATTTGAGCATCGGTTTGAGCGGTGGTCGTACGTCCTACCGGGCCGGCCGCAACTGAAGCTTCCGCGCCCAGAGTGAACTTACTGGAAAGCAGTTTGCCTTTGCCGCCCTCATTCATTACCAACATGATCAGGTCCGTCTCCGAGGCGCCGATCTGGAAGCCGAAGCTGCCGCCTTCGATGCGAACTGTGCCCGGCGCCGTCCAGCCGACTCCGTCTTTATTCCGGCACGACAGGTAACCTTTTCCATATTTAGCGCCAATCACGAAGGCCGCCGTCTTAACACCGGGAACGATTACGATGCAGTAGGATTTTGCCAGCAGGTCTTCCGGAATGCCCTTATCCGGCGTCGCCATAACTTCGTTGAACACCACGGCCGCTTGGTCCAGCCGCTTCAAACCGTCGCCGTCTTTGGCCAGCAGCGGCACAATCGCCAGAGCAGCCATCAGAATCATTCGCATTTTGACCTCTTCTGTCGGCCCAGTTAGCCCCTCAGGGGCTTTGGGCGACCATAGTCCCAGTGCACGAGTCGCGCCAACCTGATGTTTTGTTGAGCCGATTCGCCGTGGATGCCTTGCGGCATTGGTTTGGAGAAGACAATGCTCTCGACCGAATGACCGCTGATGGTCAAGTGACGAGGCGCAGAGATCCTTGCGAGAGATGCCGAGCTTTCGCATGATGGCGTTCAGGGTGGTCCGGTGCAGTCCCAGACGGGTGGCCGCGGTGCTGACCACGCTGCCGCTCTCCCGAAGCACCCGGACGATATGGTCCCGCTCCACTTGCTCGAGCGTCGCGGTGCCGGCGGATTCCTGGGAATCGTGCCGTATTTCGGTCAACGGAGCGCGCAGGCTGGATCCCGTGGTAAGGATCACCGCCCGTTCAATGAAGTTCTCGAGCTCCCGTACGTTGCCCGGCCAGTGCCAGCTCACCAGAGCGCGCATCGTGTCCGATGGGATCTTATCGATCTTACGATCCATCTTGGCGGCATATTTCTTCGTGAAATGGCGGGCCAGGACCGGTATGTCCTCAGGCCGATCGCGCAACGGAGGAGTAGTGATTGGAAAGACTTTCAGCCGATAGTAGAGATCGCTGCGGAAGAGTTTGTCCCCCATCATCTGCGCGAGATTCCGGTTGGTCGCCGCTACCAGCCGGACGTCAATGGGAATCGTCTTAGTGCCGCCCAAGCGCTCAAACTGCTTCTCCTGTAAGGCGCGGAGTAATTTCGGTTGCAGATCCAACGGGATATCGCCCACCTCATCCAGAAATAAAGTGCCCCGATGGGCCATCTCGAAACGTCCGATCTTCTGCGACAAGGCGCCCGTAAAGGCGCCTCTCTCGTAGCCGAACAGCTCGCTTTCGAGAAGCCCGGTGGGGATGGCCGCGCAGTTCAATGTGACGAAGGGAAGGTTCTTGCGCGGGCTCATCCGATGGACCGCGCGCGCTACCAGTTCCTTCCCCGTGCCGGTTTCCCCCAGGATCAAAACGGTCGCGTCCGTGGGCGCAACCACCTCGGCTTGCCGCAGCACGCGCTTCAGAGCCGTGCTGACGCCCACCATCTCCTCGAAGTCGTGTTTGACCGCGACCTCGTCTTCCTCAACGCTCTCGATCCGATCCCGTTCCCGCAGGTCCTGCACAAACGTAATCCATCGGAAGGGAGAGAGCTTCAACACCGCCGTGGCGATCAGGACCGGCACTCGGGTCCCGTCCTTGCGAATCAACTCCTTTTCAAAAGGCGTGCAGGCTCCGAACCGCAGACCTTCTTCATGCGCCAGCTCATCCAGTGGGGCGTATTCCGGAGGAGTGAGGTCGGGCCAGTTTAGCCGGCCCGCCAGCAAATCTTCGCGGCTGTATCCCACCAGGTCGAGAAACGCATCGTTCATCTCGGGAACACGGTCAAACTCGCCGGAAGCGACCCCGGCGATGGTCGATTGTGTTGAGATGGGCCGGATGCGCGGGCGGCTGCGCCGCAACTTCTCGTCTCTCTCGTGACGATCGCTAAAGTCGCGCACCACTCGCGCAAACCCCTGCAATGCCCCGCTGTCATCCTTAAGAGCCATGGTAATGACATTGGCCCAGAATTGCGCCCCGTCTTTTCTCGCCTGCCAGCCCTCAGTCCCCAGATGGCCTTCGGCCGCGGCCCGCCTGAACTCTTCCCGCAGCTTGGTCCGTAGAGTAGCTTCGCCGGGATAGAGAAAAGATATGTCTTGGCCCATGGCCTCATCGGCCGCATAACCGTAAATGCGCGCCGCTCCCGAATACCAGGCCGCAATCCTTCCCTCGATATCCAGTAAGTAGAGCGCGTAGTCCTGCACCCATGAGGGAATGCCGTGAGGCGAGGCAGCCTCGATTTCCTCAGGTTCATTCTTATCGCGCAGGACAAGCACATGACGCACCGGCAGCACGTTGCCTTTGGCGGTGTACTCAACTTCCCGCGTAGTTCCATCGGGTCCCACCAGCCGGAGCGTGCCTTCCTGTTCCCCCTGCTCCTGCAAGGCCCTCCAAAGCTGCGAGATCTGGGGCTTGAAGCCGGGCTGAGCAAAGTCATCGACCCGGCGGCCAATGATCTTCTCCCGCGGCAACCCTAACAGTTTGCCCACGCCGACGCTGGCATCCCTGGAATTGCCATCGTCGTCGGTAATCAGGATGGGAGCGGAAGGGTGATAGACAATCGCCCGAAACAGCAACTCAAGCTCTTTCGGACCGTTCTCCGCCAGCCAGCCTGTGGCTGGGGCCTGCGAGCCCGCGGACGACATCTCGTTTCCACCTTCCCGCCGTCGATCCGAGCAGCTCAAGGCCGCCTGAAAGACGAAATCGGTTCGCACCGATCAATATCCCGCAAACAGTGAGAGGCTTGAAAACGGCAGCCATAACCATCCTACCACCTGCAAAAAGTGTTATTGGTCACACTTCGACCGTATTCGGTCACGGGAGCGGGCGGCGAACCAATTTGACCGTATCCGGTCATCTGACCGACAGGTGGCACACCGCCCCAGTGCACCCAGTTCCAAACCCTTGCGAGACAAGCGCCACGGGCGTCCGGGAAACGGCCAACCGATTGCCTCGTCACTGATTCGAGGAGTACCAACAAATGCCTTTGCTAAATATTGTCGTTCTGTTGATCGTAGTTGGCGTGGGGTTGTACCTGATCAACCGATACATTCCCATGGCCTCCAGCATCAAATCGATTCTGAATGTGGTCGTAGTGGTTGTCGTCTGCGTCTGGCTGTTACAAGTTGTCGGGTTATGGGGCAATGTAACCAGTTTCCGGCTTCACCGATGACCAACTGCTGAGAGCGCAGGAATGCATGTAACCCAGACGGAACGGCACCGCACGGGGCGCGTCGGCTGGCTGCGCGCGGCGGTGTTGGGCGCCAACGACGGCATCCTTTCGACGGCGAGTCTGGTGCTCGGTGTCGCGGCGGCGCATGCGACTCGCGGCAACGTAATCGTCGCAGGGGTTGCCGGCCTGGTCGCCGGGTCGATGTCGATGGCCGCGGGCGAATACGTGTCTGTGCACTCACAGGCAGATACCGAACAGGCCGACCTCAAGCTGGAACGCGCGGAGCTGAATACGGATAACGCGGGCGAGCACAAGGAACTGGCGGCGATCTACGTCGCTCGCGGCCTCAATCCCAAGCTCGCCAAAGAGGTTGCCGACCAACTAATGGCCCACGACGCCTTGGGCGCGCATGCCCGCGACGAACTCGGCATCTCCCCGGCTCTGAAACCGCGTCCCCTTCAGGCCGCGTTGGCGTCGGCCGCCAGCTTCGCCGTCGGAGCGGCCATGCCTCTCGCGGTCACAGCCATCGCGCCGGAGACGGCTCTGATTCCCCTGGTTGCCGGGACTTCGCTGATGTTCCTGGCGCTGCTGGGAGCGTTGGCTGCGCACGCTGGAGGCGCAAGCGTGCGGCTGGGCGCAATCCGCGTCACGTTCTGGGGCGCTCTGGCCATGGCGCTGACCGCAGGCGTCGGGGCACTCTTCGGAGCCGCCGCAACCGGAACCTGAGGCTCTTGATCGAGCTGGTAGTTCGAAAAAAGAATCTCCATTTCGGTTGGGCCGAGCAGCAGACTGGATGTGACTGACCGCACGTGACCGGGCAGCCAGAAACCCTGCACTTCGACGAATTCCTCGCTGATGCCGGGCGCGCCGATCAATAGGGAACTGCTGGCCCCGAATTGGCCTTCGAGCCGCACCACGCCGTAACTGTCGGCGTCCACCCAGGCTTTCCCTACAATCAGGTACTTGCTCTTGATCTTTGGCGTTAACTCGAGCACATAGCAACTTCGTCCGGCCGCGGCTTCGGTTCCGAGCAGTCGAACCCGATAGTTGGCGGAACTGATCTGGTGGAGAGCATTCTCTGGCGGTACGCTGGCGCTTGCCTCCGACGCGAGCACTTTATCGATTACCCCGTTGAGGCTGTTTGAGCCGGATCGCGTCAACACGGTGTAGCGCTCGCCTTCCGCCTGGCTATAGTTCATCAGGACATCTACCGCCGCGCGTTTGCCGAACCTGGGATTTTGCAGCGTGTATTGCCGCGAACCCGAGTACTCCTTCAACTGGACATGGCGCCGGTTAGTTTCGCTCTCGATCCTGGCGAGGATCTCATCGCTGGTGGGCCCCACGGAATCGGCCGTGAGAGTGCCAAACAGTCCACCGATGACCATCAAGCGTCCATATGCGAAGAACCGCCGCCAGCGAACTTGCGCGGAGAGCCTCGATGGGCCGGTCATTTGGCAACCGGCACGGCAGGTGCGTCGGACGCTTTAGAGCTTGGTGTCGTCAAAAGGTCCCGGTTTATGGCCTCCAGGTGACTGAGTTCTCCCTGCAGCTTTGCCCAGTCGCCTTCGTTGGCCTTGGTCGCGATCGGAAGGCTCAGGTCCTGGTAGAAGGCTAGAATCTCGCTCCGGAGGTCTTGCGGTAGCTCCGCATAGTGACCGTCCAACTTATTCAGCAGTTTCGCGTACGCCGCGTCAGCCAGCGTGTATTCGCCCGGCTTTGTGACCGCTCCCACATCGATATTGTCATTGGGCAGGCGAAGCCGCCCGTTACCCACGTCGGCGAGTAACCCGCGATACCGGTCGATCGACGCGTTAAAGCTGGCCATATACAATTGTTCGATCTCGGGCGTCATCTTTTTGAACGACAGAGCCTTCAATGGGCCTACTTTGGGCACGATGCGGAAAAAAGCCGCCAGCATTCTCGACCGGATACCCGGCCGTTGATAGGTGGCGCCCCAGTACTTTTCATAGCTGGAGCGAGACAGATTGTAGAGGAACTTCTTACGGGTGATACCAGGAACTTCTTTCCTGATTTCCTCATTCTTGATCTGCCATGCGACCTTGGTCAGGGCCGGAAGAACTGTCCCCACCGCCCGCCGGTACGATCCGATCGCGAGATCGAGATCGAAGAATACCTGCTCGATCCTCAGTCCATAGGTGTCCTGGAAGGCCCGCTGGAGCACCGGTTTGGATACTTGAAAACCGATAAATTCTTTGTAGGCAGCCGAAGCGTAGCGGTTCTTCGCGGCCTGAAACACGTCGAATCCAAACTCTGCCTTGGTATGCGCGGCGGGATTGTCCGCATACGTCACCGACTTTCCGTATTTCAAGCCCAGCGCCGGATAGATCAGCGGCACGGAGACGTTCACCGCCATACGGTGGCCCTCGTTGTCGGCGGCGTAATGCGCCAGCGCGCCCAACGCAAATGCGTACTCGTCGAGATCCTGAGACTCGCGAATCATATTGAGGATGAAATCGCCGCTCCGGACGTAATGCGTCAAATCGCTATAGAACTTACTGCCAAACGGATAATATCCCAAATCCTGAATGATGCTTCCTCCGTAAGCGTAACCGTGCGCCTGGGTCAACTCCTCCCCGGTGGAAGCGGGAAATCGTTTCAGGAGCAGTGGCTTAATCGCACTATCCCAGGTGGAATCGATAATGGCTTCGTGGGTGAGAACGGAATACGAAAAGGCGCTTTGAGCTGAGAATAAGACTAACAGTCCCAATGCCGCGGTGGATCGCAGTTTGCAAATTCCGCGCGATTCCTTTTGCTGAATCATGGTTTCATCTTCCGGCGGAGTACCTTTCTTTTGATGTCCGGCCAGAACTCCGCTCCCAGATTTTTGGCCAGATCGAAACCGAGTATCGTGGAACCCTGGATAAATCCGAGGCGTGCGTTATCGAGACGGTCCGGATACCACAGGTTGGAAAGAAAGGCCGAGCCGTAGGCGCTGCCGATACGCCAGGTAGACAGTGTCTCGCGGCCTGCGTCGGTCCGGGTGAGGATGGTTCCCCGAATTGCATGTCCCGTCCGGCGCCAAAACCCCGTGCCGCCCGCTCGATAGTAACGCGGGTCCTGATGCAGCGCGGAATCCAGTCCGAAAGCGAGCATGCCGTGAATCCCCGTGGATGCGGCCGCGGAAGCGACACGCTTGCCGTAGGCGTCGCCGCCCTGTCCCCACTCTTTCGGAGAGTTCAAGTCCTGGAGGATGCCGGCGTAGGCGGCGATGCCCACGATGGCCAACGGTCCATAGGCGGCTTCAGTATGAAACTGCAGCTTCCTTTGCCAGTCGAGCGTATCGGGGGTCTGCGCAATCCCAGCAACCGGAATCGCCGCCAGCAGCGCGAGTACCAGTACTGCCTTGACCTCGCGGCTTGGCCGAGGTGGCGCTAGTAGTGTCTTCACAGAGTCTCCGTTTTCCTCAGTCGACCGGCAATGGCTGCGTCCGGAATGCCGCAACCAATGTGATTAACGCTGCAATGCAGGTGAAGCCCATCAGGAGAAAAATCTTAACCGCGAGAAAGAGCGGGCTGAAGACCACTACAACCGCAACAAACCCGGCAGCCCAGAAGTACTCCTTTAACCAAATCGCGCGATATACAAAGAGGATGGCGCCCAGACAAATCACTAAATCCATGAGGGGTTCGTAACTCGCGGCGAGAGATGAAAACATGGCGGCCAGCAGCAGGACCGGAATCGAAACCCACTTGATGATTTTCGTAGCCGTATGAAACATGGCGTTCCCTTCCGCGGACAACTGCCAATGCTGGTCCCGCGCTCTATATAAGGCATTCCGGGGTCCATCCATGCCGCATCCGCTTAAGCCATATGTGCCTGCGCGGTAGCTCCGCGGAGCCTGAGCGAGCGGCCCGGCGAACTGACCGCGCGGCGTCATGTGGCAGTATTCGGTCAATCGGAGGCGATTCCCGGCTGGTCCTTATTAATTAAGAAGTTCGATGGGCCGTTCGGCCAATAACGTGCCCATTACGACGAAGAGGAGTCAAAACCGTGAAAAGCAAATTGCTTGTACTAATGATGTTGGCAGCGGGAGCTGTCTTCGCTCAGGTTTTCATTGGAGTGAGAATCGGCCCGCCGCCGCGCCCGCGTGTCGTTAGGCTTCAGCCGCGAAGTCCTGGCGTCGGCTATGCCTATGTTGGGGGCTACTGGTACCCCGTGGGCCATCATTATCGGTGGCACGACGGATACTGGACCCGTCCGGCGTACGTCGGCGCACACTGGGTGGCCCCCCATCATGATGGAACGCTCTTCTATGAAGGCTACTGGGATGGCGATCACGGCCGAGTCGCTCACGATCATCGCTCGGACCGTGACGGCGATCGCGACTTTAAGCGCGACCACGACGGTCACTAGGCCGAGTGGGCCCGTTGACCATATTCGGTCATATGACCCCGTACGGTCAGTTCCTCATTCGCTGGCTCAAATTGCGTGAGGCGGTCGAACGCGGCCATATATGACCTAACAAGGATTTGGCGCCCGCGGACCCTGAAATGCCTGTGTGAAGAATGCGGGACACGCCCGCCGAGATCTGAATCACGCCGAACCGAAGGGAACGGCAGAGTAAAAAAATCTGCAGCAAAGGGAGAAAAGAAAGAAATGAAGCTATTCAAAGCAGCGACGACAGTATGTTTTGTGGCGCTAATGGGCGCGATGCTTGCGCCAGGTGCCAGGGCCGACGATTGGAACAGGAAGACCACCATCACCTTTAGTGGTCCGGTGGAGATTCCTGGGGTTCACCTCGTAGGGTTTGGTGTGTTGCCCGCCGGAACCTATGTGTTCAAGATCCTGGATTCGCAGTCCGACCGCCATATCGTCCAGATCTTCAGCAAGGACGAGAAAACCGTCTACGCCACGATCCTGGCGATTCCGAACTATCGCCTCAGAGCTACCGACAAAACCGTGATCACATTCAGGGAAAGACCGGCCGGTGAGCCGGAAGCGCTTCGCGCCTGGTTCTATCCAGGCAGAAATTGGGGCGAGGAATTCGTCTATCCGAAGGCGCAAGCGATCACGCTAGCCCAGGAAACCAACGTGCCCGTCCTCTTCTTGCCGGCGGAAATTCCGGTCGAAGTGGCCGAGCCGGTCGTGTCGGTGAATGCGCCGGTTGTTGTGCAACTGAAGCAGGCGCCCATCATGGCCGTCAAGCCGACGGGCGAACAAGTGCAAGTCGCCGAGGTGGTTACACCGCCGCCAGCGGTGGAGATGCAAGCGGCGCCGGCGCCGGCAGTTGCTGAGCCGACGCTCCCTTCCACGGCGAGCAATCTGCCGCTGATCGGGCTGCTTGGATTGATAGCCCTGGGCGGCGTTTTCGCTGTCCGTACGGCCGCCAGACGCCTTCAGTAGTGCGTACGTGATCCCATCGCGCGGCGCGCCACCCTTGGGCGCCGCGCGAAGGGCACGGATCAATAGGGAGAACCGGCATGCGACAGAGAGTGATCCCGCTGCTGGCGCCCATCACCAAGCGCCGGTCGAGTGGCGACGGTTGCGACGAGACCAAGGCTCGCGGTCTGGCCGTGCTCAATTCGCCGCCGCTGAACAAGGGAACGGCCTTCTCTGCGGAGGAACGGCGAGCGCTGGGCCTTGGGGGTCTGCTCCCGCCCGACATCAGCACTCTCGAGATTCAAGTCAAGCGCGCCTACATCCAATACGAGCGGCTGCCGGATGCGCTGGGCAAGAACATCTACTTGACCGCCCTGCACGACCGCAACGAGGTGCTGTTTTACCGCCTGTTCTCGGAGCACCTGCGCGAAATGATTCCCATCGTCAACGATCTGACAGTCGGCATGGCCATGGAGCAGTATCACCATGAGTGCCGGCCTCCGCGGGGCGTGTATCTTTCAATTGACCATGCCGACGCCATCGAGGATGCGTTTGCCAATCTCGGCGTCGGCCCCGGCGATGTCGACCTGGTCCTCGCGACCGATGCCGAGCAGGTTCGGGGAGTGGGCGATTGGGGTGTCGGCGGCATCGAGGTTTCGATCGGCAAGCTGGCGATTTACACGGCGGCGGGCGGCGTTGACCCAACCCGTGTGATCCCGGTGATGCTGGATGTCGGCACCAACCGGGAAAGTCTGCTGTGTGATCCCACCTACATCGGGAACCGGCACGCCCGCATACGCGGAGAGCGTTACGACGCCTTCATCGACGCGTACGTCAAAGCCGTGACAACGCTGTTCCCACATGCATTGCTGCAGTGGGAGGACTTCGCGCCTGGCAACGGCCGGCGCATCCTCGAGAAGCACCGCGACCGCGTCTGTATGTTCAACGAAGATATCCAGGGCACCGGCGCCATCACGCTCGCGGCCGCCATCTCCGCCGTCCGCGTCTGTGGGACGCCGCTGCGCAACCAGCGCGTGGTCATCTTCGGAGCCGGTACCGCCGGCATCGGCGTCGCCGACCAGATCCGCGACGCCATGGTGCGCGAGGGGCTCTCCAAAGAGGATGCAACCAGGCGCTTCTGGTGCGTGGACCGGCAGGGATTGCTCACAACCGGAATGGCCGGCACGCTGCACGACTACCAAATGTCGTACGCCCGGCCGGCCGCTGAAAGCAAGGGCTGGACGCACGACGAAAATGGAAACGGCGTGAGCCTGGCCGAGGTGGTGCGCCGCGTGACACCGACCATGCTGATCGGCGCATCGACAGCCTCCGGCAGTTTCACGGAAGGTATCATTAAGGAAATGGCGGCGCATACTGAACGGCCGATCATCTTCGCGCTCTCCAATCCGACGGCGCGGGCCGAGGCCAACCCGGCCAACCTGATTGCCTGGACTGACGGCCGGGCGCTGATAGCTACCGGCAGCGCCTTCACCCCGGTCACTTACAAGGGCCTCACCTATGTCGTCGCCCAGGTGAATAATGCCATGCTGTATCCGGGTCTGGCCCTCGGCGCGATCGTCTCGCGAGCCAGCAGGATCAGCGACGGAATGTTCGCGGCCGCCGCCAGTGCCGTATCCAGTTTGGTAGCGGTGCGCCAGCCCGGCGCGTCACTGCTTCCGCATATCGACGACTTACGCAGCGTGTCGCTTACGGTTGCGGTGGCCGTCGCCGAGGCGGCCCATGCGGAGGGCTTGGCCGGAGTCAAGTTCGACGACATCGTTCAACAGGTGCAAGACGCGATGTGGCAGCCCGAGTATCGCCGCATCCAGGCGTGTTGACGGTGATGGGGACACCATGAGAGCGCCGGCAAAAGGACGAGACGGTTCGCTCGCGCTCGCGATGCTTCTGCTCATCGGTCTGGTGGGCCACGCCGGATCTCAGGCTCCAACGCCCGCCCACCCTCAAGACCCGGGACCATTCAAAATCGCGGTCAGCGTCGACCTCGTAGTGCTGCACCCTACAGTTCGCGACCGCAAGGGTAGCTTCGCCTCCGATCTGCGCCAGCAGGATTTTGAAGTTTATGAGGACGGCGTCCGCCAGTCCATCCGGCTGTTCGAGCACGAAGACATTCCGGTCACGGTGGGACTGGTTATCGATCACAGCGGAAGCATGCATCACAAGCTTCCCGATGTGGTCGCCGCCGCCAGGACGTTCGCGCGGTCCAGCAACCCGGAGGACCAGATGTTCGTCGTCAACTTCAATGAGCATGTGACCCTGGGCCTGCCCGCTGGGACTCAATTCACCGATCGTCCCGATGAACTCGAGCGCGCCATCTGGAGGACCAGCACCGCGGGCCAGACGGCGCTTTACGACGCGGTCGCCGAAGCGTTAGATCGATTGCGGGCGGGCAACCGGGACAAGAAGGTGCTGATCGTCATCAGCGATGGCGGCGACAATGCAAGCACCCACACCCTGGCCGAAGTTTTGAAGATGGCCGGGCAATCGAGCGCCCTGGTGTACACCATCGGCATTTTCGACGAGCAGGATGCGGACCGGAATCCCGGCGTGCTCCGCCATCTCTCTCAGGCGACCGGCGGCGAAGCCTATTTCCCGGAACAACTCGATGAGGTGATACCGATCTGCGAACGCATCGCGCGCGATATTCGCAATCAATACACCATCGGATATTTTCCGACCAGTCCGGCGCAGCCCGGCGTCTATCGGGCGATTCGAGTAGTCGCCCACGGGACCGCCGGCAGACTTTTCGTGCGCGCGCGCTCCGGCTACATCGCCGGCGGCGAACAGCCTCCGGCGAAGCGCGAGATCGCGAAATGAGAATTGTGATCAAGAAAGGCGCGCTCAGGTCGGCCCTGCGGTTGGGCCAGTGGGCATTTGGCGGCGCCGCCGTCTTGATGCTGGGTTATTGCGGACTGGTTTTGGCGGACAGTTGGCTTTTCCAGAAAGCCCAGCGCCGCCAGTTCGAACAACTGCTGCATGACCGGCGGGAAACCAGCGACGCAAGAAGCCGCGCCTTGTTCTCCACTTCCGCGGGAGTCTGGCCGCCGGCCGTGACCGGAGGCCTGATTGGCCGCATTGAAATTCCGCGTCTCGGACTCTCAGTCATCGTGGTCGAAGGCGTGAATAGGCTCACCTTGCGCCGTTCGGTTGGCCATATTCCCGGTACGGCGCTGCCGGGACAGCCGGGCAACGTTGGTATTTCCGGGCACCGCGACACGTTCTTTCGGCCGTTGCGAAATATCCGGCGGGACGACATCATCACGCTTGCCACGGTGCTCGGCGAATACCGTTATCGCGTGGTGTACACCAAGGTAGTGAGTCCATCCGATGTCGGTGTGTTGGATCCCGGCGAAAATGAGATCCTTACCCTGGTCACCTGCTATCCGTTTTACTTCGTTGGTCCCGCCCCCGGCCGGTTTATCGTTCGAGCTGAAAGGGTCACCTGAGCGGGGCCGGTGGATTTCTGGGCGTTGAGGCGGTTGGCGCGATTTGGAACAGGGAGATGCGGGGGAGAGGGCTGGAAATGGTCCTTGACCTGCTATACTGGTATCGGCACTCCCACCATGAGCCGCGCGGCCGAGCTGTTCTCCGGCCAACTCACCGTCCGCCCCGGATGGCCTTTGCCAGGAAAGGACGAGAACTTATGCCAACAGATCTGGTCGTACAGGATGGCGCCCCTGCCGCGTCATGCCCCTTCCATCAGGGTGATCCGGTGTATCTGGCGAAGGGTTCCTATGAAGGTACCCTCGGCACTTTCCTTAATCTGAGAAGCGATCCTAAGTGGGCCGACATACGCGAACCGGATGACAGCATTCGAGCGCATCCCGTGGAATGGCTGGCGCCCTCTATACAATCGAACTCTCACCAGTAAATCATGATTGAAGGTTCTAAGGTAGGAAGAGTCGCATTTCTCGGCAGCTATATGCCGCGCAAGTGCGGTATTGCTACATTTACATCCGATCTCCTTACTGCCGTGGCAGCCGAGCACCCGTCCAGTGAGTGCTTCTCGGTTTCCATGAACGACATCAAAGAGGGCTATGAGTATCCGGATGTAGTTCGCTTCGAAATTGAAGAACAGGACCTGTCATCGTATTTGCGCGCGGCGGACTTCCTGAACATCGGCAATGTCGATGTGGTGTGCCTGCAGCACGAGTTCGGAATATTTGGCGGTCCGGCCGGCAGCCACATCCTGGCGCTCTTGCGCGAGCTACGGATGCCCGTGGTTGTCACGCTCCACACCGTCCTGAGCGAACCGAGAGTCGATCAGCGATTGGTGATGCAGGAGCTGATTGCGCTTTCCACCCGCCTGGTGGTGATGTCGGCCCGGGGACGGCAGGTTTTGCAGGATGTCTACCACGCGCCACCGACCAAGATCGACCTGATCCACCACGGCATTCCCGACATACCGTTCGTGGATCCGAACGATCTGAAAGAGGAATTCGGCGTAGCCGGGCGGACCGTGTTATTCACATTCGGGCTGCTCTCCCCCAACAAGGGCATCGAACACGTGCTGAACGCGCTGCCGAGGATTGTAGCCGAGTTCCCGGACGTGGTGTACATGGTGGTGGGCGCCACACATCCGAACGAGCTGCGCGAACGGGGCGAAGCCTACCGGGTTAGTCTCGAAATCCTGGCGGCCAGGAACAAAGTGGAGAAGAATGTCATCTTCTACAACAGCTTCGTCGATCTCGAAACTCTGAAGGACTTGATCGGCGCAGCGGACGTCTACATTACGCCCTATCTCAATGAAGCCCAGAGTACCTCGGGCACGCTGGCCTACACCTTCGGTTCCGGCAAAGCGGTTGTGTCGACACCGTACTGGCACGCCGGCGAACTGCTGGCGAACGGACGCGGAGTGCTGGTTCCGTTTGGGAGCGCCGAGGCCATTGCAACCGAAGTAAGCGCGCTGCTGCGCGACGATGTCCGCCGGAACGCCATGCGGGAGCGCGCTTACAAGCTGGGCCGGGAGATGGTTTGGAGCAATGTGGCGCGGCTTTATATGCGCTCCTTCGAGCTTTCGCGTTTGCAGGCCTTGTCGACACTGCGGAAGTCCCTTGCCACGAAAACGCTGGACCAGAAGCCGCGTGGCACACCCGAGGTGAAGCTGGACCATCTCTCGCGCATGACGGATTCGACGGGTATATTTCAACACGCCGTGTTCAGCGTGCCAAACTTTTCCGAAGGATACTGCACGGACGACAACGCACGCGCCTTTATCCTGGCGGTGCTGCTGGAAGAGCTGGGAGAAGAGCCGGAACGCATACGCTCGCTTGCCACCACCTACGCCGCCTTCTTATACCATGCCTTCGATCCCCTGACGGGGCGTTTCCACAACCTTCTGGGCTTCGATCGCCACTGGCTCGACAAGCAAGGGTCGGAGGACTGTCATGCCAGGGCGATTTGGGCGCTCGGCGTGGGAGTTGGAGCTGCCTCTTACGACAGTTTCCAGGTGATGGCCGGCCAACTCTTTGTGCGGGCCCTGCCGGCGGTAACGCAGTTTGCCTCACCGCGGGCCTGGGCGTTTACCCTGATTGGTATCCACGACTATTTGCGCCGCTTGAGCGGCGACAGCTTCGTGACTCAGACCCGCGAGACGCTCATCGCCCGCTTGATGGACTTGTACGATCGAACGGCCACGCCGGATTGGCCGTGGTTTGAACAGGAACTGAGTTATGACAATGCGAAACTCGCACACGCTCTGATTCTGAGCGGCCGCGCTACCGGCCAAGCGGCGGTGTTGGATCGAGGTGTCGAGACGCTGCGGTGGCTGGTGAAGATGCAAACCTCCGAACACGGGCACTTTCGGCCCATCGGCAGCAACGGGTTTTTCCGGCGCGGCGGCACGCGCGCCAATTTCGATCAACAGCCGGTGGAAGCGCAAGCCATGATGTCGGCGTGTCTGGAAGCCTATCGGTCCACGTCGGACTCCTGGTGGTACGAGCAGGCCCAGCGCGCGTTTGACTGGTTCCTCGGCTGGAACGATCTCGGATTGGAACTGTACTCGGCCAGGACCGGCGGTTGTCTCGACGGCCTGCACGTCGACCGCGTCAACCGTAACCAAGGCGCGGAATCCACGTTGGCGTTCCTGTTGTCGCTTGCGGAACTGCGGCTGACGCAAAACATTGTCACCAGCTTCAGGACCCCGATTCTCATCGAGAGCTAATGCCAGGCCACATTCTGTTTCTTTTAGACAGCCACATTGCATGAGAGTAGATTCGATTCACATCACACGAACGAATATCACCCTGCGTCCAGACCAGTCCCGCGTTCTGTTACGCCCATTTAACCAGGGCGACGCGCGGCGAAGCGAGAGAATTGCCGCGCGAATTCTTTCACTGCCTGAAAGCCGGGTTCTCACCCTGCTGAAGGAAGTGGTGACTAAGTTCTCGCCGCAACATCCGAAGATCGGCGACTTCTTTCTCGAACGATTCGAACAGGTACGGAAACTACTGTCTTTGGATGGCAAGATGTCCGAGCCCAGAAAACTGCTGATCGGCTCTTACTTTACCTCCGAGTTCTCGCTCGAATCGGCCGCGCTGTTCAATCCCTCGATTGTGCCGCATCCGGATCAGTCCGGAGTTCCGCGCAACGGGCTGCGATTTGTCCTGAGCCTGCGAGCCACCGGTGAAGGGCACGTCTCCTCCGTCACTTTTCGTACCGGGATGATCCACCCGGATGGCCGGATCGAGGTCCTCGCGGCATCCGGCTTTCTCACCGAACCGCGCAGAATTCCCAATCCGCTCTACGACAGGGTGCTTTTCGAGCGGAAGCTCTTCGAGCTCAGCCTGAACAATGAATTCACGCGTCGTACCATTGACAGGCTCGGGCAGTCGTTCAATCTGAAAGAGCTTCGACGCCAGGTAAGTGAGGAATTGAAACAGCCCTGCGAGCCGGGTGGGGAAAGGGCGCGCCGGAATGCAGCCAAGGCCATGCGGGTGCTGGCTGAGTCGAACTACGAAGTCCAGTTCAGGCCGGAACAGGAACTCTCCGAGCGCATCATCTTCCCCTCCTCTCCCGCGCAGCGAAACGGTATAGAAGACGCCCGGTTCGTCCGCTTTCAGGGCGACCACGGCGCGCCTGTGTACTATGCCACGTTCACCGCTTATGACGGCAAGGTGGTGATGCCCGGACTGATGGAAACCTCCGACTTTCTTCGCTTCCGGTTTATCACTCTGAACGGTCCGGCTGCGCGGAACAAGGGCATGGCTATCTTCCCTCGTAAGATCAACGGCCTATTTGCCATGCTCTCCCGGCAGGATAATGAGAACCTATACGTGGTCTTTTCCGATAATGTGCACTTCTGGTATGAGCCCAAGCTGATTCTGGCGCCGGCTTCCCCGTGGGAGCTGGTCCAGATCGGAAACTCCGGCTCGCCCATCGAGACGGACGCCGGCTGGCTGGTCCTCAGCCACGGCGTAGGACCCATGCGACAGTACGCCATCGGCGCCTTTCTCCTCGATAAGGACGATCCCACCAAGGTGATCGGGCGCCTGCGGGAACCACTGCTCAGGCCCACTGAGCGGGAGCGGCACGGTTACGTGCCCAACGTCGTGTATACCTGCGGCGCCCTGCTCAATCGCGGCCAACTGATCATTCCCTACGCCTATGCCGACCACGCCACCAGTTTTGCGACCGTAGCGCTAGATGAGGTGCTGGACGCCATGCGCTAAAGAGGATGCTGAGGATGTGAAAGAAATCGAAATGAAGGATTCACCGCGGAGACGCCGAGGCGCTGAGAAAAGCGGAGCGAGAGAATAAGGAACTGATGGTCGGCAACCCAAATCAATGCAGATCGGTTCTTTGTTATCAATCTTCGGTTTTCTCCGCGGCTCCGCGCGTCCGCGGTGAAGTCTTTTTACTATGAAGACTGGAAGAAAAGTGGCGATCCTGGCGCCTGTCGCATGGCGAACGCCTCCGCGGCAATACGGTGCCTGGGAAACGGTCGCCGGCAACGTTGCCGAAGGGCTGGTTGCCCGCGGCTGGGACGTGACTCTGTTCTCGAGCGGCGACTCCATCACCTCCGCCCGCTTGCACGCCGTAGTGGAGCACGGCTATGAAGAGGACCGCTCCATCGACCCCAAGGTAGCTGAGTATCTCCACATCCCGGAAGTGTTCGAACACGCCGCGGAGTTTGACCTCATACACAGCCACTACGATTTCATGGCCCTGACATACAGCCGGCTGGTAAGGACACCGGTGCTGACTACCATTCACGGATTCTCGTCGCCTAAGATCCTGCCGGTGTATCGTAAGTATAGCGACGGCTACTTTGTCTCGATCAGTGACTCAGACCGGTTGCCGGGGCTGAACTACCTTGCGACGGTGTACAACGGAATCGATCTGTCGCTCTATCCCTTTCAACAGGCAGGTGGTGACGACCTGGTTTTCCTCGGCCGGATTCACCCCGATAAAGGCGTCCACCTGGCCATTGAAGTGGCTCGTCTGAGCGGCCGGCGACTTAACATTGCGGGCATTATTCAGGATGCCGCCTATTTTGAGGAGCAGGTCAAACCGCATCTCGATGGCGTCAAGATCCGGTTCATCGGGCCGGTGGACGTTGCCGGAAAGAACGATCTGTTCGAGCGCGCCTACGCATTGCTGCATCTGAACACCATTCCCGAGCGGTTCGGACTGGTGCTGGCCGAAGCCAATGCAGCCGGAGTGCCCGTGATCGCAATGGACCTGGGCTCTTGCCGCGAGGTGATCGCGGACGGGGTGACCGGCTTCCTGGTCAGTGACGCCCACGAAGCTTCGCGGTGCCTGGAACGCGTTCCTCAAATCGACCGGAGAGCCTGCCGGCAGCGGGTGGAGCGGTGCTTCTCCGTGGCTCGGATGGTGGAACAATATGAGCGGGTATATTCGATGGTTTTTGAGAGGGAAGCGGGAAAAACGGCATGAAGCGGGAGATTGTCAGACGCTACGCGCACAACCCGATCCTCACGAAGGACCAGATCCCGTACCCGGTGGAGACGGTTCATAATGCGGCGGTGGTGAAGCACGCCGGCGTTTACATCATGCTCTTCCGGTCGCATCTTCGCACCGGACGGTCGATTATCGGGCTGGCCCGCAGCCACGACGGATTCCGCTTCGAAGCCGATCCGCAGCCCTTTCTGGTCCCCGAGCGCGACGGCCCGTTCGCGGCAGATGAAGAGTTCGGCGTGGAAGATCCGCGAGTAACTCGTCTGGCAGACGACTACATCGTTACTTACAGCGCGTATTCGCGGAGCGGCGTGCGCATCGCGCTGGCTAAGACCAAGGACTTTACGCAGGTGGAAAGGGTCTCGCTCATCACAGAGGCGGATCACCGGAACGTGGTTCTGTTTCCGGAGAAGTTCGACGGGCTCTATGCCCGCCTTGATCGCCCTCACTCGGAGATCATACCGTGGTCCATCTGGATTTCCTATTCTCCGGATCTATCCTATTGGGGAAGATCCGAACTTCTCATCAGGCCCGAACCGTATCACTGGGACGAGATGAAGATCGGTCCCGGTGCGCCGCCTTTCAAAACGGAACGGGGATGGCTCTCGATTTACCACGGCGTGTTCCGAACCATGGATGGCGCCATTTATCGTTTGGGGGTTGCTCTTCATGACCTGCACAATCCGGCGAAAGTCATCGGTGTGAGTGACTCGTGGATCTTGCAGCCGGAAGACGCTTGGGAGACCACCGGCTATGTCCACAACGTTGTGTTCACGTGCGGCGCGGTTCCCGAACCGGATGGAACCGTGAAGATCTACTGGGGCGCCGCGGACACGGTGATGTGCGCAGGAGAGGCGAATGTTTCAGACCTGCTGGACTTATGTCTGAACCACAGCCGGCCGGCGAAATAGAACAGCCTACGCTTCTGCCCAGTTCCGGGTAGCGCATTCACTTACTGCGCGTCGGTGACCGTGAGCCGCCGGAAGTCCAGCGTGCGGCGCATTTGGCCATACTTCAAGATGAGCATCTCTGAATCCACGGGGGCTTCCAGGAATGGTCCGCCGAATAGCGGCCAGTCTGCGTAGTCGAAGGGAGCGCCGTTCACGCGCGGGACGTCGCCATAAGTGAAATCGAGGGTTCGGCCGCGCAGGGAGTGGAAGCGGACGGACGGCGTGGGCTCGAGCTTGAATTCGAGCGGCAGCGCGAGGATCGCGCCGCGGAACGCCGGCATGTCGGCGAACTCGCCGCGGGCGGCTACCTGCACCACGATTCCGTTCTTCAAATAAGGGCTGAAAAGGCGCCGGCCACCGCCTTCGATGGGCTTCCAGGTGTGCGGCTGCAGGGGGCGGCAGGCGATCAGCGCGTCGCCGCCGCGGGCGAAGATCCAGCCGGAGGGATCTTCGCTCACTTCGGCAAGGTCCTTCGAGAAGAAGCCGTTTATGTGCGGGAAACGGGCGCCGGGTGCGATATCGTACAGCGCGATGACAGTGTCCTGGTCCTGGAAAATCTTTTCGTAGGGAGAGCCTCCGACGAACTTGTCGGGCGAATCGTAGCTCTTCTTGGAACTGACCACGCCGGAGATCCCGATATCGGCGGGGAAGGTGAAGTAGGTTTCCAACTCATGCAAGGACGAATGCGGGTTCAGGGTGAACAGCGTGTTCTGGACGCCGCGCGCGTCGGGAACTCGCCAGGTGACGTCCCAGGAGTGTTCCTGAATGGGCTGCAAAGTGCCACCCTGGTCGGAGCTGACCGCATATTCGCGGCGCACGTAGGTGGTCTTGTATACCGGCCCGTGTAACTCGTCGAAAAACCGCCAGCGATTGCGCGTGCGCTTTCGTTCGTACTCCGTGTAGGGCTGCGAACGATCGGAAGCAATACGCTGGAGGATTTCGGGCGGCTGGTAGGCGCTTGCGACCACATAAAAGAGGATGGGGTTCGAGGGCGGCAGGAGCGGATGACCGAGGCCGAAGAGTACCCATCCGAAATCGCTCGAGGCCACGTTCCACTTTTCCAGGACCTCGCGATCGTAGACGCGGGAATGCGCGCCCACGTAAACGCCGTCGAGTTCTTCGGCGGCGTAATCGGCGGTGAGATAGTCCAGCATCATGGTCGCGCGCTTCTCGATGGTGGGATCGCGGGCCCAGGCGGAGAGATAAGACATCGAGAGCAAGTAGAGGCCCATGTAGTTAGGGCTGTCGTACTCGCCCTGCCCTCGCGTGGTGGTGAGATGCACCCACGATTCCAGCCAGCCGGCGGCTTCGCGCAGGTTCTCGGCGGAGGATTTACCGGTGTACCATTGGTCGCCATCCTGATCAGGCCAGAGTTGCGCCATCAGATAGAGCGAGGTGTAATACATGACCCAGTGATTCTCGGTGTCGCCGCGGTAGGGCATGTAAGTGCGGAACGAATCGCGAAGCGCGCGGCGGGCGGAATCGGTGAGCTGGCCGCGGTCCAGATATGCGATGGCGGTGACGGGGTACATCCAAAACATGTCGCCTGTGGGAGCCGCGAGCAATTCTTCCAGGCGGCGCGAGCACAAGGCCGGGTCCTCGCGCAGCCACAGCTTGGCGGCGATGTTAGGGTAGCCAAGCGGGCCGGAACCGGCGGGGTGCGCGTAGGCCTCCACCACCGATCGGACGCGCTGTTCGAAGGGCGGAGCCTGCGCTTCGAGCGCAAGCGGCAGCAAAAGGCACAGCCAGCGGAGACAGGTCATTGGCGTGGCGCCTCCGGAACGAATTTCATGCGGAAGATGGAACTGCCCGCCAGGCCGTCTTTCGACCAGGCGCGGCCGTTGTCCGTGGAAACATAGATAGCGTCTTCGTGCACGCTGGTATAGATGCGGCCGGGTTGGGCGGGATCGAAGGCCACACTCCAGACCGTGGTTGCGGGGAGTCCGGCGTTGCGGGGCTGCCAGGTCTTGCCGCGGTCCTCGGTGATGGCCACGCCGGTTCCCCAGCCCGCCACGGCAATGCGGTGCGCGGAGGCTGGATCGAAGGCGATGTCGTATAGATTGCGGCCCACGCCCAGGTTGCCGTTGCTCTCGAAGCTGACGCCGCAATCGGTGGAATCAAACAGGCCGCCGCCTTCGGTGGAGGCCAGCCAGTAGCAGGCATCGTGGGGCGATTGTTCGATGTGCAGAACCTGGATGCCGGCGGCGCCGGCGAGATGCCAGGAGTTTCCGCCATCCTCGCTGTGGAAGATGCCTTGCTCGGTGCCGGCGAGCAGGAAGCCGGCGCGGCGCGAATCGACGCGCAGAGCCGCCGTGTATTTGCGGCGCAGGCCGGAAGCTGCGTCGCTCCACGTGGCGCCGCTATCGTGACTCACTTGAATGCCGTGAGTGTGGCTGAAATAGATGGTGCCGGGAGCATTGCGGTCGAGCGCCACGTCGAGCAGTTCGGTCGAGTCGCTGCCGGTGAGAATCTTCCATCTCTCGCCACCCTCGGAAATGCGCAGCAGGCCATTGCCGGCGGCGGCGTAGACCACCAAGGGGTCGCGCGGATCGAAATCGAAAGCGGTGATGAAGGGATGATTGAAGCCGGCGTGCCGCCATTCTCCGCCCGCGGGCTTGAGGAAGATGCCGCTGGCCGGAAGTTTGGCGCCCACCACGTAATCTTTGGAACTGGCTCCGCAGGTATAGAGAGTGTATTGGCCGGAAAGAGCAAGCGGCAACGCTGCCAGAACGAGTAACCAGCGACCCATGGCGGACTACTGTAGCATGCGTCGGGGAAAGCGGCTACGGCGCCGCTCCTTTACTGCCCGTTCCGGGGGCTAACCCTTCCTGCATGCGATTCCCAGCGCTGGCGCGCTGCGCTATTCTCTTGCGTCCTTCGGACTTGGGTCACGAAAGAATCGTCGCGGCCTGCGAAGAAATTTCTGGATAGTAGCACAGAACGGCGGAAAAGCAAGAGCCGCGAACGCCTTCCAGCGTCCGCGGCCTTCAAGAAAACCCAACCGCTTATTCCGCTTTCTCCCCTTCCTCGTGCTCGCGGCCTTCACGCGCCGCCTTCAATCTTTCTTCCTTGCGCTTGGCGCGGTCAGCGGCGCGCTTCACGAGCTCCGAGCCCACCAGCTCCAACATGACCTGCTCGGCACCGTCGCCTTTGCGCGGGCCCAGGCGGGTGATGCGGGTGTAGCCGCCGGTGCGCTGGCCGAAGCGGGTGCCCAGCGTATCGAACAGCTTCTTCACCGAATCCGGCGTGCGCAACCAGGCGGCCGCCTGGCGCCGCGTGTGCAGCGTGTCCCGCTTGGCGAGAGTGATCATCCTCTCGACCAGCGGGCGTACGGCCTTGGCCTTGGGGACGGTGGTGATGATGCGTTCCTTCTCAATCACGCTGGTGGTGAGATTGCGCAGCAGCGAGTTGCGGCTATCGACGGGCCGCTTGAGTTTGAATCCGGCAACCTTGTGTCTCATGAATTACTCTCCGACCTCCTCCTGTCCACCCTCGCCTTCCGGGCCGTAATCCGGCGGGATGGAAGAGGGCGGCGGCGCCACCAGGCGGCCATGCTGGTCGATGCGCATGCCCAGCGCCAGACCCATGTTGGCCAGGATTTCCTTGATTTCGTTGAGCGACTTGCGGCCGAAGTTCTTGGTCCGCAACATCTCCGCTTCGGTCTTCTGCACCAGTTCGCCGATGGTCTGGATATTGGCGTTCTTCAGGCAATTGTAGGAGCGAACGCTCAGCTCCAGCTCCTCCACTGAGCGGTTGAGCACTTCGTTCATCTTCTCGGTGCCGTGCTCGGAGATCTCTTCGGTCAGCTCCGGCACTTCTTCGAAGTTAATGAAGATTGACATGTGGTCTTTGAGGAGCTTGGCGGCATAGCCGATGGCGTCCTGCGGGGAAACCGCGCCGTTGGTCCAGACTTCGATGGTGAGCTTGTCGTAATCGGTCATCTGGCCGAGGCGCGCCGCCTCCACCGAAAAGTTGACTTTGCGAACAGGCGAATGCACCGAATCGATCGGAATATAGCCGAGCGCCAGGTCTTCGTCGAAATTCTTGTCGGCGCTGACGTATCCGCGGCCGCTCTTGAGGCGCATTTCGATGGAAAGCTTGCCGCCTTCGCTGACCGTGGCGAGGTGCACATCGCGGTCGAGCACTTCGACATCGGCATCGGTCTGGATCTGGCCGCTGCGCACATCCCCCGGGTGATCCAGGTCCAGGCGCACCGTTTTGACGCCATCGCCGGAGATCTTGAAAGGGATCTGCTTCAGGTTGAGAATGATGTCGGTGGCGTCTTCGACCACGCCGGGAATGGGGCTGAACTCGTGTTCCACGCCCTCGATGCGGACCGCCGTAATGGCCGCGCCCTCGATGGAGCTCAGCAGCACGCGGCGCAGGCTGTTACCGATGGTGGTGCCAAAGCCGCGTTGAAAAGGCTGCGCTGTAAACATGCCATACCGCTCGGTGAGAGTCTCGGTATTGGCGACCAGTCTTTTGGGTTTCTGAAAGCCTTTGAACATAGAGGTCCTCGTTGGGAAGCCAGGAGTCAGAAGTCAGAAGTCAGAATCGCGGGCATGCCATTCTGACTCCTGACTTCTGACTTCTGACTCCGGATCATTTACTTGGAGTACAACTCCACAATGAGCTGCTCATTCAACTGAATCTGCACCAGTTCGCTCCGCTGCGGCAGGGCGATGATGCGGCCCTTCAGCGCTTCGCGGTCGACGTCGATCCAACTGGGCGCGGGCGCATGCGCGGTGGCATCGCGGGCAGCCAGGATGGTGGGATGATTCCGGCTGCGTTCGCGGACCGAGACGATGTCGCCGACCTTGACCGAGGCCGAAGGGATATTGCACTTGCGGCCGTTGACGTCGATGTGGCCGTGGCGGACAATCTGGCGGGCCTGGGCACGGCTGGTGCCGAAGCCCATGCGGTAGATGACGCTGTCGAGGCGGCGCTCCAGGGCGGACATCAGGTGGTCGCCGGTGATGCCTTTGGCCAGGGCAGCCTTTTCAAAAGTGCTGCGAAACTGGCGTTCCAGGATGCCGTACACGCGGCGGACCTTTTGCTTTTCGCGAAGCTGCAGGCCATAGCCCACAATCTTTTTCGCGCGATCTTTGCCATGCTGGCCGGGGATGAAGTTGCGCTTTTCGATGGCACACTTTTCCGTGTGGCAGCGTTCGCCTTTGAGAAATAGTTTCATGCCCTCGCGCCGGCATTGCCGGCAAACGGGACCGATGTATCTTGCCAAGTTCTTCTCCTTACCTTTCACTCAGGTGCGGTTTACAGCCAATGGCCGGCCTTCTTCCCGCTTACTGCTACTGCATCAATTCGGTTCCGGGGACAGACTGCACTGTCCACGCGGCGCAAATGCGGCGCCTTGGGACAGTGAGGTCTGTACCCGGAGCATTATACTCGCCGCTTCTTCGGCGGACGGCAGCCGTTGTGCGGAATGGGCGTGACGTCCTTGATCGAGCGAACTTCAATGCCGGCCGTGGAAAGCGCGCGGACGGCGGATTCGCGGCCGGAACCCGGACCGCTGACGCGCACCTCGACCACCCGCAGCCCGCTTTCGCCGGCCTTATTGGCGGCGGTGAGCGCCGCCTGCTGGGCGGCGAAGGGAGTGCCCTTGCGCGACCCGCGAAAACCCAGCGAGCCGGCGCTGGACCAGGAGATGGTATTGCCTTCCTGATCGGCGATGGTGACGATGGTGTTGTTGAAGGTAGCCTGGATATGCACAATGCCCGTGTGGACAATGCGCTTTTCCTTTTTCTTGAAGCTCTTCTTCTTTCCGGTTTTGACTGGTGCTTTCGCCATATCGAGTGTCTTCGCTTAAGTCTTGGACGCGGCCTTTTTCTTGTTGGCAACGGTTCCGCGGCGCGGCCCTTTGCGCGTGCGGGCATTGGTATGGGTGCGCTGTCCGCGGACCGGCAGTCCACGGCGGTGGCGCAGGCCGCGGTAGGAACCCATCTCGATGTGACGCTTGATGTTCATCGAGATTTCCTTCCGCAGATCGCCTTCCACCGCGCCTTCTTCTTCCAGAATGGTACGGACGCGGTTGATTTCGTCCTCCGTCAGGTCGCGAACCTTCTTATCAAAATCGATGCCCGCCCGGTACAGCAGGGACTTCGCGCGGGTACGGCCGATGCCGTAAATATAAGTGAGCCCGATCTCAGCCCTTTTGGTTGGCGGCAGATCCACACCGGCTAAACGTGCCATATGTTTTTCTCGTTGTACCTCATGATCGAAATTTGGAACCGCTCTCTTACGTTCGCGGCTCGGTTAGCTCCGTTATCCCTGTCTCTGTTTATGTTTCGGGTTTACGCAAATGACCCGCACCACGCCTTCGCGATGGATCACCTTGCACTTGTCGCAAATTTTCTTGACGGACGCTCGAACTTTCATAAATTCGAAATTCGGAACCGCTCGCTTACGTTCGCGGCTCGGTAACCTTTCTTGTAATCCTCCCGCGCGTCGGATCGTGAGGGCTTAATTCCACCTCCACCCGATCGCCCGGGACCAACCTTACAAAATTCCGTTGCACCGTGCCCACCAGGTGCGCTAAAACCTTTTGCTGCTCCGGCAGCACGACTTCGTATACCGCGCTGGGCCGCTCTTCCACCACCACGGCCACGACTTTCACGGCCTTGTCAAAACCCACGGGCCGTTTCCGGTCACCGCGATGCAATGCTCGAAGTGGGCGCTGTTGGAACCGTCCTTGGCTACGGCGGTCCACTTGTCTTTCAGCACCACCACTTCCGGCCGGCCGGCGTTCACCATGGGTTCGACCGCCAGCACCATGCCTTCCTTCAACCGCGGGTTCTCGTTCTTGCGGTCCACATAATTCGGAACCTGCGGCTCCTCGTGAAGCTGGGTGCCGATGCCATGGCCCACGTACTCACGGACCACCGAAAAACCATTGGCCTTCACGTGCTGCTCCACGGTCTCGCAAATATCAAAAAGCCGGTTGCCGGGCCGCACCCGATCGATGGCCATTTCCAGGGATTCCTGCGTCACTTTGAGGAGACGCTTGGTCTCCTCACTGACTTCACCAATCGGAACCGTAATGGCGGAATCGCCGTAATACCCGTCCAGCTTCACCCCGGTATCGATCGAAACGATGTCGCCTTTCTTGAGGACGCGCTTGGAATTCGGCATCCCGTGGACGATCTCGCTATTCACCGAGGTACACAACACAAACTTAAAAGGCTCGCCGGCGGCCGGAACATAGTAGCCCTTGAAAGCGGGTATGGCGCCGGCATCGGCCATCATCTTGGCGGCGGCTACTTCGAGGTCCATGGTAGTGGCCCCTTCCACCGCAATTTCCTTCAGCTTCTGCAAAATCTGCCAGACCAGCAGACCGCTGCGCCGCATCTTTTCCAATTCAGCGGCTGTCTTACGAACAATCATCGTTTCCTATCGCCAGGCCAATCTTCAGGTACACCAACTCCGGCGGATCGTTATTGGCATCCACCTCAACTACGCGCCGTCCCACCGCGCGGAGATATTCCAACACGGGGCGGGTTTGCCGCTCATACGCATCCAACCGCTCCCGAATCACGGGCTCGCGATCGTCGTCCCGGATCACCAATTTCTCGCCATCCAGGTCGCACAACTCATCCACCTTGGGCGGATGGAAAGCGACGTTGTACAGGGTCCCGCAGCGAGGGCACTCGCGGCGTCCGGTCAAACGGGCAATAATTATATTGTAATCAACCGCGAGATGAATCACCACCTCGCGGATGCCGCGCCCATCCAGCCAGCCGCAGAAACGTTCGGCCTGCGCCAGCGTGCGCGGGTACCCGTCCAACACAAAACCCTCGGCGGCGTCAGCCTGGCTGAGCCGCTCTTCCACCATCACATCCACTACGTGGTCCGAAACCAAAGCCCCGGCCTGCATGGTTGCGGCTATAGTCGCGGCCATCTGGCCAGCCCTTCCTGCCTCCTGCCCGATGCGCCCCCGCAGCATGTCTCCGGTCGAGACATGGGGGACGCCCAGACACTCGGTCAACAACTTGGCCTGGGTACCTTTTCCGGATCCAGGCGAGCCAAACAGGACGATGGCTTTCACAAATTCCTAGAAAGTACTCCGGCGGCCGCGAATCCGGCCCGACCTGGGAGTGAAGCCGTCGTAATGGCGCATAATCAACTGCGCCTCAATCTGGTTGATCGTGTCCATGGCGACTCCCACCACGATCAATAACGACGTGCCCCCGAAATAAAACTGCACGTTCAAGCCTTCCAGCAGGAAGCGCGGCGCCACCCGGTCGACCCAGTTGCCGATCAGCGGCAGGTGCTGGAGATGGATACCAGACATCATGATGCCAGGAATCAGGCACAGGATCGCCAGATAAATGCCGCCCACCACCGTAATTTTTGTCAGGATGGCGTTCATATACTCGGCCGTATTGCGCCCCGGACGGATGCCCGGGATGAAGCCGCCGTACTTCCGCATATTGTCGGCCGCTTCGTTGGGATTGAAAATAATGGAGACGTAGAAGAAACAGAAGAAGATGATTCCCACCGTGAACAGAAGGTAGTAAAGCGGCTCGCCGGGCAGGATGCTGCGCAGCGTCGCGCTCAGCCAGGGCGTGTTCGTGACAAAGCTGGCCCTCAGCATGGTAGTGGGGAAGGCCAGAATGGAGGAAGCGAAGATCACCGGGATCACGCCGCCGGCGTTGACCTTGAGCGGCATGTGGGTGGACTGGCCGCCCATCACGCGCCGGCCCACCACGCGCTTGGCATACTGCACCGGGATGCGCCGTTCGCCGCGCTCCACCAGCACGATGAAAGCCACCACTACGATCATCATGGCGATGATGGCGATCAGCTCGAAGGCGTTCCACTCGTGCGTAACGAACGTATTCCGGTAGACGTTCTGCATGGCGTTCGGCAGCCCCACCACGATGCCGGTGAAGATGATGAGGGACATGCCGTTGCCCACGCCGCGCTCGCTGATCTGTTCGCCCAGCCACATGATGAAGGCGGTTCCGGTGGTGAGAGAAATAATAGTCAGCAGCGTAAAGCCCATGCCGGGGTTGATGACGATGCCCGCCTGGGTTTGCAGGCCCGCGGCGATGGTGGCCGACTGGACGACCGAAAGAACGATGGTCAGGTAGCGGGTCCACTGGGTGATTTTGCGGCGGCCGAGTTCGCCTTCCTTCTGCAATTTTTCGAGGGTAGGAACCACCACGGTCAACAACTGCAGAATGATGGACGCCGTAATGTACGGCATGATCCCCAGGGCGAAAACCGTGAAGCGGCGGATGTTGCCGCCGGCAAACATGTCGAAGAAGCTGAACAGCGAGCCGTTCGACGAATTCATGAATTCGGACCACCGGGCGGTATTGATGCCCGGCGCGGGGATGTGTCCGCCCAGACGATACACCGCCAGCAGGCCGAGAGTAAACAGCAGCCGCTTGCGAAGATCGGGGACGCGGAAAATGTTTGCGAATGCTTCAAAAAACCGCATGGTTTCCTTCGATTCCCGGCGCCTACACCGCGGCCGCGCCGATCACCTGCGCCGATCCGCCGGCCTTCTGGATTTTTTCCAAAGCCGACTTCGAGAAATGGTGGGCCTCCACCGTGATCTTACGCGTCAACTGGCCGGTGCCGAGTACGCGGAGGCCTTCACCCAGGTTGTGGATGAGGCCGAGTTCCTTCAGCCGGTCGGGATTGAAAATATCGCCTTCCAGTTTCTCCAGCCGTCCCAGATTGACGATGGCGAACTTCTTCTTGAAGATGTTGGTAAACCCGCGCTTGGGCAAGCGGCGGTGCAGCGGCATCTGGCCGCCTTCAAAACCGCGCTTCTGGCCGAACCCGGTTCCCGCGCGCTGGCCCTTGCTGCCGCGCGTCGCGGTCTTTCCATGGCCCGAACCCATACCGCGGCCGATGCGCTTGCGTTCCTTTTTCTGCCCCGCGGGCGGTCTTAAATTGCTGAGATTCATCTCAAAATACTCCTGACTTCTTGGCGCGGAGTCGCGGAGAGGCTGAGAAAACCTTTAAGAATTTCTCCGCTTCTCCGCGCCTCCGCGTTAAAAACCTGGCTCGTCACTCCACGACCTCCAGCAGGTGCGGAACTTTCTTCACCATGCCGCGGAAGACCGGAGAATCCGGCCGCACCACAATCTGATTGAGTTTCCGCAGGCCCAGCCCCTTGACCACGCGCTTTTGCTGGTCCGGAGCACAGATGGGGCTGTGCACGAGTTTGATTTTGATGGTGCCGGCCATTAGAGTTTCTCCACTGCCAGGCCGCGCATCTCGGCCACGGCTTTGCGGTCGCGCAGGGATTCCAGGGCCACGATGGTCGCCTTCACCACGTTGTGCGGATTGCGGCGGCCGATGGACTTGGTGAGGACGTTGGGAACGCCGCAGGCCGTGAGCACAGCGCGGACGGCGCCGCCGGCGATCACCCCGGTACCGGCCGGGGCCGGCTTGAGGAGCACCAGGGAACTAGAAAACTGGCCGAGCACCTGGTGCGCGATGGTGGTCTCCAGCACGTTCACGTGGCGCAGCGCCTTCTTGGCCGCCTCGATGCCCTTGCGTATGGCCGAGGGAACTTCCTTGGCCTTCCCTACCCCGTATCCAACCACTTTGGCGGAGGGATCGCCGATGACCACCAGCGCCGAAAAGCTGAGGTTCTTACCGCCCTTGACCACCTTGGTAACGCGGTTGATGGCCACTACCTGCTCTTTCAGGTTGAGGGTCGCCGGATCGATGCGTTTCGCTAATGTATGCATTAGAACTCCAGTCCTGCCGCGCGCGCCGCATCGGCCAGGGCCTTGACGCGCCCGTGGTACGGATATCCGCCGCGGTCGAAAACCACGCGTTGTATGCCCTTGGCTTGGGCGCGCTCCGCCACCAGTTTGCCGATGGTCTTGGCCGCCGCCACGTTGCCGCCGTTGGTGCGGCCGGCCTTGTCCACCGAAGAGGCCGACACCAGCGTCGAGCCCGCCGCGTCGTCGATGATCTGCGCGTAAATATGGGCCACGCTGCGAAACACGGCCAGCCGCGGACGCTCGGCAGTGCCGGCCAGCTTGCGCCGGATGCGCTTGTGAATACGACTGCGGATTTCCTTCTTTTCAATTTTACGAATCATTTTGCACTCGCCCCGGTCTTACCGACCTTCTTGCGCAGCGACTCACCGGTGTAGCGGATGCCCTTATTCTTGTAGGGATCCGGCTTGCGGAGGCCGCGGATGTTAGCCGCCACCTGCCCGAGCAACTGCCGGTCGTAGCCGCTCAGCACCAGGTGCGTCTGTTTATCGATCTTGAGGTCGATTCCCGGAGGCAGAAGGACCTCGATGGGGTGGGAGTAGCCCAGGGTGAAAGTGGCCACCTGGCCCTTGACGTCGGCGCGAAAGCCGATGCCCACGATATCCAGTTCCCGCACGAAGCCGGTCGAGACGCCTTGCACGGCATTGGCGGCCAGCGCGCGGGTCAGGCCGTGGAGCGCCGCGTGATCGTCGGAGGCGCGCTTGACTTCGAGCTTGCCGCCGGCCTGCTCGACAGTAATGCCGGCGGGGATCGGCACCATCAGCTTGCCTTTGGGTCCGGTGACTTCGAGTTGTTCGCCGATCGCGACCTTAACGCCCGAGGGCAGCGGGATCGGCTTTTTTCCAATTCTAGACATGTGTCAATTGCCTCGCTACCACACCCGGCAGAGGATCTCGCCGCCGAGGTGCTCCTTGTGCGCGTCCCGCCCGGTCATGACGCCGCGCGGGGTGGTAATGATGTTGATTCCCATGCCGCCCAGCACCCGCGGGATATCGGTCTGGCCGACATACACCCGGCAGCCGGGACGCGACACGCGTTCGATTGCCGAGATCACCGGCGCATTGCCGGGACCGTACTTCAGGTAGATCTTGATGGTGCGCTTGGGGCCTTCGTCGGCCACCTTGAAGTTGGCGATGTAGCCTTCTTCTTTCAAAATGCGCGCGATTTCGGATTTCAGCTTGGAAGCCGGCACGTCCACTTTGGGATGGCGGGCCTGGATCGCGTTCCGTACGCGAGTCAGCATGTCGGCAATGGGATCGCTTGTCATAATTCTCCTACTCCCCGCTCTACCAGCTAGCCTTCATCACGCCGGGGATCTCGCCGTTCAGGGCGAGCTGGCGGAAACAGAGACGGCAGACGCCGAATTTACGCAGAAAGGCGCGCGGCCGTCCGCAGCGCCAGCAGCGGTTGCGGTGGCGGGTAGGCAGCATGGCGATTCCAGGCTTGTGCTCAGCCTTGGCCAATTGTGATGCGCGCCGGATCTTGTCCAGCTTCAGATCTTTGGCAATCTTTGCGGTGGTGGCCATATTCTCTCTCTTCTCCTTATTGGCGGAAGGGCATCCCCATGTGCCGCAACAGCGCCAGGCCCTCGGCATCCGTGCGGGCCGTGGTGGTAATCGAAATATTCATTCCCTTGGTCTTTTCCACCTTGGCGTAATCGATCTCGGGGAAGATCAACTGGTCCTTCACGCCCAGGGTGTAATTGCCGCGTCCATCGAAGCTCTTGCTGGAGACGCCGCGGAAATCGCGCACGCGCGGCAGGGCGACGTTGACCAGGCGGTCGAAAAATTCGTACATGCGGTCGCCGCGCAGCGTCACCATGCAGCCGATCGACTGGCCCTCGCGCAGTTTGAACTGGGCGATGGACTTGGTGGCCTTGGTGATGACCGCTTTCTGGCCGGCGATGGCATTCAGCTCGTTGACCGCGCCGTCCATCAGCTTGGCGTTCTGGGTGGCTTCGCCGAGGCCGATGTTGATGGAGATCTTCTCGATCTTGGGGACGGCCATCTCGTTCTTGTAGCCGAACTCCTTGGTCATGACCTCGACGACTTTTTTCTTATAAAGCTCTCTCAAACGTGCTGCCATGGAATCCTCACTTCCTGTCGAGGGTCTGGCCGCACTTGCGGCAGACTCTCACGCGGCGCGTCTTGCCGCCCGCGGCATGGTCGACGTGGTGCGCCACGCGCACCGCCTTGTTGCAGCCGGGGCACACCAGCAAAACCTTGGAGGCCGAAAACGCGCTTTCGCGCTCCGCGATGCCGCCCTTGATCTGCTTGGACGGATTGGGCCGGGTGTGCCGCTTGATCATCATGACGTGCTCCACCAGGATCTTGCCGCTCCCGCGGTCTACGCGCAGGACGCGGCCGCTCTTACCCTTGTCGCGGCCGGAGATCACCTTGACGGTGTCTTCCTTCCGCAGATCGATGCGCACCGGCTCGGCCGGCTTTCTTTTTGCGATAGCCATCAGATTACCTCGGGCGCCAGCGAGACGATTTTCATGAATCTCTTCTCGCGCAGCTCGCGGGCCACCGGCCCGAAGACGCGCGTGCCCACCGGCTCGCCCACATCGTTGATCAACACGGCGGCATTCGAATCGAAGCGGATGTAGGTGCCATCCTTGCGCCGCGTCTCCTTGCGCATGCGGACCACCACGCAGCGCACCACTTTGCCTTTTTTGATAGCCGAATCGGGCGCGGCTTCCTTGACCGCGGCGGTGATGACGTCGCCCAAACCGGCCCGCAGCCCGAGGTCGCCGCCGCGCGGCAGAATGCACGAAAGCCTGCGCGCGCCGGAGTTATCGGCCACCTCGAGAATTGTTCGCATTCCAATCATATGAACTCCAGTAGTCAGGAGTCAGAAGCCAGAAGTCAGAATAAAAGCCGCGCAGCCACCGCATTCTGACTTCTGACTCCTGACTACTGACTTCTCTCCTAAATCTGCACATCCAGTTCCGACGGCTGCACACCCACCTGCGGCGCGCGCCGGATTACATCCGCCAGCCGCCACCGCTTCAACTTGCTCAGCGGGCGGCATTCGATAATGCGCACGACGTCGCCCGTATGGGCGCGGCCTTCTTCGTCGTGGGCGTAGAATTTCTTGCGCTTGCCGATAATGCGCTTGTAGAGCGGGTGCGGCACGCGGCGGCTGACTTCCACCACGATGGTTTTCTGCATCTTGGTGGAAACCACCTCGCCCACCTTCTCGTTTTTGAATCCCTTGGCGATCTGCGTCTCGGCCATGTTATTTGTTCTCCGCCGCGAGTTCCCTCTCGCGCAGGATGGTCTGGAAGCGGGCGCGGTCCTTTTTCAAACCGCGAGCCTTTTTGAGGCCTTCCATCTGTCCCATGGACATCTGAAAATTAAGACGAAAGAGCTGCTCGTCCATTTCATGAAGCTGTTGACGCAATGCGTTGTCGTCGAGATCGCGAACTTTCTGCGCTTTCATGTTGTTACTCCGCGTCTGCCCGGCTGATAAACCTGGTCCGGATGGCCAGTTTGTGGGCGGCCAGCCGCATGGCGGCGCCGGCGGTGGCACGGTCCACGCCTTCCATTTCGAACAGAATCTTGCCCGGCCGGATAACCGCCACCCATTGTTCCGGGGCGCCCTTGCCCTTGCCCATGCGGGTTTCGGCAGGCTTCTTGGTGATGGGCTTATCGGGGAACAGCCGGATCCATACTTTGCCGCCGCGCTTGATGGAGCGTGTCATGGCGACGCGCGCGGCTTCGATCTGCCGGTCGGTCACCCAGCCGCACTCCATGGCTTTCAGGCCGAATTCGCCGAAGGAAATCGACGATCCGCGCCATGCCTTGCCGGTCATGCGCCCGCGCTGCTGCTTCCGGTACTTCACCTTCTTTGGCATCATCATGGCGGTTTATCCTCAATCTCCTATGGCTTCTCGCCGGGGGTGTCAGACGGCGCGGCCTCGGGGCCGGGCTTGGTCTCGGGTTCCTGCGCCGGCTCGGTTGGCGCTTCCGGCCGGGCTTCCTGCTTCCAGGACGGCTGTTGCGGCGCCATCAGCGGCGGCAGAATGGGCGTGGCGGGACGAATGGCCGGGCGCGGCAAATCGGCCGGCGGCACTTGCACGGCCGGGCCGGTTGCTTCCACCGGAGCCGCGGCCACTGGGGGCGCCTGGCGCTCATACGGGGCGCGTCCACGTCCACCGCGATCGCCGCGGTCTCCACGGTCGCGCCGCTCGCGCGGTTCGCGCCTCGGCTCGGGCTCCGGCAGCCCGCCGCGGCGCTTGGTAAGATCCAGAATCTCGCCCTTATAAATCCAAGTCTTGATGCCGATGACACCATAGGTGGTGTGGGCTTCGGCGAAGCCGTAATCGATGTCGGCGCGGAGGGTATGCAAAGGAAGCTGGCCTTGCAGATACCATTCGCTGCGCGCGATTTCGGCGCCATTCAAGCGGCCCGACACCCGCACCTTGATTCCCTTGCAGCCGAAACGCAGCGCCGAATCGACGGCTTTGCGCATGGCGCGGCGGAAGGCCACGCGCTTTTCGAGCTGTAGCCCGATGGATTCCGAAACCAGTTGCGCGTCGAGCTCAGGCTTGTGCACTTCCTGGATGTCGATGAAGACTTCGCGCTTGGTCTTGTGCGCCATGTCCTGCTTCAGCTTCTCGATCTCCGCGCCCTTGCGGCCGATGATGATGCCGGGCCGCGAGGTGCGGATGGTGACGCGTAGCTTGTTGCCGGCGCGGTCTACTTCGATCGAGCTGACGCCGGCCGATTTCAGCCGGTCGTGCAGGTTTTGCTTGAGCTCGAGATCTTCCTGCAGCAGCTTGGCGTAGCCCTGCTTGGCGAACCAACGCGAGCGCCAGGGCTTATTGAAGCCCAGCCGGAATCCGTACGGATGAACTTTCTGTCCCATCTATGCTTCTTTCTCCGTCACCTTGATGACGATATGCGACATACGGCGCTGATACCGGTAGGCGCGGCCCATGGGCGCCGGCCGCACGCGCTTCATGCGCGGGCCGTCGTGGACGTACGCTTCGGAGATGTACAGCTTGTCGACGTCCAGGTCTTCTTTGCGGTTCTGCGCGTTGGCGATGGCCGACTGCAGCACCTTTTCCACGGTGGGCGCGATGCGCTTGTTGACGGTGCGCAGCGTGGTGATAGCGGCGCCCGCCTGCTTGCCGCGGATCATATCCACGACCAGGCGCGCTTTCTGCGGGGAGACTCGGATGTATCTGGCTTCCGCTTTGATCTGGGTGTTGGGTTCCATGGTTTACTCGATTGCCGGCCTCGTTATGCCGGCTTGGCGGTCTTCTCCGTGGCCGCTTTCACCGAATGGCCTTTGAATATCCGCGTGGGCGAAAACTCGCCCAGCTTGTGTCCCACCATGTTTTCGGTGATGTACACCGGAATGAATTTCTTGCCGTTGTGGACCGCCACGGTGTGACCGACGAACTCCGGAAGGATGGTGGAGCGCCGCGACCACGTGCGCACCACTTTCTTTTCGCTGGTGGCGGAGAGCACCACCAGCTTGGCTTCCAGGTGCGTGTCGGTAAACGGCCCTTTTTTGACAGATCGACCCATATGCGCCTACCTTTTCTTGCTCTTGTGCGTGACAATCCACTTGTCGGTGCGCTTGTTATTGCGCGTCTTAAAACCGCGCGTGGGCTGGCCCCAGGGAGTCACCGGGTGACGGCCGCCGGAGGTTTTGCCCTCGCCGCCGCCATGCGGGTGATCCACCGGGTTCATCGAGACGCCGCGGTTGTGGGGCATCTTGCCCAGCCAACGCTTGCGTCCGGCTTTGCCGAGGGAAATGTTCTCGTGATCCAGGTTGCCCACCTGGCCGACGGTGGCCATGCATTCCAGCGGCACGCGGCGGATTTCGCCCGACGGCAGCTTCAACAGCGCCGTGCCGCCTTCCTTGGAGACCAATTGCGCCTGCGATCCGGCCGAGCGCGCCATCTGGCCGCCCTTGCCGGGACGCAACTCGATGTTGTGGACGATGGTGCCGGCCGGCATGTTTTTCATCGGCAGGGCGTTGCCCACCAGGATGTCGGCCTCCGGGCCGGACATCAGCTTCTGCCCCACCTGCAATCCATGCGGATGCAGAATGTAGCGCTTCTCGCCATCGGCGTAATTCAACAGGGCCAGGCGCGCCGAACGGTTGGGATCGTATTCGACGGCCGCCACCACGCAGGGGATACCGGCTTTATCGCGCTTGAAATCGACCATGCGGTAGGCCTGCTTGGCGCCGCCGCCGATGAACCGCGAAGTGACGCGGCCGGTGCTGTTGCGGCCGCCGGTGCGCTTCTTGGATTGGACCAGCGATTTCTCGGGCGTCTGCTTGGTGATCTCGTCGCGCGTGGTAAGGGTCTGGAAGCGCCGGGTGGAAGTGACGGGTCTGTAAGTCTTGATTGGCATATCGCAGCTTCCTCTCTAAATCTCGGCGAAATCGGGCACCTTCTCGCCCTCCTTCAGCTTGACGTAGGCCTTTTTCCAGTCCGAACGGTAGCCGGCGAAGCGGCCCCGCCGCCGCAGCTTGCCGTCGAACCTAGCGGTGCGTACCTCCGCCACTTTCACCTTGAACAATTTCTCCACCGCGCTCTTGACCTGCGTCTTGTTGGCGTCGAGCGCCACTTCGAAACACAACGTGCGGTGCGTGTCTTTCTTTTCCACGCCCTTCTCGGTGACGAGCGGGCGGCGGATCACTTCGTAGATGTTCATTTCGCGAGTGCCTCCGAGAACTTGCGGGCAGCCGCTTCGGAAAGCAGCACGCTCTGGTGGCCCAGCAAGTGATAAGGATTGACTTCGCGGGTGGCCAGCAGGGTGACGCCCTTGATATTGCGCACGCCGAGCTCCAAATTGCGGTTGTCGCCGTTATCCACCAGCAGAACGGTTCGGCCGGTTTCCAGCTTGGCCAGCGCCGCCGTGGCCGCCTTGGTCTTGTGTTCCGCGAACTGGAAGGCCTGCACCACTTTCAACTCGCCGTCCCGCAACTTGGCGGAGAGGGCCGAGCGCAGCGCGCCCACCAGCATCTTTTTGGGCAGCTTGTAGCCGTAGTCGCGCGGCACCGGACCGAAGATCGTGCCGCCATGTCGCCACAGCGGGGACCGGACCGAGCCGACGCGCGCGCGCCCCGTGCCCTTCTGCTTCCACAGTTTCTTGCCGGAGCCGGCCACTTCACTGCGCCCCTTGGTCTTGTGCGTGCCGGCGCGCTGTGCCGCCTGGTATTGGCGGACGGCTTCATAGAGCAGGTCGTTGTTGACTTCCGCTCCGAAGACCTCATCGGCCAAATCCACCTGGCCGACTTTTTCGTTATTCAAATCCACTACGTCGAGGGTTGGCATGGCAGTTACCTCTTGGACCTCCGCACCAGCACGTAGCCCCCGTTGGGTCCGGGCACCGCGCCCTTCACCACCAGCATGTTGTCCTCGACATCCACGTCGATCACTTCGAGGTTGCGCACGGTGACACGGCCGTTGCCCAGTTGCCCGCCCATACGCATGCCGGGAAGCACGCGCGAGGGAAAGCTGGAGGAGCCGATGGAGCCGGGCGCGCGGTGAAACATGGATCCGTGGGAGCCTTCGCCGCCGCGGAAATGATGACGCCTGACCACGCCGGCAAACCCGCGGCCCTTGCTGACGCCGATCACATCCACCTTGTCCTTGGGCTTGAACTGATCCACCAACACCTGGTCGCCGGCCTTGAGATCGTCATCGCCGGGGCGAAGCGTGAATTCGCGCATGAATTTGGCGCCTTCCACGCCGGCCTTCTTGAGATGGCCGGTGGAGGGCTTGTTGATGCGCTGCGGCTTCACGAATTCGAGCAGGCCCAACTGCACCGCGTCGTAGCCGTCGGTGGTGGGCGTCTTGCGTTGCACCACCATGCAGGGACCCGTCTTCAGCAGCGTGACCGGCACGGCCTGTCCGTCCGGCCGGAACATCTGCGTCATACCTATTTTCTTGCCAAGGATTCCTGGGCTCATTGTTCAAATCCTTCTTACCGCCGAGACGCCGAGATGCTGAGAAAAATCAGGTCCGCTCTTCTCTGCGTCTCCACGTCTCTGCGGTTCATTCTTACTTCCCGAACGCCTTAATCTCCACGTCCACCCCGGCCGGCAGATCGAGCTTCATCAACGCGTCGACCGTCTGCTGGGTCGGCTCCAGAATGTCCAGAAGCCGCTTGTGCGTCCGAATTTCAAATTGCTCCCGGGATTTCTTATCCACATGAGGGGAGCGCAAGACCGTCGTGATGCTTCTCGAGGTGGGCAAGGGAATCGGACCGGCCACGGTTGCGCCGGTCCTTTTCGCGGTGTCCACGATTTCCGTCGTCGACTGATCCAGCACGCGATGATCGTATGCCTTCAGACGGATTCGAATTCGTTCTCTCAGCGCCATGTTGTTTTCCTGGTAATGCCGGCCTACTTTATAATCTCGGTTACCGTGCCGGCGCCCACCGTGCGGCCGCCTTCGCGGATGGCGAAGCGTAATCCCTTGTCCATGGCCACCGGCGTGATCA
>Ga0209039_10000113_pt1 | contig 70688 bp, 55 predicted proteins | sample BogFormECP12_OM1_FD_188238 | JGI IMG/M metagenome (GOLD analysis project Ga0209039, IMG submission 188238) | Bog forest soil microbial communities from Calvert Island, British Columbia, Canada - ECP12_OM1 (SPAdes) (version 2) | ecosystem: Environmental > Aquatic > Freshwater > Wetlands > Bog ...
ATCCCGAGGCCACCCGTTGTTAGTGGATGGGTGCACGGGATGTCACGTGAAAGAAAATAGCCCTCAAGGATTTAAGTCGGAATCTCACTTAGTGATTATATTATTGTTTGGCAGGTTTATCCTTAGCCAGATTCATAGTCAACTTTTCTAACTTTCTTAAGACATTTTTAATGATGGAGATTTCCAATGACATCATCAGCATTGGTGGTTTAGTCGTTTCTATTATGGTCTGGATATTCATAATTCAAGTTGGAATTCGCATGCACCGTCCGCGTATCTTGATTGCTGGGATTCTTAGCGTCGTCGCGTATGCTGTTAATATTATATTCATCAGCGTGGAGGCTTTTATCAGCGATAATTTTATCAAGTTTTTCGAAAATATGGGAATTAGTTTCACGACTTCTTTCTTAATAATTGAGTTCTTAATTTATATCATACCAACTACTATAATCGGAGTTCTCATTCCCGTGGTATTGATATTGGACGCGAAGGAAAATAAAATGCCCATCGTCTTCCCTGCGGTCGCTCTGGCTCTCGAGATTTCTTTGCTAGGACTGTACCCCTTGTACATCGGGTTAGAATTGATGGGGATCATGATATCATTCTCGATACCAGTCATCTCCGCAGTGCCAATCATGTATGCTATCTATTACATGATGGTAAAGAGAAATTCTGTTAGCAATGAAATCGAACTGAAAAAAGAGATTGTAAATTACGATTCCGAGTATTTATGAATCGGAAGGAGGTTTCATTGCTTCCTTGTCAACTTTTTTCTCGACGGTGATGTATCGGGGTTCAAAGCCGATGCTCTCCACCATCTTGAGCATTTTTTCTGGATCTGGCGTCGTCGCGATCTTGATCCGGATGAGATCAGCGCCCATGGCAGTCAACATCGCTATCGCTTTATCCGCTAGCGCCTTGCCAACACCCGAGCCCCGGTACTCGGATTTAACCCCCCAATTTGACAAGTACCCGATGTTGAGGCCATCGGGCGTGTTCGTCGTGAGCTCGATGAATCCCATCGCCACTAATTTGCCGTCTAATTCTGCAACGAGCGTGGTCCGGCTATATCCTGGCTGGAACAATCGCAAGCCAGCGGATTCATTCCATTTATCCTTGTCAAAGTAGAAACTGAAGACCTCACTCATCTCTTCCATCATGCTCAATGTTTCGTCGTAATCGGATTTCCGATAGTTGCGGATGAGGACACGACTCGTGATATCATCGGTAATTTCAATCACCTTTCTCCTTTTTTTTTAATGATATCTCAAAGGAACGCGAAAAATGACCAATTTTCTTCAAGAAATTGGTGTTTAATACCCCAATGAGCTTGTCATTGTCATCGATGATGGCAACACGGTTCACGCGGTTATGTTTTTTCAAGAATGTTTCCTTGAGCTTCTCCCAGGGCACCACAGTCTCGCTTGCTTTGACACAATACACGGGCGTAGCCATGACATCCCTCGCGGTCAATCCTTGCAACTCCCTTTCTTTCGCTATCAAGGATAAGAGCACGCCGTCGGTCACGATGCCGAGGATGTGCTCATCCGCGTCGACAATGAAAATGCTATCGATCCAATGAGCCACCATTACCCCAGCAATCTCGGCCACGGTCGTTTCTGGATCGGCCATGAAAACCTTCTCTTCAGCGATGTCGAGATAGGTGATACCCTTGTATATTTGCGCGGTCAAATCATTCCACCTTGAGCTTTTGGGTGAGGATTTTTTTCTGAAAAAGCACGGTTGCATCTTGTTTCACGGTAACGAGGTATTCCTCCTTCAATTTTTTCCCTATGCGCTCGAATTGAAAATTTAGCTCCTCGTTACCAAACCAGCAATCGACATTCACATCGTAAAAATATTTTTCAAAAAAGTCCTCTATGTATGCGATACTGACCACGCAATTGCAAATCTCTTCTGTTGACGTGTTGAGAAGCGTGACATAAACTTTGTTTTCGTTCTTCTTAAGAACAGCATCCTCTATCTTGATCCGGGAACGCGCGGCGGCGCCCACGTCGATGATCGGTTCCCCGCTCGATGCTTCAAAAAAGGTTCTCGTGTCATCCGCCGATGGTGGCTTTTTCTTGATGTCTTGATACAGGAGATAGGCCAACGCTTTTGTTTTGTCCGTTTTATTATCCCCGGTTATTTCCAGTTGGTTGGAAAACTCTTGCAAAACCCGGTGCATCGTGATCGTCATGCCCTCAAGGACTTTCGTACCCGCCTCTGAGGTCTCCTTATCTTTCGGATTCATGATGATCTTGGCATCGCAAATCGATTTCTCGATGGCAATGGAAAAATCATCCAGATGATTTGCAGTGATTTCCTGGTATAGTAAATTCAAGAGCTCGCCACCGAATGGATTCAGGTTGATAGGAATGTTCAAGATGAGAACGACGGTCTCGGGCGTGCTTTCTTCCATGCCGCTTCGTCTTTTGGGCCGGTTGCTCGGTGCGAGAAACTTCTTGGCCAGGTAATTTCTACCCTCGAATTCCAAGTCCACATGGCTCAATTCGGCTTGCACATCAACGCTCATCCACCAGATAGAATGAACGAACACGATTTTTGACTCAGCTTGCAAGAATTCGGCATCATCTTTCAGTTCAGGCGGATGCACCAGAAGCAATTGGTGACCACGTGCCTCATCGAAATATGCAAGGTAAATGACGCAAAACTTTTCTAGATTGATGGCACTGGAATCGCCATTGGAGTCGCGATTGCCATTTTTTTGCTCGAAAAAATCCACGGATATTCCCTCGATTTGCATTCACGCGTCCACGCTTGCCTTGGCACTTCCAAGTTTTCCCTCGTTGGAATCGAACTCGAGGTTGATCTCGGACACGCCCGCCATGATCTTGCCATCGATGCGCGTTTGCATGCCTGGATCGATGGTGCCAAAGCCGATCATGTAGGGGGTTGTCTCGAAAAACATGTCCTTGATGCCCGTGATCTTACACGTGCAGCCATGAAACGCCGTCGATGCTTCATTTTCCAATTCGATGGAGATGCCATCGGGCGTTCTTTCAACGCCGAGAACCTTGATCTTCTTGATTTCAAAGAGGTCTATCCCGGGTTCGGCCTTTAAGGTTGTCCTGGATGTCTCGAAAAATGACACTGGTTCTTTTTTATCGCTAGCAATCGTGCCTTCATCAATTTCTATGGGAATCTCGAAATTCACGGCTTCTCCCGTGTATTTCGTGCCTGAAACAGCGAGATACCACTCGTTAAAATCCCCAAATTTATCGTTCCAATTGCTTTTCTCCTTCGGTTCCCAAGAATGCCGTGCGCTCAGTTCAGCTGTTTTGGGCACTTGCAAGAGCATGGCACCACTTGTTGGATTGCTTGTTTTTGCTGCACCGGCAGTGGATGATGGAATGTTCGGCACCTGGGTGCAGATGCGACCAAACTGCGTGCAATTGCATTGAATGTTCGATCGTTCCATGAGCAATACTTTCAGCTCCCGCAACTCCTTGGATTCATATCGAATCTTGATGGTTTCACCGGGCTTGTAAATATCTTTTTGCAAGTCAAGTTTCAAGCCCTTGATGGCAAGTACCACCGGATTAACAACGAGAGCCTTGTTCCTGGCACGCTCCTCGATCAAGACGATTTCATTAGCATCCGATATTTCTTGCTCGCTGGTTTCATCACCAGCATCCGATGGCACCCGCATATAAAATTCTAGCTTGTACTTGATGCCGCGCTGGTTGGATGATGGCACGAGCATGGCGGGTAAAAAAATCGGGACATCCCTCGAATATTCCCCTTCCATGAGGCTACCATTGCAAAAAATTTCCTTCTGCTCGATGAAAAGTGGTTTTTCGCAAGGACGCACGGCGCTGAGCCTCAAGCCGGCATAGCTAACGCTTGACGCATTATCGAGATCGAGTTTGACCTTGATAACGACAGGTTGGCCGATGACGGCTTCCTCGGGAAAATCCACGATTTTAAGTTCCACGGTCACATCATCGTGAACAAATTATTTTTTTAAGAGTATTCACTCGTTATGACTTGAAATGACGACCTCGGCAAACAATTGCAGATCCCGCAATAATTCGGATATTTTTTCTTCCGTTTCCGGCGAGGCGTCCTTCGGTTTCATGATCAACACGGCAAGCACGTATTTATAAATATGCAACTCGATTTCCTTGTCTCCTTCCATGGGCGTGCCCTTAAATATAGCGGATTCCGCCATGAAGAGGTTTTCGCGAATGATGTTGCATGAATGGATGAAATCACGAAAATCACTACGTAGCTGGAGTCCAGCTGACACGCCAGTGACATTGTGCACGATGACGTTGCCCGAGATATCAGCGACAATGATCTTGGCATCTATTTCCTTGAGTTGCTTCTCCGCTTTTTCGACATGTGTCTTCAAGGTGTCGTATGCCCCGACAAGAATGTCTCGAAAGATGCGATTGAGCTTTTCTTGCTCGTAGATGGACGTCGTGTTTGTATGGACCTCGAATCCCTTGAAGAGCGTTTCGAAAATGGTCGTTGCTTTCTTGTAATTGGCGTTGAGCATCTCCTTAGTATAATCACGGGTGTCAAACTTGTGATACAACAAGTAAATTTTTGGTTTGAGGGCTTTTCGTTTGAGAGTAGCAATAAGTTTATCGAAATATTGCTTGGCGCTGTCAAATTGTTCAGGTTCGTGCATATCTATTATTGGAACGAGAACATCAGTTTCGTTAAAGACGTCTGGCTTGTCAATATAGCTTTTACGATATTGATCTTGCCCCCCGAAATCAAAGATCGAGACTTCTAGGCCAAGGTATGGATGCCTGCGAATTTCGTACATTATCGTTGGTCCCATGCTTTGCGTGCTTTCCGGCGTTTTCGCCGCGAACGTCGTGGCGTAGATCGATGTTTTTCCGCAACCACTAAGTCCAACCAGAGCGATTTTCATGTTCAAGTCTCTTCCATGCAATTTAACGCGAGATATTACCGTGATCAATAAAAATATCTTTTTACGTGATCCCTCACCACCATTGTATAAAAAAATATTTGCATTGTTGTAAACAAAAAATGCAAATCATTCATGAAACCAGCTATCAAAAGAGGCATTTTTAGAAAAGAAAGAATGTAACGATCACGAAATCAAACGTTTTTTTTATGATCGAAGTCAAGATAGGAGTGTAAATTAAAAAGAAATGAATTCAGAGGGATAAAATACGATAATAGCCAGGAATTTCGATTATAATTGATCTTATAGCCAGGATCCATAATTCTACTCTTCCTGCATTCCCTTTTTCTTTGCTTTGGCTGCCTTGGCTTCCTTCGCTTCTCGTTCTTTCTCCATGAGCGCTTTGATGCTGATCTTTTCATTCACGAGATTATCCGTGGGCGTGCGAATATCAATCATAATTTCCAGCGATTCCAGTTGTTCATCTGGAACCGTTAATGGATAATCAAAAGACATCGAGTCGTAAGGGTACAGTTCAGGCACCACGGTTCTCCAAGCAACCCTTTCAAATACATCGATAGAAAGGCTGATGCGGAGGTCGAGTTCTTCCATGGTATAACCGGATTCGTTATCTATCGTAAATTTCACGGTGTTATTCTCGTGAACGAGCTTGATCTCTTTCAATTTCAATTTTTTCGACAGGAATGGCGTTTTTGGCTCGGCAGACGCTTCAAGGACAGCACGTGGCATGGCCTGCTCGGCTGGCGTTTCAGGTGGCGTGAACACGTAGCGCGTGCGGACGTTCGTGTTGTATTGCGAGACTTTTTTCATGCGGGCGAGCTTGATCACCGCTTCAAGTTCCTCATGGGTCATCGGCTTGATATCCAGATATCCTGCTGCAGCCGCATCCTCGACGAGCAATTGCCCCAGCGGCGTTCGGCACAAGACCGTGTTGTAACCGTCCGGCGAGCCAACAGACCCGACAGACACGTCCGCATTTTCAGATGTCAAGTCCGTGCAAAAATTGCAGGAAGACGATTTGTATTTGTTCAACGTTGATACCTTGTAATCTTTAATCAACTCGCCATTTTCATCGTACAAATTAAATCTTCCCGAGGAAATGCGCATTTTTTTCACGCTAGCAAGGTCTATTCCCTCCCGCTCGAAAAATCCATATAACGTCTCCGGGGCGAAGGAATCCATGCAGAACAACCCGATCTTGATGACTTGCGCACGGAGGTTGTACAAAATCATTCCATAGGGAGATGATTGCATCTTGTGTATGGCGTCGATATTGCAAGGCGTGCCAACAAAGGCGATGGCATGGTTACCTTCACTCAATGCGTTGAACAATGCACGGACGGTTTGGGAATGCACGTACAACGAGCCGGATGCAGCCAAGATATCTTCCCGCGTGTTCACGAATACAGGCAATTGATGCCAATTTGAATCGTGTTTCGTAACCACTGCGCCGTCGACAAGCTTTTTATCGAGCATGTAGAGGAGCAAGCTTGTAACGGTCCCGCCATCTTGTCCTTTCACTTCGGGAATGCTAGTCTTCGCCACGAATGCTGCATTAAATGATCCAATCAGCTCCTCGGGCACGGTCTTGGTTCGGGGACATTGGTTATAGCAGATACCACATCCCGTGCATTTGCCAACGAGTTTCGGAGCCTCATCTTCATCGCTCCATTCCAGAGCATCACAAACCGCAACACATGCCGAGCAATGGGTGCAAATCCCTGCTTTTACGATTTCTTTCATGAGTTTAGCGAAAGCATCCTTGCCTTTTTCAAGGCGATCTTGTAAATATTTTTTTGTGGAATCTTGACTAACAATGGTCTCTATTTTCTCTTGCTCTTCCATGTAATTTCACACCGAAGGAAACGTGATCGATAAAAAAATATTTCTTCTTGAACATGATCCAACACTTTCATGGTGTAAAAAAATATTACCATTATCTGTAACAAAAATGCAAATTATTTACGAAACCAGCGTTCCAGATTGATGAAAATAGAGATGATTGAGGATTTTGATCACGATTTTTGCATTTTTTATCGGAATTGTACTTTTAAAACGATTGAAAAGAATTATAAGAATAAATGAAAAGGTGAAAACCGGAAATATCGTAAATTCACGCTTTAATTTTGGAGATATCGCCAATGTCTCCCTCGTTTTTGTCGTACTTCCAATATGATGCAGCAACGTTAATAATCATATTTAATGCAGATGTAATTCTATCGTAATTTATTGCAAGGCCAATTCAAAAAAAGTATAAATGGATTGAGCGATAACTTATTATCCAGGCTTTAATAGAGCCTATAATCTTAACAGAAACAATATTACGTCTATAAATTCGTTTATCTATTAACTTTGAGGTGAATAAAGGGATAAAAATGTCAAAAAAAGAAGAAATAGTACCGCAAAGGACTGGTACTAGTCAAAATTTAAAGGTAGCATTTTACTCGTGCCAATGAGGTATTAACATAAAGGGCAAAGTGGATTGCGACGAACTCGTAAATTTCGCGAAATCGATCGATGGTGTTGCGATCTCCAAAACATATTCGTTTCTTTGCACTGAGAGCGGACAAGACTTAATCATGAACGATATCCGCGAGTTAGACATAGATCGAGTTGTCGTGGCAGCATGAACCCCGCGAACGCACGAGCCGATCTATAGAAGCTCCATCGCAAAGGCAGGATTGAGCCCCTATTACTTCCAGATGGTCAATGTCAGGGAGCAATGCAGCTGGTGCACGGAAAGCAAGGAGGATGCCACGGAAAAAGCAAAAATATTGGTCAAAAGTGGCATTGAACGGTCAAAGCACTTGGAAATTGTTCCCATCAAGACCGTGGAAATAAAGAAATCCACGATGGTCGTGGGAGGCGGAATTACTGGGATGAACGCGGCCCTCGATCTGGCCAATCAAGGCATCAAAGTACACTTGGTAGAAAGCAGCACGACGATCGGAGGAAAAATGGCCCAGCTTGACCGCACTTTCCCGACGGATGATTGTGCCATTTGAATTTTAGGACCGAAAATGCTCGATGTCAGCCGGAATCAAAACATTGAAATCCTGAGTTACAGTGATGTCAAGAAAGTGGAAGGTACCGTCGGAAATTATCACGTGACAGTCGAAACGAAACCACGTTACGTGAATACCGATAAATGTACCGGATGCGGTGCATGTAATGAGGCTTGTCCCGTTAAGAAAATTCCAAACGAATTTAATGAAGGATTAGACAACCGCAAGGCAATATACATCGCGTTCCAACAAGCCGTCCCGAAAAAAGCCACGATCGACGCAGACAAGTGCCTGTATATGAAGACGGGCGCGTGCCAGTTCTGTGTGAAGGCCTGCCCTGCAGGAGCCATTGATTTTGAGCAAGAACCGAAGGTGGTGGAATTTGATGTCGGCTCGATCATCGTTGCCACGGGCCTGGGCTTGTACAAGCCCACCGAATATGGCTATGGAACGTATGCCAACGTCATAAACCAGCTGCAATTGGAACGGATCTTGGCGCCAAATGGCCCCTTTGGAGGACACGTGCGACGGGTTTCGGACGAGAACGAGCTCAAGGAAATCGTGTTCATCCAATGCGTTGGAAGCCGGGAACCCGAGCGACCATTTTGCAGCGGTGTTTGCTGCATGATCGCTTTGAAAAACGCGAAATTGCTCAAGGAAGAACTTCCCGACGCGAACATCACCATGTGTTACATCGATGTAAGAACCAACGAGAAAGGGTTTGAAGAATACTACCAGCGTGCCAAGGATACTGGCATCAGGATGATTCGTGGAAAGGTTGGAGAACTCGTCGAGGATCCTGAAACGAAGAACTTGAAGATCCGGGTGTATTCCTCGTTAACCGATGAAATCATCAACATCAACGCGGATCTGGTGGTTTTATCGACGGCCATTCTACCGTCCAAGAACACTGAGCAAATCGCCAAGGTCTTGGGATTGGAAGTCGACAAGAACGGCTTTCTCACGGAATCGCATTTCGGGTTGATGCCACAGGAAACGAAAATGAAGGGCGTTTACGTGGCTGGTTTCGCGCAAGGACCAAAAAACATTTCCTATTCGGTATCGCAAGCAAGGGCTGCCGCGAGCAAGGTGGCCGAACTCACATCCGCCGGAAAGATCGATCTCGAGCTCATCACTGCCGAAGTGAACAAGAATGCGTGCATTTCTTGCAAGCGGTGTGAAAAAGTGTGCAATGCCGGTGCGATCAAGGTGGTAGATAATTCTGGAGCAGTCGTGGACGACACGAGCTGCGAGGGATGCGGCGTGTGCGCGAGTTGCTGTCCCACCCATGCGATCGACATCCGGTATTACCGCGATGACCAATTACTTCCCGAGATTACTTCGCTGCTCGAACAGTAAACTGGATTAACGGGAGTCGGTAAATCATGGAACAAGATTACAAGATAATCGTGTTTGTTTGCTTCAAGTGAGGATACGGCGCGGCGGACTTGGCTGGCGTGTCGCGGTTAAAATACTCGCCATCGGTGAAGATCATCCGGACAAAGTGCACGGGACGGGTCGACGTGAACCTCATGCTGCACGCGATCAAATCCGGCGCCGATGGCGTGATGGTCGTTGGCTGACGTCAAAACGAGTGCCAGTACAAGGTCGGAAACTTGACCGCACAGCGGCACGTGGATTTTGCGAACCGCATCCTGGCATCCCGGGGTTTCGGGAGCCAAAGGGTGAACATGTATTGGCTGAGCAGCGCGGAATCCGAAAAGTTCGTCAAGAGCATCGAAGATGCCCGCGAGAAAATACAGCAAGCCGGTCCAAATCCGATAAACGAAAATAAATTTGAAAATGTAACGACCCCGTGAATGAACCTTGTAAAAAAAGCTGAGTTACAAGGGGACAAGCCATGCAATGGCGGGGATTTTTCACGATCACGACGTGGAGAATCATGGTTCAAACTGCAGAAAATCACGGTTTTAACAACGTTTCCCCGAGAGAATTGATGGAAGCTACATACAAGGCAGCAGGAAACTTTCAAGTAAAGGCATTTTTCGAAGCAAAAGAAGAGATATTGAAGGCGGGGAAATACTCCGAACCGGAGTTTTACGAGATCCTGGATGCGCTGGTCGATGCCGAAACCGAGCGAAGGTTGGTCCTTGAAGCATTAAGGGACGCATTGCCATTATCACTAGCCGATATTGCTGCAAAGATCGGGAATTTCCCTCCCGAGCATGTCATCCAGGATATCATCTACTTGAAGGAACAGGGCTTTGTCGAGGAAATTGACGAAGTCCATTCAAAAACGATCACGAAAAAAGTCAAAGGAGAAACCAAGGAAATAGAAATTCAAGAACATTTTTACAAGTATCAAGTTAAAGACCTATCCAACGATTTTCACGAGCATTATCTCGAGCCGGTTTCGATTGTTTTTGATTCCGGCGCGTGTTGCCAATGCGGGTGGTGCTCCTCCGTATGTCCCGTAAATGCAATCACGGTTACGGCCGAAAATTTGAAGATTGATGGCACTGCGTGCATAAAATGCGGTTTATGCTTTTCGACATGTCCGCGATCTTTCTCATTCGAGCAAGCCTTCGTCAACATCAAGAAGTTAAATGAGTCATTGCAATATTCGGGCAAGATCGGCGCTTACATGAACACATATTCGGCAACAACGACCAAGGACGAGATCAAGGACGTGAGGCAAGATGGTGGCGTTGTCACGTCGCTGTTAGAGTACCTGCTCGAAAACAAGCTTGTGGACGCGATCATCGCCGTAAAACACTCGGAAGATCAACCGTGGAAACCTGAGCCTGTCATCATCGATAACGTGGAGAAACTTTGCAAGACGGGCGGGAGCAAGTATGCGAATTCCCCGTCATTGACGATGATTGGCAAGGCAAAAACGTACGAGAACATCGCGATTGCTGGCGTGCCGTGCATGATGAAAGCCATGGAAAAGAACGAGCTATATCCAAGCGGGACGCCTTTTTTCAAGAATATCAAGTACAAGATCGGCCTCTTTTGCATGGAATCGTTCTCCTTTGATAATCTAAATGGCTTGATTGCTGAAAACTTCAACAAAGACATCAATGACATCACCAAGATGAACATCAAGGAAGGAAAGTTCACGATTACATTGCAGTCCGGGGAAGAAATGGCCGTACCCATGAAGGACGTGCAAAAATACGCGCGGGATTCGTGCAAATATTGCGACGATCTCACGTCAACCTGTGCTGATGTGTCAGTGGGTTCCATCGGTTCGCCGAGCGGCTGGTCGTCGGTGATCACGAGGACCGATAAAGGGGAATCGATCTACAATGGTGCCATCGAGGCCGGCTTGATCGACTCGAAAAGCTTGAAGGATGTTGAACCAGGACAATCCTTGATAGAGAAGATCGCGGAGACCAAGAAAAGCAAATGCTTGCCTGTTGTGTTGAAACCAACGACTGAAAAAGTAGACAGCGAATCATGAGTATAAAAAATTTTCAAGATTTAATCAACGATGTGCACGACAAGGGAATTTGCCAGGAATGCGGAGGCTGCGTTAGCTTTTGCAGCTCGGCAACGTACAATGTCATTGGATTTACCGAGCCTTACTCGCCCCCCGTTTACATCAATAAAGATCAATGTCTCGAGTGCGGTATTTGCTATTACATTTGCCCGCAGACACACGTCCTGGATGAAGAATTGAACAAGACTTTCAATTTTGAAGGTTATGATTCCATGCCGATGGGATTCGTCCGGGACATCTATTCTTGCCAATCGACAGATGATGAGTTCTTGGAACATGGAACCGATGGCGGCGTCGTGAATTCGATTATTAATTACATGCTCGAGAAAAAAATCTGCGATGGAGCGATAGTTTCGAGCGCCGAACGACCATTTTCGAGGACCGCTTTGTTTTCCAAGACCAAGGACGATTTGTTAAAAGCATCGGGCATTCGATTGGATCAATCTCCGCAGTTGGATGAGGTGCAGAAATTTTCAACGTATACCCATACTATTCGAGAAATGAACCATTTCAAGTTCAATAAATTGGCGATCGTCGGCACATCGTGCCAGATCGACACGATCCGATGCATGCAACACCTGGGCATCACGCCATCCGAAAACATCGAGATTTGTCTCGGCTTATTTTGCTACGAGAATTTTATTTTTGATTCATCCCAGATAAGAAAATTTGAAAGAGAATTTCGATTAAAATTCCAAGACATTCAGAAACTCAACATCAAGGAAGATCTCTACATCACGCTAAAGGACGACGGTACAGAACACGAAACCGTCCACGTCCCATTTGATCGATTAAAAGAGTACATGCGCCCTGCTTGCCATGCTTGCTCCGATTTTTCGAACATTTATTCGGATATATCCTTCGGTGGGCTTGGCTCTGAAGAAAAATTTACAACGGTAATTACGCGAACCGAAAAAGGACAAAAACTCGTCACTGATGCTATAAAAGCGGGCATCATTCGTGCGGCAGATCTTGATGATGAGGCAAAAAGCAAGTTGAAGGACGTGATAACGGATTTTTCTCGTTCCAAGCTCAGACGCATGGAATCATTCATGAACAGTCGACCATGAAGAAGAAGTGAGCCACATAACAGAAATTGAAAAGGATCAACAGCCGGATCAGCAAGAAGATGGCGAGAGTAAATTAATCGCAAGAATTTACGATCCAGATCTCGGAAACTTTTTAAAAAAATGCTACCAGTGTGCTCGTTGCAGTGGCATTTGTCAATATAGCAAAGTTCAACGATATCCTCCAAGCAGGATCATCCAGCTCGTGTTAGAAGGCTTGGAAAACAAAGTGTTTGAAAGCGGCATATTATGGAATTGCCTGGCTTGCAATAGTTGCCATCAAAATTGTCCGGTCAGCATCAATTTTGCCGAATTTGACCGTATGGCAAAATATAAAATGAAGACATTGGGTAAACGAATCCCGGAAGAGAACATCGCCCATAAAGGGATATATACCACGATCGCCGAATTGATGAGCATCCCAGACATCCAACCGGAGAAATCGCTCGAATGGGTTCCCGAGGGTTGCGAGATTGCCGATAGCGGGAACACCATGTTTTTCGTGGGATGCCTTCCCTTTTTCAAATTTGAATTTCAAAACTTGGACACAATCGCTGCAAGTGCCTTGAAAATCATTTATCAAGTGGAAAAAGAGCCCATCGTAGTTCTCAAAGACGAGGTGTGTTGTGGACATGATTTATACTGGGGCCAAGGCAAGCTCGAAACGTTCATCAAGCTCGCAAAAAAGAATTTGAAGGTTTTCGAGAAAGCGGGAGTAAAGACCATAATAACTATCTGTGCCGAGTGTTACCGGACTTTGAAAGTCGATTATCCGAAGCTCTTCGAGGATTTTAATAAAAAGTTTGAAGTCAAGCATCTCATCGAATACATTCATGAAAATTGGCAAAATAATAAAATTACCTTCAAAAAAGCAGGGGAAAATAACGAAACCATCCCGTTCACGTATCACGATCCTTGCCGGTTGACCAGGTTCTTGCCAAAAGATAACAGGATCATGGACACCGCGAGGGAAATCTTCGCGCAATTGAAGGAATCAGGATACGCGTTCAGCGAGATGGAACATAACAAGGAAAATTCGCTGTGCTGCGGCGTGAATTGTTGGATGAATTGCAACGATAGATCGAAAGCCCTGCGGTACAAGCGCTTGAAAGAAGCGAAGGCTATTGGTGATACCTTGATCACCTCGTGCCCGAAATGTTACATGCATTTAACGTGTCTTCAAAACGACATCGAGGAGATAGCGTCGATTCACATTCAAGATCTCTCGGAATTTATGGTTGACTTGATAGAATGCGTGGAACCCGCGGATCCAGCTGATGAAAAGGAGGGTGAACCTTGATGGAAGGATCAGTCCTGGTAATTGGCGGTGGCGTTGCAGGAATACAAGCGTCCTTGGACCTGTCCGAGTTAGGGTTCAAGGTATATCTAGTCGAAAAGACGCCATCCATCGGCGGACGAATGGCCCAGCTGGACAAGACCTTCCCCACCAACGACTGCAGCTTGTGCATCTTGGCGCCGAAGATGGTCGAGGTGTTTCGGAATCCCAACATCGAGCTAATGACGTACCATGAAGTCACGAAAGTTACTGGAAAGGCGGGTAATTTCAAGGTCACCGTGTTAAAAAAACCACGATACGTGGATGCCTCTAAATGCAAGGGGTGCGGGGATTGCGCGTCCAAGTGCCCGAAGATCGAAGCCCCCAACGTGTTTGACATGAACATGGGGAAAAGGAAATCGATATACATCCCATTCCCACAGGCTGTACCGCCGGTATACTTGATCGACCCTAGTATGTGCTTGTACTTGAACAAAGGGGTCTGCGGGGTTTGTTCAAAAATATGCAAGGCGCAAGCCATAGATTACAAGCAAAAGCCCGAGAATATCGAGCTACACGTCGGTGCCATCGTCGTTGCCACCGGGTTTGACATGTATGGGGATGAATTGACGTCGCGCTGGGGATACAGGTATGACAACGTTGTAAATTCCTTGGAATATGAACGAATATTGTGCGCATCAGGCCCATTTGGCGGTCATGTCTTGCGGCCAACTGATCATGAAGAGCCTGAAAAGATCGCGTTCATTCAATGTGCCGGGTCTCGTGATTTTCATGAAAAGGTTCCGTTCTGTTCCAGCGTGTGCTGCACGTACACGGCAAAAGAAGCGATAATCACCAAGGAACACTCGACTAAGTCAACATGCTACGTGTTTTATCATGACATCAGGGCCTATGGCAAAAATTTCTACGAGTTTGTTAAAAGGGCCCAGGACGAGTATGGCGTGAAATACTTCCACTCCAAGATAAATCGAATCGATGAAGACCCGAGCACGAATGACTTGATCATCCATCACGAGGATCTGAACACGGGCGAACCTCGCGATTTCAGGGCAAATCTAGTTGTCCTCGCATCGCCGCTGGTTCCCTCGAAAGGGGTTGAACAACTGGCAAATATCTTGGATATAAAGTTGGACCAGTACAAATTTTTCGAGGAACAGTCCTATTTCAATAAATCTTTGTCGTCACGAAAAGGAATTTACCTGTGTGGCTTTTCTCAAGGTCCAAAGGATATCCCGGAAACGGTTGCCGATGCCAGCGGGGTCGCCTCGCAAATAGCGACGCTCTTGAAGGATCAAAAATACACGAAAACAAGGGTAAAAGTCTACGACGTTCCCGAGAAAGAGATCAAGGCATCCGATGAACCACGCATTGGTGTGCTCGTTTGCCATTGCGGCATCAATATAGGGAAATATGTCGACGTCGAAAATGTCGTGGAGTACATCAAGACATTACCCAACGTGATCCACTGCGAGGACAACATGTATTCATGCTCGAGCGATTCCCAAAAAAGGATCAAGGAAGTCATTAAAGATCATGATCTTAACAGGTTCATCGTCGCATCATGCACCCCGCGGACGCATGAAGCCTTGTTTCAAGAAACATGCCTCGAAGCAGGCTTGAACAAGTACTTGTTCGAGCTGGTAAACATCCGCGACCAATGCTCGTGGGTTCACATGAACGAGAAGGAAGCCGCGACGGAGAAAGCAAAGGACCTGATCAAGATGGCCATCGCGAAGGCACGTTTGTTGAAATCGTTGAGAGAGGAGAAAATTCAAATCACGCCGGCGGCACTCGTGATCGGTGGCGGGGTCTCGGGCATGACCGCTGCCTTGAATCTTGCTAATCTGGGCTTCGATACATACTTGGTAGAGAAGAATAAGAGACTCGGAGGAAACTTGAACAATCTCAACAAGTTATTTCCATTTCAAGAAGATGCCTCGGCATTCTTGAAAGAAATGAGAGACAAGGTGGAACACGAGGAAAAAATCCAGGTTTTTCTCGAAGCAAAAGTCAACGACGTGAAAGGCTACATCGGAAATTATGATGTTTCCATTCTCGATTCGAGCGAAAACGTGCACGAGACAAAAATTGGAACCATCATCGTTGCCACAGGAGGTCGAGAATTCAAACCTACCGGGTTGTTCAACTATGGAGAAACCAACAAGAATATCATCACCCAGCTGGAGTTGGAACAAAAACTGAAGGATGGCGATGAATCGTGGCTCGCTGATGTCAAGCGAGTGACCATGATCTTGTGCGCCAATGCGAGGGAAAACGAAGGAATAACCTATTGCTCGAACACTTGCTGCGCAAATGCCATCAAGAACACGAATGTCTTGATGGAATTAAAACCGGACCTGGAGATCGTCGTTCTTTATAGAGACTTGCAAATGGCAAAAAAGGAATTCGAGCAGTATTATCGTGATGGCAGAAAAAATGCAATCTTTTTACGATATGACCTTGAGAGCAAGCCGGAGATTACCAAGGGCGAGGACGGCCTTGAAAGCTATGATATAAAGGTGCTGGATAAAAACTTGCAGGAAACGATCGAATTCCAATCGGACTTGATCGTCTTGTCAACGCCCATGATTCCAGCAGACAATGTCGAAGAATTGGCCAAGATGCTCAAGGTCCCGGTCGATAAGAATGGCTTCTTCTTCGAGGCGCACGTGAAGCTGCGACCATTGGACTTCGCAACTGATGGAATTTTCTTGTGCGGCTGTGCCCAATGGCCAAAAAACATCCAGGATTCGATTTCACAAGCATACGGGGCTGCAGGAAGAGCAAGCCGGTTCTTGAATGCGAAGCAAATCACCGCATCCGGCTTGGTTGCCGAGGTGAACCAGGAGATGTGCATGGGTTGTGGGAAATGCGAATCGGTGTGCCCGTACAGTGCAATCGGCTTGGTGGCCGAGTCAATGGATTTTGAAGAGGTGAGCTTGCCCGTGAAAAAATCGCACGTGACCTCGGCATTATGCAAAGGATGCGGCACCTGCGCCGCTAATTGCCCGAACGGTGCAATATCCATCAAGAACTTTGATTTCAACCAAATTTACGCGATGATCGAATCCTACCTGCTCGAAAAAACGTGATAGTTTTCATGTTAAACCATGATAAGTTCGAACCACGCATTGCAACGTTCTGTTGCAACTGGTGTTCCTATGCCGGGGCAGATTTAGCGGGCGTTTCCCGGTTTCAATACGCCCCGAATATCCGCATCATCCGGGTCATGTGCTCGGGGCGGGTCGATCCGTCATTCATTCTCAAGGCACTCAAGGAGGGGGCAGATGGGGTTCTCGTCACGGGATGCCACATCGGCGATTGCCACTACATTTCGGGGAATATTTTTGCGAAGGAGAGATTCGAACGATTAACCCGAGTCATCATAAAGCAATTAGGGATTGATGAAAAACGTGTTCGATTGGAATGGATCAGTGCCGCGGAAGGAAAACGCTTCGCGGAAATCATCACGTCATTCACCAATGAAATAAGAGAGTTAGGGCCATTTATAAAATGATAAGCGTGCATTAAACGTATATTTTTTTGTTTGAAATGTGAATCGAATTATTTAATTTTTCGTTCTCGTCTCGAACGTCGAGAATTTCTTTGAAAATCCGTTCTTCTCGAATAAATGAACCATCTCCTCGGTTTCGTCTCGCACGTTAGCCCAGATCCTTGGAACGCCCGCGATCGTGAGATACTGCTTCGCCTCATTGAGTAATCGATCGCCAATGCCTTGTCCACGGTATTCGCTTTTTATCATCATGTTGCTGATATAGCCGTACTGAGACCCGGTCGGGTCCCGCAAGATGTCACAAAATATGATGCCGATGACTTCATCACCTAAGACGGCAACGTAGCATCCAGAAACGTTGTCCATGAGTCGCTTGCCCATGTACAACTCGAACCAACGGGGATCAAATGGGTCTCCGAAGAGCTTTGTTAATTGAAAGGCAAGATCTTCAACTTGTTTATAATCATTTTCTCGATACCAACGGAAAATCACATTTTTTCTCATTTTAGCATCTCCCATTTGCGTCTCATGGTGGCTTCATCCATCCATTTCAAGACCACTAGCATTGGTATTAAGAAATCGACATAAAAAGTTATCGATCATTCTTGATCATATCCTCGAGAAATGGCGTTGAAAAAACATAAAACCATCGCTGGAATTGTGAAAAAGCCATCTCTCTAATGATAGAGCGTGTTTTGAACGTAATTTTATGCATCCACTTGATTAGATAAAAAATAGGAAAATATTCGTGAATTTGGCTGAACATATGCTGGCCGGTGGATTTCGCGCCACGCTCGATCGCAACTGTACTCCGTGAACCGACGCGAGATAAGCAGGCTTTCCCGCGAACTATTCATTCCTCGTAAATGATGAACAAGAATACATTCGTACCGGCAGTGGAAACGATCACTTTTTCTGAATTCTCGGCGAGCAATGCATTTATTTCGGCCTCAACTGCGTCTTGTCGCTTGTTTATTTGGAAAATTTTCGTTTTTTTCATAGAATCACCAATTTTACTTTGTAGCACATTAATAGCTTGCTTGAATTGAATAATAATTCTTCATTTTCGATAAATGACGAGAGAAATGCCCGATTTATTGGTGTACTATCGAAGGGGAAAGTAAAAGGCCCGGAACGTGCAATAATAAATATCCAAATATTTTTCACGCGTAGGATCCAAGTTTAAATGATGATCCACAATGAGCAAGACTTCGCACGAAAGCCCTGATTACATCCAGACAAGCACTGCTGGATCGATGGCACTCGGATTTGAACGTGGAACGTTCTATCGCGATGCCAAGCTCCATTGCTTGAATCTCTTGCTCACGTATGCTGATGGCTGCCGGGCGAATTGCGCGTTCTGCGGCCTTGGAAGGGAACGAGGGAGCAATGGGTCGAGTCAGGAAAAAACGTTCATCCGGGTCGCGTGGCCGATTTACCCCACGAGCAAAATCGTCAAAGCCTTGAATTCGCCCGCGGGCAAGGACATCAAGCGGGTTTGCATCTCCATGGTAACCCACCCGCGAGCATTGGATGATACAATTGACGTTGTCCATCGGCTCACGCCGACACGAAAGGACATCTCCGTCTTGATCGCACCGACCCTTGTAGACAAGCCCTGGCTCGAGGAATTGCTCGCCGAGGGCGTCGAGAAAGTGGGCGTGGCTATCGATGCCGCCACCGAGGAATTGTTTGCCAGGTTGCGGGGGAAGGGCGTACGCGGCCCTCATTCATGGAACAAGTATTGGTCCGTGTTATGGGATACTATTGATGTATTTGGTAACGAGAACTCGAGCATTCATCTCATGATTGGTATCGGGGAGACTGAGCATGAAGCCATTGCCATCATCCAACAAGTTCACGAGATGGGCGCTGACACGCACTTGTTCTCATTTTTCCCGGAACCTGGTTCATTGATGGAACACAAGCCGCAACCGGGCATCGGAAAATACCGCCGCGTGCAGCTCGCCAGGGAAGCGGTGCACCGGAATTTCGCCTCGATGGAAACGATGACTTTTAACGATGCCGGGCAGGTCATCGATTTCGGCATGACACCGGAACAACTGGACGCTCTTGTCGAGGATGGCACCGCGTTCTTGACCCAGGGATGCAAGAACAAGGAAGGGTTCATCACGTGCAACCGCCCATACTCTAATAACACCCCTTTTCAGGCCGCCAAAGGCGAGTTACGCAATTTTCCATTCCCTCCGAATGCGCACGATATCACTTTTATCAAGAAGCAGCTCAACGATTACAACGATGACTCGTGGGTGCGTCCGCTTGAGGAAACAGATGATTTCTTGCTCGATGAGCAAGGAAACGCATGAGCTGCGAAAAAAGTCAAGAAATTTATTCAAATGGTAGTGAAAAAGCAGCGTTTAGATACTGGAGACGATTCGCTTGAGCCTTGAACTAATTGACCAAATAGGTCACAATCCAGCCTATATCTGGGAACTTGACGAGGACTCTATCGAGGCTCTCAAGCTGGACAGCTTCAACCAACGCGTGAATCGGTTCGGCAGTACATTATTTTGCCACGTCCCGGGTTTCCCTTTCGTGTCATACGAGGTCGAATCGTTCACGGGTACTGCGAAGGGAGTGTTCGAGAGCATCTCGTTAACGGGAATGACTTGTGCTTTGCAATGTGACCATTGTCGTGGCCAACTCTTGAATACCATGCGCCAAGCATCGGTTGAGACCTTTGAGCAAGTTTTAAATGATGCAATTGCATCGGGTGCGAGGGGGGTTCTCGTTTCGGGTGGATCCGACACCGCGGGAAAGGTGCCGATATTGGATGTTCTTGAAACATTAAAGCGTGCCAAGAACGAGCAAGGCATCGAGATCGTCATCCATTCAGGATACATGGAAGATGATGAGATTGCCGCGCTCAAGGACGCGAACATTGATGGCATCATGTTCGATTTCATCGGATCGGAGGAAACTGCCAAATCCGTGTGCCACATTGATGCTACCCCGGTGGATTATACTCGCATGGTTGCCACGTGCAAGAAACTTTGCATTCCCGTCATGCCGCACGTGGTCATCGGGCTTGATTGGGGTGCCATCAAGGGCGAGGTCGAGGCATTATCAATGCTCGGCGAGCTTCTACCGGACGTCCTCGTGCTCGTGATCTTGATGCCGTTTCCAGGAACACCAATGGAAAATATCATTCCCGACCTTTCGCAAGTCGAGAAGGTCATCTTGCTGGCGAGGCTGCTGAACCCGACAATACCCGTGCAGCTGGGCTGCGCGAAACCGCATGGAGAATTCAAGGAACACGTGGAGCGGTTCGCGGTCGAGTGTGGCGTTAATGGCATGGCATTTCCCTTGCAAGAAACCCTCGATCATGCCCGTAAGCTTGGCCTCAAGATCAAATTCGTGGAGAATTGTTGCTCCTTAGTTTACAAGGAAATATCGTAACACGAGACGGAGATGAGAACCACGCCCGCGTTCACCTTCCCGAGAGCCTCGTGGCGCTTGATCAACGACGAGGCCTACCCCGTGCAGATGGGACTTGCCATCGATGAGGTGCTCTTCGACGAGATGGATCGACCCGAATATCAAGGACCGAATATCATCCGATTTTACCAGTTTTCGCCGCCATCAATTGTCGTCGGGTTTCACCAAGATATCAAGGAAATCAACTTGCAATACATTCGTGAAACCGGCCTAGAACTCGGACGGCGCATCACGGGTGGCGGGGCCATCATCATGGGCGTGCCTGACGTCGACTCTCAGCTCGGCATTTCGATCCTGGTGAAGAACCCATCCGGGTTTCCCGTGAAATTGGGAAGCAAATATGCTCTTCTTTCACTGGCGTTGGTCACCGGTTTGAAGCAACTCGGCTTGGAAGTGCAATATCAGCCGAATTCCGACATCACGTTGATTGGCAAGAAAATTACTGGTCAAGCTTTGCTTTCAACCGATAACATGACTTTTCTGCATTCGACCATCACGATCGATTATGACCTGGAAACCATGCTTCGCGTCATGAAAATTGAACCAGATGATGCCACGATGGAACGGTTCAAGGAAAAATTCACAACGATCAAGGAACATTGTCCCTTGATAACAATGAAAGCCCTCAAACAAGCCATCAATGCAGGCTTCGATCTTGAATATAATACAATTCTCGAGGAAATCGCCCTTGGAGAAGATGAATTAACAAGTGCGCAGAAACTCGTCGATGAAAAACACTCCACAGCAGCATACCTTTACAACATCGAAGGTGCCACATTCGGCAGTTGCTTCTTGTAGAATGCCATATTTCTTGGACCTAATAATTTTTGCCACTTTTCCAAGACAATGACTTGAGTTCGTCATTAGGAAAATTAATTTCCAACTATTGTTTATATTGAGGTCATGCCACGATTAATAGAAACGAGCACGAGGATCGAAGCGGCTGGAACCAAGAAAAAAATCATTGACGAGTTTATCGGAAATGTCAACACGAGCACGGAAAATGTAAGCATCGCGATCATGCACAGCCCAACCGGTTGGGAGGAACCCGGCCAGCAACCGGATTTTGATGAATACACGGTTGTATTAAAGGGAATGTTGCGAGTAACTTGCCTAGACGGCACGATCGACGTGAATGAAGGGCAAGCAATCATTGTTGATGCTCACGAGTGGGTTCAATATAGTACGCCATATGAAGAGGGTGCTGATTATGTTTCAGTGTGCATTCCCGCGTTTTCCCCGAGCACTATCCACCGGAATGACGAATAAATCATCGATATGCGATGATCGATTGTTCACCTAACCTTTTTGCCTTAAATATGCGAGAGACTGCCACATAAGAGGTTGACCGCGTCATCCATACCTTGCAGCGTGCCAGGGGGAATCTTTTTGGTCCTGAACATGCTGGCTTCCTCTGAGTTTCTCAAGTTGGAGACTGCGAGCACGGAAATGACGGGGATGTTAAACAGCGCTCCCAACAGGTAAATGGCACAGTGCGTGCATAGTGCGTGAAAGAGCCGGTGGGTTGCAATTGCACCCCGGTGGGTTGCAATTTGCGCTGCATATTTTTGCAAGTATTGGAACGAGGTTCCGTCAGAAAGAACCACGGTTTTTGGGATCACGAGACTCCCGACATCTATCCTGGTTTGCGCGACATGCCCATCATGCCACGTGGATTGCAGCCCACCACAAAAATCGATGCGAATGGCTGCCTTGCAAGAGCAATTCTTAATCACTTCCATGATGATAGCAGCGGCCGGGCTTCCCATGTGGGTTTGGATGACAGACACGTCCACGTGGTTTAACATTCCGTTGTAAACGGAGCCATGAACGGTCTTCTTTTTCAATTTGCTGATCACCAAGTCCATGACCGTGTCGACCGCGGGCAGAATCACGACGGGATTTACATTCTTCAATGATGTGCCGAGGAACATGTAACCGAGTTTTTCTTCTACCGAGAGAAAGTTGAAATATAGATTGGCAATGGCCGTCTTGACACGATTTATCATGCGAACCATCATGAAGTGCTCTATTAACAATACAGACCATACTTGTTCTGAAAGCCTATTTAATCTAAAGTAGGACAATACGAAAAATATTCCAAAGTAATCAATCATTACAACATTTAAGTTGTTTCGGCATCCGTTTCTTGCGAAATTTCGTTTGATTGAATCCGAAAATCACCATCGTCGAAACTTGTCTTGCGGTTGTTTTACAACGATTGCCTTTATCATTGCCTTACCTAAACAACGCAGATGAACTGGTGTTCGTCCTGCAACACCCCCTTTAAGAATCTCCGGTGAACCGGTATGCTCGGCCATGACGATGAAAAAGCGGATCCGGTGATCAATGAGGAAGTAGAGGCCACTAAATCCGTGGGAGATGCACCGCGGGATGATTCAGCTCGTAGAAAGTTCACCATGCGCCTATCGATGTTCGAAGGTTCGAGTTCCCAGACGTCCTTCTCTATCAGCGACAATTATCTCCAGTCCGCGCTAGCGCTGGCAATGGGTTGTTCTGACTTCCAGATCGGGCTCTTGAGCGGGATCGCTGGACTACTTGACCCGACAGGCCAGGTGATTGGCGGCCGGCTCGTGGAACGCATCCGCAGGAAGAAACTCCTCACTTGGGGTGTACTCCCGATGACACTGATGTGGCCGGTCTACATCCTCTTGATTTTCTTCAGAGCATCGGGCGTGGGCGCCATCTTTCTCTCGTGGCTGTTCGTGCTTGCATTTGCCGTGTACAAGCTTGTTGGTGGCATCCCGAGCCCGGCATGGTTCTCGATGATGGGTGACGTTGTCCCAGCGATGGTACGCGGCCACTACTTTGCCCTGAGAAACCTCGTGGTGACCGGGGTTTCCATGACCATGATAATAATCACGGGATTCTACTTGCAATGGACTAGCGCGCAAAATATGGTCTTGATCGGATTTGCTTGGGTGATGGTTATTGGGCTATGCGGTAGATCGATGTCAATGGCATCGTTCACGAAGCATTACGACCCGCCCTTCACATTCCACCGGGAGAGCCGTGTCACGTTCTGGCAATTCCTTCGGAACCTGCCCGGAACGAACTTTGGTAAGTTCACCATCATGGTCGTGATAATGAACTTCGGCCAATACCTCTCGAGCCCCTTCTTTTCGGTCTACATGCTCCAGGTCTTGCAGTTTAACTACGAGATTTTCATCGTTGTTAACATGGCATCCTCTCTCGTGTCGCTATTCGTCTACCCGCTGCTTGGAAGGATTTCTGACAAGATTGGTAACGTGCGATTACTCCGCATTGGGGCGATCATCGTGCCGTTTCTCCCGTTGATGTGGCTCTTCATCACGAACCCGATCGTCTTGATTATTTTTCCACAGCTCTGGGGCGGGGTTGGTTGGACAGCTTTCAATCTCGGCGCGAATAATTTTATCCTCGACAGCGTGGAATCGGAGAAGCGGGCTGAGTTTGTTAGTTATTACAATTTCCTCAACGGCGTAACTATCGTGTTAGGTGGGCTGTTTGGTGGCGTATTTTTCATCTTTCCTGTTGGCGGTTCGATCGTTATTACATTTTTCACGGTGTTCCTAGTGTCGTCCGCAGTTCGCGGGGCCGTGACCATCACGTTGATCCCGCGAGTAAAAGAAGTACGCAACAGACACCGAGATTGAATGAAAATCTCATAACCGCCGCAAGAAATTATCCGGGTCTTTCAAGAATGCCCGCATGAATTTTACTGCCTCAATATCTTCGTAAGCCACGTTCTTGATCGGGACATCATCCAAGCTCAAGATCGTGGCATTTGGATATGCCATCAAGACCGGCGAATGCGTGGCAATGAGGAATTGGCAACCTTGGTTGACCATGTCCTTCATCATAGTGATCAATGCAAGTTGACGAACGGGTGACAAGGGTGCCTCTGGTTCGTCGAGGATGTAAAACCCGTTTGGAACAAATCGTGCCTGGAATAGCTTCAAAAAACTTTCGCCATGGGATCGTGCATCAAGATCCTTCCCGTATCGTGATTCCATTTCCGCGATAGATGACACGAAAGGTGCCCTTGCCAGGTCTTGCGCCATCTTGGAATGCCCTTCATACTCCGCGTTCACACGCTCGATCTCTGTTTCCATTTCCGCGCGTGTTCTGTTGAGTTGCTTGCAGAAATCGAAGAAATCCTCGGCGCGCAAGAAGAACCCACGATGACTCTTGAGTTTCCATGACAAGATCATATATCTCGCGAGTAACCGTGCATGATCGAGTGACTCGTCTATATCGACGCTTTCACCGCCGATCGTGATTGCATGCGTAGCGGCGGCTATGCCCTCGAGCAGCGTGGATTTGCCTGTACCATTCTCGCCAATGAAAATTGTGATATCATTTTCAAATTTTAATTCGCCAAGGCTCTTGATCACGGGTACAGAAAATGGAAAGTTCCCGTTTTCGGGAAGCTTCTTCATCTTGACCGCTTCAAGCAAGACCATGGACTATCGAACCTACATTTCATGATATAGAACGGGTTTTACTCTTCATAACCTCGATCATGCGGTCAATTTCCTGGATCAAGTCAACAAGCACGTCCACGAAGCACGCCGTCGCTTTGAAATCGATCTTGTCTACGGTATCACGATGCGTGTGTGTCCCCGCAAAACCTGATTCGAGCACGAACGCGGGATACCCGAGCTTTACCACGGCACTGTGATCCGTGTTAACAGGGGGCGGCATCCACAACTTACTGAACGTAAATTGTTTAATGGCGTCATTGGGAGTTTGAATGATGGCTTTTAACGCGGAGCTAACGAGTTTCGAGAATGGTTTGAACAGGAAACCCGCTGACGTGAAATAATGGTATTTCCACGACGTCAAGCCATCGATGATAATGAAATGATTTTTTTCTGGTTGGAGCTCTACCTTACGCTTCTTGATGAAATTGTAAACGCCTGCCTCACCAATCTCCTCGGCGCCCGAGATTACAGTAACAGTGGTCACGTGCTTGAATGCCATGGTTGCGATGCGCTGTTGCACGGCGATGGCTACCACGACCCCGATCGCGTCATCCGTGGCACCGGGCGAGTCGCCCTCGTAATATGCAGTAGCAATACGCAACATATCGATAATTCCAAGGATAAGCCCGTAGCTGAAAAGCCATGTTGGATGCAGGAAGACGCCATCGAACCATGCAAAAAGAGAAAACACGATAGCATGGACTGACAATAATACCGTTCCAAATAACACGGATACATACTCGATCGTCATCCATTTGGTCGGGTCGAGTTTCTCGCTCTTTGAATCGGAATGGGCGACGAGGTAAATGTTCACAGAATCTGCAGCATCCGGGTGTTCAGCTTTTTTTGCAACGAGAATGTTTTCAGATTCTTTCAGAGTGGCATATCGTGAATACATGGAGCGATATTTCACCGCGTGGATGATCTCCTCGATCGAGAATGCAAGGATGATCAAGGCGACGGAGTATGCTATTGTTTCCAAGGGATTATATGCAAGCAAGATGAGCATCGTGAAAACGAGCACGCATGCTCCAAATGCATAATACGGAACTTGGTTGATGTATTTCATGAAAAATTCCGAGGCCGTGAAAGGGTCGATTTCGTAGTTTAACCCAACCCGGTTGATCTCTTCTTTTATTATTTCCCTTGCACGGGCCTCATTGCTGGTTCCAAAATACCGTGGAAATGCAATTTTCGTGACGAATGCTTCCATTTCGTTGGCAATCTCGTTCACATTATGGCCATTATCAACCATTTGAAATTCCTCGGTTCGATCATCCATGCTCATTTAACGAGCAATTTGCGTCCTTGTATGCTTTTGCACATGGTATAAATATGCTTGTTTCACGAGGTTTCAAGAAAGAACATTACAGCGTGATAGATAATGACAACACCACAATCGGATGCGATTCTCGAAAATATCAAGGAACGACATTCATCGCGGACACCATTTGATACCAATCAAGCAATATCGAGCGAGGATTTGTTGCAAGTCCTGGAAGCAGCACGCTGGACGCCGACGGCCCATAACATGCAGAATTTCGAGATCATCGTCGTGGATGACCACGAAAAGCTCGAAACCCTTTCCAAAATTAGTTCTCCAATCTCCGAAGTGTTCATCCGTGAAAATTACGCGCAATTATCGTTCTCGGAAGAAGAGTTACGGGCAAAGAAGACGGGCATTCTAGGCACCTTTTTTCCAGAATTCATGCAGCATCCTGATGCCCCACGTGACGAGGGTGAAACCGAGGAAATGGACAACCAGGCAGGATTGATCAACGCAAGTTCCATGTTCCTCGTCGTCGTTTTTGACCCGAGTAAACGAGCCCCGGCCTCGGAAGGCGATTTCCTCGGCATCATGTCTCTGGGATGCTTGATGGAAAACATGTGGCTCGTTGCACAGTCGCTGGGGCTCGCGTTCCACATCGTGAGTGACCTCGTCGATGATCCTGCGCAGTCCGAAGCAAGAACCATCCTTGGCATTCCCGAGGACTTGAGGATCGCGTTCACAGCGCGGCTCGGCTATCCCTTGTACCCGGAAGATTCCCTGAGAGTGCGGCGGGATATCGAGGATTTCGTTCACCGCAACACTTATAATATAAAAGGCATTGAGTAGCATATTTTCAAGTTCTGTAACGAGATGGACGGGAGTGCCGGAAAAATTCAGATTGCGGAAAGCAACACCAAAAGATATTGACTTGATCCAGGAGATGTTGCAAGCCAATGACTTACCAACAGAGGATATCCCGGAAATAATCGACGCATTGGTAATAGCCAGCAAGGGAACCACGATCATCGGGATTGGTGGCGTGGAACGACATGGTGATTTTGGCTTGCTACGATCAATCGTTATCGAATCTTCCTTGCGCGGAAAAGGATACGGCACTACACTTTGCAATGAATTGATCGAACAAGCAAAGAATGATAAAATAAACGAACTATTCTTGCTGACTATTCATGCAGAAGCATTTTTCAACCGTCTCGGCTTTGAAAGGGTCCCGAGAGATGAAATCCCTCAAGAAATGCAAGACACCGCCGAGTTCAAGACTTTATGTCCCATATCATCTATATGCTTGCAGTTGAATCTGGTTTAACGGATTGCTTCATGGCAGATTCTTTCTGGGAATACCGAAAAATTTGTAAAAAAAACGTTGATAAAAACAAGATCTTTTTTATTTTTACCCTGAACAGCAAGATTTAGAGTTTTTTGCATCTTTCTTGCCAATTCGGCGGTTAGCGGCATCGTATAGGCACCCGCAACCTGCTCGCTCCTTCATCACAATTGCCTTGGCAGGACAATTTCGCTTGCACGCGCTGCACTCCGTGCACAAGTTTGGATTGGCGATTTCGTATTTACCGCTTTCCGCCTTAACGGGAAGACCAAAGGGGCATACTTCGGAACAAATTCCGCAACCTGTACACAAGACTTCATCGATGTGGATAGTCACCGAGGGCTGTTGGATATCAAGGACGATCAGTGGCTGCGTCGAAATTTTTTTCATCGTAGTTTCAATCACCTTTTTCATGTTACAATTGGTCCTACAACTGATAAAATTATCCCAAGTACCAGAAACGTTACATTTAACACCTGGAATCGCAAGTATTGGCTATCGATTTCCCGCGGGCTCGTGTCCATCGTGTACCCCGAAAATGACATCGTGGAGAAGAATGCCACCCAAAAATCGAATGCCGTGTTCCAGGAGAGCAAGAATGCATGTGGAAATAGAAGCATCATCAATAATCCCACAAGAAACGCGTTGAGCACCCCTAGGAAGAGCCCTTTCACGATGAAATTTCGGGTGAATCTTGTAATGGGATATGCAATTGCAAGTAAGATAAGGTTCGTGATCAGCAGCGAAAACCAGAGCTCGATGGTAAACCGCAATATCCATGCAGAACCTGCCCAAAACGATAATAATCCCAAACTTGCGGCAATAAGCAATATTGTTGGGAGTAAGAATATCTTGCGTACAGAAAACGCGAAATGCGTAAACCCGGCAACAAGCCGATTTTGCATCGTGAACCGTGCTAATTTCATGGATTCAGGTTTCCTTGCTGGCTTGCTTGCAAGGTATTCCGGCAAATCTTTGGACCAGACCGGGCCGAATTTAACCGTGAAGGGAAATGACGCTGAAATTTTTGGCAATTTCGGGGCTTCAATGCCACCCGCGGCGAGTTGCGGGAGAATCAAGACCTTGCTTCCGGTAACGTTCTCGATACCAGTTGCCTGGACTGCCTCGACGAGTTGCTTGTTGCCAAAATCGCCGCCTCTTGCCGCGCACCACACGTTGATGCCTCGTGAATCAACGCAAAGCACCCACGCGTGGATGTTTCCTTTAGCAAGATCACACATGACCTTGATGTACGTGTATTCATAATTGGACGTGACCAGGATGGGTGATTCAGGTCTAGTTTGTCCCGACGCGTAGATGCCAGGCTCGATAGCAACATGATCGACCTGCCCGCCCAGCAAGCATCTCGCGACACGTGCCCTCGCCCGTAGCCCCGTGAACTTACGGGCGGGGGGACGATAAAACCCGGGCTCTAATTGACCTTCAGCCACGATCTTCTCGTATTCCAGGGCTTGGATCGCGCCATGTTGCCATGCTTGCTTGGAAAGGAGCTTGAAGCCGATTTTGGCCGGGTAATTCAAGAACCATGCCAAGGGATGGGTCAATCCCGACGCGAGCCGGCGCGTCTTACGCTTGTACCACCAACGTCGCGCAGCGAAGCCTAGTTTCCATGTCCCGCGCGGTACGAACTCGTCTGCGATCAAGAGTTTCCCGCCAGGCTTGAGTGCAATCCACGCTTTCCGCAAGAAAACCTGCTGCTCGAATGGTCGCAACTCTGAGAGCATGAACGTGCTCACGACGACATCATGAACGCCTTTCTTGACCTCCATTGTCATGACTTCCCCCCATTCGAAATTTAATTGCAGCGGCTCTTCAATCGCATCCCGGTTCTTGCGTGCTTGCTTGAGCATGGCAAGGTTTTTCTCGATCGCGGTAACGTCATGACCACATCTTGCCATTTTCATCGATAGAGTCCCTGGACCAGGGCCGATCTCGAGCACGCTGCTTTTTGGTGGCAAACTATAGAGTATCCACTCTTGCACCTTCAGATTGATGCCACTCGTGAGTACCGTGAACCCTTGCTCGTAGGTCGCCGGTTCCTGCTCCAGCTTCTTCATGAAAACGACAGACGTTTCGATCACCGGGTGTGCTTATTTCATCATGGGCTCAAGCAATCCCTTGATAGGATCGGAGAGCATGTCAGCACCGATCATGTAAAGGCAACAGGGCTTTCCATCGCGCTCTAATGTTATGATGGCTAGCTTATCGCCCGCATTATAACCCATCTTTTCGCGAATCGCTTTAGGAAGAACGATCTGGCCACGTGCATCGATCGTGGTTACCGCGTCTATCTTGCAACAAGATCCTGAGGTTTTGCAGTCACATTGACTTGGAGTTTTCGAGCTTGTCATGATCATTATTCTGATCAATCGAAGTTATATGAATTTTCTGATTTTTCAGAAAGTTTAAAAGATTTTATCTCTAAAAATGTATCTTGGAATAACTAACACGTCTTTTCATCTTCTGCAAGGAGAGTGCATGGTGAAATATCGTGAGCCCTATTCATCCCGTTCGACACGCGTGGCTAGCACTAGCTCTTGGCTTGGCAACAGCGGCCATGCTCGTGCTCGCTGGCTACATGGCATACTACATCAATTTCTTCGATTTGGGTTCGGGACTTGGAATGACCATGGCGGCGGTAATCGTTGTTGCTTTATTTGGCATTGCGGCATTTGCAGCCATCTATTGCATCATCGTGATTCGTGCAAAGAGCTTACGTGGATCAGCGATCGTGGTTGGTTTCTTGATCGCAGGAATATTCGTGGCGATGCCATGCGGTGCCATCGGGTACCTGGGTAATACATTCCTTGGATTCGAGCCTCACCTTGACGTTCTCTCGTCATTGTACAGCAATCAAGCGGAATGGGAGACGAGGGCTGATGCCATTCGACAAGGCATTCTATCGGGTGCCCAACTCGTCCCTCTACCCGATCGCTCCCCGCTGAACCCTTTTCGCCATAACCTACGAATTTACACGAATTATTCCGTTGAGAACGTGTACTTCGAGAGCGTGCCGGGATTTTTTGTCTCTGGAAATCTCTACCGGCCAACGTGGGGCAACGCTAACGACTCGAAGCCGGTCATCCTCGTTCCTCACGGGCACTTTCCGCTCGGACGGTATGAGCCTGACAACCAAGAGGTCGCGGCAACCTTTGCTCGCATGGGTGCGATCGTGATGATCTACGACATGGTAGGCTGGGATGAAAGCACTCAGGTGAATAACACCAGCGATTTCACGCCCATGTTCCAGATCTGGGACAGCATGCGGGTCATTGATTACTTGCTCACGCTTCCAGGTGCTGATCCTGCCCGCGTTGCAGTGACGGGCGCCTCGGGTGGCGGGACACAAACCTTCTTGCTCGCGGCTGTTGACGACCGCGTCGCCGTCGCTGCTCCCGTGGTGATGGTTTCTGCATCGTATGCAGGGGGTCCCGAGCGTGACGAGGTCGGGATGCCCATTCGGGAAACCCAAGGACACTGGACAAACAATGCGGAAATTGCAGCGTTAATGGCCCCTAAGCCGCTCTTGTTAGTTTCCGACGGGCAAGATTGGACGCAGGAAACCCCGCAAGTCGAGTATCCCTTCATACAGCGTATTTATGGTTTCTATGGCAAGGTGGACAATGTCCAGAACGCGCATTTTGCCAATGAAGGCCACGATTTTGGCCCATCGAAGCGGAATGCCGTCTATACGTTCTTCGCTGCCCACCTGGGCCTCAACATCTCGAAGGTTGAATGGCCAAACGGTACGATAAACGAGACGCCTAACGTGATCGAGAATCCCACTGCAATGCACGCGTTCAACAATGCATTCCCGCGGCCTGCGAATGCGTTGCAAGGCGAAGCAGCGGTGCTCAATGCATTCACGATTGCCCAACACGGGAGAACGCACGATGATCCTTATACGGAATCATTCATACCCGTCATCGTGATCTTCATGGTGCTTGAAATCGCAGTCGTTTGTTTTGCCATCTTTCAGCGAAGAAAAAGAAACATTTGATGGAATTTTGATCACGAATTTCACGCCGCTTTCGATTTTTGAAAGAAACGAGAGTATCGCATCACCCGGCAAATTCTTCATAAAATCCCATAATATTCTGCCTTGATTTTTTTAACCGGTTTGCGACCCCATGGTTAATTCGTTTTTTCCCCGGTTTTTTTCGCTTGCCAGTGCTCGAACGCGAGCCGAACATCGGTCCCGAATATCGTCTTGCGACCGACGTGCGCCTGGAGCAAGACGGCGGTTTCGAGAATTTCGAACCCGATTGATTCCAATAACCGGCCAAGCTCCTTCGTCGCCTCGGAATCCACGGCATTGCATCCAGCCTTGAGAAAGATGCGATCGATGGCCGCCAGCGGGATGATACGCTCGTGCGATGGCATGTGCTATCACGTTTGGAATTTATAACTTGATATCAAGTAATTTTTCAACGATCGGCGTGACGCCGCGACGCAATTCTTCATCGGTTTGAAACACGTAGAACCAGACGCTTTTTTTATCCGAAAGGTTCATGAGTAATGGTTTAGAGGTCGAGGATGGATCGAGATAAAACAATTGAGGGATACGTTTTTCGTCCTGGATTATCATTTCTTGCGCGGTGACCCAATGCGCGCCCGTGTTGATGATCATGGCGCTCTTGTCGAAATTCACCTCGATGAACGCAAGCAAGAACTCGTAAATCTCGTCGTAATTGTTCAATGCTCCATCCGTGATGATGCCAGACGAGATGATCTGGTCTATCATATCGAAATTGACAGCACCGGTACCATCCGCGGAATACGGGACGCGAATGAATTTGTAGCCGAACAATGCCATGAGTAACTTCAATTCTTGATCTGTTTTCATACGTGTCGTGTACTCGTAGAGGAAGACCTTGTCAATGCTGGCCTTTTCACCTTTTTTCAAGAAATGATCAACCTCCTTGTCGAGGGATTTTGAAAATTTCTCGGACTTGCCGGTCATGCGTTTCTTGAGCTCATAGCCGATGATGTCATTCATGAACTCGTAATTATCAGCATCGTAGTTGGTGAGAAACTCGTGAACGCGTCCCGACACTGACGCCTTCAAGATCATGTAAGCCGCGGCGAATTGATGCTTGGAATTTTCCTGATCAAACCACTCGTTGAGCCCTGGATACATTACCCGGCATTTTTGTGCCACTTTTTCGAGCAATTTTCGGGCTTGCGCATCGGTATTGGGCTGGATGGCCATGAGCACCGCGGTGATGCCACACGCGTTGGTGATTTGCGAGTAATGTGGCATGTTCTCTTTTTGAAACACGTATTTTGCCATGGCGAGACCTTGAACGCGTCATGTTAATTGGTTGGCTCCCCGGATAAGGCCCTGCAATCGATCTGGATAGGCACAAGTGAAGCCATCGACGCCCTTGTATATCAATAATTGATAGCTGCTAATTATTTTATCGGGCTGAAGACCTTTATCGCCCGTCCCCCATGCAATGGCTCGAATTCCGCGCTCGTGCACATGTTCCACGATCTGAGGCGTGACATCTCCCGCAAAAATGGAGATGGAACCGATGCCGAGGGCTTCCATTTCATCCAATGCCGGTTCCACCGCCATGTTTTTCCCGAGCAAGAAAACCAGCTGCACCGGGTTCAACGCGGGTGCGATCGATTGCAAGCGCCCTAATCGATCCATAGCAAAACTCGAAATATTCACATCGGAAACGGGAAAGCCGGTTTCCTCGATGCATGACCACACGCGCGATTCGATGTTATTAGCTTTCAACTCGGCCTGGATCTTGATCGTTCCCTTACATACCGTGAGAATTTCCCCGATCGTTGGAATCTCGCTCGACTTTTTGCCTTCCAAGCGAAGCAAATCAGCCCTCGTCAAGCCAGCCACGCGTTTTTTCGTCCTACCATCTCCAACCGACTCATCATGAAAGATGGTTAGCTCGCCATCGAGCGTTTCTTGGATATCAAATTCCACCCGATCGATGCCCAGCTCGATCGCCTTTTGCATAGCAGCGATCGAGTTTCCGGGTGCAATTCCCTCGCATCCTCGGTGGCCGATGACTTCAAAAGGAAAATTCATAATCACATGTTCAAGGTAGAGTTTTATGTTCAAAATTTTCGATCCATTTCCGGATGAAATCGTTGAGGATGCAATGAATTTTCACGGCGATCTCGCGCCAGGAATCATCCTTGGCTTCAAGATGGCTGTGCGGGCGTTGAAGGAACTCGACCCGTCTGTGGAAGACAGCATCGTGCTTACCTCCGAAACCACGCGTTGCGTTCCCGATGCTCTTCAGGCAGTCTCGCGCTATTTGCTCGTGAATGGCAATTATCACGTCTACACGAGAACCTACGACGTCGGCAAGCTCGCCATTCAAATAACGAAAAATCACGAGGATCTTTTTCGATTGGTTTTAGCCGATGAATACGTGCAAAATAATCCCGAATTGCATGCGTGGGCCATGCTTGGAAAGGACAAGCAAGTATCTGCAGAGCAAATGCGCGAGGTCATGTGGAATATCGACATCGACGAAGCCTTCGTGAAGAAACCATTCGTGAAGCGCGTCAAGCCAGAGTTCAAGGGAAAAAATGTCTTGCCATGTCCCGTGTGCGGCGAATCGACCAGCCGGCTGAGCATGGTCGATGTCGAAGGGCAATTGATGTGCAAGACATGTGCCTTTTTTCAAGGGGATTGAACCGGATTGGTCAAAATCCAGGGTTTGCTACTGGTTCTAGCCAATAATCTGGCACCCAGATCGTTTTTCCGGTCTGCGAGCTCAAGACTGCGAGTCGCGTGGAAAGAAAAGACTTGTAAGCCTCCTCGAAATTGACCATGGGCTGTCGTTGCCCACCAGATTGTATGCTTTGATACAAGTCATCCAGCATGTACATCTGGTCGATGAACCCTCGCGGATGGTGCTCGACATCGGTTCGCTTGTCGATCGCCGTCACCTCGTGCTTTCCTCCGGGGATATCTTGATAAAGTGTTATGTGCGTTCCCGTGGCTTCGCCCGCGAGCGGCATCAATGGGCCTTTTTCCCAAGCCGACGCGGGGCGTTCCGCAGGTGGCTCGACCCGGATGCTGCCTCGTGGACCATAAAATTCGAACGTGTCTTCCCAATTCGCTTTCAAGCCGGCACTTTGCCAATCGCCATAATACTGCCCGTGCACCCATTCATCCATATCTTGTTCCTTGCCGTTCGGAGCCATGACGAAATTCATCATGACGGAGGAGGCGCCGAGCCATTTCGACCAAACGGGTTTGAAGACGCGTGCCTGGATAATTATGAATTCGAGGCCCGTCGTGTACCGGAGCACATCCATGTGATGGATCATCATATCGTGCGTGTAAATATCTTCGAGCCACGCGCGCCAACCCTCTCGCATCTCACCTGAAAATGCGGTGCTCCGGGCTCGCACGACCGAGAGCCTTCCTATTGCGTCATCCTCGTTGAGCAATTGATGCACTGTCCACCATAGAGGGCGGAACCGATATTGGGTTCCGACCATTGTGCACAAGTCCGGGTGATTTCTCGCTAGCTTGACCATGGTCCGTGCTTGTTCGATGGTCGTCGCCATGTTTTTTTCGACGATGACATGCAAGCCGAGCTCGATGGCCTGGGTCGCGAGTAAGTGATGCGTTGGAATCGGCGTCGTGATCAATGCGGCATCGATCTTTTCTTCCCCCCAGCGAACGGCGTCTTCGATCGTCGGGTATGCATTTTCTTCAGGAACGCCCCATAGGGTTGCATGCTGGAGTTTCTCCGTGTCCGTGTCAACAATGCCAATGAGCTTCCAACCCTCGTGAGCATTGATATAAGCCTTCCATGATTGCGCGTGTCCCCCGGCGCCAACAATGATGATGTTCACATGAATCACCCAGACATTACATGGTCATGTCATTGATCATCTTCGCATTATAGCAATAAATACACCAATCAAACTAGCCTAGAGAATCGCTCGAGAATTGCAAATCGAGGAGGTTAGTGCCTTAACGATTCGCGCCGAATATATCGGTAAATTGAGGTTCTTGATCTTCCTAATGCCTTCGCGATGGTGTTCACATCGATACCCTCGTTATGCATCTCGTATGCTTGCCGCTGCACGCGTGATTTCATGATCGCGGGTGTGCTTGAATGGTCATCGATGGACTCGGTCACAAAATGAACACCGCCATCTTCCCCGAGACCTGGAGATACCGTGATGCCTGCTATGTACTTTCCCTTGCCGATAACGAACAAGGCATTTCGTTCGTCCTCGGTCGTTCCGTACCGGTTCACGATGGTCAATTTATACGCTGTTTCGACGCCCCAAACGCGTGAATAATTGATCCAATCAAGCAAGCCACGAGTACTCGGCGCCTTGGTGATCTTGTGGTCACGCGTTTTTAACAAGCGACATTCGCTGATGACGTCCGCGAATTGACGTGCAATGGCAGGATGGATATCTACGAGCTTGCTCACGAGATCTGCTTCCTTGTCCACGGATGGATAATCCATGTAGATCACGGCATTTGATCGATCTCGCACGGAATCCTGGAGCTCGTTCACGCCCAGGATATCAGGATTCATCGATGCAATGATGAGCAAATGAGCATCCGATTGCACCTTGACAATCTCATTGTTGTTGAGGGTGAGCACGACGCATTGCTGTTTGTCCATGAGTGGATTCAAGGCTATCTGAGCATTCAACGAGAGCGCGTTGAGCTCATTAATGATGAGGATGCCCGTGCCATTCTCATTCGTTGCCCTGATGATGGATGGTAAAGGACCATCTTGCCACACGGTCTCTTGACCAATGAGCACAAAACTGCCGAGTAAATCAAGATCATTGATTGTCGATACGCAGTTCACGATCTGGTAAGGACAATTGATCAACCGTGCAAGATGCGCGCCGAGCACGGTCTTGCCCAGTCCAGGAGGGCTCATGAAGTAAAAAGTTGTCACGTTCTTGTTTTTCATCGATCGATCTTGCTCTATTGCTTTCAAGATTATATCGATCTCGGTAAGCGTTGAATCCCCGTTATCAAAAGAAAGCATTGGTAGGTATTCTTGTTCGTCGCCCGATGGATAGATCACGTTATATTTTAAATTCCTGGTGCTCGCAGGCGGTACTGCTGCCGGGGATTTTGCAATGCCTTGCAGCGAGGTGATCATGACCCGGTCGACGCTCATATTTTTGAATTCTTGTGGATCAGGGGATTCTTTGCTTTCCATGAATGATAGTCCTCCAAGCTCATGATTCTGCTAGTCAGATGGCAACAAACGTACTATAAAGACCTCTTTTTATCGAACAGAGCTATTTAAACTCCTTCCATCGATCGTGGAGTTTAAAAATGCTTCCAAGATACCTTGAACGTTGATGATTTGGATGCCTTTTAAGACAGGACGTGAGCGAGAGGGAGATCAACGGATTATTGGGGTGGTAGCGCAGCGAGTTTCAAATACACTCGTGACAGCAATCGAGAATGGTAGCCCACGCACCAATGGCTCGATCATCTGGCTCCCTTTTTCTGATGCCACCTTGTCGCTCGATGATCTAGTCGGCATTGCATCCCACGAGGGGTCACATATCCGATTTGAAACGCCGTTCAACAGTAAATACCACGAAACCGTGTGCCCTGAAAATCCGATTCTTGGCCAAGCGGTCTTGAATGTGTTTGAAGATTACCGGATTAACATGCTCTTGAAAAAGGCGTATCGAGGATTCTGGATGGATTTAGACATGGCAAGCGAGAAATTGGTGCAGAGAATCGTCACGAGACTTGAAAAGGCACCGGTCAATGTTCTTACCACTGACCTCGCAGCGGAGTTCATCCTGGACCTCGTGAGCATTCACGTTTCCGAGAAGAATCAATATTACTATGATGCCCATCTAAAAACGCCTGAGAATATCTTCAAATTCTCATCCAAACACCTTGGCGTGTTTTGGAAAAAAATCATGGCAGCCTTCAAGTATGTCAAGCTTTGCAAGACATTTTCCGCGACTCTTGCTGGTGCAACAATTTTTATAGCTGCCTTGAAGAAATTATTGGAACATTCTCGTGAAGATAGCAATGATAGGAAACAACGGGAAGGTAACGATTCACCCACGGAAAACGAACGAAAGACCAATGGTGAAGCATCTAGGAAAGATCAAAAGATTCCGGCATATGTTAATGCTCAAAATAATAAAAAATCATCGCCTTCACCTCGAGCAATAACGCAACCCTTCACCCGTGGAGGAGAAAGCCAATTTCGAAATCCGGCGAGTGGTGGGGCAATACCATCGCCCAGTTCCAACCAAAAACTCGGTGGTTTATTATCAACACAACGAATATCAAGCGAATCGAGGATGCCGGGCACGGTTCAAGCAAGGCCACCACTTCCAGTAAAAACTCCCCCGGTACAGATAAAGCCTTTCAGTGGCAGGCTTGACCCGAGACGCTCTATGGCCTCGCGCATTCCCGTACGCGTGCCCGGGCTGCCAGGGAGCATCAAAGCACCACCTACCATGATGACCAAGAATGCTCGCGTTCCGGTTAATAGTCGAATCGAAAGCACAAAGATCGAGATTTTCAAGGAATCTGGAAAAAACATCACGGTAGAAATCATCAATAATGCTCAGATTTTGAGAAAGGTTAATAATATTACAAGGCCGGCAGCAATTTATGACGAGATCATTCGAAATGACCACTATCAAATCGCGCAGTTGCGAAACACGCTAGCTTCCCTCCACCAGCGTGATGGGTTCGATCGGATGAAACGTCGTGGCATCGTCTGCAGCCGGGACTTGACGCGCGTGGTTGCCAGCAAGGGTTTATTCGATCGGCCTTTCATGACGTGCGATCGATCCCGAGGTGCCAAGCTCTTAATCGTGGTGGATGAATCAGGGTCCATGTCGGCGGGCCCGCATGGCATCATGCCCATTTCGACGGCGAAAAGGGCTGCCATCATTCTCGCCGAAGCATTGAGAGGCACAAGGATAAAATTCGGCGTTGCCGGGTTCTCGGCCATCGGGGGCCGTCTCCATGTTATTGAAAAAGTGTACAAGACATTCGACGAGGAAATCAACCCTGAGAAGCTCGGGGCAATCTGGGTCTCGAATCGTTCCATGGAAAACCGGGACGGAACTTCTTTCACGACGATTGCGAGCCATTTTTTCAAGAATCCGGGTGCCGATGTACCCATAATGATCGTCATTTCCGATGGCACGCCATATCATGGCGGCACGGATTACATGAACAAGAAAGCCTTGCATTACACCGAAACTGCAGTCATGAAGCTCAAGCAACGCGTCAAAATGTTTGCAATTTCCATCGATCAAAGAGGTACGAATTACCTGGAAAATATCTATGGGAAACAAAACTACATCGTGCTCAAGAATCATCCCGAGATCGTTGACAAGCTCGTGTTGCTCGTCCGAAGCATCGCGGAAGCATTGCCATGAATAAAAAAAAGTTTGTATTGAAAAAAAAGATTTTTTTTAGCTCATTATGGTGCGCTTCACGTTTAGCAGGAACGGATGCTCGGTCTTGATGTTAATCCCGAACTCGTGCTCGCTTCCTTCCTCGAGATCGCATGGGATGAACACCTTGATCGTTCCACCGACAGGAATCACCACACCCGCAAATTCCTTCGCGTTTGCGATGGTATATGTATTTCCCCCCGTCGTGATCTCGATCTTTTCCTTGTCTTCGTCGGCAACCGGCGTTCCATCGATCGATGCTTCGAGATAATTCATAACATCATCTGGAACTTCGTCAACGCTCAGTGGCGAGAGAACATTTATCATCGTGACCTCTATCCCGTTCTCGACTTTCTTGAAACTGTCGTCCGGAAACATCCTTTTCAAAATATATTTTGGAATGTACGACATGAATTTTCACCTATGTTGACTCGCTCGTGGCGTTCTTATATTTTTCGAGCCTTGTTCTAATACACCGGTAACACGCGGTTTAGGTCACGGGCTTGAACGAATTTATTACCGCGCTCGATCCATTCACCCATCCGTCGTTTAATAGAAAAACCCATGATCCACATTCCAAAGGAAAGCTGGAAGATTCAAACGTGACGAAAATAAATAAATTCCTAAGGTGAATGTCATGGTAGATTCGCTCCGAGGTAAAATGAAGACTGGACAGAACATCACGGGAATCATGGTACAGGATTTTGCTTGTCCTGCGCTCGTGGCGTTGTTGGCTGATTGTGGGTTCGATTTCATCGTCATCGATCAAGAGCATGGCCCAGCGAGCAATCAAGACTTGGAAGACGTGGTCATCGCTGCAAGAAATCTCGATCTTGCCGTGATCGTTCGAACGACGAAGAATGCGTATGAATACATCGCGCGCGTACTCGACATGGGTGCCGATGGGGTGATGGTTCCCCATATCGACACGGTCGAGGAAGCCAAGCGAGTCGTGGATTGCACCAAGTATCCTCCAATTGGCAATCGAAGCCACGGCATGCGGCATTATTTGTCGAAATTCGGTCCAGTGTCCAATTCCGCGGAGTATATCCAGGTCGCGAACGAGAACACAACGATTTTTCTTCAGGCAGAATCCACGGCATTCATCAACAACATGGACGCCATCTTGTCCGATCCAAACGTCGATGGCATCATCGTTGGCCCGTCGGATTTTACCATGAGCATGGGCATCATCGGTCAATATGAGAACAAGCTGTTCGTGAGCAATATAGATGCCATATTACAATCATGCAAGCAAAACGAGAAATATTTTGGCATCCATTTATCGAAAATTGACTTGATGGAAGCCTGGAAGAACAAGGGGATGAACATTTTGCTCTTTAGCTCGGCATCAAATTTACTCCACGAGAAAGCAGTCGAGATCCTTGCGCGGTTGAAGGCTTGAATCACGACGTGGAACCTATTTATATTGTAACGAAGAATAGAGGATTGCCACGGAGCATATCAAACCAAGCATGGTGAAGTTTCATGAGCATAGACTGGACAAAAGTCGAGCAAAAACCCGACAAGGAACACAAGGTTGTTGGCAAGGTCTTGATTGATTTCAAGAGTCGTATCACGAGCCAAGAAAAAGAGATTGCATCGCTCAAGGATGAAGTTGCTAAATTATCGAAGGCCAAGAGTGATAACGAGGCCAAGATCAAGGATTTGAACGAAAAGCTCGATAGCGCCGAAAATACAATCGGGGAAAACACGAGCACGATCGCATCGTTAAATGGCAAGATCGAAGGCTTGCAATCATCCCTTGACAAGACGATCAATGAAAAAGACAAGCAGATCAAGGATATCATGGAAGAAAAGCATGGCATGATATCTGATTACGAAGAACAAATTAGAGGCCACGAGAGCGATAAATCATCTCTCCATGATTCGGAATCGAGCTTGAAACAACAGATCGAGGATATGGAAGCGAAAATCTCCGAATTGGAATCAAAATGCGATTCAATAGAACAAGAAAAACTTGCCATACAACAAGAGAAAGATGAAATCGCGGGCAAGCTGCAATTCATGGATGACCAGATGAAAGGGCGAGACTTCGACTATTTCAAGAAGCTCGTCAAGGAGCGCTCCGACCGTGCCGCGAAGGCGCATGCGGCAATACGAGATTCGGTAAAAGAAGAATAAATGTATGTTCTTTCTCTATATTCTTGATTTTTCCCGGCTTGCAAGGATTTCCAAACAACCTAGATCAAACCGGGCTCAATGGTGGAAAAAAATTACGATCATCTATCAATCAAAGGAGAGCACGATGCCAAGGACAGCAGCGTTATCATTCTCGAACGTGATGATAAGATGGCCGTCATCGTCAAGCCTAGAAGGAACATTCCCATCATTGATGGTGGCACCAGCAAGAGTGTAACTGTTCGGAATGTAAAAATCGAACCCGTGCTCGTGATCTGGTATCGCCTTGGCAGAAATGACCAGTTGCCGTGCCGGATCTTCCCACTTGCACGAAAGGACGTCCACGGCGCCTTGCGTGAGATGGCGCGTGGACGACAAGAATTGAGGGAAGCCAGTTTTCTCCCGGAACACGAGTAACTCGACATTTCGGGGTAATAGTTCAGCGGAATAAGACCCAGCAAATTCTCCCTCGAACTTGCCCGTCCAAAATTCGAAAGCCAGGTAGGTTTTCGTCGAATCCAATCCCACATCGGTAAAATTGACCGTTATCTCGCGCGTTTCTTCGGGAAGTGGCTGGCCGAGCTCTTGATTTTCGCCCCAGTTGAACAAACCAACCACGTGATATTCCCCAAGACCGTTTCTTGCATCATCGACGAGCAAGTCCCAGCACTCGGGATATTCCTTGGTCATGATATCGACAGGACGCATGCCCCGGCCTTTCGGGCGATAGACAGGTAACATCTTGGATAGGATGGCGAAATCCTCATCCTTCAAGTTAAGCCAGGTTTCGGCAACCTTGAACACGCTACCCGACAATCCTATAACCGACGCTTGAACGAGGATCTCATTTCGTTTCAACGGTTCCCTGAATTGAATGGCGCACGCGTGCGTGAACCAAATCCGGTTGTGCAAGTAATACCGCCGGGAAATGACCCGGGCATTCGGCTTGATGCCTTGTTCGCTCGGCATCAAGAGTCCATCCTTGCCCCATGCCGCGTTCATGTCCAGCGTGATGCGCTCCGTGTTTACAAGACCGTAGTGAAACAAACACGGGCCGCCGATGCCTGCAACAAATGTATTTGGTCCTACCGCGTCTCGTATGATCTTGAACCCTTCTTGCATGGCCTCGATGCCCGTCATATCCGGATCTTGAAAGCCCTTCCCACCGATGAGATTGTACGTGAAATCAGTCTTGATCCATTCAACTCCGTAATATCGCACGAACCGGGAAAACACGGATCGCATCCACCGCTGCACTTCTGGCCGGGACACGTCGAGCGGTCTAAGAGTTTGGCTCTTCATTGGAAAAGAGCTTTCCCAATCCAATGCCCATTCGGGATGCATGGCGTAGAGGTTTGATGAGAGTGATATCTCGAATGGATTGATCCATAGTCCGGTTTTGATACCCCTGGCATGGATGGCATCGAACACGGGCTTGAGACCATTTGGAAATTTCTCGGGGTCAGCTTCCCAATCGCCGATGTGCGGCTGGTGGCCATCATCGATCTGAAAATATTCCAGGCCAAACTTGACAAGCTTCTCGAGCACGAGATTGAAATTGGCCATAACCCGGTCTTCCGTGATATCGTGAACGTATACGACGCTATTTTTCCCGTTCTCGTCTTTAGGATCCGTCTTCGTTGGATTCCCCCATGAATTCCAGCCATGAGGCACGGCACGGTCCCGCGGCCAAGGTAGGATGCCAATATACCTTGCCAGGTTCTCCGCGTAGGATTCGAGCATCTCGTGCGGTGTTTTTGCAGGATCCAGGTCAAAATACATCTTGTGCGATGTGAGCACACCAGCCGGATGAACACACTTGAAAGGAACGATGCTTTTCTTGATTTTCCAATCTCCGAAGCTCGTCCGGCCCGATGCTTCGTCCAGAATGCCTACTGATACATCTTCATTTGCTTGAATTTCGATCATTGCGGCCGGACGCTCCAGAACCCCGCAAAGGAAACTTCGCTTAGTGCTGAGATCGTGAACGAGCACGTTACCATTGGAATCCGATTCCTCGTTTGCGAACACGCAACGCACGTTCAAATCTAGCGCGCCACCAAGGCCTGCTTCTAATATGCGCACTTTCTCGGGTTCTTTCATGAAAAACAGGCCGCTACCATTTTTCGCCGACGTGATAACCGGGTAAACCTCGACCACATGCACGTCATCATCGCTTGTATTGAACAGAACAAGCTCCAGCAAGAAGGTTCGCCGGTCGTCGTATAACGCGAGTTTCAAGATCATGTCAATGCCAGACGGCGCTCCCGTGCACGTGATCTCGACTAACTTTCCCTTGCCAATGTTATCCTCATAGACCTTGACCACGCATGAACGCACGTGGATATCATCCGTTGATAATGTTGCCGTGCTTCTATCACTCAATTTATACCCCCAAGCGCAATTTTTCAAGAAAGCATGCAGCACTTCGGCTTCTTTTTCTGCCAGGTCAAGCGTTCCTGCATCAAGATCGATGTCTATCGCGAAATAGTCATTCTCGAACAATCGTTGCATCATTTTTGCTCACTTTCTTTAATTTAATTTATCGTTAAATAGTTTGAAGAATTCGTGGAAAGTTGAAAAATCTAAACTTAAAAACAAAACCACGGCGAGCATAAGAAAAAACTTGAGAATTCAAGAAATCAAGACGTTCGTCAAGATACCAACCGTTGACATCATCATGCTTGGCATTTTGCATCCCTCTTTCTTGTATCGATTTGCACGACGTGTAAAAAAAGGTTTCATTCTTTCTAAAGAGAAGGGTTGAGCATAATGGTTATGCATTCATTGAGTGACGGTCGTGATTGCGGTGACGCTCAAAATCATGATGATCGTGATCGTGGAGAGGCGGGGAGAAGGATCGCACGACATCATAGTTGATCTGGTGAGTTCGGTTATTTACCATTTGCTTAGTCGCCAATGTATTCACAATGGTCGCCGAAATGATGGTACCACCCATCCATGATAAGAACATGATGCACTGAAAGATCATGGCTTCGACGGGTGGTGTACCCGTGATGATCAACCCGACAGCCGCGCCAGGAAGGAAAAACCCAGCGTTACGCATAGAATCGTTCATGGGAATGAAGATCGATTGCATCGTTTTTCTCTCGGCATTAGCTGTGGCTTGCTTGATTGTCCCGCCGAGGGCAAGGATGGTTTCCATCTCGGGTAACCGTGCTTGAAATTCCGCAATGATGCGCTCGAGTCCTTGCGAGTTTTTCGTGAGCGTGTTGCCCACGATCGAGCCAACAAATGGGATCAAGCCAATCACGGAATATTCAGCCACGCCAGCGATTATGAGCAAGAGTAACACCAAGAATGTTCCCGCGAGAATGCCAAGGGCCGTGATGCCGCGAATGTGTGGGATTCCTTTGCCACGCTGGCTCGTGGTTACGATTGCGTTAAGGAGCATGACCGCGATGATAGCCCACATGAACAGCTGGCTCAACGGGTCATTGACGGTTTGGATGTAAATGATCGCCATAAGCACGTAGCCCATGATGAATAATTGCACGAGCATCTTGATGACCGCGGAGACCGTCTCCTTGATGATGCGAAAATCCTTTGCGAGAGACACGAAAATGATGAGACCAACGAAAATTCCCGTCCACGAGAGGCTTACAAAGGTCAACGATGATGCCATATTACACGAGACCCCCATGTAAAAACCTGTAAGTCAAGTCTTGTTTCGGGTGACCAAAAACGTCTTCCACAAGGCCGGATTCGACGATCTTGCCATTCGCCATAAAAATCGTCCTGCCGCCCATGCGCCTGGCCTGCTCAAAATCGTGTGATACCATGAGAATGGTTATCCCCATCGATCCTTGCAACTCCTTGATCAACTCTTCAACCATAAGCACATTGGCCAAGTCCAATGCCGACGTTATCTCGTCCAGCAACAAGATTTTTGGCTCGTTCATAAGCATGCGCACGATGCCGACCCGTTGCTTCTCACCACCCGATAGCTTGGATGCATTTTGATCCAGCATTTCCTCGGACAAATGAACATGCGACAACAAGTCCCGCATCCTTTCCTCGTCAAGCTTTTTTTTTTGCAAGAATGGTCCAAATGTAAGGTTATCACGAACCGTCCCCTCGAACATAAAGGCCTCTTGCAAGATATAACCAATGCACCGACGCAATTGGATGACATCCATATTTTTTATATCTTGGCCCTCGAAATAAATCGAACCGCTCGTGAATTCGATAAACCGCACGATTAGCTTGAATAACGAGCTTTTTCCAGCACCAGATGGACCGATGATGGAAATAAAATCTCCAGATTCAACATCGAAGGTGACATCGTTTAAAATCTGTCGACTTCCAACTTGCCACGAGATATCCTCCAAGGTCAAGATCGCAGAATTTGTCATATGGATGCACGATAGAAAAGGAACTCGTACTTAAGAAATTGGCGCAATTCTGCAATAATCCCGTGCACGCTCTCCAAAGAACATGGATATAAATGTTCTGGTGGAGAACTACAGCCAATAGTAACGGAGTTCGATGCAGCCATGGCACAAAGGAAAACTCGACCAATCGATAGGTTCGGGTTCGTTGCAAATGCATTCTCTACACTCGTGCTTGCTGGGATAGCAGTATACATCTTGATCGTGGCAAACATCGCGTGGAATTTAAGCCAAGATCGCTGGGTAACCGTGTTCATTCCATGGCTGAGCATAATTTGCTTGGTTTTCATCGCCGCGTACTATGCCTTGAAACAATTTAACTTGGTAGTCGGAAAAGTCATTGCAATTTTTGTCGAGTTTGGCTTGGGTGCCATCGATGCTATCTACTTTCTCTTTCAGGAAAAATCGTGGTGCATTGACTTTCCCGCGTGGAACCAATTCATCGGTATTCTTGGCATCGGTTCCGGGTTGGTTGCCATTTTCTTGAATATCACGCTGCTTTGTATCAAGGCTAACGGCACCCCGAAATTATCTCGCGATCTCCGGATCGCGTTAATCCTCGGGGCAATCTCATGCGGCTTCATCGCTTGGGTAAGCGCAACGAATTGGTTCGACCCCTACTATCACGCTAGGGTGCCAGCCAAGAATGAGGCGCCGCCCATGCAATTCATGTTCTGGAGCAACATCAACATTTCCACCTTCACGACCCCGCAATGGCAAGAATTAAACAACCATTCCGCGATCATCGTCGCGTATGGCTTGAACAAGACGACGAACGATACCTTCACGTGGGCACAATACCTTCGTGACCATTACTCCCGGATCAAGCTCATGTGGCCAATGGGCGGCGGATATTATGATGTCTGCGGGGATTATGCTCAAACCATCGAGCAAGACACGTACGACTACTTGCATGGCATCCGCGATTATGGCTTGAACAACACCATCGGTTTCGTCTACGACCTCGAGCGCTGCAATAACACGTGCTGGCATGACGCAACCAAGTGGCAGCAATTCCAGGCGAGCATGGCTCGCTGCTTTACCGCAATTCGCGCGTGGAACGCGAGCTATCGCATCGACAACACGGACGGTATATGGATGATGTACACGCCATTGCCTTTTGCAGGCGGCGATGCCACGGAAATCTTGTTCCAGCACGCGCTGATGTCGCTGGATTCGACGGCACGATGGACCAGCTACGAGTGGCAATTATATCGCGGCAATGCAAATGGTCAAAGCGACCCCGACTCCACGAACACCTACGAGCGCATGCTGAGCAGCGTGCGGGGCGTCGGAGTTAACAAAACGGTTCCACTTTTTGGAATGACGGGCGTGGGAGATTACGGGCCAAACAATTGTTCCGTGAATGGCATCACATGCAATTTTGCTGGCGTCATCAAGGACTGTCGCCTCGCTCGGTCTCTCGGCATCCGGGAAGTGGGCTTTTACACCCTATGCAACGCAAGCACGTATCAAGGCGTGTACTATCCGGACATGTTCCAGGCCTACGGCCAGAGGTTTCTTGACGTTCTCGATCTCATGGTAAATGGGCTTGATGAAGCAATGATGATCGACGTGCCAGGAAACAACGTCCTACACACGTCCATTGGCTATTATTGGGAGTTCGTCGGGTATAATATTTCAGGTGTTGCTTGCGGGATCATCATTTCAATTGCCGTGGCAAGCACGCTCCTGCTGGATTGGCAACGAAACCATTTGAGCGATAATTAACCTTTGAATTTTTTAATGCCCACTGTTCCATCCTTGATTGATAACTATGGTTTTGTTCATCGAAATGCGAGGCAACGCCCGGGAACGCGGGGTGCAGCAAGGAGAGCAACTAAAAGAACGCATTCAAATAGCAAAAAATGCAGTGTTTCATTCCGAGATTTTCAAGGAAGCGAAGCCGTCTTTTATTCCCTTGCCTATTGCTGTCGGGGCACTTGGATTGATGGGTAAAGGCCGTATTAAACCGTATGTCGAGCAGTTTCCGCGACAGCATGATAAACTCCTCGGAATCGCCGAAGGAGCGGACCTTGGAACGAACATCGTCTACGGCATGAACTTTATCGAGGTCATGGCAGGAAACCCGCGCACGTCATATACTCGTCCTCTCGTGCAAGCATGCTCGATGATCTTTGCCCTGCCCGAGGCATCATGCGACGGTTCCATGCTTTATGGACGTAATTATGATTTTCCGGCGGTGCTTCAACCATATCAAATGGTGCGCCGGGAAACGCCTGATGATGGTGCACTCAAGACGATAACGCTCACGCAGTACCCGATGGTCGGAGCGCACATTGGGCTCAACGAAAAGGGCGTTGTCATCGGCTACAATTACGGGCGATCCTGGAAAACCGATCCCCTGGATTATCGCCCGCGCGGCTTGCCCACCATGATCGCGCTTCAAGAAGCATTGGAAACATGCACGACAACGCAAGAAGTCATCGACTTTATCACGAAACTCTCCATCAGGGCGACCGGCGCGCATTATGGCGTGCTAGACGAGTCAGGTGACGCGTGCGTCATCGAAACAACGGCAACTAGATTTGCTATTCGCAGGCCCGAAAACGGCGTCTTGGTTCACACGAACATGTATCAGGACCTCGCCGATGCCAACGTGCCTGACAACGTGATCTACAAGTACAAGGGGCAAGAATTGCCCTACGTACGATCACCTCGAGAACGATTTGCTCGGGCAAGTGAATTATTATCTGGTGCCAGGGGTGAGGTGACGATGGACACGTTCAAGGCTATCTTGAGCGATCATGCTGGCCGCGAGCCTGATGATTGCACGATCTGCACGCATGGAAAAACCGGCATAACACTGGCGTCCATCCTGGTAAAACCCTTGGAACGAGAATTCTGGGTTGCGGATGACCAGCCATGCAAAACACCATATGAAAAATTCACCTTGTAGAATTTTCTACCTCTGATCATGAATTTGAACTAGTTTTGTACTTCTTCACGGACATCAACTCCTAAAATTTTCGATTTTTCTAGCATCGAGAAATCTAGCAAATAGATTATAGTATTAATAGAAGAAATAGGATTTTATTCAAGCCTAGCTCTTAGGTTTATATGATTTCGAAGCTCGTTCAGCTCGCTCTTTAGAGAGCCTCTTGAAGTACTCGAAATCCTTGGCTTTCAGTTGCTCGTCCATGAATTGCAGTTTACTCGCGACGTCGTCCTTTTCTTTTTGGATGGCGAATTTCTCCTGTTCCAGCAGATCGCATCTTGCTTCCAGTTCACTGGTCTGATTTTTGAATTCTGATTCGATGCCTTCGATATTATTCTTGTAATTCGCATCCATTTCCTCGAGCTGGCTTTTCAAGCTCGCTTCCGATTCTTCGAGCGTTGATTTATCACTTTCAAGACCCCGTATTATTTCATCAAGCTCGGTTTTCATCGCGTTCTTTTCTTCCATGAGCTCCTTGATTTGCCGGTCCTTTTCGCTGATCGTGGTATCGAGCGATGCTTGCAAGCCGTCAATCTTGCCATTGAGCGTCGCGATCGTGCTCGTGTTTTCCTCGATGGTAGTATCCTTGTCCTTGATGGTATTTTCAAGATTCGCAACCTTCTCTTGGAGATCATTAATCATTGCATCGTTTTCATCCTTAAGCTTCGATAATCCCTCGACATCAGTTTGAAGCGATGAATTTTCTTTCTCCTGGTCAGCTAACCGGCTCTGAAGATCGACCACTACCTTGTCTTGCAATTCGTTGATCCTGGCTTCATTTTCACTCTTTATTTTCATTAATTCATCGATTTTTTTATCGAGCGATGAAATCTCTTTCTCCTGGTCTTCGACTCGATTTCTAAAATCGATCAAGAGCTTGCCATTAACCTTGATTTCCTTGTCGGGCTTTTGCTCGACTTTAGACCAATCTAAGCTCATTATAATTCACGAATTCGGGTGGGTTTGTGATGAAGAATAACGTGGATGCCTTGTAAACTGGTTTACTCAAATTGATTAAAGCTAATCATCTGTAATCATTTAATTCTATCTTGCATGATATTATCGCTTCTATAAACTCGCACGGGAAGGTCATTAAATAGCGACGTCGCTAGTTCACGTGTGAATGCTCTTGATAACTACAACTATAACACGTCTTTCGTAGAGTTAATCATCGCGAAGACCAGGAACGAAAATTATGGGTCACAGGTACGCAATGGCTATAGGCTTCATATGAGTAGTGCACCACGAAAGATTTTTTGTTCCAAAATATCGATACATGCACTTTTTCATTTACCAAAAGTGAGCATTCATGAAGAAAAATGCTAGCAATAACTTGTTCCAATTAGTATATTATAGATGAATGACGTTTAACATGTCATCGACCTTTTCATAGATTTCGATGAGAATCATGATCATTCCTTATACACGCGTTTCGTCAAAAAATCGTTCGTTTAGCATCATAGCTCTGGTTTTATCCATTATTGTCATGATAAGTTCCTTGTGCACGCAGTTTGCAGTTGATCGGACTAATTCGACAGGTGGACAACCGTCTAACACATTAGTCAGCAACACTAGCATGCCATCGGATAATGGTGGGGGTAACCCTTTGAATAATTCGGGAGGAATGACGACTAATACGGTCAAGAAATTCAACACGGTCGAGAATACGACAAGTCTTCTCTATAATAGGGATTTTCAAGCAATCAACACGCATCGTTTTAACGTCACCACTCCAAATAACTGGACTCTTGACGATCAGAAGGTCTCCTTGACACCTTACACGAAGATCCAAAAAGTGATGGATCCAACCTTCTCGCAACCCTACGGGAAAGAATGGGAATCGGTAATCCAAGCTCGCGGGACTGGTGCCATAACCCAAACATTTCTCCCTAATGCAACAAATCCGCAGAACGTGCAAACTAGTATTAAGGCGTTAAATTATTCTTCAGACAATCCTGCCTTTAAATCCGGAGATTATGGATATTATCACCAGAAAAGCCCCATTCTAAACCCGAGTAATTTTCTCGTGCAACAAGGGCGTTTGTTCCAGCCTCAATCTCAAAACGAGACCTATTGGGGTAATCCAAACCCGCATTTCTATACGGATTTGAATGCACCTTATGGAGGCGTGAACCGGCCAAATGACGAAATATCGCTGATCTACGACAACTCAACCCATTCCCTCGTTGTTAACATGCTTCCAGGCACCACCGTGCTCGGTGGCAATCCGTCGGCAGCCTGGTGGTATTCCATCACCATCCCCTATGCAGTAGATTATGCATTTTTTAGAATTGCGTGGTCAATAGACTCCTCATCGTCATTCAATGCATCGAACCTGTATCAAGTGCGTGCGCGAATCAACGATGCCTATATCGATGGCCGTTCTGCATCGCATGGTGGCATGCTAACTTATCAAAATGATTCGTTTACTAGTGCACAGCTACCAGCCGACAAGACAGCCCTCGCAGTGTATAACGGCACGATCTTCCATCACGGGTACATCATGCGGACATACAACATCACCAAGCTCGTGAATGGCTTGGTCGGCGCCAATAAATTCGATTTCGGCGTATGGTGTAAGAGTCCAACACATAACGGCGTTCCGAACCCCATTCTTGCGCGGTTCAATCTCGCCAACATCGGTTACAATACATCCAACAAATATGAGGTTGCGCGGCTAGACTTCGATTACACAGCCTATAACTTGACTTCCACTGGGACTGGAGGTCCTGTTCCCTACGCACAACTCTTCGCCAACAAGGCTTCCATAGGCATTTACGTCAAATCTGCCCTTCTTGGAGGCTATTTCATCCGTATTTTACCATTTAACTCCATGGTTACAGGTTCAATTATCAGCGTTCAGCGCCACGTGAGTTTTAGCCTTCCACAACAATATATTCCCCTTCTCGAGCAAAATAATTTGAATTTCTCGTTCGGAGTCTTGTTCGAAAAGGACTGGTACGCGCCAGTTAATCTGCAGATCACTTTCGATAACGTGTATTTCACGATCAATTACGCTCTTCCAAGCGTGACGTCTCCCGCGCAAATTCAAATGCAAGTGGACTCCAATCCTTTCATGAATTTAACGTCCACTACAATTTTGCTTAACACCATAAATTGGAGCAAAGGACAGGATCACTATTTCCGGTTTCAGACCACGAACTCCACTTATAATTCGTCGCTCTACTTGAATATCATTTCCCAGTATGATGGCCACATCTTTGGAACCAACACGGCGTATGCACGTTATACGATTCTCACGGCGAATTCGGCACGAGGCACCTGGCTTGTCGCTTATAACAACACTTGGACTTATAATTTACTGCTATTGAAGAATGTTACAGGAAAGTTCAACATTAGCTCGTACTCAATAAGTTACCTCAATATGCCAGCATTCGACAAACATGGTTCTCTCAGCAAGAACTGGCAATTTTATGCCGCGTATAACCCGCGATTCGTGAATTACACATCGTCCAGCGTTCGATTCAATTACACGAGCAATTCGAGCCTCCAGAGTGGTCGTATCAACCAGGCATTGTCGAGCGGAAATTGGACGATCAACGCGTGGCAATCCAATTACATCACTGGTTGCATCCTCAATAACACGATGACATATAGCGGCTTACCCGCTATTTACAAGGGAAAGACCCTGAAGTACAATCTCACGCTCTTGCTGAATAGCAAGAGCGATCTCACGCTCTCGGTGCACGGTAATTATTCCGTTACGCTAAACAATTCAGAATCCAAGGCTTCAGGGTTTCCGTTGTATAGGACTACTAGTGGACAAAGCGCAGTTGGCACCATTCCGATTCTCGCGACCTACGCTGCCGAAAAATATTACCTTGAATTCTATTGGAATGATACTGGGGCGGTTCGCGGTACGGCACAACGGTTCGGCTCGTTGCTCACGTCTTTTAACGTGATCAATGCCACGAACGCCACGTTCGTGTCAACTATAGGCACCGTGGCCCCGGGAGAAATAGCAAATTTCACCATGCGCTATCAAACGAACGATACCAAGCCAGTAATAGGCGCGAGCATCACTATTTATGACAATACGACCGGCGTTCCCGTAAAATGGGGTATTCCATGGAATGGCACCTACCAGGTTCACAATCAAGATCTTGGCAACGGTAATTACTTGATCCACTTGTATACATCAGGTGCCACGAACGGCACGAAAAAGGTCATCTTCTCGCTGTCCAAGTCCTATAATGAAGGTTGGAACAAGACATGGAACTTGGTGATCAACTCTATCAAGGCGATCAATGTAACCGTAACAGCAGGCGCAACATTGAGCGGGGGCAAGTACACCATAATTCCTTCAAACGTCCCCTACGTCAATGACACGATAAACAGTCATGTTCAGCTATATCTCACGGATCTTGTAAGTCATGTAGCCTTGCAAAATGGGCTCGTGATTGGCCACATTGGTAGCACGGGCGTGTTTTTTACGGCTCTCGAAATATTCTTGGTCACCCATAATCCCGCGGATAAAGGTTACTACAACATCACGCTCAACACGATGGGACTTAATACCACGAGCAACACAACCTTGTTCATAACCTGTTCGGACAGCAGTTACATTACGAAGAGCATCAACATGACCACCGCTATCAATCCAATACCCATGACCACGGCCCTCAACAACATCCAGCCAGTATATGAGGGAGGAACAGTTACGCTGTTAGCAACCCTCGACACTTTGATAAACCATGCTGCGCCATCACCATTCAATTTCGGAACGTTGCATTACAGTGTTCGTAATGGATCGGGCCTGATACGAACAGGGTTACTGTACATTTTGGTGAGCGGGGTTTACACAAACACCGTTTTCCTCGCGGACATGGTATCAGGAAATTACACTGTAACCGTCAATTCAACGGCGAGAAACTGCGTGAATTCCAATAGCAACAATGTTTCCCTTATTATCCTGCCAAGACTCGGCACTAGCATTTCTGTATCCTTACCCAGCACGATTCGTTTCCTCAATTCTTTCGTGATTGGCGCAAGCTTGGGTTATTCTGCCAACTCGACAATGCTTCCTAATGAAACAGTGTATCTAACCATTGAAATTGGTGGCATGACAAGTCTCAAAGTTACGGGCACAACAGACAATTATGGTACGATAGTCTACAATTATATCGTTGATAGATCAACCGTAGGCGAGCAATTCAATGTTACGGCGAGTTTTAATGGCGCAACAACCCTTGCACCGTGCGATGATACAGACTCTGCAATCGTGCAAGGTCTCATCCCGATGAACATGTCAATCGTACCGCGTCCCACATCTTTGAGGATAGGCTATCCTGCCACGTACGGTCTCCAGATCGCTATCACAGATCCGAGCGAGAGTAATCTCATCCGGCCAATAACTTTCATCGCTTGGTATAACGGCCAAGTCTACACGCCATTCATAACGCAACAATTATATACAGACGATAGCGGAGTGACGAGTTACACCATTGGCGAAATCGCTAATGGAATGAAAAACATCACCGTTCTTTTCGAATTCGCTGGCTCGCAGACCGAGGCGTATGCAAATATAAGTATTGAACAGGATATTTTGCCAAAGTGGACATCAAGTTTCAATTATAGCATTTCACCGGCAGTTTCGAATATTCATTTCGGCCAGAACATCACATTTGCATTGAACCTCACGGACGGCGAGAATACAACCATACCGCTCGAAAACTTGCCAGTCACCTTTACCCTGCAGTACTTGAAAAATCAGATCCTGACTAGCGAAACATATGCTGCATATCTTAACAGCAATGGTACTACATCACTGGTTATCACGATTCCCGATAATTTTGATGTTTCATTCAACGGGACGGGTTCTTTGACCGTGTCGATCTTTTTCGGAGGCACTAACCAAATACAGAATGCTTCCAGGTCGCACCAATTAACAATACATCCAAAAATTCAAGTCGAGCTGGAATTCATCACTGCCATAAAATCGTCCTATTTATCTGGAGAATACTATTTCTTGGTTAACGTGACCGATAGCGCAACTGGCAAGCCAATCCAGGGACTAACCATCGTCTTCACATATTTGGATCAGATAATATACTTGCCAACGAATGCGAACGGTACTGTCGGCACGGTACTTAAATTTAATCAAGTAATCTCGGGCGGGGTAATCACGGTTACTTTCGTTGAAGAAGGTGAGTATGCAGGTGCATCCATCACGTCATCTTCGTTCAACGTGATTGATCAATTCACCTATTTCGTCCAGAATTATCTTCCCTTCATCGCCATGATTACAGGTGTTGTAGTTATCGCGGCGTTTGCCGTGTATCGCGGGTACGTTATACCCAAGCGAAGAAGGACTAGGGCCTCGCTGCGCCAGATGTATTCACGCCTTTCCGACATCGAGAACATCGCTTATATCCTCGTGCTGAACAAGGGGGGCATTCCCATGTTTTCCAAGAGCTTGGCCGAAGTCCCCATCGATGAGTCGCTGGTTTCCGGATTCTTGAGCGCCATCTCCTCGTTCGGGACTGAAATCAGCACTAAGATGAAAAAAGGCGAAGGCGGGCTCGAAGAACTCTCCTACCAACAATTCAAGATCATCCTCGATGAAGGGCAGTACGTCCGCGTCGCGCTGCTCTTGCTCCGCAGGCCAAGCGACACGCTGAAGGCACGTCTCAAGCTGTTCACGCAAGCATTCGAGAAAGAATTCCACGACAGCGTCGCGAACTTCAAGGGAGAGGTCTTGCAAGACATGACCGTTACGCCCGTGATCGAGCGCGTGCTTGAGGCGGACCTGCTCTATCCACATCGCGTGATCGAACCCAAGGTAAAGCCCTATGTCAAGGAATTGAAAAAGAAAGACGTGACGAAAAAAGTCTTGAAAGTAGCAACTAGCGATGAATTTGATTCGATATTCTATGTCCGAGAGCTCATCAACAATCTCAAGACATCTATAGGGGTTGAGGAAATACATTCGTTCGACAGCATTCAAAAGCTCAAGAATGATCAAGTCGTGTTTGCCATCAACCCACGAACGAATTACATCATCGATCAATTGAAACCATATATCAAGGCGATGACCCTGGACGACCGGTATACGTTATTTGCTATCAGCGAGAATAACACGGATGGCATGAGCATGCAGAAATATTTCAACAAGAACAAGTACGTGGTCACGACAGACTTATCAACAACTTTGATGCGATTGAAATCGATGCACGTGATCGACGCGGATAACAATATTAATTCGACCGGCTCGGCAATCGTTACATTGCTGCGCTTGATACCCGATCTTTAAACCTTTTTTCTATTTGCTACCAATTTTTACGATTTTCTTTCATTACCGGAACGCATAAATAGAAACAAGCTCGGACAGCAATCGCGATTGTAATGAATTAACGCGAGCATGATGTCCATGGAATTAAGCAACCAGCATTGCGTGCCTTGCGAGGGAAATATACCAGCGATGTCCGAGGACGACGAGGACGCGTACATCCAGCAAATTACTGGCTGGGAATTGCTTCGCGAGGGGACACATAAAATACGCAAGGAATTTGAATTCGAAGATTTCAAGGAGTCGATGGAATTTGTTAACAAGATCGCTTCGATCGCGGAATCGGAAGGTCATCACCCCGATATTTACATATTTTATGACAAGGTCGTTTTGGAGCTGTACACGCACGCGGTGAAAGGCTTGTTCCAGAATGATTTCATCATGGCAGCCAAGATCGATGAAGTCTTGAATATGCCCGCTCCTAAAAAAGGAAAAAATCGCAAGACCAAGTGATTAACCTGGTTTCAAGGTTATATGGCGCCTCGTTTCGTTTTTTTCTTCTTTCAAGTTCTTTTTTACCTCTTAATGGCTTCTACTACTTGATTAAAACATGTCATCAGATGCTTGGTCCGAAGGTTCCATCGATGCGAACGGGGTTAGCCTTCATTATTATCGCACCGGTGGCGATAAACCACCGATGATCATGCTCCATGGAATTAATGATAATGGATTGTGCTGGACACCTGTTGCAAAAGAATTGGAGCATTATTTCGATATTATTATGCTCGATGAAAGAGGTCACGGGAAATCGATAGCCCCGGAAATGGATTTCGGGCTTGAACTCATGGCCGACGATGTCGCGGCATTGATCAAGGAGCTCGATCTCCACGAACCCGTGCTCCTCGGGCATTCAATGGGCGGACAGGTCGCCACGATCACGGCAGGAAAATATCCCGCGCTTGTATCCAAGATCATGCTGGAGGACCCTGCTTATTTCTTGAATAAAGCGCTGAAAGCTCTCGTGAAATTGGCAATACCATTATTCTTGAGAAATGCCAGGCACAACGATAAAAAAACCATTGATCAAATCAAGACATCGTGTAAAAAAGATCATCCATCGTGGTCAGACGATGAAATCGCGCCGTGGGCTGTCGCGCAGAAAGAATTTTCCCAGAACGCTAAGACCGTGAAAATAGGAAAGATCGATCTTGACATCGACTGGTACGATGTTTTTTCGAAGATAACGTGTCCCATGTTGCTCATTATCCCGTCAAACGGCGTCCTTCGCTTGAAAGCAGCGGAAAAACTCAAACCAAGTTTCGGAAGCACGATGGTTAAGATCGCGTACATTCCAGGCGCTGGTCATAGTGTTCGTAGGGAGCAATTTGAAAAGTTCATGGATGCCGTTAAATCATTCTGCATCGGCTAAGAATTTTCAAGTTAATTAATATCTGATAACTTGAAAACCTCATTTTTCCCACTTGAGCATCAATCAATGACGAATCCTGCAATCAACGAATGTTTGAATGACTCATCACGCAACGAGAGGTTACCAAAAATCGGTCTCCCAATTTCCTATGGTCATGAACATCCATTCATTATTCAATCCTCAAGTAATTTGATATCTTGAACAAGGAGATGCAAGAATATGAGCTATGGACATTGCATAAAGCGTGATTATGCTGGTAATCATGCGGGTTTTGGAGTCGGTGCAGTTTTCTTGTTCATCGGCTTGGTGTCGCTCGTGATGAGAAATGCCGGCAATCTATTCTTCGGGTTATACTCGTGGGGATATTGGATGTTCATTCCGGCATTTTTCATCTTGATCGGGGCTATATCGCAAATTTCGAGGGATAGACGCATCCGGCAGGATGTTGCTGCTGTGCTCCGGCAAGGTGGACAGTCCAGATATTCCCTTGACGAGATCGCGGACGAGGCTGGCGTGAGACAACAATGCCTCCCTCGCGTCTTGATGGATCTTCGTGACCTTGGATGGATCGCCTACAATTACGATGCAACGGCCGATGAAATCGTGGTGAGCGAGCAAATCGTTCATCAGCAACCAACCGTGTATAAACAACTTCCCAGTCAAAATGAGCTTGTTACGGTACAAGCCGTGCAGAAAAAATATCATTTCTGCATGTATTGCGGCCAGATGCTGGAGGACACCACTGAGAAAAAGTTTTGCCCGAATTGTGGAGCCGTAGTTCCTTGATTTGATCGTGAATTTCTTTTTTCTTCTTAGCAAATAGACTTTTATCAATATAAAGAACATCAGCGTCAAGCGGGCGATAATTTTTGTAAGAAATGCTTGCGTGATGAACGGGAACTTATTTGACGTCATTCTGCGGACGATTTTTAAGGAAAGATTAGGAAACATGACGTTAGAAATTGAGCACCATATTGCTTTTAATCTATGATTTCCATTTCTATAGGAGAAGCACGAGGAGATGCATAAAAACGAGTGATAGACATTATGTAAAACGTGAGTATGCGGGTAACCATGCCGCTTTCGGAACGGGCGTGATGTTCTTGTTTATTGGCACGATATCACTGATCTTAAGAACCATGAACGTGGACTTTATTGGCTTGTCATCTTGGGGATTCTGGCTCTTTATCCCCGCATTCTTCATCTTGATCGGTGCGGTGGGGCAATTGTCTACCGATAGACGTATTCGGCAAGACGTGGAAGCGGCTATGCGACAACGTGGTTCAGGCAGATTTCTTCTCGATGAAATCGCAGCCGATGCCGGCGTCAAGCGCCGGTTTCTACTTCGCGTCTTGATGGATTTACGGACAATGGGACATCTCACATATCGTTACGACGACCAAACTGGCGAGATCATCGTCGGTGAACAAGTGCTCTACCAGCAAGCTCCCGAGTATCTACCACTATCAAACCGCAAAGAACCCGCTACGATACAGGCCGTACAGAAAGAAAGGCTTTATTGCATCTTTTGTGGCCAGATTTTTGAACCAAACATCGAGATTAAGTATTGTCCTAACTGTGGCTCCCAGATCTTGTGAATTTAAATTAGATTTAAAGCATGGAGCGCTCACTTTCAGAGAAGGATGCTCTTGACACGGTCTCGTTGGAAATGTTAGGCCAGGTTTAAATAGTGCATTCGAGAATGTGAATATAATTTGCAGAAACTAGAGGGAACGCAAATTCAAGGAGAATTCAAGCTATATGCCAGCAAGAGGCAGTAACCGTGGCAATTGCACAAAACACAACATCAAATCTGGTAAATGTAACTAACAAGGCCTGGCGCTCTTTCTGGTTCTTGTTTTACATGGTCATCGCGCCGGCCACCTGCATCCTAGTTTCATTTTGGCTTTCCTTGTATTTCTCGGGTAACCTCTATTTCGCGATAAATTTCACAACGGTTATAACGATCGTGTCTCTTTTTTTCTTTTACAAGTTTTTTGATAAATATCTGCAAAATCCCTTGTTGAAAAATGATTTAAAAAACTTGAGTTTTCACATCAACATTCCATTCTTATTGTCTGTTATTTCCATAGGCAGCACGCTCGCTATTGATAGAATCACGCCGCCAATTTATCATTTCCAGTTCTTACCCGTCATCTTGTTTAGCATCGTTTATAACATCTCGTGGTACTACTTGAAGTTCAAGCCCATCGATGAAATTAATTACAAGAACAAGTCTTTTGGAAGCAAGGGGAGCGTGGCCGAATGGGCTCGGCTACTCCATAATAACGTGCTCATAATGAATTTCTTCGTCCAGCTCTTTTTCTTGTTCTTTTACATCAACGTGAGTAATTTTTGGTTCACCGGATTCGCGCTTAACGTGGTGTTCTGGCTCGTCGCGGTACGAATGACGCATGCATCTCGGAAAGCAATTGCCGTAGGTATCGAGACGCAAGCAAACGTGCGTGACCAGTATATCATTTTTAAACGCCAATATTGCCAGGCCATGGTTGGCTTGTGCTTCAGTTTTATCATCGTGCTCGCATGTTATCCGATCGTCATTAACCCAATAGGCACCCTTCAAAATGCGGGGTGGATGATGAACTTTTTCTATGGCATCATCGTCGCGGTCGTGATATTCTTCAAAGCTGAAATCTACACCTATACTTATTACACCAGAAAATCGACACTCCCGCAAAAAGCGAATACAGATATCGAAACGAAGTTAAGCCCCAAGAATTCGATGACAACCAGGGTCTACAAGCTGAATATCGAAGTCACGATGTTCTTGATCGCTGCAACGCTGGTAATTGCCTGCATCGATCGCATTCAATATATCACCTTCGGCGTGACGTTCCTCGTATATTTCTTGATCTTTGGCGAAAGAAAAACGGGGATTTGCAAGGGAATTTGGTTTTCCATCTCGCACGTGCTTGCCACAGAGTGCGTGCTGGCGTCCATCGTGTTCGGAGTTTTTCCCTTCCAATGGTACATCATTCTTGCGATCTTCGTAGTTATTTCCTATTTCCTCATGGAGATCTACGTGAAAGTCAAGTATTTCTTGAGAATGCAAGTGCTACGTTTGCTCGATGCGCTTGCCATCGCCAGTTTTTGTATCATTCCGGCAGTGTCGTATCTTGGCATTCTCAAAGTCTCCACATCGGCAATGATCGACCCAGTTCAGAGACTTGTTGCTGGATTCGCCATCGCGATGCTTCTTGCGTCAATCGCTTTTCTTTGTTCCATGTTCCGTGTATATTTCACGTTTTACCAGAAAAGAACATCCAAGGGCGTGAAAGCAACATTTTCTCTCGCATTCATCTTGATCGAGGTCTTTTCCCTAGCATTAATTCTTAACAACATCAAGATCACGACGAATCAAGAAATCGTGAACGCGATCTTCTGGTCGTCTGTCTGCTTGTCAATCCTCTTCATTATATTTGCCGGCATTATCACGTACCCTGGAATTTTCTTCCCGAAGAACGCGAGCATCATCACATTTTACACCAGCGTCGTTTCAATGATATCCATCCCAGCTTTAATTCTCTACAATTTTCCCACGATAAGCGGTATCTTGACGGGCACGCTCATCTTGACCGTGGAGTTGGGCTATTACTTGAGGATTGGTACGGTTATAAAGAAAGTATCGACCCACGTCTACATCGCATTCATGCGAGTTGCGCGACCCTTGCTTGTCGGGCAAATATTCGCGTTGCAATTGTCTTTGTACGTGGTTTTACGCTTGGATCTATTCCTTTCCATTTATTTATCAACGGTAATCACCACAATCATCTCGTACATCTTTTCAGCAACAGGATTTCTCACCAAGCGGATCGTACAGCCATTGAACATGATCTCCTTGCTGTTCACGTCAGCCGTGATCTGCAAATACTTGCTGGATATCACTAGTGGATCAGCATATATTTTCATCTTGCCGGGCATCATGACATCATTGTTTACCTTCTTGCCCATATATTATGGCTTCAAGATCGGCTGGCTCAAGCGCATTTACTCGCACCTCGTGTTCGTGAACAGCGTGCTGCTTTCCGTGTTTGTCATGCTCGTGCCGACGACGATCATGTTCGACATGGTATCAAGAGGAATTGCGTTTGATTTATTCGCCGATTTGTTTTACACGTTGATCTTGTCTTTCCTTGCCTTCAGCACATTTAATGCAATTTTCCGGTCGCTGAAGATCAAAGCTTCCCACTTGCTTCCGTTCGCCTGGGGCATGGTCGTATCCATAGCCGGTATCAGCGTGTTCGGCGCCATCTCGTTTTATAATTTACTCCAAAGAATATCATTCTCCTCGTTGTTCCCAGCATTTCAAGCAATTTCCATCATGCTGCTATTCACGATCAATTTTGTGTCGGTGGCGATAATCTTGGGATATAAAATGCTTGGCAAGGCCGCATTCGCGATCGTTGGCGGGATCATTTTCTACGGTTTTACCATTTCGATGTGGTTCACCATCACGTTGTTCTTGGTCATTCGCCTGGATCTTTTATTTTCCATATATTTATCGACGGCAATCACCACCTTCTTTTCAAACATCTTTTCAAGAACAGGATTTTTCACCAGGCGGATCGTTCAGCCCTTGAACATGATCTCCTTGCTATTCACGTCGGCCGTTATTTGCAAATACTTGCTGGATGTCACCGCGAGCTCCTTGAACATTTTCATCTTACCAGGCATCATTACGTCATTGTTCACCTTTTTGCCTATCTATTATGGATTCAAGATCAGCTGGCTCAAGCGCACGTTTCCGCATCTCATGTTCGTGGACGGCGTATTGCTTTCCGTGTTTGTCATGCTCGTGCCGACAACGATCATGCTCGACCTGGCATCAAGAGGAATTGTAACGTTTGAGATATTCGCCGATTTGTTTTACACGTTGATCTTGTCTTTTCTTGCATTCAGCACATTCAATGCAATTTTCCGTTCGCTTAAGATCAAGGCTTCCTACTTGCTTCCGTTCGCCTGGGGTATGGTCACATCCATGGCCGGTATCAGCGTGTTCGGCACCATCTCGTTGTATAATTTACTCCAAGGAATAGCTAATTCCTCGCTCTTGGCAACATTTGGAGCAATTTCCATTATGTTGCTGTTCTTGATCAATTTCGTGACGGTTGGGATAATATCGGGGTATAAAATGCTTGGCAAGGCCGCGTTCGCGTTATTGAGCAAGATTATTTATTACGGTTTTGCCATCTCGCTGTCGGCCACCATCACGATGCTCGTGGAGCACTCTATACCCGCCTCAATATTTCCAGTAAACTTGGGAATCTTCTCCTTTGCATGGTACTTAATGATGTTCTTTACCATCGCGTTGATTTTTTCAATACTACCAAAGTATATTACACCAAATTCGAACCCGTATCTTGTCGAAAGAGTTTTTTCAGCATTTTGCTGGTTCTACTTGAAGATCATAGGCGTGTTACTTGTGTCAGGGTACATGAGCGACGGCCGATTCATCAACATCGCCTTGACATTCGGTACGCTATTCACGGCCTTGTCACCAGTATCTTATTCGATGCTAAAACGAACTCGGATTAGCCTCGGTGTACACGTCAAATCCCTCAAGGAATCTGTTCAATTGGTCTTCATTGCATCAAGCATCGCCTGCATTATCGACCGATTCTTTGCATTGACCTTTACCACGATTCCTGCAATCAACATGACATTGTTTCTCCTAGTGGCGATAAATTGCGGATTCTATGCATGGATTTATTTGAAAATGTTGAAGACCAACCAAGTAAACTTCTCCAAGTTCCTGGCAAGCGCCCTCGCCATCTTTCTCACGATCACCTATCTTGGCACGCCTGCGAACATTCCCCTCCTCATTTACGCGTTCATTACTTTAAGACATGTGGGCAGCACAGATGGCAAGATGCGAGGCGTGAGAACCATATTTCTCACGCAATTGGCATTTACAGCGTTTTTAGTGATCCAGTCTTTATTTTCATTCCCATTGATCTTATTGGCCAGATATTCACAGCTATATTTTGTTGAATACAACATTTGTTTTATAGTAGCCTTGACATGTTCCATAGCTACCACTGCCGGCAAGAAGAGCCATGTCGAAGGAAATATTCTCGTGGTGGTAACGAGTTTGCTATTGTTTCAGGTTTTGCTTGCATTCACGCTGGTCTCTTTGTTCCACGCCGTGAACATCACGTGCATCGCGTACTTTGCATTGCTCGGGTTGTACTTTTTCACGACAGGTACCAAAAACTATGTTATAACGCTCAAGCTATGTGCTATCAGCATAATAATTTACGTGACAACGGGACTCTGCACCTTGATCTTCGCTCGACCTGGCTTGGAAATCATCAACAACAGCATGACGTTCCTTGCCACGTACAGCGCCGTGGCGTTCGTCATCATCAGGTTTTTGCGGGACTTGATGCAAAAATACAAGAAATATATGCTCGGGCCGATGCTTTTCGGGTTCAATATTTTCGTTCCAGCGTTTTTCTTCTTGCTTTTCACGTATTACATACCAACACCGTTGGAATCGGCGATCATTTTATTGATTTGCATCGATATCGGTTTTTTCCTCTGCTTCCTGTCGATCGGCATCTACCGTTGGAAGCTAAGCAAGGAGGTGTGGAAGATCGGGTGGTGGCTCTGGACGTTCTTCCCCATCGTGAATTTCTACATAATTTTCAAGGCTGTTCATGGCGTCGACATCATCGACGCGCTGAATTTCTTCTCGATCGGCAACATCAGCGGCTCGGGCATCATCACGCTCGTCATGGTTACGGCAATGTACCTTCCCATTATCCAACACAAGATCAAGAAGTACTATTACCCGTTTATGTTCGTGGTCTGGGGCGAAAGCCTGCTTATCGTCGGTTGGGTGAGCCAGAACTTGTTCCCGACCAACGTGGTGATATCGGCAATCGCGTTCTTGCTCTTCAGTACGGGGTTGATCTTGCCCCTGTTGTACAAGCTCAAGGCATGGAAAGCGCTGGCAATTGCCTGGTCATTCTTGATCGCGTGCAACGTGACGTTCTTGTACATGTTCCTGGACGTGCTGCTCGTGCCGCTAGGATTCATACTGCCCATCGAGCTCATCTCGGCAGGCGTGCTCGCCTTGGTCTACGCATCTATTCCATCCATCCCTGGAAGGCGCTTGGTCATCATCTCGTCGATGACAAGCTTGCTCAGCGGCATGTTCATCTTGATATTTTTCATCTTCTACCTGATTACAGCGCAAGTGCTCATTTCTATAAACATCGCCTTCATCGCCATCGCGTTCAGCATGTTCTCGTCAAAGTATTTCCCCGTGAACCAGAAGACTATGCATGCTGCCATAGCGTTGATCTTGATGGTGAACTCGTCATTACTTGCATTCGACAGCATCGCGATATTCCCGGGTCTATTGTTGCTTGCCACGTTCTTCGGGATCGCCGTTTTCGGGGGCACATTTTACACGCTCAATCATTATCGCGTTATTTTCCACGTCAACAAGCTTATTCCGTGGACGATACTTGGTATCGGCACCTCCTTGTTCGTTAGCTCGTTTCTCTTCACCGCGTGGCAGGCGCCATCCATGATCATGTGCTTCACCTTCACCTTGATCATGCTGCTGTTTTTCTTCAAGGAATTGCCTAAACAAGCCCGCGTGATCGTGACGCCCTTGCCCATAACCTTCCTTTTAGAAGAACTCGTGGTTCTCGGGATTCCCGGAGATGCGGGACTTGCCTTCTTGTTTGGGAGTTTCTTCTACACCTTGCTATTCCAGGCTTGCCTCAACGGTTTCATGAAACCATCCATCGTCGCTAGCCAGGAAGCAACCTCTAACGTAACCTTGCCGGCTCTTTCCACAATGATGGTCGCGAACGCGATTTTATTCATCATAGATGCCACGCTGTTCTCGATGATCGTCACTTGGATTTCACGGTTGATTATCGTGATGTTCCTCGTGCTCCCCGTGCTCTTGCTGGCATGCTTGCACTACATAAAGAAATCTGTTGCAGGGACACCCTTAGCCCAGCTTTCACTCGCCATGAACATCTTCAGCGCGATTTTACACGTGCTCGTGGCAACCAGCATCACGACATTGATTCCAACACCAACCCTCCGGATGCCTCTCCCCCCGGCATTTGCAAGCATCATGGCAAGCATCATGATATTTTCACTCGTCTTTTTCTTCGAGATCCTTGTCCTAGAGCTGGCTTTATTCAAGCTTTTAACGCCGAAAGTAAGCAATGTCATTTTATTTGCCTCGTACTTGCTCGCGTTCAACCTTATCGGGATTTACCTGTACATGTTCCATTCAAATGTGTTCTTGCTTTCGCTCTCTATCTGCTTGATAAACATCATCCCGACGTGGTTCTGGCAGAAAATGGATGCAGCACACCTTCGGCAAGCAACCATCGCGAGGAACATCTTGATCAACGGGGCCCTGATTAGTACCGCGTTGTTCTTCTCGTCATGGATTTCCCTTGCACTAGTACAACTCAATGTTATCTCGGTGATGTTGTCCTGGCTCACGTTTTTCATGAACTCGTTCTTGTTCATCTTTATTTTGTCTTTCTTGTTAAACAGAACGATTCCAAAATCGATAGTCGCAAGCTTCCAACTCATCATCTTTCTGAGTTTTCAAGTATTCTTGATGCTTGTTTGGCTCGACCTGGTGGACTTCACGAGCAAGCCATTATCCGTGTCGTTGTTGTTACTCTCGTTCATCGAGACGTCGTTCACGTTTTACCCGTATTACACGATAAGACACCAGCTCTTGCATGAGGACTTGAAACGAGAAGATTACAGCGTGTTGATCATGCTGCAATATCTCGAGCTGTCGATGGTGATCTTCGCCATTTCATACCTGGGATTAGGGGTTCTCGAAAGCTTGCAATTGACTTTGCTCGAAAGCTTGCAATTGTCCTTGATTTGCTTGTTTATTCTCACGTTTGTAGAGTTTTATGTCGTGAAAAGTATCAAGGATCGTGCAGTACGGCTGCTGAATTTGATTACATACATGCTCGCGTTTAACATAATCGAGATTTACCTGTATTGGGTATATTCAAATGCATTCTTGCTTTCGCTCTCCATTTGCTTGATAAACATCATCCCGACATGGCTCTGGCAAAAAATGGATGCAGCACACATTTGGCAAGCAACCATCGCGAGAAACGTCTTGATTAACGTGGCCCTGATCAGCACTGCGTTACTCTTCTCATCATGGATTTCCCTTGCACTAGTACAACTCAATGTTATCTTGGTGATGTTGTTCTGGTTCACGTTTTTCATGGAAACGTTCTTGTTCACCTTTATCCTGACTTTCTTGCTAAGCAGAATGATGCCGGAATCGATCGTGACCAGGGTCCGACTTCTGATGTTCCTTGGTTTCCAGGTATTCTTGATGCTTGTTTGGCTCGACCTGGTGAACTTCACGAGCAAGCCAGGGGTTGTGTCGTTGCTGCTGCTCTCGTTCATCGAGACGACATTCACATTTTACCCGTATTACACGATAAGGCACCAGCTCTTGCACGAGGACTTGAAACGAGAAGATTACAGCGCGTTGATCACGCTCCAGTATCTCGAGTTATCCATAGTGATCTTCGCCCTTTCAAATCTGGCGCTCGGGGTGCTCGAAAGCTTGCAATTAGCCTTGATTTGCTTGTTTATCCTCACACTCGTGGAGTTTTATGCCGTGAAAAGCATTAAAGGACTTGCAGCGAGGATGCTGAATTTAATTGCATACGTGCCATTGACAGTTGCATTCCTGGTATACGTGATTGCATCGATATCGAGGAATTATGGACTGCTCATGCTTGCCGTTGCGGCGTTCGTGGCAATGCAGCAATACACGAATCACGCGTTCTTTTCTATGAGTGAAATTAAAGCCGCGTCCAAGAACGCGATGCTCGAGAAAGCGAGAATCGTGACCAAACGCGTTATCGGGCTCGTGTTCTACGCGTTCATCTTCTTGTCCATTCAAGGTTTCATGGCGGGCTTCTACTGGGTAATCCAATTCGTCCTCTTGATCGTCGCACTGTTTGTTATGGCTTTGATCGATCGTGGTATCTTGAATTTCCTAGGAAAGGCAGTCTCGACCTTCCTGATTGAAGGCTGCTGGTTATTGTTTTCCTTAGCTATATCTGGAGGCGTGGTACTTCTCTTGACCAAGTATCCCTTCTTGATCCCGTGCCTGTTCCTTGCCATCGATTTCGAGATTGCAATCGGCGTGCTATTCATCAAGGGCTTGAAGATTGCCAGTCTTGACGACAAGATCAAGAATATTTGGAAAGTTCTTTTGCTAATCCTATATATTTCCATCAGCACGTGGCCATTGTTCTTCTGGATGCAAGATGCGATCATGGATGCCGTGCTCGTGCTTGTTTCTTCCTTTATCTTCGATCTATTGTTCCACTTTGATATGAAAATGATAAAGGATGGCGCGAGAATCGCGTTTATTCGCGTGCTTGACGTTGGATTGTGCATCTGGTTATCGGCCTTCAATTTCATGCTTTTCCAGATCAAGATTTATCCAAACGCTGTAATGAACATCATTATTTCCACGGTGATTTGCATCGCGCTCCTCGATCTTCCGCTTCATCCATTCAAGACAGGGGGACGAATGAAGAACGTGTATTGGTCAGCTTTCAGCATATCTTGCGGGGTTCTCACGTACATGCTACTTTTCACCTTCGTAGCCGTATTGACGGGCCGTTGGTACGTGCACTTACTCTCTGGGTTCTTTGTGACATTCTTGTTACTCCGGGTGATCCTCACCAACACGGCAGGGACGCCCACGGGTGCCTTTATGCTCAACATCCTTTATTATATCACGAGTTACGGCACGATCTTCGGGATATTGTTCGGGTTCATGAATACCACGTTCGTGCTCGTGACTTCATTACTCGCGGTCATCATCTTTGGAGCCATCCTTTCAGGAATCATCTATTTTTACGAGAAGCGTGGTGTTATCTCCATCAAGTACCGCCTGATCACGAGCGTCTCGTTGATCGTGTTGATCATCGCGTTCATAACCGTAGTCCTTCTCGAATACTTGAAGGTGATACCGCCGTTATGATAGGGTATAAATTTTTGGAGAAATGATCGCTTTGTCGCCTGAAAATAGCGGAACACGGCGTTGTGCTTGGTGCAAGTACAAGCTACACCCAAACCAGGAGATATGTCCATATTGCGGGCATTTGAACCACATCCCGCGTTCTGCAGTCGACCGTGAAGCCAAGCAAGCTCTAAAATCGACAATGCCGAATACAATCACGGTTTATTGCCTTTATTGTGGAACGAACAATTCTATAATTGCTGACGGGCAAGACTGCATTGCTTGCGGCAAATCCCTTGGCCCGGCTCTTGAATCAATTTCTAAAATAAAGAAGCTTGATAAACCTTCTTCGAGTATATCACGCTCGGCAGAGCCCCCTTCACGACCACGATCTTCAGTTCCAATTAAAAGGCCGGTGGAGACACGAGATGTCCATCAGCCGAAGAAAACGGAAGATCAATCAATTTTCGATTACAAGACTTGTTTTGACGGGGTCATGCTCTCTGCGAGTTTCATAAAAGATAGCCACGTGTTTTTCTCTGGAACATCGGCAAATTCCATCATGCGTGTAGATGTGAGTTCTATCACGATCGATGATCGCTTGGACCTCTCCTTTCCGGAGAATGGTTTGAACGTGCTGCGTACGAATGGTGGACAAATAGTTTTTTGCATGCGTGGCGACGTCATGAAATGGGCAAACATTCATGTCATTGATCTTGAAACGAGAAAGATCGTGAAAACGATATCATCCCCGCAATCAGCGATTCTGGCTGTGGCAATGAGCCCGAATGGAGATAAATTGATCGCAGGCGGTTATGACAAACTAGTTGAGCTTTGGGACATGGAAAGCGGGAATCTTGTATATTCGATGAAAGGACACGAAGGGCCGATCGATGCGGTCGTACTTGTTCCAAATATGCAAGTTGCTGTTAGCGGGTCTCGTGACAAGATGTTGAAAATCTGGAACATTAATACAGGTGACCTGATCCGCACGCTCGAAGGCCATAAAGGCCCGGTCATTTCGATCGCCGTTTCGCCCGATGGTTCACGCATCGCCAGCGGGTCAGATGATCATGCTATTAGGATCTGGGACATGAATGATGGCAAGCTCGTTCACGTGTTAAACGGCCACAAAGCGCCAGTTACCGTGCTACTCGTGTCATCTGATGGTCATCATCTCATCAGCGGTTCACGCGATATGACCGTGAAAGTTTGGAACATTGATAAAGGGGGTCTCTTAAAGACGATCGAAGGGCACGTTGGTACGGTAAAAACATTGGCACTCTCGCCAGATGAAGCTTGTTTAGTTACCGGTGCAGCAGACCGGACCGCGATGTATTGGCCATTCAAGGATTACATGAAAATAAAAAAAGTAGAAGAACAAGTTGTTGATGTGACTTGATCTTTTTCACTCATCAAGAACATCTTTCTGGTTTGGCAAGCCCTTGATGAGATTCAACACCATTGCCGGCAACTGACTTCTCTTGACATTCGGCACGGGCGGGTTCATTAGCTTGGTAGTCATGTCCACGTCGAAGCGGCGATGCCAGTTATCGGAAACTTTCGGATCATAAACCGCGAACCGCTTCGACGCCATCCAACCGGCGAGTTCGAGGGGTTGGAAACCGCGCTTTAAGGTGGAATTAATGTAATCATTTTCCATGAAAAAGCCTTGCTCGTCCATATTTTCTTTCACCTTGCCAACCAAGGAAACCATCATTCCTTGCACGAGGGGCGTGAGTTCTGCTAATGCAAGCACGTTATGTTCTTGACAGATGAATTTTTGGCGATCGAGGAACGCTGCAATCGGCACTCCCTCCCCGTGAGATGATATCTTGAAGCGCGTCGTGGTATCGATAAAACGCGCCAGCACTACCTTTCGTCGCGCGAGATCAGTGGGCTTGATCCTGCCGAGCAAGACCTCATAATCAACAGGCAAGAAGAGATATGCGTAGTCAACTGAAAGTAACACCTTCTCGACCCGTTTTTTCAGAATGGCATCATCCTTCACGAGATCGAGCGCCGATTCTAACCATCCTTGCCATTCCACGACTTGATCCTTCTTGATGTGGTTGCCTTCAAGACCAACGTAAAGATGGAGGCTCACGTCTTCTTCATCCTCGATGGGCATCAATGCATCTATATACTGCTGGACGAGCGGCGCTGCTTCGCCATAATAATAAGTTACAAAC
>Ga0209039_10000114_pt1 | contig 69758 bp, 56 predicted proteins | sample BogFormECP12_OM1_FD_188238 | JGI IMG/M metagenome (GOLD analysis project Ga0209039, IMG submission 188238) | Bog forest soil microbial communities from Calvert Island, British Columbia, Canada - ECP12_OM1 (SPAdes) (version 2) | ecosystem: Environmental > Aquatic > Freshwater > Wetlands > Bog ...
AGTCTGTTGGGGCGACCCCCAGTGACATCCGCTGGCAGTTCCTCTCCGAGGCTCTGCTCCTGAGCCTGGTGGGCGGAGTGATCGGGATCCTGATCGGGGTCGGAGGCTCCTACATCTTCAGCGCCTTCGGCGGGATGCGCACGGTCATCGTCCCCAGTTCGATCCTGCTGGCCTTCTGCTCGGCAGCTGCGGTGGGCGCCTTCTTCGGCTTCTACCCGGCCAATCAGGCGGCCCAGCTCGACCCGATCGATGCCCTGCGGCACGAATAAAATTACCCATATTCAAATTGAGGAAGGTTTCGATGAAAAAGATCCTGTTTTCCCTAACCCTGGTTTCCCTGGCGATCGTACTCGCCCTGGTCGCCTGCGCCGGAAAGGTTGCAACCACGAGTCCAACACCCGCCGGTGCTTCAAGCGGGAGTGGATCCACGGGCGGGTCCTTCAGCGGGACCCCGGTCCCAGGCGGTGGGGGTGGCGGTGGAACAACCCAGCCCTTGCCCTTGATCGGCCAGCTCTTGGTCGGCACGTTCAAGCTGGAAGGCACCTCGAACGCCGTAGATGCGAACGAAGCCGCCTCCCTGATCCCGCTCTGGCAGGCTTACGCCCAGCTGACCTCCAGCAATACGGCCGCCCAGGCCGAGATCGATGCGGTCGTCTCGCAGATCCAGACCACCATGACCCCGCAGCAGACCCAGGCGATCGCCGCCTTGAAGCTGACCCGGCGGGATGAGTTCACCGTCATGAGCACGCTCGGGTTGGCCAGTTTTGGAGCGAACGGCACCCCCGGATTTAGAGGTACCCCGCGCTCTGGAGGTACCGGAGGTGGCGGCGGCTTCGGTGGTGGCGGCTTCGGTGGTGGCGGCTTCGGTGGTGGCGGCTTCGGTGGTGGCGGCGGTGGAGGCTTCGGCGGCGGGGGCGGCGGCTTCGGCGGTGGCGCTGGTGGCGCTGGTGGCACGGGTGGCGCATCCGCAACGCGCAGCCCCAGCCAGATCGCTACCCTGCAGGCTCTCCGGGCGCAATCTGCCAACCGCATCCCCACCCCTTTGATGAATGCCCTGATCAGCCTCCTGCAGAAAAAGGCTGGATTATCCACCCCCACCCCATAATCCTAACTGGCAAGGGACGGCCACGGCCACGTGCATGGCTGACCGTCCCTTGCCCGGCATAACCTTTGGATCGGATGAAAGTGTCTGGATGATGACCCAGCGGAAGGACATCCTGGTCGTAGATGATGAAGCCCGGCTGGTCTCCCTGGTGGAGACTTACCTGACCCAGTCTGGCTACGGCGTGATTACCGCATCCAACGGGGCCGAGGCACTGGCCATTGCCCAGCGTGAAAATCCGGAACTGATCATCCTGGACCTCATGATGCCGGTGATGGACGGCTATGAGTTCCTGCGCGCCTACCGGGCCAAGCGCGACACCCCGATCATCATCCTGACCGCCCGCGTGGATAGTGATGACAAGCTGGCCGGGTTCGAACTCGGCGCGGATGATTACATCACCAAACCCTTCCGCCCGCGCGAGCTGATGGCCCGGGTCAAGGCCGTCCTGCGCCGCGCCGGGAAGACCGGACCCCAGGCCCGGGTCCTGCACGCTGCGGATGTCACCCTGGACCGGGAGAACCACCTGGTGCAGGTCGCGGATCACTATGTGGACCTGACCCCCTCGGAATTCGAACTGCTGAGCGCGCTGATGTCCGAGCCCGGGCGGGTGTTCTCCCGCCTCGACCTGCTGGACCTCCTGCAAGGCGTGCGCCTGGAAGGTTACGAGAGGGCCGTAGATCTGCACATCAAGAACCTGCGCGCCAAGATCGAACCGGTTCCCCACGCCCCGCGCTATATCGAGACCGTGTATGGGACCGGTTACCGATTCGCCAAATCATGAAACCCATGCGTTCGATCACCTTCAAATTGCTGATCGCCTTCCTGGCGATCAGCGTGCTCAGTGTGGTGCTGATCGTGCTGTCGGCTCGCGGGCTGACCGAGAACGAATTCAGGACCTATCTATTTAATCAAAACAGGAGCAACATCCTCACTAGCCTGTCGAGCTACTACACCCATAACGGGAGCTGGGCAGGCGTCAGCGCCGCGCTCGTGACCCCGGGACCCACGCCTCCCCTGCGCGGCGTTGATCAGGGCCGGAGCTTCTTTACCCTGGTCGACACCAACAGCCGGGTTGTGCTCGCCGGCATTGGAGACCATATCGGCGACATCCTGCCGCAATCGGATGTCTCCCAGGGGTTGCCCGTTAAGGTCAACGGGATTACCGTCGGCGTCATGGTGACCCGTCAGCCCGTCATCCGCGCCAACCCGGCAGACACCGCTTTTCTCGATCGGGTAAGACAGATCTTCCTGGTGAGTGCATTAGGCGTCATCGCCCTGGGCGTACTGCTGGCGCTCCTGCTCTCGCGGACCCTGACGCGCCCGATCCGCGATCTGATCACCGCCACCCGGGCAATCTCAGCAGGGAAGCTGCCTTACGAAGTCCCGGTCCGCTCTCATGATGAGCTGGGTGAACTGGCAGCCTCGTTCAACCGGATGAATGCCGAGCTGGCCCATTCGACCGACCTGCGCCGGCAAATGACCGCCGATGTCGCCCACGAACTGCGCACGCCGGTCAGCGTCATTCTCGGGCATGCAGAGGCCGTGCATGACGGCGTTCTAGCGCCCTCCCTTGAAACGTTCGAGATCATCCGCGACGAAGCTGGCCGTCTTGGCAAACTGATCGAAGACCTGCGCACGCTCTCGAGGGCGGATGCAGGCGAACTCCCGATGGAGGGCCAGCCTCTCGCTCCCGGCAAATTGTTGGAAGATGTATGTTCGACCCACCGGCACCACGCCGAACAAAAGCAGATCACCCTTCAGGCCCAAGTTCCCCCGGATCTGCCGGAGATCTCCGCAGACCCGGACCGGATGATCCAGGTCCTGAATAATCTTGTCGAGAACGCCCTGTCTTATACCCCGGAAAGCGGGGCGGTCCTCCTTTCAGCCCAGGTTGTAGGCGCCATGCTGGAAATCAGGGTCCAGGACAGCGGTCCCGGCATTGCTGAAGAGGAGTTGGATCGCGTTTTCGAGCGTTTCTACCGCTCCGATCCTTCGCGACACCACAATGAAAACGGTTCGGGCCTGGGGCTCGCCATCGCCCGCTCCATCATCGAAAAGCATGACGGTCGCATCTGGGCGGAAAGCAAATTGGGGGCAGGAACAACGATGGTCATCCAGCTGCCGATCCGGATGGCCGTATCCAAGCTCTGAAAACCGATCGCTGAAGTCTTCTGAGATTGTATTCCAACGAGCTGGCCGGCCGGAGAGCCGCCCGGCTTTTTTCGCGTCTCGAGCGCGGTTTGCCTCGATTTGCGTGATCTTCAGCCCCCCGATCAGCCTTTGTAAGCCCGAATCAGGGCCTAATTTGATGGTTTCTTGACCCGGACATCCCCCATTTTGTTCTTTTTTTGACCACAATCTCTATATACTTGTGGCGTCATTCCGTTCTATACGGAGGGAACCCGATGAACGATCTCCTCTATATTGGCCTTACCATTCTATTTCTGCTCCTCAGCTGGGGGTTCATTGTTATTTGTGATCGTCTAATGGAGGGCAAAAAATGAACCTGCTCTATCTCATCACCGGCCTGATCACCCTGGGCCTGTTCATCTATTTGGTCCTCGCGCTGCTGAAACCGGAGTGGTTCGAATGAACGCCTTCAGCTGGTTTCAACTCATCTTTTACATCGTTGTCCTGATCGCACTCGCCAAGCCGCTCGGCACGTTCATGGCCCGGGTGTACGAGGACAAGCCCACTTTCCTCGACCCGATCTTCCGGCCGCTCGAGCGGTTGATCTACCGACTGTGCGGCGTGCGCCCGGACGAAGAGATGAACTGGAAGGTCTACGCCATCGCCATGATGCTCTTCAATGTCCTTGGGCTACTGGTCGTGTACGCCTTGCAACGCCTGCAGGGTTTTCTCCCGCTCAACCCACAGGGCTTTGGTGCGGTCTCCCCCGATTCGTCCTTTAACACGGCCGTCAGCTTTGCCACCAACACCAACTGGCAAGGCTACGGTGGCGAGACGACCATGAGCTACCTGACCCAAATGATGGCCCTGACCGTACAGAATTTCCTCTCGGCTGCCACCGGCATGGCGGTCATGGTGGCCATGATCCGCGGCATCGCCCGCCACACCTCCAAAACCATCGGCAACTTCTGGGTGGATCTGACCCGCACAACCCTTTATATTCTGTTGCCCTTGGCGCTCGTCGAGGCCGTGCTGCTCGTTTCGCAGGGCGTGGTGCAGACTTTTGGACCATATCAAACCGTTTCCACGCTTCAAACTACGAGCTACCAGCAGGCGAAGACGGATGCCAGCGGCAATCCCGTCAAGGATGCCTCCGGCAATCCGGTGATGGTCACGGTCCCGGTAACCAGCCAGGTCCTGGCGGTCGGACCTGCCGCTTCGCAGATCGCCATCAAGCAGCTCGGGACGAACGGCGGCGGTTTCTACAACGTCAACTCGGCCCATCCTTACGAGAACCCGACCCCGCTTTCGAATTTTATTGAGATGCTGTCCATCCTGCTCATCCCCGCCGGCCTGGTCTACACCTTCGGCAAGATGGTTGGCGACACGCGCCAGGGCTGGGCCATCCTGGCCGCCATGACGGTCATCTTCGTGGTTCTGCTGGGGGTCGTCGTCTGGGCCGAACAGACCGGTAATCCGACCATCGCGGCCCTGGGAGTGGATATCAAACAGAGCGCCACCAACCCGGGTGGGAACATGGAAGGCAAAGAAGTGCGCTTTGGCGTGGCCAACTCAGCCCTGTGGGCTGTGGCTACGACAGCGGCCTCAAACGGATCCGTGAATTCGATGCACGATTCGAACATGCCTTTGGGCGGCATGATCCCGATGTGGGAGATCCACCTGGGGGAGGTGATCTACGGCGGTGTCGGCTCAGGGATGTACGGGATGCTGGCCTTCGTCATTGTGGGAGTGTTCGTCGCCGGGCTGATGGTCGGGCGGACGCCGGAATACCTGGGCAAAAAGATCGAATCTTATGAGATGAAAATGGCCTCGCTGATCCTGCTGATCCCGGTCTTCACCGCCCTGGTCGGTACAGCCGTCGGGGTGATGATCCCCGCCGGCCAGGCCGGCGCTTTGAATCCCGGGCCGCACGGGTTCAGCGAGATCCTGTATGCCTTCTCGTCGGGAACCGGAAACAACGGCAGCGCCTTTGCGGGTATTGGCGCCAATACCCCATTCTATAATACGGCCCTTGGCATCGTCATGTTCTTCGCCCGCTACTGGTTGGCGATCCCGGCTCTGGCGATCGGCGGTTCGCTGGGACTGAAGAAGAGGATTCCCTCCGGGGCCGGGACGCTGGCCACCCACACCCCGCTCTTCGTCGCCTGGCTGATCGCCGTGGTCATCATCGTCGGGGCACTGGGCTTCCTGCCGGCGCTCGCCCTCGGGCCGATCGTAGAACATTTGATGCTGTTTCATTAGGATGGTTTTAGAAAATGACCACACAACTTGGGAAACGATCCTCGTTTCGGAGTGAATTGTACCAACGCGCGATCTTGGATTCTTTTGTCAAGCTCAACCCACGCAAGATGGTGCGCAATCCGGTCATGTTCGTGGTGGAGGTTGGGAGCGTGCTGACCACCGCACTGTGGATCCAGGCACTCTTAGGCCAGGGGGAAGCCCCTGTGGGTTTCATTGGCGGGGTGGCCCTGTGGCTATGGTTCACCGTCCTTTTCGCCAACTTCTCCGAGGCTGTGGCCGAAGGGCGCGGCAAGGCGCAGGCGGAAGCCTTGCGCCGGACACGCCAGACGACCCAGGCCAAGAAGCTGCGCAGCCCGAACCGCCAGGCCAAGTTCGACCTGGTGGCGTCGACAGGTTTGCATAAGAACGACATCTTTTTGGTGGAAGCGGGCGACATCCTTCCGGTCGACGGCGAAATCATCGAAGGCATCGCTTCGGTGGATGAGAGCGCCGTCACCGGCGAAAGCGCCCCGGTCATCCGCGAGTCGGGCGGGGACCGCAGTGCCGTCACCGGCGGGACGCGCCTGCTCTCCGACTGGCTGGTCGTCCGTGTCACCGCCGACCCCGGCGAAGGTTTCCTGGACCGCATGATCAGCCTGGTGGAAGGCGCCAAGCGCCAGAAGACCCCCAATGAGATCGCCCTCGACATCCTGTTGGCCGGCTTCACCATCATCTTCCTGATCGTCTGCGCCACGCTTCTGCCTTACTCCCTGTACAGCGTCCATATAGCCGCCGGCAAGGGGACGCCCATCACCATTACAGTGCTGGTGGCGCTACTGGTCTGCCTGATCCCGACCACCATCGGCGGCCTGCTCTCTGCGATCGGCATCGCTGGAATGGACCGCATGATCCAGCGCAACGTGATCGCCATGTCCGGCCGGGCGGTGGAAGCTGCCGGGGACGTGGACGTGCTGCTCTTGGACAAGACCGGCACGATCACCCTCGGCAACCGCCAGGCGGTGGAGCTGATCCCCGTCGGGGGAATCAAGGCCCAGGATCTGGCCGAGGCGGCCCAGCTGGCATCCCTGGCCGACGAAACGCCCGAGGGCCGCTCGATCGTCGTACTGGCCAAGGAAAAATACGGCCTGCGCGGCCAGACGATGGGTCCCAGCGAAGCCGCACCCCAGGGCATGCACTTCATCCCGTTTTCTGCAACGACGCGCATGTCCGGTGTGGATTTCGACGGCACCTCCATTCGCAAGGGTGCGCCCGATACCATGCTGGCGCTCGTCCAATCCAGTGGGCACCCCGCTCCGTCCGATCTAAAAACCCAGGTGGAGATAATCGCCCGCGGCGGCGGTACGCCGCTGGTGGTGGCGCGCAACGGTCAGGCCCTGGGAGTGATTCATCTCAAGGATATTGTCAAAGGCGGGATCAAGGAGCGCTTCGCTCAGCTGCGCAAGATGGGCATCAAGACCGTGATGATCACCGGTGACAACCCGCTGACCGCTGCGGCCATCGCCGCCGAGGCTGGAGTGGACGACTTTTTGGCCCAGGCCACGCCGGAGGCCAAGCTCAAGCTGATTCGCGATGCCCAGGCTGGCGGGCGGCTGGTGGCGATGACCGGCGACGGCACGAATGATGCCCCAGCCCTGGCCCAGGCCGACGTGGCCGTGGCCATGAACACCGGCACCCAGCCGGCCCGGGAGGCCGCCAACATGGTCGACCTGGACAGCAACCCGACCAAGCTGATCGAAATCGTGGAGATCGGGAAGCAGCTGCTGATGACGCGCGGTGCCCTGACGACCTTCAGCATCGCCAACGATGTGTCGAAATATTTCGCCATCATCCCGGTTGCCTTTGCCTCCACCTATCCGGTCCTGGGCGTGCTCAACATCATGCAGCTGCACCCTCAAACCGCCATCCTTTCGGCAGTGATCTTCAACGCCCTGATCATCGTCGCCCTCATCCCGCTGGCGCTCAGGGGCGTTCCTTACCGGGCGGTCGGGGCCGCGCGCCTCTTGCGCGATAACCTCTTGATCTACGGCCTGGGTGGTCTGATCGCCCCCTTCATCGGGATCAAGCTGATCGACATGCTCCTGGCGGCATTGCACTTGTTATAGGAGGTTGGCTATGAAGAGAGCTATGTTTCGAATTACGCCCAGGCTCCTGGAGGAGACCCTCAAAGCTGTCCTGACGATCGCCCTCACTACCCTTCCCCTCGTCTTGATCGGGCGCGCCTCGCTCGGCGAGGCGGTGATCGCCCTGCTCTACCTGGTACCGGTCACCTGGAGCGCCAGCCGCTGGGGGCTGGGGCCGGGCATGAGCGCAGCCCTCAGCGCTGCCCTGTGCTTCGATTTCTTCTTTACACCCCCTTATTACACCCTGGTGATGGACCGTTTGGAGGACTGGTTGATCCTGGCCATCTTCCTGGCCGTGGCGATTCTCGTTGTCGAACGCATCCAGGCCAGCCTGACCAAGGCCCGTGACGCCACTTTTATGTACGAGCTCAGCGCCGTTCTGGCCGAGGCGCGCACCCAGGAAGCCGCGGCCCACATCGTTGCCCGGGAGGTCCAGCAGCTGTTCCAGGCTGCCCTCGTGAACGTGATCTACCGTTCCGGAAATGGGTCGCCCAGCATCGTCATCAGCCAGCCGATCAATGTCAACCGGGACGGCAAACCGGACCGGATCATCCCGATCTTGAACTCCTGGGGTCTGGTGGGTGAGATCCAGATCTGGCGCGGCCCTTCCATCGAGCTTCCTGCGGAAGAGACTCGCTTGCTGCAGAATTTTGCCTCTCAGACGGCGCGGGCTTTCGAACGAACGCAGCCCATTGAACCCGAGAACCATGTCGCCGGCACGCTTTCCAAAGCCTCTGCCAAGTAGAAGGTGAATATGCGCGCACAGATTCGTCCGGCCTTGATGGCCCTGCTTATTTTTACGCTCCTGACCGGTTTGGTCTACCCTCTCGTCGTGACCGGGATCGCCCAGCTGGTCTTTCACTCTCAGGCGAACGGCAGTCTGATCGTCGTCCATGGTAAGGCCGTCGGCTCGAGCCTGATCGGCCAGTCCTTCGACGATCCGAAATATTTCTGGGGCCGGCTCTCGGCTACCGGACCGTATCCATATAACGCGGCAGCCTCCTCCGGGTCCAACCTTGGACCGACCAACCCAGCCCTGCTGGACGAAGTCAAGGCCCGCATCGCGGCCCTAAAAGCCGCTGATCCATCCAACACCCAGCCCATCCCGGTAGACCTGGTGACCTCGTCGGGTTCGGGTCTCGATCCCGACATCAGCGTGGCAGCGGCCCTCTACCAGGTCGGGCGCGTGGCTCGAGCGCGCGGGATGAGCCAGACTGCCGTGACCGCCCTGGTCACTCAATACACCGAAGGATATCAGCTGGGGTTCCTGGGGGAGCCGCGCGTTAACGTTCTCAAGCTCAATTTAGCGCTGGATGGGATAAAATAGGGCAGATCGCGCATCACGCATGTCTGCCCAGAACCCCGATTCCCGTCCCGATCCCGACAAGCTGCTGGCCCAGGTCCAGGCTCAAGAGCAGCAGGAGGGCCGCGGCCGGTTGAAGATTTTCCTGGGATACGCAGCCGGGGTCGGAAAAACGTTCGCCATGCTGGAGGCCGCCCACCAGCGAAAAGAGGAAGGGGTCGACGTCGTGATCGGCTACGTCGAGACCCACCGGCGGGCGGAGACCGAGGAATTGGTCAGCGGGCTGGAAGTGATTCCACGCCTGCAAATCCCCTACCGCTCCGTACAGCTCCCCGAGATGGACATCGACGCCGTTTTGAGCCGTCATCCACAGCTGGTCCTGGTGGATGAGCTGGCCCATACCAACGCGCCCGGTTCCCGCCATGCCAAGCGCTACCAGGATGTCGAGGAATTGCTCGCCTCCGGAATCGATATTTACACGACGCTCAATATCCAGCACATCGAAAGCCTGAACGACGTGGTGGCGCAGATCACGGGCATGACCGTGCATGAGACCATCCCGGATCGTGTGATCGATGAGGTCACGGATATCGAGCTGGTCGACCTGCCACCTGAGGAACTGCTCCACCGCTTGAAGGAGGGCAAGGTTTACATTCCCGAACAGGCCCAGCGCGCCGTCCAGAACTTCTTTCGGCAGGGGAACCTGACCGCCCTGCGTGAGCTGGCGATGCGGCGTGCCGCTGAGCGGGTGGATGACCAGATGCGCGCTTACATGCAGACGCGCGCCATTCCGGGTCCCTGGCCTGCTGGAGAGTGCCTCCTGGTCTGCATCAGCCCCGGGGCGCTTGGCGAGCGCCTGATCCGGACCGCCCGGCGCCTGGCCGACGAGCTGAACGCAGAGTGGTTTGCGATCTATGTGGAAACGCCCGACCAGGCCAGGATCTCCCAGGAGCAGCGCGACCAGGTGGCGCGCTCCTTAAGGCTGGCCGAAGAATTGGGGGCAAAATCAGTGAGCCTGCCCGGCCAGTCTGTGTCCGAGACGGTCATGGATTACGCCCGCCGGCATAACGTCACCAAGGTCATCGCCGGAAAGCCGCTGCAGGCGCGCTGGATCGAAGCCCTGCGCGGGTCCACGGTGGACCAGTTGATCCGCCGGAGCGGATCCATTGACGTGTATGTGATCAACAGCGAAGCCGAGCCGTCCGCCCGGAAGGCCGTGGAGGGCTGGCGGCCTCACCGTCCCCTGATCCGCTATTTCTGGGGTTTGCTGCTCGTGGCAGCCGCCACGGGCCTCGGGGCGCTGCTGGCTCCGCATATCTCCCCGGCCAACCTGATCGTCATCTACTTGCTGGAGGTCGTGGTCGCTGCCTTTTACCTGGGGCGCGGGCCCGCCATCTTGGCCTCCCTCCTGAGCGTCGGGGCCTACGATTTTTTCTTCGTGCCTCCACACCTGACCTTCGCAGTATCCGATACCGAATATTTGCTGACCTTCCTGGGTCTGCTGGCGGTCGGCCTGGTGGTGAGCCAGCTGACCGGCCTGGTGCGCGGCCAGGTTGAGGCTGCCCAACGCCGGGAGACCCAGACGGTCGCCCTGTACGAACTCGGCCGCGACCTGGCCATCACCTCCGGTTTGGAGGCCGTCACCCAGACCGTCATTGAGCATGTCAGTCAGACGTTCGGCCGAGAGACGGCCATTTTCCTGCCGGAGGGGGGCCATTTAAAAACCCAGGCGACCAGTACCGGGCTTTCGGTCTCTGAAAATGACCTGGCGGTCGCCGACTGGGTGTTCGACCACGGCCAGGCTGCCGGACGCGGCACGGACACGCTGCCGAACGTTTCCCTGCGCTATCAACCCCTGAAGACGCCGCGCGGGGTGGTCGGTGTTCTGGGTGTGAAACCCTTATCGCCCAGTCAGGCCCTGACGCGCGACCAGCTCAGAACCCTGGATGCCTTCGCCAACCAGATCGCCCTGGCCATCGAACGGGCGCGCTTGGACGAACAGGCCCACCAGGCCGAACTGCTGGAAATCACCGACAAGCTCCAAAACGCATTGCTCAATTCGATCTCGCATGACCTGCGTACTCCCCTGGTTTCGATCACCGGAGCCCTGAGCAGCCTGGCCGACAGCCACGTGGCCCTGGACGAAAATGCCCGGCGCAGCCTGATCGAGACGGCTGGCGAGGAAGCGGACCGCCTGAACCGGCTGGTGGGCAACCTGCTGGATATGACCCGCCTGGAGTCCGGCGCCATGCGCGTCAAGCGCTCGGCGGTGGACATCCAGGATGTGATCGGTTCGGCCCTGGAGGAGATCAGTGCACGCCTGGGCCAACGCAGCGTGAAGATGGACATCCCGGATAACCTGCCGCTGATTTCCGTCGATTTTATGCTGATCGAGCGCGTCCTGGTGAACGTGATCGACAATGCCCTTAAGTATTCTGCTCCCGAATCCGTAATCGAAATCAGAGCTTTCCTGGCAGGCGCCTTTATAGAGATCACGGTGGCCGACCGGGGGGTGGGGATCCCGCCGGAGGATTTAAACCGGATCTTTGATAAGTTCTATCGCGTCCAAAGGCCGGATAACGTCAGCGGCACCGGTCTGGGCCTTTCCATCAGCAAAGGGATCATCGAAGCTCATGGCGGATTCATTTCCGCTGAAAATCGTCCGGGAGGAGGAACCATCCTCACCATTGCCCTGCCGGTGGAGGTCGGAAATGGCTGAACAGGAACTCCGGGTCCTGGTGGTGGATGATGAACGCTCCATCCGGCGCTTTCTGAAAGCCTCGCTGGGCAGCCAGTTCACGGTTTTTGAGGCCACCAACGGGGAGGAAGCCCTGGCGGCGGTTGCCGCCGACCGCCCGGATGTCGTCCTCCTGGATCTGGGGTTGCCGGACCTGGACGGACTGGCAGTCACCCGGCGGTTAAGGGAGTGGACCCAGGTGCCGATCATCGTCGTCTCAGTGCGCGAGCAGGAGAAGGACAAGATCGCCGCACTCGATGCCGGTGCGGACGATTACCTGACGAAACCCTTCAGCGTCGGGGAACTCATGGCCCGTCTGCGCGCCGCCATCCGCCGTTCCGTCCAGGTGGAGATGGGTCCGGTCTTTCGGACCGGAAGCCTGACGGTCGACCTCAACCTGCGTGAAGTACAGGTGAATGGCCAGGCAGTTTCCCTGACACCAACCGAATACGACCTGCTGCGCACCTTCGTCAAATATGCCGGGAAGGTGCTCACCCACGACCAGCTGCTGCGCGCCGTATGGGGGACATCCTACGAGAGCGAGACGCACATGCTGCAGGTCAATATCAGCAACCTGCGGCACAAGATCGAGCCCAATCCGGTGCGGCCCACCTATATCATCACCGAGCCGGGCGTAGGCTATCGCCTGAAAGTTCTTTAATTTCATTTCCCCAAGGTCCCCTTCCCAGCCGGAGCACGAACCGCCCTTCGACCCTGGCGCCGCGCCCGGGGCGGCGTCTCACCGGTCTCCGGTACCCGGTGCGCCCGACCTTGTTTCCAGGTCGGGCCGTTTCCATCATCCTGCCTGACCTACCGGATTGGGGGTGACCTTCTCATCTAATTCGCCTAGATTATTGATATAATCTTGACACCTTATTGACAAATATTGTCACCGCCTTGACACCAGCTGCGGTTCGGTCGGGCCTTGGAAAGCCAGAGCAACAGAAATAAACCCATGCACCCAAATAGATCCTCCTTCCTGGTGGTAAATGGAGAAAGTGCCATCAGGTTTTTTGACGCCGGACGCTCATGATCTTCTCGATCGCGCTCCTCATCGTCATCGTCTTTCTCGCCTTCAAAGCCGCCCCGGTAGAAAAAAAAGAGCACTCGCTCATTCACGGCGCCGGTCAGATCGGCCTGCTGGCCGCGCTGGCCTTGTTCGGTGTGGATTACTTTACCTCGTACTTTTACGCCACCGGCGAGATGATGAGCGCTCTCCATCCCTATCATCTCCAACAATACGCCTTTATCTCGGTCATCATCATCGCGGTGGCCAACGCGGTATTTGGCATCCTGTACATGTACTCATTGGGGGTTTTCAACGAGGGCGGCGGTTCGTACACGGCCTCGATGCGCTACCTGATGCCGGGCCTGAGCCTGGTCGTGGCGGTCGTCCTGCTCCAGGACTACATTTTCACCATCGTCGTCTCCAGCCTGTCCGGCGTGGACCAGCTGCTCTCCGTGACGAACTCGTACAACATCTCCTGGATCGTGCATGTGGCGATCGGTGTCGGGCTGGTGACCATCACCTGGTGGCTGACCATTCGCGGGCGCGGCGAATCATCCCGCGTCGTGTTCACCATGCTGGGCATCTTTATTCTGCTGACGATTGCCCTGGCGGTTGGTCTGTTTCTCGCCAAAGGAAGAGGCGTGGCCGCCCTTCCCTACACGCCTCCGGCGGTCCAACCGACCCTCTGGCAAGCGCTTTACCATATGCTGACCGCTTCCATGAAGGGCCTGGTCGCGCTCAGCGGCCTGGAAGCGATGTCCAACGGCATCCAATTCGTTATCAATGAGGATTTCGCGTTGGTGAAGTGGGGTAAGACACACCTGCCCCAATTCAACGGTCTATGGAATTTTTACAGCGGCAAGTCAGGGATCGGCCGGATGGTGCAGACCTCCTTCCTGTTCTACGGCGGTGTCACCACGGCTTTCCTGGCCTACTTCGCAATCCGCTTCAACGCCTTCGACGGCACTGCCGGACGGTCCCTGGTGGGTAACCTCTCCTTTATCGGTTTCAGCCAGATCCCGGGTGGAACGGTATTATATTGGGCCTATCAGATCCTGGCGGTCGGCTTGCTTGCCGCCGCTTCGATGACCGCTTTCCAGGACCTGCAAGCCACCGAATGGCGGGATGTGGCGATCGGAGAAATTCCCGAGATCATCGTCTATCGTGATAAACACGGCACCTTCACCCGCTCAGTGACCATCGCCTATGTCCTGGTGACCCTCATCACCATTATTATTCATGGAAATACCGCGCTGGGCATCCCCTACTACGGCATCGGTGTGTTCATGCCGATCATGATGATGGGTTTTGCCATCCGTCGACACATATTAAAAACAGTTCCCAAAGGGCCAAAGCGCTTCTGGGGAGCCTTGGGCGCTGGATTCGCGGCAACCCTTTCGGGAATCGTGTTTGTCGGTCAAATTGCGGGCAAATGGACCGAAGGGGGCTGGGTGGTGCTGATTTCGTTCAGCGCCCTGGTGATCACGGCCAACCTGCTGTTGATCTCCCCGATCGGGTATCGGGAACCGAAGCAGATCTATCGCATCGTGCGCGAGAAAGCGCGCGTCCAGGGTGCCATGGCTTCCATCGTGGAATGGCAATCGCTGAAAATGCAGGAATATCGTTATAACCTGCTGGTCTGGGTCGTTCGATTTTTCGAGCTGTTTGGCATTCGCCGTCCGGTGCGGTTTGAACCCCCGGCACCGGCAGGCGACTACGACCATGCCCTGCACACCGACCGCCCCGAAGCTCCATCCCTGCTTCAGCAGTATCTCGACAGCCAACCAAGATCCCCCAAAGTGGGTGGCGCACCTAAAGAAACTGCGCCCGGGGATGTAGAGGGAAAAGAAGATTAGCTATTCCGGAGGATTTGGGCCGGAAAGACAAGCCAGCTCCCGGACGCAGCCTCAGAATTACAACCCCCTTGCGAAAAGGGGTGATTCTGAGAGGAATACGATTTAGACAGGATCGTCCCAGGACCTCGGGGTCAAAAAGCATCCACAGGCGAGAGACCACCCATGGATGCTTTTCGTTGAATCCTGATCTAATGATGCTCTGCGGCCTCGGCAGCTTCCGCTTCTGCCTTGTTCTTATGGATGGTTCCGTCCGGATGGTTCGGAGGAGAGTACACCGTGTAGAGCTTCAACGGATTGGTCCGGGAGGCATTGATCACGTTGTGATAGGTACCGGCAGGTACGATGGCCGCCTCGTTCTCATGGACGAGGTGCTCTTCTTTCCCATTCAGGACGAACCTGGCCTCGCCCTGTTCAATACGAAAGAACTGGTCCACATCGGCATGCACCTCGTTGCCGATCTCCTCGTCCGGTTGCAGGCACATGACAACCAGCTGGCAGTGTTTCCCGGTGAATAGAACCTGGCGGAAATATGGATTCTTGAGGGTCTGAGTTTCGATCGGTCCGAAATATCCGGTCATGTGAGTTTCCTCCTTTTTTATTTATCTATGAGAATGAAAAAAATATTCAGCGCAAGACCGGGAGGGTCATTGAGCCGGGAGGGCACTCTGGGTAAAGGCTGTCAGCAGGACCTGGAAATGCATTCTGGCCTTCAGGTTCGGCTGATATTTTAAGATAATTCGATCGTCCGCAGCACCACCAGGTCGAGCGTGTCCGCTTTGGAGAGCTGCCCGGTTTCAATCCGGCTCACCCGGCAGAGAATCGCACTGGAGTAATCCCCGGTATCGACGATGGCGATCTTGTCACCGATACCCAATTTCTTCTTGTCCAGGTAAAGAGGATTCGCCAGGGTCACTTTGCGCGGGGATCCTTTGACGGAAGTAACCCAGCGCCCGCTCGGATGCGCAGCAACCGCCCCGGACGCCCGCAGCTGCTCGATGACGCTCTTTTTTCCCATGCTGCCTCCGTTATCTTTACAGGTACGATGTTCGTCGATCGAAGGAGGGCGGTGAAACCGTTCCCGCACCCATGCCAAATTGCCCGTAGCGCTGAATCATCCCAATCTTGAGAAAGGATCGCCTCCCCAACGGATCAGGAATCAAAGAGCCAACTGTTGCGCGTGGTGTCGTAGACCAGATTGAACGTGCTCGTATACCCTGCGACCACTCCGCTGTTCAGGGTATAGATCGCGTAAACGCTGACGGTCGCGGTATAGGTACCCTGGCTCAGGACAGAGACACTTTGTACATTTACATTTTTAATCGTGTCCCAGTAGGCCACATAGCTCGCATAGCCTCCCTGCGAGGCATTATTGTTATTATTGATGAAGTTCGTATCCAGCAGGGACCAGGCCACCGAATAATTGGCGAGGTTGATCTGGCTGAAATAGTATAGGATGAACTGGTAGGGGGACTGAGCCGTATAGACCGGGGGGTAATAGTAGGGGACATACGACTGGTAAGGCGAATCGAACATCCAGGTGGCTCGGGTGGTATTGTAAATCAGGTTGAAGGTGTCCGTGCTGTAGGTGATCAGACCGCTTTCCCATTTGTACATGGATGTGACGGTCACGACGGCGTAATAACCACTCTGGCTGTCCACATAAACACTTTCAACGATGACCTCATGGACGGTCGCCCAGAAATCCACATAGCCGTTATAGCCCCCCTGGGAGGCATTATTATTGTTATTGATGAAGTTCGCATCCAGCAGGGACCAGCTCAGCGGGTAATTACCGAAGTTGATCTGGGCATAGTAGTAGCGGATAAATGCCGCCGGGGTCTCGGTGACCGGCACATATCCCTGCCCGGTGCTGCCTGAATAGGAGGCGGTCGGGGTCACAGTTGGGGTTGGAGAGGCCGGGGTCGCGGTGGGGGACGGCAGGACGGAGGTCGGAGTGGCCGGGATGACAGTGGGGATGGCGGTCGCGGTGGCCGGGAGGCTGGTCGGGATAGGCAAAGAGGTCGGCTGGGCTGTCAGGGTCTCGACCACCGCCGTTTGAATGGCATTTCCGGGCGGGGCCGATGGGGCCGACGGAACGGTCTGCACACAGGCAGATAAGGCCCAGAGGGCAATGAGCAGGATCCAAATAGTGCGTTTCATGTCGGATAACCTCCGTTGCTACACCGACCGAGAGGCAGGCATTCGGTTGGACTAGAATGGGTCTACAAGTTGTCAGACAATATGAGGGCGATCGGAATACCCTCCTCCGAATGCTATGGTTATTATACAACCAGAGACGAGCAGCGCATGATATTAGTTCCCTGACAGGGAGCCTTTTCGCATCCGTGCTCCGATGCCTCACACCCGCTTCGCACCCCTCCTGCTGGGAACAGCGCGGCTCAGCGTCGGACGCTCGACCTATTCAAGCCTGCGCAGGCAAACTCGAGGTCTCGCCGCGTCACAAAACCCTGGCGCTGTTCTGCCCTGGATTGGAGCAGGTTCCGCAGCGCTGAAAGCCCAAACAGTCCGTCCCCCACAACGGGGAGCAGGCGTCTTTCCGGTCTGATGGAAAAAACATCCGGTGGTGGTCTTGACTTTTAATTTCTTCTATGCTACCTTGGAAGAGTGAATCAACGTCGCTCGCGGCTTTGCAATAAGCCAAGCCATTTTCCTTGACCGACCATTCCTGCAGACGTCAACGGGGCCTGAGCCGACCGGCGTCTTTTTTTATCCCGCCCTCGCCGTGCTAGCCTGGGGGAAAGCACCGCTCGAAGGATTTGACCGAAGCACGATCCCAACAAGGAGGCAGCAGATGAAGGAGAAGAATGCATGGACCAAGATTGTCTGGGCGGTCCTTTCCGCCCTGCTTCTGGTGAGCCTGATCAGCTGCGGTCCGGCGGCAACGCCGGCCCAGCCTACGAGTACTACCGGTACTACCAGCGTGAGCGCGGTCACGCCGGAAACGCCGACCATCGCTGCGACAGCCACCACCGCCACGACGGCCACCCCCTCCGGACCCTCCATCATCACGATCGTCATCCCGGAGGAACCGCCCAGCTTCAATGCGGTCATCAGCGATACCGGGTATGACGCTTTGGTGATGCACATGACCCTGCTGGGCATGACCGGGATCGATCCGGACGGAAATATCTTTCCAGTCCTGGCCGCTGAGCTGCCTACGGTGGCGAACGGCGAAGTGGTGGTCAACGATACCACCAATACCATGGACGTGACCTGGAAGATGCGCAAGGACATCACCTGGGCGGATGGAGTCCCGGTTACTGCCGATGACATGATCTTCACTTATAATGCGATCGCCGATCCCAACACCGGCTTTGCCATCCAGGGACTGACCGCGGTCAGCGGGGTCGACAAGCTCGACGACTACTCCTTCGTGGTCCACTTCAACAGCATTTATCCGGACTACCTGACCATCTTCGGGGGCCGGCAGGTCGTTCTGTGGCCCGCACACTACTGCAAGGCCTCGCAAGGCTATACCGGCTGGGATTGTGCCCGCACCCCCCTGAGCGACGGCCCCTATCTGCTCAAAGAATGGGTCACCGGGGATCACCTCACCTTTGTGCGCAACCCCAAATACTATCAGCCGGGCAAGCCCCAGATCGACCAGATCATCGTGCGCATCGTGGCGGATCCCACCGTGCGGGAGACGCAGCTGCGCCAGGGGGACGCCGATGAGATCATGTGGGCCTCGGAACAGATCGCCAGCGACCTGAAGGGTGACAGCAATGTCAAGCTCAGCATCAGCCCGACCAGCCGCTGGGTCATGCGCCTGTTCCCCAATGAAGCCGCCAAGGGATCGACCGACCCGAAAGCAAAACCCAACCCGTTCTTCTCCGATGTACGTGTGCGGCAAGCCATCCGCAAAGCGATCGACGTGGACAAGATCACCAGTTCGGTCTGGTATGGCTACGCCCAGCCGGTATGGACCGAGTTCTTCCGCGCCCCATACAATACCTGCAACATCCCCCGCCCGGCGTTCGACGTGGCCGGGGCCCAGGCGCTGCTCGACCAGGCCGGCTGGGTGATGGGCAGCAACGGCATCCGTGTCTGCAAGGACTGCGGGACTGCCTCGAATGGCACACCCTTCAAATTCAACCTGCTCACCTATTCCGAATACGGACAGCCGCTCATCCTGACCCAGCAGCTGATCGCTGAAATGCTCAAGAATGTGGGCATCGAGGCCGACCTGACCCAGGTGCAGGGCAGCGTCCTGTGGGCCGCCTCCACCAGCAACGGCATCGAACAGAACGGCAACTTCGACCTGGACCTCTACGACGACGGCTACAGCGGCATCAACCCCGCCAGCTTCCTCCAGTATTACTATTCCAGCGTCTCGGCGGCACCGGATGCGGGCTGGAACGTGGTCCGTTTCGAGAATCCCCAGGTCGACACCCTGCTCGATCTGGCCAATAATACGCTGGTCCAATCGACCCGCCAGGCCGCTTTCTGCCAGATCGCGAAGGTTCTGGACGACCAGGTACCGCAGATCCTGCTCTTCACGACCCTGAACGCCGAAGCCTATTCGTCCCGTCTGGTCGGCATCCAGGCCAATATCAACGACGTGGTGTCCTGGAACGTGGCCGACTGGACCCTCGCCAAATAGCCCTGCAGACCGCCGGGGGGCGGTCCATCCGTCCCCCGGCCTTACCCTTTCTTTTATCCGGAGGTTGATTTGGGCCAGTACATCTTGCGGCGTCTGCTGCAAGCGGTGGGGATCATGTTCCTGCTCAGCATCCTGTTCTTCGGCCTGGTCTATCTGGCACCCGGCGGTCCGCTGGCGAGCTACAGCGGAGGCGAGACCCGTCACCTGACCCCTCAGCAGACGGCCATGATCCGGCATCAGCTCGGCCTGGATCAGCCTCTGCCGGTCCAGTACATCATCTGGCTGGTCGGCAACGACTGGATGAAGTCGGGCGCCCAGGTGGGCAACGGTGCAGGGGGGAATGGGACGAGGGCCGGGATCCTGCGCGGGGATTTCGGTTATTCCTTCCGGTCCCACCGGCCGGTATTAACCGAAATCAGTGCCCGCCTGGGGAACACCATTTATTTAATGGTCGTGACCCTGTTGGTCTCCCTGTTGATCGCCATCCCGGCCGGCATTCTCTCCGCGGTCCGGCAGTATTCATTCTTTGACATCCTGGTCACGACCTTCTCTTTTGCCGGCCAGGCCATCCCGGACTTCTGGCTCGGCCTGATCCTGATCATCATCTTTTACGCCTGGCTCAGGAATCCGCTCACCGGGGAGGCCCTGCTGCCCGCCGGAGGCATCTTCACCGTGGGGGCCAGCTTTTCGATCGGGGACGCCCTGCGCCACCTGATCCTGCCGGTGGCGACCGGCGCGCTGGGCTGGATCGCCTGGTACTCACGCTTCCTGCGCTCCAGCATGCTGGATGTGATCCACCAGGACTACCTGCGCACGGCGCGCGCCAAGGGTCTCCCGGAGCGTCAGGTGATCTACGTCCACGCCCTGCGCAATGCCCTGATCCCGCTCGTAACCATGTTCGCCCTGGACCTGCCTTATATCTTCAGCGGGGCGGTCTTCATCGAGACGATCTTTGCCTGGCCGGGGATGGGGCGCCTGTATTACCAGGCGGCCCTGCAGAGCGACTACCCCATCCTGCTGGCGATCCTCATCATCGGGGCAGCTCTGATCATCCTCTCGAACCTGCTTGCAGACATCCTGTATGCCGCCCTGGATCCACGCATCCGCTATTCGTGAAGGCTGCTGATGACATCCTCGATCCCCTCACCCCATGAGAACGAAAACCCGCAAATCGGAAAACTGGCGGGCAGCAAGCGCCCGACCTCCAAGGTTCTGCGCCGTTTCCTCCAGCATCCCGGGGCGATGGCCGGCTCGATCGTCCTGGTCATCCTGGTCTTAGCCGTCGTGTTCGGGGTCTTTTCTCCGTACAGCCCGGACACCTCCAGCATCCTCGAACGGCTGCAATCCCCGAACTGGAAACACCCGCTCGGCACGGATGGGTTGGGGCGCGACCTGCTGACCCGCATCCTGTATGGAGGGCGTGTCTCCCTGACGGTGGGTGTGCTGGTGGTCGCCATGACCTTACTCCTGGGGGTTTCCATCGGCGCGCTGGCCGGCTATGCCGGCGGCTGGGTCGACAACCTCCTGATGCGTATCACGGATGCTTTCCTGACGCTGCCCTCCCTGCTGGTTCTGATCCTACTGAGCGCCATCCTGCGGCAGATCAATGTCCCGCTCATTCAAGGAAACAGCGTCCTGACCATCGCCTTCGTCATCGGGCTGCTTTCCTGGATGACCTTTGCACGCCTGGTGCGGGCGGCCTTCCTCACCCTGCGCGAGATGGATTACGTCACCGCGGCCCGCGGCCTGGGCGCTTCGCACCTGCGCGTCATCCTCAGCCACATCCTGCCCAATGCGATCGGCCCGATCATCGTCCAGTCCACCCTGCAACTGGGGTACGCCATCATCGAGGAATCGGGGCTGAGCTTCCTGGGTTTCGGCATCCAGCCCCCGACCCCCAGCTGGGGCAACCTCCTGAGCGACGCCCAGGATAATTTCCTCCACTCCCCGTGGCTGGCCATCTTCCCGGGCGTGATGATCTTCCTGACCATTATCTCGGTCAACTACATCGGCGATGGCCTGCGGGATGCCTTCGACCCGTACAAGATCATGGGCAAGGTTGGAGAAGTCTAAGGGTCCCATCCGGAATGGATTCATCCTACAAAATGGAGTGCAAACAAAATGACCAGCGAACGACCTCCCCTTGAACCGATCCGCTCCGCTTACCACCTTCATTTCCTGAGTCCGGAGCAGCTGGACCAGCTCCAGCAGGCCTCGCTGGCGATCCTGGAGCGCACCGGGGTGCGCTTCCCCTCGCCGAAAGCCCTCAAGGTGCTCGCCGAACACGGCGCCCAGGTCGACCCCAAGTCCCAGGTCGTGCATTTTCCGCCCGAGCTGGTGCTCCAGGCCATGAAAAGCGTGCCGCGCTATTTCACCCTGGGCGCCCGCGATCCGGTCTATGATCTGCACCTGGACGGGGACAGCACCTACTTCACCACGGACGGCTGCGGGGTGGAGACGATCGACTTCGATACGCGCCAGAAGCGGCCCTCCTGCAAGGCGGATGTCGGCCGGATGGCCCGCATCGCCGACTACCTCCCGTCCATCGGCTTCATCTGGCCGATGGTCAGCGCCCAGGACCACGGCATCTCCGCCCCCCTGCACGAGCTGGACGCGGCCTACAACAACTCCATCAAACATGTCCAGAGCGAGACCGTCATGGGAGAGATCCCGGCCCGCTACGCCCTGGAAATGGCCGGTGTGATCGCAGGGAGCAAGGAAGCGCTGCGCAATCGCCCGACCTTTTCCCTGGTGGTCTGCACGATCGCTCCGCTGATCCAGGACAAGGAAGGCATTGAAGGCGCCATGCTCCTGGCCGAGGCAGGCCTGCCGGTCGGTTTTCTGGCCATGCCCACCCTGGGCACGACCGCTCCCGCAACCCTCGCCGGGGCGCTCGCCATGGGCGACGCCGAGATCATCAGCGCAACCGTGCTGATGCAGATGGTGGCGCCCGGCTGCCCGGTCTTCCATTCCCTGATGCAGGCCTGGGCCGATCCGAGCTCCGGGGCGTACGTCAGCTACAACCTGGATTCCCGTTGCCGCTATGCGCCGGTGGAAATGGCCCATCACTGGGGTATGCCCGCCTTGGGGGCCTGCTACGGGACGGATTCTCGCCAGGCCGGCACCTGGCAGTCCGCCGCGGAACCCGCCCTGGATCCCTTCATGGCCGGGCTGGTCGGGCCGGAGATCGTCACCGGCATGGGACTGTCCGATACCTATACCCTGCTCTACCCCGAACAGATTCTCATGGACAGCGACCTGTATCAGCGGGCGCGGCATGCCCTGATGAACATGGAGGTCACCCCGGAAACCCTGGCGCTGGACGCCATCCAATCGGTCGGCCCCGGCGGGCACTTCCTGGCTCAAAAACACACCCGCACGCACATGCGGGAGGCCTTGAAACGCGGCCTGACCCACCATGTTGGGCCGGACGGGAAGTATCGCGACCCGCAGGAGGTCGCCATCGAACAGGTCCGATGGATCCTCGAAAACCACCAGCCGGAGCCGCTCGAGAAGGCCCAGCAGATGGAACTCACCCATCTGCTGGCGAGTGCGGAAAAAGAACTGGGGTAAGTTCCAAGAAAGTCAGGGAGGGATGACCTTCAGTGAAACACCGCAGCTCCAGCCAATCACCCCGGCTTACCATCTGCGCATCCTGAACGACGCACAGCTCGCTCAATTCAAATCGGCCACGCTGGAGATCCTGCAGGAGGCAGGCATTTATTGCCCCTCGGACCGGGCCCTGGAGATCTATGCCGGGCATGGGGCGCAGGTGGATTTCGGCACCAAAACGGTCAAAATACCGGCGGAGGTGGTCCTACGCTGTCTCAGCCAGGCACCGCGGGGTTACACCATGGGAGCGCGTTCGCCGGCCCATGACCTGCATCTGGATGGAACCTCCTTTTTCTGCGCCACGGACGGCTGCGGCGTGGAGGTGATCGACTTCACCACCCGGGAACGACGCCCCTCGCGCAAGGAGGACGTCGCCCAAACGGCCCGGCTGGCGGATGCCCTGGCCTCCATCGGTTTCTACTGGCCGGTCGTCAGCGCCCAGGACTTTCCCCGGACGGCGCCTCTGCAGGAACTGGAAGCCGCCTTCACGAACACCGTGAAGCATGTCCAGAGCGAGACGGTCATGGGCATGAGGATGGCGCATTATGCCGTCGATATGGCCCAGGTCATCGCCGGGGACTCAGCCAGCCTGCACACCCGGCCGCCGCTGTCTCTGCTGGTCTGCTGCATCTCGCCGCTCATGCAGGATCGCGACGGCATGGAATCGGCCCTGACCTTTGCGGAGGCGGGCCTGCCGGTCGGGTTCATGTCCATGGTCCATAGCGGATCAACAGCCCCCGCCACCCTGGCAGGGACGATCGCCCAGGGAGACGCCGAAATTGTCTCCGCCCTGGTCCTGGTCCAGATGGCCCATCCAGGCGCACCGGTCTTTCATTCTTTGATGCCCGGGCTCATGCAGCCGCGCAGCGGGGCTTTTCTGACGACCTCCTGGGAGGGCGAACTGCCCTACGGCATCGGGGTGGAACTGGCCCACCAATGGGGCGTACCGAGCCTGGCCGGCGTTTACGGCACCGACGCCCCCATGCCCGGCTGGCAGGCCGCTGAGGAGTCCGCCACGGCCTTGATGCTCGCTGTCCTCGCCGGCGCCGAGACCGGCTCAGGGATGGGCCTTCTGGAGGCCTGCACCCTGCTCTACCCCGAACAGCTGATCCTGGACAGCGATATCTATCAGCGGGTGCGCCTGGATGCCCAGGGGCTGGATACCAGCGCGGAAGCCCTGGCGCTGGAGGTGATCAAGGCAGTCGGCCCGCGCGGCCAGTTCCTGCGCCACCGCCACACCCGGAATCACCTGCGCCAGCGGGTCTATTCGGACCTGACCGGGCAGGCCTCCCCGGCAGGCGGTTTCCAGGATCCCCTGGAGGTGGCGCGTGAGAAGGTCGCGGATATTTTGATGCATCACCAACCCGAACCTCTGCCAGAATCCCAGCGCAGGGAGCTGAAGCGGATTCTGAGCCTGGCGGAAAGGGAGTTCATTTGATCCGGCTCTTCGCCGGCGGGTAAGGAGGCTGGGATGAGAACGCAGATCCAAGTCCTTTCGGAGGTCGAACGCGTCCAGGTCCACGAGCGCAGCCTGAAGCTCCTGGCCACGACCGGCCTGCGCGTCCTGTCGGGGCGCGGCCGGAAGATCCTCAAGGATGCCGGCGCGGAGGTCGATAAAGAGTCCCAGCTGGTGCGCTTCCCGCGGACGCTGATCGAACAGTCCCTTGACCTGGCCCCCAAGAAATTCAAGCTCGGGGGCCGCCGTCCCGGTTGGGATCTCGAGATGAACGCCGGGGAGTGCACCCTTCTCGCAGATGGAGGGGCCGTCTCTGTACTCAACTGGGAGTCCGGGGAGATCAGCCCGGGGACCTTCGACGACTGGCTGGCAGCCACCCACCTGATCGACTCCCTGGACGAGATCGGCATCTACTGGAATATGGTGGAGGGCGGTTTCAGCGGCAATTCGCTGGGAGATTTCGTATCGTACTGGCGCAACGTCCTCAAGAACTGTTCAAAGCATATCCAGGATTCGACCGACAGCCTCAAGAAGTCGAGGCTGCTGCTGGAGATCCTGCAGATCGCCTTCGGCAGCAAGGAAACCATCCGGCAGACGCATCCGTTCTCCTACCTGCTGTGCCCGATGTCGCCCCTCGTGATCGATGAGGCCTACACGGATGCCTATCTGGAAACCGTCGGATATGATATCCCGGCGGCGGTCATGCCGATGCCGCTGATGGGCACCACCGGGCCGGCCAGCATGATCTCGACCATGCTGACCGCCAACAGCGAGGCGCTGGCCATGCTGTGTCTGGTCCAGGCGGCTGCGCCTGGAACCCCGATCATCTACGCCCCCATCCCCCAGACCATTGAGCCGCATACCTGGCGGTATACGGGCGGCGCCGTAGAGAACTCGCTGTTCGGAGCGGCGGTAGCTGAAATGGGGCGGCATTACGGCTTGCCGGTCGAAGGCTCGACCGGCGGCACCGACCAGTATTACCCGGGGGCTCAGGCCAGCTACGAACGGGCGATCAACTGGGCGCTGCCTTCCGTGGCCTGGCCGGATATCCTGGTCGGACCAGGACTGCTGGGCGGCTCGACCATCCTCTGTCTGGAGCAGATGGTCATGGACGTGGAGATCTTCCGGCGCCTGGCTCGCCTGCACGAAGGCATCAGCACCGAATCGGATAAATGGCTGGAGGAAACCATCGCCGAAACCGGTCCAGGAGGCAATTTCCTGACCCAGAAGTCCACCTTGAAAGCCGTACGGGAAGGGATCTGGTACTTCAGCGAAATGGGCTTCCATGGAACCTACGAAAAGTGGAAGGCGGATGGCATGCCGGATATCATCGACGTCATCCAGGAGAATGTCAAGGAACTTTTGAAAGATTACCAACCGCTGCCGCTGGATGCCCGCGTCGATCGCGAGCTCGAGCGCCTGGAACGCAAGACCCGGGAAACCAACCGTTAGCCCCATGGCGAGGCCGTCATGAAATTCACCGCACAAGTCCTGAATGAAACCGAACAGGTTCAGGTCCACGAAGAAAGTCTGCGCATCCTGTCCGAGGTGGGGGTGAAATTCCTAGGTGAAAAAGCCATCCCCCTCCTGAAAAAGAACGGTGCCCGGGTGGATGACGCCACCCGGACCGCCCGGCTTCCCCCGCAGATGGTCGCAGAAGCGCTCGAGGCCGCTCCCAAAGCCTTCACCCTGGGCGCCCGCAACCCGGCTTACGCCTACCCACTGCCGTCCCCCAGGACGCGCTACTGCATCGACGGGACCGCCGCCTTCGCCCTCGATTTCGTCAGCGGCGAAAAGCGTTACGGCGTGCTCCAGGATATCCAGGACAGCCTGCGCATCTTCCAGCAGATGGACATGGGTGTGATGGCCTGGGCACCGACGACCGCTTCGGATACTCCGGCCGGAGTACGGGCCCTTCACGAATTTTTTGCCGTGATGAAATACTCCTCCAAGCACGGCCAGCACGAACTCCATTTCACGAACCAGGTCCCCTTTCTCCTAGCGGGGCTGCAGGCCGTGCTGGGCACGGAAGCCGAGATCAAAGCCCGCAAGGATTATTCCCTGATCTACTGCCCGGTCGCCCCCCTGATGCATGACGGGGCCATGCTGGATGCTTATCTCGCCCTCGGCCAGGTGGAAATGCCGGTCATGATCATGCCGATGCCGGTTCCCGGCACGACCGGGCCGGCCAGTCTTTTCGCCAATATCTGCCTGGCGAACGCCGAGGCGCTTTCTGCCATCGTCGTCTATGAGCTGGCGAACCCCGGCCGGCCGCTGATCTACAGCAATGCCACCGGGACGTTCGACTTCCGCAACGGCGCCTACCTGGGAGGATCCCCGGAGATGGGGCTGATGGCTGCCGGGTTGATCCAGATGGGTCACTTCTACCATCTCCCCAGCAGCTCGGCCGGCTGCACCGCGGATGCCAAGCAGCCCGGGCCGGAAGCGGTCCTCGAAAAAATGATGACCACCCTGCCTCCGGTCTGCACGGGAGCGGACCTCATCGTCGGTTTCGGGGAGATCGAAAGCGACCAGCTCCTGATCCTGGAGCAGATCGTCGTCGACAACGAGCTGGCCCACTTCTGCGAACGGATGCTCTCCGGGGTGGACACGAACCCGGCCAAAGGCTTGTATGAGGATATCCTCCAGGTCGGCCCGGGGGGGAATTTCCTGAAATCCAGGAACACCCGCCAGAATGCCCGCTCGAGCGAATTCTTCTATCCCGCCCTGACCGACCGGCACACTCTCGAAAGCTGGAAAGACCTAGGGAAACCCACGATGTATTCGAATGCCAGGCACAAGGTCGAAGAGATCCTGGCCGGGCCGCTCATCGATCCACTGCCGGAGGCCGTCTCGCAAGAGCTGGATGAGATCCTGAGGCAGGCGGATCAGGAACTCAGCCAGGAATCGTAGAACGGGAAAAACCAGGAGTGACTGGAGTTGGAGCTCATTGAACCCAGCAGGATTAGGGTTCATGGATGGATACTGCTGTAAAAAGTCTCCAAATCCGGGAAGCCTGCCGCCTTCCAAGAACGCAGTTCTCCCAGCGCGGTTTCAACCATGGCGACAAGCCAGTCTCTCTCGGCCCTGTCAGGGGAGGCTTCCCGCCACAATGCGTCGAGGACGCTCCTGACCGACGTCTGGCCTTCCAGGGCGGCCAGATCCAGCCGGGCCAGCGCGGCGGCAGCACCCAGGGCGTAGCGACGCGGCACGACGCCCTGCTCGTGTGCTACCCGCATCGTCCCTACCAGCCGGTCGTTCCAGCCCAACTTGCGCTCGGTGTCGCGTGTGACGCGCTCGATCATGTCCACCAGGAACGGGTTCATCATGCGCTCGAGCAGATCGTCGGCAAAATCCCGATATCCGTCCAGTGTGAAGAGCGGGTCCAGGCCGGCGTGTTTGCGGATCAGGGCAGACCCCGATTCTTCGATGAAAGCCGCCCGAGTGAAAGGTAGAATGCCCTTTACCGCTTGCAGGTCGGCAACATGCTCGGCGCCCAGCATGGCTCCCAGATACCCCAAGACGGCATGCGTGGCGTTGTGGCCGAAGAGCTTGGCCTCCTCGAAAGGCAGTAAATCGTCCTTCTCTTGGAAGACAGTCATGCCACGGGAGAACGGCTCTGGAAATTGAACCCTGGATACCAGAATATGGTTGAAGGCTTCAACCAGAAAGGCGCGCGGCAGGTCCGGCGTAATTCGCGCCAGGCGGCGGGTATCTATCTCGGCCGGGTCTGTGATCACCTGGCTCATCTTCCCAATGACGGTATTAAGAAACTGAACCCGCGTCCGGACAGCGGCGCGCTGATTTTCCGGGATCTGCTCCATCACCGCGGCTTCCAGGATCTCGGCGGCGTGGTTATGGTTCTCGGCGGCATAGATGACCGCGCGCGGCCCGCCCCGGGTGATTTTTTCGCACAGCCCGGCCGCCAGCAGACGATGAATACTGCCGGGCTTATCGGAAACATAGAAGGTGACACTGGGGACCGCCGTCGCGATCTCATCCGCCTCAGCGATGGCAGACAACATGTCCATCCGGTCAGCCTCTATAGCCGGGTCCTGGATCTCGATACGGCCGAGGCGGGCGGATTCCACCCGGTCCCGGAAGGCAATGTTTACCTGGTAATCTCCTCCGCACCGACGTACCGCCGCTACGACCTCGGGCAGCACCTCTGCGACGACCAGCCTGCGAAATTGCCCGGAGTGGTAGGCCTCGTAAAGGAACAGCCCGCCTTGAATCGCTCCGAAACCAAAGCCCACAAAAGTGCGCGTTCCTGTCAGAGGCATTCATCAACCTTGAATGGAAAGATAATTTTGTTCGTCTGCATCAGTCCAGGTCCGGACCGTTTCGACCTCGCCAGTCCGCCGGTGAGGGTAGACAATGGCCTTCCCGTCGATTTGCTGGGCTTTGACCATCTTCAGGAGTTCAATGGCGTGATCCAGATCACCGATACGCGTAATGTGCACCCCCGGATCAATCTCACCGGAGGCCATCAGTTCCAAGGTACGGGCAATATCCCAGGGCGAGCCGCCGCTGGAACCGGTCACGTTGATCGATTTGTAATGGATGATCAGGGTGTCGAAACCAACGACTTCGTCGCCCTTATTCAAACCACCAAAGAGATTCAAAACCGCACCCTGACCGAGGTAGCCCAGGCTGCCTTCAATGGCCCTGCGCGCCCCGACAGCGATGATCACGTCGTCGGCGCCGCGATATTCGCTCTGTTGGCTGACGAAGGATTTCAAATCCGCTTGGCCAGGATTGATGGTGACCAGGCCGACCCCCAGCCGCTCGGCGCGGGCACTAAATAAACGGTGTACCAGCTCAAGCCGTTCTTCGATGAAGTCAGCCACCACCACCAGGCGCGGATGGTAGCTCAGGGCCAGCTCCACGTGGAAGCGTCCCATCGCCCCGGCCCCGACGATAACGGTCATGCCGCCAGGTAGGAGCCCCTTGAGCACCGTACGTTCGGCCAACGCGTCGCCCTGTGCCAGGTGCATGTGATGCTCCTGGGCCGAGATGGCGCATGAGATCGGCTCGCTCATGGCGGCGTGGGAATATGGGAGTTTGGAAGTCGGCAGTGGCAGCAGGCAGCGTGCCTCCAGTATCTCTTCGGGAATGAGAATGTACTCGGCCAGGTGCCCACCCAGAGTATAGCTGACCGCCACTTTGCGGATGCCGCGCCCGCCGTCGCGGTACCGCTCTGGGTGGTTGATCGGGGCATGATCGACCGCCGGCTGGATGACGTAGCGCTCGCCCGGGTGATAAGTGTTCTGCAGCTTCGATCCCACCTCTACCAGGGTGATGGCGCCTTCGTCGCCCAGGATGAGCGGCCAGCGCCCCAGGTCCCAGCCATAGACCAGGGGGTGATCGGGACCCTGCTCGACCAGTTTGATCAGGGATGTGCAAATACCCGCCGCGTCGACGCGCCCCAGCATCTGGCTCGGTCCGGGGCGCGGCGTGGGTATCTTGCGAATGTGCAAGTGCTCAAAACCGGCCCCGTCCAGGACTAGGGCACGCATTTCGGCGGGAATAACATACTTTACATCCTTCTTTGTCATCGTGTTTTCCTCAATGAATTAGATCGCTCAACGCATTTTCATCGGAGGGAATCTCCTCCGACTCCGGTGCTTCCTGAATGCCGTTCGCAATCTGGGATTTTCGGAGCCCGGCGACTTAGAGGCGGTTAATCAGCGACCGGATTTTAGCACGGAACCATCCGGATCTTGGATGTGATAATTGACGAATCATAAAAGCATAACTTGCCCTTGTTCGGGCTGGACGTTTCCCACAATCATCACCGAGAAGGAAGAGGTTGTATCGTTTTTGATGATAGAATGCTCAGGAGTAACCATTTGGTGATCAGCACGTGTTATAGCATTGAAATGTGTTGGTCAGGAACCGTCGGCTGATTTAGGTCCGAAGAATCTTGTCCAACCCGATCCGACAACCCACTGAGTCCTGCCTGATGCCCCGCTCCTCTTCTGCATCTCATCCCTCGCCCCTGTTAACCATCGGGATGTTAACGGCACGTCTCAACGGGCCGACTGAAATCAACCTTTGGCATGGTGTGGCTGACCGGGCATCGGAGCGGAATGTCAACCTGATCTGTTTTTCCGGGGGAATCCCGCACTGGCAGCAGCAGTACGAATTCCAGAAGAACATCCTATTTAATATCGCCGGCCAACCCAACGTGGATGGCCTGCTCATCTGGGCGAACATCCTCAGCCACACCCTCGACCGCAGTAGCCTGGAAGCCTTTTGCCAGCAGTTTGCTCCCCTGCCGATCATCAGTATGGGAATGGTACTTGCCTCCATCCCGAGCATCCGGATCGACATGCAGGCGGGGATGCGCAGCTTGTTATCCCACCTCATCGAAAACCATGGCCGGCGCAAAATTGCTTTTATTCGCGGACTGGAGGTCAGTCAGGACGCCGAGGAGAGGTACCAGGCGTATCTTGAGACCCTCAAACAATATGGCCTCCCTTTTGATCCTGGGCTGGTTCTCTCCGGAGATTTCCGCCGATACTCGGGAATAGCGGCCATCAAACAGCTGTTTGACTCCCATCGCATGGGTTTCGATGCCCTGGTCTCCGCCAATGATAATATGGCCATCGGTGCCATGCAGGCCCTGCAGGCACAAGGTGTTCATATCCCTGAAGATGTTGTCGTGGCAGGATTCGATGATATCGAGGAAACGCGCGCAATCTCTCCTTCACTAACCACTGTTCGCACACCTTGGCATTTACTGGGCAGCACCAGCGTTGACCTGGTGTTGTCCAAACTGGCCGAAGAGCCCCTGCCCGATCAGATTCTCCTGGGAACCGAATTGGTCCGTCGCCAGTCCTGCGGTTGCCAGCGAATGACTGTTGAAAAACAACCGGTTCGGACTGCTCAGAAACAGCCCGGCACACCCCCCGTCATACAAAGCCCTCCGGAAGCCACCCCCTCCACTCCAGATGGACTGCCCGGGGAGATCGAAAGAATCCTCACCAGCATGGCCCCCATCCATGAGCCAGTGCCTGACTGGTCCAGGAGATTCGTCAACGTGTTCATCGCCGATGCCAGCTCGAGAGAGGACAGGCCCACCGCCTTTATCCAAATGCTAGCGAAGACCATCGCCGAGATCCCTGGTGGCACGGAGGTTGTTGAATGGCAGGAGGTGCTCGACGTCCTCCGCGCCAGGATTCCTGTTCTGTTTCATGATCAGAGCGAGGCGATCAAGGCCCATGGTCTTTTGGAGAACGGGTATGCGCTCATCGGAGAACTGGCTCACCGCAAGCAGCTCTCCGAACGCCTGGAGGCGGCCGACCAGACGACTCGCTTAAACCGGATCGTGCAGACCATGTCGACCACCTATGAGATTGAAAGTTTGATGAAATTGCTCTCCCTTGAACTGCCCGGGCTCGGGATCCGGACGTGTTTCCTTTCCCTGTATGATGAGAAGGGCGATCATCCGGCGTGGTCACGTTTGATCCTGGCCCTGGTGGAGAAGGAACGCCTGCCACTGGACAAAGGCGGTTTGCGCTTTCCAACCAGGCAACTGGTTCCCGCAGGCATCCTGCCAACCGATCGCCGGATCGCCTTTGACGTGGAAGCTTTATATTTTCAGGAAGAACAGATCGGTTTTGTTGCCTTCGAAATTGGCCCCCGTGACGGGGACGTATACACGACGTTACGCGGACATCTCAGCAGTGCGCTAAAAAGCGCCGAACTTGTCCAAATCGCCTTCGAGGCGGAAGCCAAGGCCATAAAAAGCGACCAACTGAAGACCCATCTGCTCGCAAACGTCAGCCACGAGTTACGCACGCCGCTCAATATCATCCTGGGCCTCAGCCAGATTGCCCTTTCCTCGCCCAACCCCTATGGAACCGAAATTCCGGATCAGCTCAAGAAGGACCTTGGATATATTTTTGACAGCGGGGAACACCTGATCCGTCTGATCAACGATCTCCTGGACATGTCCCGGGCGGAGATTGGGGAATTGGACCTGTGTTACGAGCCGGTTTCACCGCGCCCGCTCCTGAAGGAGGTTTTTGAAACTTTCCAGGAGACCTCCAGCAGTAAACAGAAGGAGGTAGACCTGGAGCTGGCTGTCCCCGATCACCTGCCGGTTTTACACGCCGATCCCGTCCGGCTGAGACAGATCCTGCTGAATCTCTTGAGCAACGCCTTAAAATTCACCCGCTCCGGAAAGATTGTGCTGGGAGCCGAGGTGCAGATCCCGCACATTCATTTCTGGGTATCCGACACCGGCTCCGGAATAGCCCCGGAACTTCAAGAGAGGATTTTTGAGCCCTTCGCAAAAATCACGCCGCCTGGGCAGCGCCAGGGAGGTATCGGCCTGGGGCTGAGCATCACCCGCCGGCTGGTAGCCCTGCACGGCGGATCCATTACCCTGGAAAGCCAGCCCGAACATGGCAGCACATTCCATGTTTACCTGCCTCTTCCCGGCCTCAACTTTGCCTCTGCCAGCGCGATCGATCTGGATGGGGCACAGCCTGTCCTTTTATGGCTTTCGATGAACCGGACCCCTGCCCCGGCCATCCTGGATATTTGTCAAAAGAATGGCCTGGAGTCCGGATGGCTGGAGAGCACGGACGATTTCGATGCAGTGGTGCGCAGAGGGAAACCGGTTGCCCTAGCCTGGGACCTGGATAACGCCCGTCCCGGGGATTGGGCCATGGTCCAGAAGCTGCGCAGCAATTCTCAGTACTGCCAGCTGCCCCTGCTTCTCTTCCAGGAGAATATCGTCGGAAAGCTGTCCGGGGAGGGACAGTTGACCAATGTCCTGTTGAAACCGGCCGGCAAGGAAATGCTCCGGCAAGCATTGAACTTGCTGCCCCCGACCACTCAGCAGGGAAAGATCTGGATCATTGACGATGATGCCCAGGCTCTAAAGTACTATCTGGAGATGGTCAGTGATTCTATTCCCGGGTTCCAGGTCCGCACCGTACGAGGGGGCAGAGAAGCGCTGCGACTGCTCGAAGAAGAAACCCCCGATTTGGTCCTCCTGGACCTGATCATGCCGGACGTCGACGGCTTCCAGGTTCTTGAGCAACTCCGCAGTGATGTAAAAACCGCACTGCTGCCGGTCATCATTATCACCGGGAAGATCCTTTCCTACGAGGATGTGAAGCGCCTCAATGCACCGAAAGTTGTCCTGCAAACCAAGGGGGTCTTATCCGACCTGGAAAGCGTGAGCGAAATCCAGCGCGTGCTCACAGCGAGCAGCACCCTTCCGCAACCGACCAGCCTTCTGGTGAAACAAGCCCTCGCCTATATCCAGCAGAATTACACCCGCTCATTCTCGCTCCTGGAATTATCGGCAACGATCGGGGTCAGCAAGAGCTACTTGAGCCGCATCTTCAAAATGGATACAGGTATATCCCTCTGGGATTATCTGAATCGCTACCGGATTCAAAAAGCCCGCCAACTGCTGCTGCTCACGGACGAGAGCATCACCAGAATTGCTGCAGATGTCGGTTACGAGGATGTGGGTTATTTCAGCCGGGTTTTTCACGAGGTCATTGGATGTCCCCCGCGCACATTCCGGCAGCAGGCCCATAATGCCTCGGTTGAATGAAGCCTAACACAACAAAATCCTGATTCAGCATAATTCTGTTCAAGATTCCCAGGGCCGTTTGTGATACCCTGAAAGTGTTGACGTACCAGATCCCCTTTCATATGCTAATAGGGTCAGAAGGGTGAATACAACGACATGGATTCCACGAAGCTTTTCCTGGATCGGGAATATCGGATTGCCCCTGTTGACCCGCGTGTTTTTGGGGGGTTCCTTGAACACGTCGGGCGGGCTGTCTACGAGGGCGTTTATGATCCACAGTCAATCCATGCGGATCGACAAGGGTTCCGCAAGGATGTAATGGAAAATTTGCGGCCCCTGGTTTTCACCGCCATGCGCTATCCGGGAGGAAATTTCGCCTCGGGCTACCATTGGCTGGATGGGGTCGGAGCGCGTCGCTCGCGCCCGGTCATTCAAGAATTGGCCTCACACAGCCTCGAGCCGAACCTCTTTGGCACGGATGAATTCATGCGGCTGGCCCGGATCATGAATTGGACGCCCATGCTGACCGTCAACCTGGGTACCGGGACGCCGGAGGAAGCCCGCAACTGGGTGGAGTATTGCAATAGCCCGGTGGGGACAAAATACGCCGACCTGCGCGCGAAAAATGCGACCCCGGAACCCTACGCAGTCAAACTTTGGTGTCTCGGAAATGAGATGGACGGGCATTGGCAGCAGGGTCACGTACCCGCGGACCAGTATGCGATCCGCGCCCAACAGTCCGCCAAGTTGATGAAGGATGCAGACCCTTCCATCGAACTGATTGTTTGTGGCTCGGCTGAAATTGGACTTCCGACCTATCTGGACTGGGATCGGACGGTTCTCGAGTACGTGGGCGAATATGCAGACTATATCAGCTTGCACCGCTACGCCGCCAAATGGCAGGGTGATACCGCGGACTTTCTAGCGGTCACGAATTCGATTGATCAACAGATCGAGGTCTCGGATGCTCTTTGCCGGGTGACCCAGGCAAAGATCCGCAGTAAAAATCGCTGTTACCTGGCTTTTGACGAGTGGAATGTATGGTACCGCACCCAGAATGCCGAGAGCGTCAACGGTCACGGTAAAACCGCCCAACACCTGGTCGAGGAAGAATACAACCTGGAAGATGCACTGGTTGTGGCCGGCTTTCTCAATAGCTTCATCCGCCACGCGGATGTCATCAAGATCGCCAATTTAGCTCAGATTGTAAACGTCATCGCGCCGGTCCTGACCCGCGGCGATAAGTTGCTGCTCCAATCCATCTACTATCCGCTGCTCCTTTATGCCCAACGGCGCACCGGGACGGCCCTGCAGACGGTCGTCCGCGGCCCTGGCTACGAGAGCCCAAGTTACGGGTTTGTTCATACCATTGATGCCAGCGCCATCCTGGGCGAGGGTCTCCTGCACACCTTTTTAGTCAACCGTAGTCCCGAGGAGACGGCAACAGTCGCAATCGTTCCGGCCGGCATCCAGCTGAAGGCCGTCCAGTCTGCAGACCTGGTGACGGGACCTTCAGCCGATGCCGTCAATACTTTCCACCAGCCCAAGAGAATTTGCAATCGCAAGTTCAAAGACTACCAACTGAGGGACGGCCGGGCGACCTTGCAGATGCCGCCGCTTTCCATTGCAGCCATTTCGTTCGTGGCGGACGACGAAAGCTAGAGCTCAACCCTCGCCTCGCCAGCCTTCTCTTTGCTAGTTTTCCGGAGAAACGCAATATGGGACAGACCAGTTACTTCAAGAGGGTCATAGAGCAGACGCCTACCGAATTTTGGATCAACAATCCGACCCGCGCCCAGGCCGATCTGGCCATCACCCACGGTGCCTCCGGTTGCACGAATAACCCTTCCTATACGCAAAAAATGGTCGACCATCCCACCGAGGGGCCTTACGCCCTGAAGATCTTGGCTGAAGCCGTCGGCAGGGGACTGCCTGGGGAGTCAGTACCCAGCGAGCTCCAACGTCGTTTGGTCCGGCCGATCTGTGAAAAGTTCCTGCCCATTTATAAGCAGAGTGGCGGTGAGAAAGGATACGTCTCAATCCAGGGGGATCCCATTCACGAGCAGGATCCGGATGTGATTATCCGGGAGGCCCTCGAAAACCGCCGGATTTCCCCGAATATCTGCTGCAAAATTCCCACAACCGCCTCCGGGCTGCAGGCGATGGAGGATCTCATCGGCCAGGATGTCCCGCTCAACGCCACGGAGATCTTCGGCGTCCGCCAAGGCGTGCTCATGTGCGAGACCTATCAGAAAGCCAGCCGGAAGTGTGGGCACGCCCCGCGGTTGTTCATATCGCACATCGCTGGAATCTACGACGATTATTTGCAAGAGGTGGTGAAACGCGAAGCCATCGAGATCTCACCGGATGTGCTCTGGCAGGCCGGGCTGGCCGTGGCGCGCAAACTTTACCAGATCATGGAGGAGCGCCATTATCCTGGAGTTTTTGTCGCTGGGGGAGCGCGCGGCCTGCACCATTTTACCGAGATGGTAGGGGGCAGGGTCTGCTGCACGATCAACTGGGAAGGCACGGCTGATCGTCTCATTGAACAGGACCCCCCGGTGGTTTACCGGATCTATAATCCCGTCCCGCAAAAGGTCATCGATGAATTGATGGAAAAATTGCCCGATTTCAGACGCGGCTATTTGGAGGACGGCCTGGAAGTCGAGGAGTTCGAAGATTTTGGCCCCGTGAACCTGTTTCGGAGCACCTTCATCAAGAGCTGGTCGCGAGTTCTCGACCTCGTTCAGGAGCAGCGTACAGAACGCTCAGGTTCAGGCCATGCCTCCCAGGACGAATAGGCATAGCTTTTCACCCGACGGGCTGCGGAATCAGTTTCTCGCCACAACAGAATCCTGATTCTTCATAATTCTCTCCAAGAATTTGCCAACCGGGCGTGCTACAGTAAAAACGTCGCAGCCCACTCACTTTCCTGAGAATGGATTTCATTGAAAACCCAAGTCCCCGCCATCGTTCTCATCGAAAAGGATGAGGTAACGCTGGAAATTTACCGGCGTGAGTTAAACAAATCTTTCACGGTTTTTACCTTTTTGGAGATCGATGGTGTCCTGGAGACGATCAGGCACCAGGATATCCAGGCTGTTGTGATCGAACCGGAAATTCAATCCGGGGAGGGATGGGAACTGATCCGCTCCATCCAGGCCGCATTTCCCGAACGCTGCATTCCGATCATCGTTTGCAGCACCCGCGATACCAGCAGTACCGGCCCGGCCCGGTATGTAACCAGGTATCTGACCAAACCCGTACTCCCTAAAACCTTGAGAGAGAATACCCTTTCGGCATTGAGAATAAAAGGGGAAGTAGGGAAATGATCATGAATGATTCCCCCTTCTTGCAAAGCCCAAAGCCTAATCCGGAACGTTACGACACCCATGTCCCAGATGCGTGGGTTTCGGAGAATCAATTCATTGCCATGCCCCGGGACCGCGCCGATCTGCCAAGCTTCTCACGAGCCCGTCAAATCCTTCCGGATCCATTCTGGACCGGCCACGCCGGCGCTGTCGCTTGTTACTGGCGTGCCTGGGAATTGGCGTTTGGCAACCTGAAACAACCCACCCCAGAAAACGGTTTTGCCGCAAATTATTGCGATACGGCCTTCAATGGCAACCTGTTCATGTGGGATTCGGCTTTCATTACCTGTTTCGGAGTCTACGGGCGACGCGCCTTCGATTTCCAAAGGACCCTGGATACTTTCTATCGGAAACAGCACCCGGATGGCTTCATCTGTCGTGAAATTTCAGAAGCGGATGGGCAGGATACTTTCCCCCGCTTCGATCCTTCCAGTACTGGCCCCAACGTACTGGCCTGGGCTGAATGGAACTACTTCCAAAAATCCGGGGACCGGAAACGCCTGGAAATGGTCTTTCCGCCGCTCGTGGCTTATCACCATTGGCAGCGCAAATATCGGTCCTGGCCGGATGGTTCCTATTGGTCGACAGGCTGGGGGCAGGGAATGGATAATCTGCCGAGGGTCGCGAGAGACGAGCATATCAATTGGGACAACGGGCACCTGACCTGGGTGGATGCGACCTTCCAGGCAATTCTATCGGCGAAGACCTTGCTGAGGGTCGCGACTCTCCTGGGGAGGGAGGCTGAAGTCCACGACCTGGCGGTCGAGCTCGAGCGCTTGAACGAGTATGCCAATCAATATCTCTGGAACGAGAAGAGCGAATTCTACTGCGATCGAGGCCCGGACGGAAATTTGTCTCCGGTAAAGCACATCGGGGCGTACTGGGCATTGCTCACTGGATGTGTCCCTGAGGACCGGGCCCGTGCTTTTGTGGCCCACCTGGAAAACCCGTCCGAATTTAAGCGGGCGCACCGCATTCCGGCCCTCTCGGCAGATGATCCGGACTACAGCGGCACCGGGGGTTACTGGTGCGGAGGAGTTTGGGCTCCCACGAATTACATGGTCTTGAAAGGGCTGGAGGCCAGCGGCAAGTTTGATCTCGCATATGAAATTGCCAAAAACCACCTGGAGAATGTGGTCAAGGTCTACGAATCAGACGACACCCCGTGGGAGGGTGCGGAGCAGTTTCAGGAATATTTCCATCTCACCGATCTCCGGTACGAGGACAAGCATACCCTCTGGGAGAATTACGCACCCGACGTGATCCGTCCTGGCAGTCATTCCAAGCCGGGCTATGTTGGCTGGACCGGCATTCCGCCCATCGCCGTCCTGTTGGAGCATGTGTTCGGGCTTTCCCAGGACGTCGTCACAAACCGGCTAACCTGGCAGGTCAGGCTCATCGAGGAACACGGTGTGCATCGTTATCCATTCGGCTCGACCGGCAGCCTGGACTTGAAGTGCAATCCTCGAAACTCCCGACTTGATCGGCCGTCGATCGAAATACATTCGAATGTTCCATTAACCCTGGATGTGATCTGGGAAGGAGGAGCGGAAATCGTCAATATAGAAAAGGAGCCCTAAACCGACCTGTATGACCGAAGTAGAAACCGTAAAAGATCAAATTATCCAAAATCCAACCGATCGCTGAATTTCTGCACTCTGTCGATCCTGAAGACCATTTGAAAGGAAAAAGGATAAAATGAACCAGAAATTAATTTCGATCTCCATTGCACTCGTGGTGATCACCTCCATGCTCCTGACCGCGTGCGGCGCCGCGGCAACGCCCACCGCAGCACCGGTCCCTGCCACGGTGGCTCCGACGACCCCTCCCCTGCCGACGGCGACCCCCGCACCCACGGCGACCCCGGCACCTGTCACCTTGAACATCTGGCATAACTGGGGACCGGATGATGCCAAGGGTCCGGCGATGAAATCGATTCTGGCTGATTTCCAGACGGCGTATCCCTACATCACCATCAAGGACTCGGTCTACGTCGATGCGGATATCCCCCTGAAAGTGGAAACTGCCACCACCGCCAACCAGGAACCTGACCTGATCTTCGTGCAGCGCGTCGGGGATCCCCTCACCTGGACGGACAGCGGCGTCACCGTCCCTGTGAATGACTATATCAAGCAATGGGGCCTGGATGGCAAGTTCAAAGATGTCGCCTTGAGCAATTACACCCTGGCGAATGGCAATATTCAGGCGTTTCCTGTGGAAGGATATGTCTGGCCGGTCTGGTATAACACCAAGGTGTTTGCAGCCGCTGGCGTCCCCGTTCCCACCACAACCGATGACCTGATCGCGGATATCAAAAAAATCCGTGCAGCCGGTGACCAGCCGGCCATCCTCAGTGCAGATGGCATGGGTCAGTATCTGTTTACGCTCATCCTGCAAACTGAAACCACCGACCAGGAAGCCGAGCAGTGCATGGGCAAGGGCGATTGGACCGTCCCCGATTGCATCAAGGGCGTCCAGCTTTTCACCCAATTACGGGATGCAGGTTTATTTGTGAATGGCGTTCAGGGGATTGACTACCCCACTGCAAACACGCAATTTGGGCTTGGCAAAATTGGCATGAGCCATTTTGGAGCCTGGGAATTCGGCGCCCCCGAAGTCGCCTCGGTCGTTCCCGACGTTCAGCTGGGCGGTTTCCCGCTGCCGGCCGACTCCCCGCATAAGCTGCCGATCTACTATTCGGCATTCAGCGCCAAGGGCATCTGGATCACTCCCAATGGCGTGAAGAAGATTGACGCGGTGAAGACATTCGTCCAGTACTTCTTCCAACCCCAGATCATCGCACGGTTCGAAGAGCAGGCCGGCATGACTTCACCCTTGATTGCCGATGCCGTTGATACAACCAAGGTCACCCCGCTTTTCACACAGGACCTCAGCAAGGTCGCGGAAGTGGCAGAAACACCAGACTTTTACCTCCCGCCAGCCGTCGGGACGGACTTCGGGCGTATTTTCACGGAAGCCCTTACGCCTGGAACGACTGCGGATAAGATCCTTGCCGATCTGACCGCTGCTTACAAGGCGGACAAGTAGTCTCTGTTTCAGCATTCCGGGACTGGGGTACGTGGAACTACTTTCCCGTACCCCAGTCCCAAAAAGGAAAGCAATGGCCATCTCCGGGAGCGCGGTCCAGATAGAAAAAAAGGCCCTGACGAATACAGAATACGGCCGGCGCAACGCGCGCAAGCGCCGGGTCACCTTTCTCTTTTTGGTGGCGCCGGCCCTGGTGTGGTTCCTGTCCTTCATGCTCTGGCCATTGCTGAACATGTTTTATATCAGCACCACGAGCTGGAATGAATTAAATCTGCCCAAGAAATTCATCTTCCTGGACAACTTCATCCGGATCTTCCATGACCCGAAGGTTGCCATCGGGCTGCATAATACCGGGATCTATCTCGTGGCAGGGATCCTGGGGATCATCCCCTTGGCATTTATGCTCGGTTTCTTTCTCAGCCTGCGCAAGCCAGGCTATCGCATCCTGCGCACCCTCTTTTTCTCCCCATCCATGCTCTCTGTCGCCGCCCTGGCGATGATCTTCCTGGGAGTGTATCGCCCGGATGGCATGCTCAATTCCTTCTTGAATGCGATTGGATTGTCCGCGCTTACCAGGATCTGGCTGGGGGATCCATCCACTGCCCTGGGGGCGCTGATCGCCATCGATATCTGGGGAGGGGTTGGTTTTAATAGCGTGCTGTTCTTTGCAGCCCTGGCCAGCTTTCCGGAAGAGTTGTATGAGGCCGCCATGTTGGACGGGGCGGGATACTGGACCATCCTGTGGAAAATCGCCTTCCCGCTCATGATCGATTTTATCGGACTAATAACCATCCTGCAGTTCCTCGGTATCCTCTCGGGGGCAGCTTATATGATTCTCCTGACCCAAGGAGGACCGGGAACCGCGACCTTTACTTTGGGATACTATTTATACGATCAGGCCTTCCTTTCCCATCGACTGGGATACAGCCAGGCATTGGGAGTCGTGATCTTTTTTGTCGGCATCGTTGTGATCCTGCTGATTCGCCGGGTTACGGCGCGGTTATCGAACTGAGGGTGAAATGAACATTCCTGATCGGCTGGGGCGCATAAACCGAAGAATGAAACGAGGTTTTGATTTCTTCGTGCTTGGGGGATATATCTTTTCGATTCTCTACGCGGCGGCGATCCTGATCCCACTCTACTTTGTCATCATCTCGGCCTTTAAAAATAATAATCAGATCATCCTGACCCCGCTGGCTCTACCGACGGCATTGAATTTCTCGAAGTTCATCGAGGCCCAGGCCAATGTCCATCTGATCCATGCCGGGTTGATCTCCGTTGGGATCACAAGCGGGGCGGAGGTCCTGACCCTGCTCCTGGCCTTTCCGGCTGCCTACGCGGTGGCGCGCATTCAGACGCGCTTAGCCTCCCTCGTGGAGTCCATTTTCAGCCTTGGGTTCCTCATCCCAGGACTGGCGATCCTGATGCCGATTTATGTCATGACTGCAAAAGCCGGTTTGCTCTATCATCCGATCGCCCTCGTGATCCTTTACCCGGCATTCAGCCTGCCCTTAGCGATGATCCTCCTGGCCGGTTTCATGCGGAAGCTGCCACGCGAACTGGAGGAGAGCGCAGTGATGGATGGCGGCAACGTGCTCCAGATCATCTTCTATATATTTGTCCCAATTTGCCTGCCCGGTATTCTGACCGTTCTGATTTTGAATTTCATTAATATCTGGAATGAATACTTGTTCGCTCTTATCCTGATGGATTCAGACAACCGCACCATCCAGCTGGCCCTGGCCCTGCTCAGAGCCAACCAGCGGGCGGTTGATTTCGGGTTGATTGCTGCCGGGGTATTGATCAGCATGATCCCGGTTTATATCGTGTTCATCTTCTTCCAGGATAGGATCATGAGCGGAATGCTTGCCGGGGCGATCAAGGAATAACCCTTCTTCCCTGAGGCGGATGTCATCACTCTTTTTTTAAATTTCTTTGAGGATCAATTCATGTCCAATCATCAAGCATTTCTGAAGGTCAACCAGAGTCAAATTCACAACAGGGCTGGAAGGGTGGTCACCCTCCACGGTGTCGGCCTGGGTGGGTGGATGAATATGGAGAACTTTATCACCGGTTTTCCGGCAAACGAGAACGCCTTTCGTCAGGTTGTTTACCGTGCCCTCGGGCAGGAGAAAGCTGATTTTTTATTTGACCGTTATCTTGAATATTTTTTTACGGATGAAGACGCGCGTTTTATCCGCTCCCTGGGCCTGAATCTGGTCCGCCTGCCATTTAATTACCGTCACTTTGAAGACGACATGAACCCGATGGCGATTCTGGAAACCGGGCTGAAACATCTCGATCGGGTGATTAAGATCTGTGCCGAGAATGAGATCTATACCATCCTCGATCTGCACGCGGCCGCGGGCTACCAGAATCAAGACTGGCATTCGGATAACCCCTCCCAGCAGGCATTGTTCTGGCAACACAAGCATTTCCAGGACCGGACAGTCTGGCTCTGGGAGAAAATCGCCGAACGCTATAAGGGTAACCCCTGGGTGGCAGGCTATGACCCGCTCAATGAACCTTCCGATCCAACCGGAGAGCTGCTCGACGCCTTCTACCGGCGCGTGGTCGCCGCGATCCGCAAGATCGACCCGGAGCACATCATTTTCCTGGAGGGCAACCGCTACTCGCGGGATTTCGCTGTGCTCGGCCCACCCCTGCCGAACGTCGTTTATACCTTGCACAATTATGCGCCGCCGGGTTTTATTTTCGGCGGGCCATATCCTGGGGTCACCCGGGGCGAGTACGTCGATAAAGACGTGTTGCGCAACGAGTTGATGAAAACCTGCCAGTATATGCTGGAGAACCAAACACCCATCTGGGTCGGCGAATTTGGACCCGTTTACACCGGCGTTCCAGAACAGGATGTCATGCGCTACCAGATCCTCGAAGACCAGCTTTCGTTTTATCGCGAGCTCGGTGCCAGCTGGTCTTTATGGACCTATAAGGATCTGGGACTGCAGGGGGTGGTTCAGTTGAGGCCCGATTCCGACTGGATCAAAAAGATCCAACCGATCCTGGATAAGAAAACGCTGCTCGGAGTCGATTCCTGGGGCGGGCTGGACAAGAATGTCCGTCATATCCTGGAACCGATCGAGCAGACCTTTGCAGAGTTCTTCCCAAACTATAAACCCTTCCCGTTCGATGCCCAATGGCAGATCAACCGGACGGTGCGCCATATTCTACTGGCAGAACCGCTGATCGAGGATTTTTATCCACTCCTGCAAGGGCTGGATTGTGACCAAATCGATAAGCTGATGGCCAGTTTCCTGTTCCAGAACTGTTCTCCACGCCAGGAACTGGTCAATATCATCAAGCGGGAAAATCAGGTCGTTTGATTGGATCGTGCTGGAAGGAAGCACCCATGCCTGGAATTAATGCGCATCGCGGCAAGGAGTTGGCCAAGGATTTTCGTAAAGTCCTGGAGGTGCTCTCTGCCTGCCCGGAAATTGATAAATCGCTCGCAGTACCGCGGGAGGAATTTTTGCGCCGTCAGGCCGCCACCTGGCAAGGCCTGGAAAAAGCCGACCTGGATGTCGGGTTTGTCTTTTCGGACGAGCACTACGACGGCGACGTTCCGTACCTGGGAGGCAATACCAATATCACCATCGAGCAGGTGGCGGGAGCGATTGGAAAGAACGGATTCCACCTGATCGCCGGGCTCGAAGGAGGCTACGTATCGGAGCAGCTGGCAGGGCGAGCCAACGCCAAAGTCCACAAAGTCGAACTGCTGCAGCTGGCGGATGAAAAATACCCCATCCGCGCAGAACGGCTTGAAGATGTGCTCGAGCAGGCCTGCGGGAAGAAAGTCCGCCGCATCGGCCTGCTCACCCCACGACAGGTGGTCCCCAGCGGGATCGTGGCTGCCCTGGAGAAAACCGTTGGCCGGGAGAATCTGGTCGATGCCCAGGAGCTCTATCAGCGCATCCGCTATGAGAAATCGGATATTGAAATGGAGCTGATCCGGGATGCCGCCGTCATCGGGGATGCCATGATGCGCTGCATGCTGGCCGTCATCCGCCCCGGTCTATTGGAAACCCAAGTGGCCGGATGGGCCTACTGGGCCGCCAAAGAGCTTGGGGCAGAAGAAAACGGTTGGGATGTGATGGTCACCTCCGGAGAGGCCAACCGGACGCTGATCGGGAAGGCATTGAACCGGCCGATCCTTCCCGGCGAATATGTCCATCTGGGAGTCGCTCCGAAACGCGACGGGTTGAATGCCTGTGTACGCCGGTCACTCGTGGCCGTTGACCATTCTGCCCGGATGACGGCAAATCAGAATTACTGGTTTGAATTTCTCGAGCAGGCCTACAAGGTCGGTGAACAAGCCTATTGCCGGATTGCGCAGGAAGGCCTGCCCGCCTCAGAACAGGAGCAGGCCCTGGTAGAGTTCTTCGCAGCCCACAGCCGCGAAGTATCCGGACGCTACGGCAAGACCATCCGGCTCGAGACACTCAAGCCTTATACCGGCACCCACAATTCCGGCTATACCGAATGCCAAGAATTCTTTGGCGCAATCACGCTTGACTCCGCCGAGCCTTTGGGGAATCAGATCGTAACCATGCTGGATGTGGCCATCCGCGGGATCGGCGATACCTGGAACGACGTGATCCTCCCGGACCTGGATTATCTGGTCATCGAGAACACCCTCGGCAAGTTCGGCAAGCGGGTGGAAACCTTTAATGCCCTGCCGCTCAACGTGCAGCCCCTGGTTGGGAAAGGCAGGTAGAAGATGTGTCCTATGAATCGATCCCAACCGACCCAACTCAGGGAGGCGGCCTGATGGCATCCCTGTCGCCGGAAAAGTTGGCCGACCTGGAGGAGGCTGCCTATCAGATCCGCCGCCTTTCCATTGAGATGATCACCTACGCCAGGTGGGGGCATCCAGGGGGTTCGCTCTCGATGGCCGAGATCCTGGCGGTCCTTTATTTCCATACGATGAATACGGATCCGCAAGATCCGAGGTGGGAAGAACGCGACCGGTTGATCCTGTCCAAGGCCCATGCCTCCCCGGCTCTTTACGCCGCCCTGGCATTGAAGGGGTTTTATCCTCTCGAGACGATCTACACCTACTGCGAGCCAGAGGGACTGGAAGGCCATACCGATATGACCCGCACCGCGGGTCTCGAGTCTTCTGGTGGGCCTCTAGGGATGGGCCTTTCCGTGGCTGTGGGTTGTGCCTATGGACTGAGACTTAAGGAAAACCCGCGCTCCCGGGTTTTCTGCCTGCTGGGAGACGGGGAGCTAAACGAAGGCAACGTCTGGGAAGCGGCCATGTCTGCTGCCCACTATCATCTCGATAACCTCATCGCCGTGGTCGACTATAACAAGGTCATGGCCAAGGGCTTCGTCTGGGACCTGATGAGCATCGAGCCGCTCGCTGAAAAATGGCAGGCCTTCGGATGGGACCTGCTCGAGGTGGATGGTCATGACCTCGAAGCCCTCTCGGCGACCTTTTATCGGGCCCACTGGATTCAGCCGCGTGGGAAACCCATCGTCGTGATTGCCCATACCGTTAAAGGTCGTGGGATCGAGAGGTCAGAGTTCAATTACAAATGGCACACCCATGCCCCCGAGCCTGAAATTGCGGACGCGATGCTGCGTGAGCTTTCCCGCCGGTACAACCGGCCAGAACTGGGCTACAGCCGGCTCGGCAACGACCGGGAGAAGGAGACCTTCTATGGCGGGGAATAATCCGGGTTCCCCCTCGGAAATGCGGGAGGCGTTCGGCAGGACTCTGGTTGAATTGGGAAAAGATCATTCCCGGATGCTGGTGCTGGACGCTGACCTGCACACCTCGTCGAAAGCGGGGTATTTCAAGTCAGCCTACCCAGATCGTTTCATCCAGGTAGGCATCGCCGAGCAGAACCTCTTCGGGGTTTCAGCCGGGCTGGCCCTGGAAGGCTTTATTCCTTTCCCGTGCACCTTTGCTGCCTTTGCCACGCGCCGCGCCCTGGACCAGGTCGCCATCACGATCTGCTACCCCGCCCTGAATGTCAAAATTCCGGGGTCGTACGCCGGCCTGCCGACCAGCCGGGCCGGGACATCCCACAACTGCATTGAAGACATCGCCGTGATGCGTGCCCTGCCAAACATGCGCCTCGCCGACCCCGGGGATAATGCGGACCTGCGCGCCATCATGCACGCGGCGGTGGAAGTCGAAGGCCCGGTTTATTTCCGGGTGACGCGTTACACCTTCCCCGACCTGTTCGGGCCGGATCATACCTTCCAGTGGGGAAAAGGGGTGATCGTCAGGCCGGGAAATGACGTCAGCCTTTTCGGCACCGGGATGATGACCGGTATGTGCATGAAAGCTGCAGATCTGTTGGAGAAGGAAGGCATCCACGCCGAGGTCCTCCATTTGGCCTCGATCAAGCCCATTGACAAGGAATTGATCGCCGGCTCGACCGCCAGGACCGGCTGTGCCGTGTCCGCTGAGAACGCTTCCATCATTGGCGGGTTCGGCGCAGCAGTGGCCGAGGTTTTAACCGAGACCGTCCCGGTCCCGCTGGTGAGGATCGGGGTCCGCGATCGCTTCGTGAACAGCGGGAGCATCGGCGATCTATTCCGCATTCATGGGATGCTTCCAGAGGACATCGCCCAGGCCGCGCGGTCTGCGCTCACGCAAAAAACCAGGCGGATGCCATGACCTCCAGGCGGCAACCTTCAACGGCCCATCCGGTCGGGGACATTACAACTGGAGAGGCCATACGCCTTTTTTCCGATTACCTGCGCGTGACCGGGGTGGCGCACACCGGTCCGGAACTGCACGGCGATCCTCGCCTGATCGGGAGAAGGCTGGGTCTGCTGAACGGTTCTTCCTGGATCAGCTTGTGGGCCAACTATTTCGGCCACCTTTACCTGCCCGGAGTCCATTTGGTGAACGCCGGCAATGAAGCCATCCAACTGAACTTCATGGAGGCCCATTCCGCCGGAAAAAACGGGCTGCCACCCGAGAACTTATTCGCTTTCAAGCGCTACGCCATCGATCTGGCGGTATTAGGCCGCGTGGACGCTATCCTGATCACCTGCTCCACGCTCAATCGGTCTTATCCGCTCATCCGGAAAGCTCTTCAGGTTTATGAAACGCCGGTCTTCCAAATCGATCGCCCGATGATGGAGCGTGCCGTGGATCATGGCGGGAGGGTGCTGGTCGTCGCCACCCACGGCCCAACGGTGAAAAGCACGCAGGCCCTGCTCCGCGAGGTGGCCACGGCAAAGGGTTCCCAGGTCAGCCTCACCGGCGCCCTGGTCGAGGCAGCCTGGGAGGCCCTCTCCAGGGGGCAGATCGAGGAACACAACGCCCTACTTGCAAAAACGATCCGAAATTATACGGAGGCGGAAGAAATCGGGTGCGCGGTCTTGGCCCAGCTCTCCATGACAGTTTTCCTCCTTTCCTACCCGGATCCGATGAAGGAATTTGGTATTCCGGTATTCACCAGCGGGCAGTGCGGCTTCGAAGCCGTTCGAGAGGTGCTGGCAGCGAAGCGCTGAGCCCGGTTTATATCCTCCATCCCGAATCGATCAAGGAGAAGAACATGACCCATTCGATCATTTGTAAGACCCGCTTTTACCGGCTCTTCCCATCCACGGGCTATCTGGGATACGGATACGAAGACTACGCGGCCGAGTACGGCCGTTCGGCCTTCCTGGTGATCGATGTATACGGCCTGGGGTTCCACCCGGACGATCCTGTCCCAGCCTACAACAAGGACGGGCACGCCTCGGCGGAGCGCCCTGCCCTGGCCTGGCTGGGAAGCTCCAGGCACGAGGACCGCATCATCAAGACCGCCCTGTTCCCGGCGCTGAATGCCGCCCGGGAGATCAAAATGCCGGTCATCTATCTCAACAACAGCGCACCCAAGATCGGATTGAGGTTTTCCGAATTTGGCAAGGTGTTAAAGCGCCAGCTGAACACCGACATGGAGCACATGTTCGCGGAGGATGAGGTCGATCCCAAGGAATATCATTACGGGGATTCCGACCACGTCAAGATCTCCAAATTGCTCACACCCCGCGAGAACGAATATTTCATCCGCAAACACGTTTACAGCGGCTTCGTCGGGACAAGGCTCGACTTGCTGCTGCGATACCTCGACATCAAGAACCTGTTCGTGGTTGGTTTTTCCGCCGATGCCTGCCTGTTGACGACCATCATCGACGCCTTGTGGCGGAATTACAAGGTGATCCTGCTGCGGGACTGCACTCTGGCAAACGACTTCCCGGAGGAACAGGATCAACTTTTGGGCACCCAGCGGATGGTCAAAATGCTGGAGAGTCTTTACTGCGTCTCGGTTACCGCCCAGGAATTCATCGAGGCCACAAAGGTATTTGCAGTCGAAAAAGAAAAGGCGGAAGTGAAGGCATAACCGCAATCATTCGGTTCCCCGGCAATTCTTTTGCTGAAGGACGGCAGTTGTACGGCCGCTTCAATCGGTACGGACATGGTTTACGAGGTACGCCGGCCGAACAAGGATCTTGAAAGCCCGGGTCCGGTAAATTTCTGCATTCACACGTGTCTTGGGACTGGGTATACTGGATGGTGCGCCCCAGAGAATCAGGCGTTCAACGGTTCCCATCGGTACGGAGAGAAATCAGATGCCAAAACGATCCACCCCTATAAAAAACACACTTTTTGTCATTCCGCATACCCATTGGGATCGTGAATGGTATGCCACATTCCAACAATTCCGTGTCCGTTTAGTGCACATCCTGGATGCGCTCATCGCCCTGTTGGAGCGGGAGCCAGCCTATACCCATTTCAATCTCGACGCACAGACCATCCTCCTTCAGGACTATCTGGAGATCCGGCCTGAAAAGCGTGCCGACCTCCAGAAGCTAATCCGCGAACGCCGTCTGGGTGTCGGGCCCTGGTTTGTCCTGCCGGACGAGTTTCTGGTCAGCGGTGAAGCGCTGGTGCGCAACCTGCTTCTCGGGCACCGCATCGCCAGCGACTTTGGCCACGTCCAGAAGGTCGGCTATATACCCGACACATTCGGACATATTTCTCAATTGCCTCAGATCCTGCAGGGGTTCGGCATTCCATTTGCGATGCACTTCCGCGGCCTGGATGAAGGTGACCTGAAATCCGAACTATGGTGGCAGTCACCGGATGGAAGCCGTGTACTGCTGCGCCACCTGCCCACGGACATGGGCTACGCAAACGCTTCTTCCCTGGCAGAAGATATCCAGGAGGCGGCGTCCGACCTGCGGACCTTCGCCCGCTATGAAACCCGCCGCGCCGCCTCTCCGGTGCTTTTGGCTCTCAATGGCGTCGACCACCTACCCGCCCGGGAAGACCTGCCGGCAATCCTTGCAGCTGCCAACCGTCTTTTTGGAGATGAATTTCATTTCCAACAGGCTTCCCTCGAGGATTACTTCGAAGCCCTGGTTGAGGCTCTGGGAGACCGGCCCTTGCAGACGGTCTCAGGCGAGCTTCGGGATGCCAATCGCACCGCGGGCCGGGACAACCGCCTCCTGCCTCATATCCTCTCCTCTCGCATTTACAATAAAATGCAAAACGAGCGTGCCCAGACGCTGCTCGAACGCTGGGCGGAGCCCTGGTCAGCATGGGCTTGGCTGGAGGGAGAAGAGTACCCAGGAGCCTTCTTGTGGAAAGCTTGGGAGTGGCTTCTTCAGAACCACCCCCACGACTCAATCGGCGGCTGCGGTATCGACGCCGTCCATGCCCAGATGGAAACGCGTTTTGCCTGGGCCTCCGAGATCGCCGACGAAATCCTGGGAGAGCAATTCGAGCTCCTCACCAGGCGGATCGACCTCTCGGGTTTAAAGGAGGATGAGGCGGCCTTGCTGGTTTTCAACGGCCTTCCATGGGCGGTGGAAGGCGGCATCACCGTCGAGGTCGATCTGTGGGATTTCTTCCTGAGTCGAGTCGCTATGCGCCGCTGGACTCCGCCGGCGATCCCCAAAAAAGGTGGGCCAGAGATGGAAGCCCCCGGGCTCCTACGCCAGCGGGTCCTCGAGCAATGGTACGGCGACCCGCCCATCCTGCCGGATCCATCCTTCCGCGGCTTACGGATTAGGCCACTGGAGGACGCGCAGCTACTCCCCATTCAGGTCGAGTCCATTGGCCGGTCGCATGTGCTACGCCCGCTGGTAAGCGGACCGGCTAGCGAACGAAGAGGGGTGCGGGTCCGGGCGTCTTTCGAGGCAAAGTTGCCGCCTTATGGTTATCAAGTCTACGCGGTCGCTCCGACCACCAAGCCGAACAAACCGGTGACCGTTGCCCATCCGCACAACGTGCTCGAAAACGAAGCCCTGCGGCTGCAGATCGCTCCCAATGGAACCTTCACCCTGACGGACAAATCCACTGGGCAAGTCTTTCACGACCTGGGTTATTTCGAAGACGGCGGCGACTGCGGGGACGGCTACAATTATTCGTACCCCTTGGAAGACCGGGTGGAAAACACGCTCGGGGCCACGTGCCGCATCAGCCGCCTTGCGGACGGCCCCGTCGTGCAGCGAACCCGCATCGATTACAACTGGTCTCTCCCGGAAGGGCTGGATGCCTCCGGGCGGAGGCGCAGCGAAACGCACGTTCTATGCCCGCTCAGCGTAATTGTCTCCCTGGTACAGGGATCGCCCAGGCTGGACCTGGAGGTGGCCTTCGACAACCATGCCCGTGACCACCGTCTCCGCATGGTCTTTCCCAGCGATGTGATGACACAAGTTTCGCATGCCAGTGCGCAGTTCGACGTGGTCAGCCATCCGGTCAAAGTCGCGCCGGTCCCAGACGAAGCATGGGTGGAGGATGCTCCGACGACTTTTCCGCAACAGGACTGGGTCGATCTCTCCGATGGTCAGCGTGGATTATGCCTGATCGTTCAAGGTCTTCCCGAATACGAAGTCATGGATACCGACCGGCGCGAGGTCGCCATTACCCTGCTGCGCGCCGTCGGATACCTGGGAGCGGGGTTCGACATGCGGACCGCCGCCGTGGGGGCAGGCCCGCACATCGCTACCCCAGAAGCCCAAATCCAGCGCAAATTGACCTTTTCGCTCTCCATCCTGCCGCACCCAGGAACCTGGGACCAGGCAGAGGTCTGGCAGCAGGCACTGAGCTTCAACAACCCGCCGCGTGCCTTAACGACTGGAATGGAAAAGGGTCACCCAGTGAACACCCCCGGCACTCAGCCTGCCCGGCGATCTTTCATGGCCGTCGCCGGCCGGAACGTCGTCCTGAGTTCCGTGAAGAAAGCAGAGGTCGGCCAGGCCCTGGTGCTCCGGTTGTATAACCCCTCGGATGACATGACGGAAGCTTCGATACAATTGCCGTTTACCCCCGTGGATGTCCAGCGGTCTGGGTTAGACGAGATTCCGCGGCCCGCCCCAGCCGCCGAGGCCGCTCCCTTCCTCGAAACCGGAGGGCTGGTCCGGGTCACCCTTGGCCCCCGGAAGGTGGTCACTTTGAGGATTGAGCGGAAATGAGCCCAGGGTTTGAAGCGCTGGTTGCCGGCCATATCTGCCTGGACCTCCATCCCGATCTTAGCGGGGCAGGGCGGGAAGCATTCGAAGACATCTTCCTGCCTGGCCGATTAGTGGCTGCCGGCCCCGCCACCTATTTCACCGGTGGAACGGTCTCCAACACCGGGCTGGCCTTGCACCGGCTGGGGATCTCGACTCGCCTGGCCGGAAAAATCGGCGACGATCTGTTCGGCCAAGCCATCGGTCAAATCGTGGCTGCACAGGGCCCCGGCTTGGCGGAAGGAATGTCCGTCGATGCCTCGGCCAGCACCTCTTATACGATCATCATCAACTACCCGGGGGTCGACCGTATCTTATTGCATTATCCCGGTGCGAACGATACCTTCCAGGCGGACGACGTGCCGGTTGCCCTGCTGAAGCAGGCCCGGCTGTTCCATTTTGGGTATCCACCGCTCATGCGATCCACTTTCATCGACGGTGGCGCCCAGCTGGTAGAAATCTTCCGCCGGGCCAAGCTGGCGGGGGTCACGAGCTCTCTGGACATGGCCTTTCCCGACCCGTCCTCTGAAGCAGGGCAGGCTGACTGGCGCCAAATTTTAACCTCCATACTGCCGCAGGTGGATATTTTCCTCCCCAGCGTGGAGGAGATCTTGTTTATGCTTCGCCGAACCACCTACCAGAAATTATGCCAGAAGGCCGAAAGCGCGGATATCCTGCCCATGATCACCCCTCAGCTGTTGTCCGACCTCGGCCGGGAATTGATTGGCATGGGGGCAAAAATAGTCGGATTAAAACTGGGGAACCGGGGCATGTATCTTCGAACAGCCGATCGAACCATGATTAATGCCATGGGTCGAGCTCATCCATCCAAGCCTGAGGCCTGGGCCGGGAAGGAACTGTGGGCTCCTTGTTTCAAGGTCACGGTGGCTGGAACAACCGGTTCGGGCGATGCCACAATCGCTGGTCTCCTCGGCGCACTTCTTCGAGACCTACCGGTTGAACAGGCTCTCACCATCGCTGTGGCAGTCGGCGGGTGTAAGGTGGAAGCGCCTGACGCCTTGAGCGGAATCCGCACCTGGGAAGATACCCTCCAGCGTATCGCCAGCGGATGGGATCAACTGCCCCTGGAGCTGAACTCACCTGGTTGGCATTTCGACCGACCGGGCGGTTTGTGGTGCGGGCCTTGTTCCTGATCTTTCGAAGCTGCAGGAATTGAGAGGAGAATGGAGCAACACGCACTGCACCTGTTCAATCAGCGAAGGCACCGACTGGAAACCCGGAGCCCCCGGCGGCCTGCAACCTTTCGCAGTCAGTATCTGAGTGACCGGTCCGAGGCCGGTGGTGTAATGGACGATGTCGGATGAATGCTTTTTACGCCTGGGCTGGGCCGAAAACGGCATTCCCGCCTCGCAAAGGCTGGAAGAACTTGGATTCTTTTTCCGATGGGTGCGTTCCGATTTGCGGTGAAATAAGGAGGCAAAGCTATGATTACTCGCGGTCAGGTCCGATCAGCCCAGTTACGCGCCACCCAAATGCTGGTTGCGGGAGGGATCGCCATCACCCCCGCAGAACGTCGGAAGATCGAGGTGGCTGAGTTTGGCCTGGGTGAACTGGATAAAACCGGACTTGAGCTGTTGGTGTATGTCAACACCGACCGTTACTGCGCCAAGGAATTGATCCTCTTTCCCCGCCAAACCTGCCCCGAGCACCGACATCCGACGGTAGCAGAGGGTCCCGGAAAAATGGAAACTTTCCGCTGTCGCTGGGGTCGGGTCTGGTTATACGTGGCGGGGGAGCCCGCGTCCCATGCCCATGGCCATCCTCCCGCTGGAAGTGATGCCTATTACACGGTCTTTCACGAGATCGCCCTCAAGGCTGGCGAGCAGTTTACCATTCCCCCCGATACCCTGCACTGGTTCCAGGCAGGCGACCAGGGAGCCATTGTCTCCGAGTTCTCCAGCACCAGCCGCGACGAAAGCGATGTGTTCACCGACCCGCGTATCCGTCGCATTCCGGAGGTAGCCTGAAATGGAACTCTACGGGAAGAAATGGACCCGGCGCGCTCTGGAGGCCCGGTTGGGACGCATCGAACAGATCGGGGGCCTGCGCTGCCTGCAATCGACCGAGGGAAGAGAGGCGGGGGTCAAAGAGATCCAGATCCGCACGGGTGCAGGACTGTCGTACTCCATCCTGCCTTCCCGCGGCCTGGATATTGGGCTGGCCGAGTTCGGCGGTGTTCCGCTTAGCTGGCTTTCGCCAAACGGTGAGGTTCATCCCGCCTTTTTTGATAGCCGGGGCCTAAGTTGGCTGCGCACTGCCGCAGGTGGACTGCTGATGACCTGCGGGCTTACGCAGGTTGGTTCCCCGGGAACTGATGAAGGCGAGGAACTGGGCTTGCACGGGCGCGTTCATCATACCCCGGCGCGACAGGTCTGTGCCGAAGGCCATTGGGAGGAGGATGAATATGACATGGTTGTTCAGGGCAAGGTTGAGGAAACATCCATCTTCGGCTGGAATTTGCGGTTGACCCGCCACATCCGCAGTCGGGTGGGCGCAAACCAGATCTTCATCCGGGATATTGTTGAGAACGCCGGGTTTGACCCGGCCCCGCACATGCTGTTGTACCACTTCAACTTCGGTTTCCCCCTGCTCGACGCGCAGACCGAAATCCGCTTACCCCATGGAACAGTGACCCCGCGCGAGCCAGGATTGACCATCGAAGACCTGGAGGCTTGGCCACTGCCGCAGGCGGGCTACCATGAGCGTGTCTATTACCATGAGAATCTCTCCACCAGTGCGGATGGGACCGCCAATGTCACGATTCGCAACCCGCATTTTCCATTGGCTGGCAATCCGCTCACGGTTCGCCTGTCCTGGGAGACGGGCGACCTACCGGTTTTAGTGCAGTGGAAAATGCCCGGTGAAGGAACTCACGTGCTGGGCATCGAGCCTGCTAATTGTCATGTGGAGGGCCGTTCCGCGGAGCGGGCGCGCGGCACGCTGGTTTCACTGGCAGCGGGTCAAACGAAAGAATATCATTTAGAGATCTCCGTGAGTGAGGAATAGGACATGGATCTGCTCTTCGATGGACTCGGGATGGGCCTGGGAAATCTCTCCCGCCTTTCTAATGCAGTCACCCGCTCCATTAGCGCTGAAAACCCTTACGGCGAAAAAGGGCAAGGCGGCAAGGCAACTGGCGGAGGCGGAGCAGTTGCCGCCCGCGAGCTGGGTCAGGGCTGGAAGATCTCGCCTTGTATCAATATCCCGGCGCGGCAAAGCGTTACCCTGGCCGACATCCAAGGGCCTGGAGCCGTTCAGCATATCTGGATGACCATGCATCCCTCGCTCTGGCGGCGTCTGGCGCTCCGTTTCTACTGGGACGACGAGACGGCACCCTCGGTGGAAGTCCCGGTGGGAGACTTTTTCTGCAGTGGCTGGGGGGTGCGCTGCAACATCGCCTCCCTCCCAGTGGCGGTTAATCCGGCGGGCGGTTTCAACTGTTACTGGGAAATGCCGTTTCGCCGGCGGGCGCGCATCACCATCGAAAACCTTACTCCCGACGAGGCCCACGATTTCTTTTACCAGATTGACTACACCTTGACCGAGGTTCCGGACGACCGGGCTTACTTCCATGCCCAATGGCGTCGAAGCAACCCCGTTAAGCCCAAGCAAGTCCACACCCTGTTGGACGGGGTGCGCGGCCAGGGTCACTACGTCGGCACCTACCTCGCCTGGGGAAGCCACAATAACGACTGGTGGGGGGAAGGCGAGGTCAAGTTTTACCTGGATGCAGATGGCGAATGGCCAACCATCTGCGGCACCGGCACGGAGGATTACTTCGGCGGAGCTTGGAACTTCGAATACCCTGAGGGAAAGTACGGGTTGTACTCCACGCCTTTTCTCGGCCTGATCCAGGTGATCCAGCCGGACGGGCTTTACGCCTCCCAGCAACGCTTTGGCCTGTACCGCTGGCATATCCAGGACCCGGTCCGTTTCCACCAAGATTTGCGCGTGACCATCCAGGACCTCGGCTATCGGTCCTCGCTGGAAGGAAAGGCGCGTTTCTATCCCCGTCAGGACGACATCGCCTCAACCGCCTTCTGGTATCAGGGCGAACCGCACGCCAAATTCCCAATGCTGCCGGGATTGGACGATCTGGAGGTCCTCTGAGCTCAGATCAGTTTAATTTAATCTTTCCCAGGAACGGGTTGAATAAGGCTTTGCCCGTCGATTTGCATTCCACCTCGACTCATTTTGACATGGGTCAGAAGGAGAATTTATATTGGTAAAAGGAGTTTGCCATAGAGCCTAAACTGAAGCACGTTGACGTACCATCTTCCGAGATCACACCTGAAAGTCTCTACCTCTCACGCCGCGATTTTTTGAAAGCTGCCGGGATGGCCAGCGCCTCAGCTTTCCTGGCCGCCTGCGGGGCGGCGTCCTTTGGAAAATCCCCCACTCCGGGCGCGCAGACCCCCCTGGCGGGCTGGAGCGCCCTCTCGCCCACACCCAGCCCCCTCGTCCCCGATAATGCCCAGGGGCAGACCACTGACGAACTGGGTGACAAACTTAACACATGGCAGGACATTACCAGCTATAACAATTACTATGAATTCTCCGCTGACAAGCAATCCCCTGCTTACCTAGCCAGGAATTTCAATACTTCGTCGTGGACGCTACATGTGGTTGGACTTGTGCACAACCCTAAAACGTATACCCTGGATGACCTGAGCAAGTTTGAGCAAAAGGAACGCATTTACCGCCTGCGTTGCGTGGAGGCTTGGAGCATGGTCATCCCGTGGACTGGCTTCGAGCTTCGTGACCTTCTCGAGGAAGTTCAACCGATGACCAGCGCTAAATACGTGGCCTTCACTACGCTCATGGACCTCGACCACATGCCCATGGAGAACTTTCGACTTTATCCTTGGCCCTATACCGAAGGCCTGCGCCTGGACGAGGCCATGCAACGGCTGACCATCCTGGTCACCGGCATGTACGGGCATGTTCTACCTAACGTGGATGGTGCCCCGCTTCGCCTGGCAGTCCCCTGGAAATATGGTTTCAAGAGCATCAAGGCGATCGTCAAAATTGAACTCACGGACAAACAGCCGGCCACTTTTTGGAATACGATTAATTCCAATGAATATGGGTTCTACTCCAACGTCAACCCGAACGTTGACCATCCGCGCTGGTCGCAGGCCACCGAACGGCGTGTCGGTGAACCCGGTCGCCGTCCCACCCTGATGTTCAACGGGTATTACGATGAGGTGGCCTCCCTCTACACGGGCATGGATCTGAAAAAAAATTATTGATGCAAAAAGAACGTACTCTCCCCTGGCAGGCCCTAGATCCCGCCCTGGCCCATGAACATGGCCAGCCTTTCTGGCTCCCCAGCTTCGGCAACCTGGTCCGGAATTCGCCTTTGGCTATGGACGACCTGATCGACCTCGTCAAGATCGACGGATTTCACTCTTTCCAGGACGGGATCCCGCCCGTGGGTGAGGTCAAGGTGCGCGTTAGGAATCGTCCCGCCCGGATAGGAGCCTTGGACATGGGCGAGCTCTCCACCCTGCCCGATGCAAATGGTTGAACCCATGTCATATCTAGACGACCTCAAACTCCCTCTTCCGCGTGAAGAAGTGATCAAAGCCATCGATCGCCACAGACCGATCCGCATCCCCCTGGTGCAGGCGCGCTGGTGGGGTGAAGGTTTGGAAGAACAATATGGAAAAAGATTGCGGGAACTTGAGCACTATCCGGAGGATGCGGTCTTATTGTGGATCGATCTGTCCAATTATGCCACCTGGAATTTGCCCTGGAAGATAAAAGAGGACGGAGCACACGACGCCCGGTGTGTATTGGAGGATTGGGACTGTTTGGATGAATTCATTGCCCACCTGCCCGATCCTGAGAAAGATTCTCGCTTTGAGGTCTTGAAAATACAAGCCGAACAGGCACACCGGGAGGACCGCTATGTCCTATTTGCCTGGTGGCGGCTCTTCTTCGAACGTCCCTGGGAGATACGCGGCATGCGGACCCTGCTCATGGATTACTGTCTGCATCCGAACGAGGTGCATCGTCTTCACGAGGCCCTCTGCGGTCTCTATCTGGGCTACCTGCGCCGCGCCGTTAGAGAGTTGCATCCAGACGGCTTCTGGACGAGCGACGACTTGGGGCATCAGAAGCAGCTTTTTATGTCGCTTCAGATGTTCCGGGAACTGCTCAAGCCGTATTACACACGCATCGGGAAATTCCTGCATGAAAACAATCTCCACTGGTGGCTACATTCCTGTGGAAACAATACCCTCGTCATGGGCGATCTGGCCGAAGCCGGAGTTAGTGTTTTCCACCCCGTCCAAAAGGGGACGATGGATGAGACCCGGATTGCCCGGGATTTTGGCGGTTCGTTGACCTTCCTGGCCGGGGTGGACGTCCAGCATATTCTGCAGGAAGCCGATCCGGCCGGTGTACGGGCAGAGGTCCGCAGCCTGATCGATACATTTGATCGCCCTGACGGCGGTATGTGCATTGCGGCGGGGAACGGGATCGTCTCAGGGACGCCCTATGAGAACATTGAGGCGTTCTTAGATGAGGCGGTCCTTTACGGAACAAAGCATCGCAGCCAGTATGTCCAACGCCTTCCAAATGGATGATCATCACACGGCATCAAGAAACCTCTTTCTCGGAATGAATCTTTCCACCGCCCGCGCCGAGGCATTATTTATGGACGACCACGGGACCGTCAGGGCGACCGCCTCGACGCCGTTAACGCTTTCCACGCTGAAACCGCTCTGGTCCGAGCAAAATCGCCAGGAAGGGTAGAGCGGAGTGGCCTCCAGTGTCATCAGGCTCTCGAGCCCACCTGTTCTGTCTCGTTCCTGGAGACCTGGGAGTTATTGGATGGCCCGGAACAGACCTTTCTGCCCGAGACCGCCTATGCTTTACTTTCCCGGAAACAAACATAAGCACGCGGCTATTCTCCCTGGTTTTGGTTCGGCTTCTTCGATGACCCTTCATCTGGGCGATATCGAGTTTGGGATGGAGTAACGCCGTGATGGATTATGTTCTGGGCATCGATTTGGGAACATCCGGTGTTAAAGCCGGCGTGTTAAATCCGGCTACGCTGAAATTGGATTGCGTTTCCATTCAAGAGTATCCCGATTCTCCAGAGCAGGATCCTGATGTCCTTTGGGGCCAGACAATCGAGGCGGTTAGAGATTCTATGAGTATGTTCGGCGCCCGGGGTAGGGTTAAAGCGATTGGGTTATCAGGCCAGATGCACGGAGCTGTCTTATACGATGCCGACGGAATGCTGATCCGCCCCATCATCACCTGGAAAGATGATAAACGCGGTACCAAAACGATCATCGAAAAAATGAATCGAATCGCAGGCAGTCGAGCTCGTGATGAATTGGGAACGGAAGTGTCCAGCGGTTACTCCGGGGCGATCCTCCTTGGGATCAAAGAATACGACCCGGTTTTGTTCCATCGCATTGCGCATTTTGTTCTGCCCGTGGATTTCCTCAGGGGGAATTTGCTGGGCAAGAACAATTATGCGACCGATCAGACAAACGCATTTGGAACCGGGCTGTTCAACACGAAATTGAACCGATGGCATGAAGAGCTTATCCGGGAATTACAATTACCCCTGAATATATTCCCCGAGGTCCATGAAACTTCCCGGAAATCCGGGGTCATCTCTGAAGGGAAAGCTCAACTGCTTGGCTTGCAGAAGGGTATTCCGATCATCTACGGTGGGGGTGATAACCAAATGAGCATGCTCGGAAGTGGGCTGGTCGGTCCGGATTCCCCCGTCCTCATCAATATCGGAACGGCCGCTCAAATTTCCAGAGTGATCGCTCAATATCAGAAATATCCGGGATTAGACACACGGAGTTACCTCCATGGGTCATTCGCGATCGTGGGAGCAAGTTTGGCAGGGGGAGGAAGTTATGAGTGGCTCAGGGAAGAATTCAAGAAGGAGGGGATCGCCATCGATTACGATGAAATGGATGAGCTTGCCTCTCGGATACCCCCGGGTGCCGACGGTTTGTTTTTTTGTAGCGGTCCGACAAGGAGAAATCCCAACCGGCCGCGTGGGTTTTACGGTAATACCGATGGTAGGAACAACCTGGCACGGAGAGCCCGCGCGGTCATGGAAGGGGTCTTAATGGATTTATACGCCCCGTATCAAATCCTCGGTAGAGATGTCTCGCACAATTTCACCATTGGCTCCGGGAAAGGCCTCCAAAAGAGTCGGGTATGGTCCCAGATCGCGGCGGATTTATTGGGTACCCGTGTGCGGATCACTGATTTTGAGAATGCGGTGTGCGGGGCAGCCATGATGGCCGCCCTGAGTGTTGGAGACATCACGAACTTGGAAGCGGCCGCCGAGTCGATTGCCTATGTCTTTGAAAGGGTCCCGGAGCAGGCCAAGGCGCGCTATTACCGGGATGAATTCGTTCACGCCTGGTATGCCGAGGTCGGCGAGGTGTGAGAAAGACCGTACTGTTCTCAAACATCCCTGTTCTCCAGGATTCTGACATCCACCTAGCTAAAAAACATTGTCTCCATGGATCCATGGAGAGGAAGAAGATCAACGATGAGATCCGGACCATCAGGAGGATAAGAACATGGACCTTGAATTAAATGGCAAGCATGCACTTGTGACCGGGGGCGAGAGGGGAATTGGAAGGGATATTTGTCTCTCCCTCGCCCGGGAGGGAGTGGATGTCGCCTATTGTGATATTAAGGTTGAAAGCGGCCTGGGATCCACTCAAGAAGAGATTCGAAAATTGGGACGTAAAGCCATTGTCATGGAAGTGGATGTCTCTCATGAAAACGAGGTGATCGATTTTGTCCAAGCAGCCATCCACCAGTTGGGCAGGCTCGACATTTTTGTGAACAATGCCGGGATCATCGAATGGGAACCGATTACAAAGATCACCCTGGAATGTTGGAACCGAATTCTGGCGGTCAATTTGACCGGCGCCATGCTCTGCGCGCGCGAAGTGGCCAGGCACATGGTCGAGAACCGGAAAGGGGTGATCCTGTTTACATCGTCAACCATCCAATTCAACCCGGCGTACAAAGAAGCTGCGTACCGGGTCAGCAAAACCGGTGTGCAGGTGCTGGCTGAGACGGCAGCCATCGAACTGGCTCCCTATGGAATCCGGGTCAATACGGTCTCTCCGGGTTTGATCAATTCACCGAACTGGGCCAAGGGTGTTTTGCTGAAGGCTGCAGATGATCCTAAAACCGGAGAAGGATTTATGGCCAATATTCCCCTCGGCCGCCTCGGCGTACCGAGGGATGTGGGTTCCGCCTATGCATTTCTTGCTTCTGATAAAGCCTCGTTCGCGACAGGGGCGAATATCGTCTTCGATGGCGGGTTTACCTTACGACCGTTGGTTCTGGTCACTCAGGACGAGATCAAGAACATGAACCTTTGAGGAAATGACCTGTCTCCCCGGAATGACACCCTCCACCTCTCGCGATGCACCCGCAGCGGCGAGGGAGGTCGAGAGCGGAGTCGTTCCAGTACGATTGCTTGACTGAAACTTATCGAAGGGGAGCAAGGTCCGGAGACGGAACTTATGATATTCGATCTATTGACGGGCGAAGAGGGCTCGACAACCGGCAGCCTTACCGACCTGGTAATCATGGATCAGGACAGGAAAATCCTCCGCACGCTGGCCAAAAGGATGGCGGAGCTTGCCAGCCGTCCCGGCGAAGAGGAAAAGAAAGAACTTTGGCAGGCCCATAACGATCTCAAACCCGGCCGGCCACTGGTTTTCTGTGACCCCGAGGGCGGCTGGAGCGAAATCATCCCGGGTGATAATTTAGAGTGTGAAGGTGAACTAGCCCGAAGGTGGGAACTGTTTCTGCGGAAAGAAATATTCTGGGGGGAAAGTATGAATGACGATAAGGTAATAGAGCCGTATTTCAATGTACCCTATTATGCAGTTGAAAGTGACTGGGGGTTGCACGAGATAACGATCGGTGGTCAAAACAAGGGGTCTTATATCTGGCAACCTCCCATGAAGGACTATCGGGATATGGACAAGCTGCATACCCCGCAGATTACCGTGGATCATGATAAAACCAGAGAAATATTTGAACAGGCTGAAGAAGTATTCAAAGATTTACTCAAGGTCAGGATCAAGGGTATTTGGTGGTGGTCGTTTGGCCTTACCCTGACGTTGAGCAGGTTGCGCGGTCTTGAACAGATTATGCTCGATATGTATGACAACCCCGATGGACTGCACAAGCTCATGGCATTTTTGAGAGACGGCACGTTATATGAGGTTGATTTTCTGGAACAGCATGGTCTATTAAATCTCAATAACGATAATACGCCTGTGGGCTCAGGTGGCTTCGGCTGGACGAGTCTGCTGCCTCAGAAGGATTATGACAGCGCACATGTCCGAACCAAGGATATGTGGGGTTTCGGAGAAAGCCAAGAAACCTCCGGGATATCCCCCAAAATGTTCGAAGAATTTGTTTTCCAATATCAACTTCCCATCCTCGCCCGATTCGGCCTCAACTGTTATGGTTGCTGTGAAGCTTTGAATAAGAGATGGGATATCATTAAACGGATTCCCAATCTGAGAAGAGTTTCGGTGTCTCCCTGGGCCGATGTGAGAGATATGGCGGAAAAGCTTCAGGATCAATATATATATTCGTTAAAGCCCCATCCCGGGTATCTTGCTGTTTCTCCCATCGATGAGGATTTCATAAGAAAAAGCCTCAGAGAGGCACTAAAGATCACCCGGGAAAACCACTGCCAGGTCGAAATCATCATGAAGGATAATCATACACTGGCCAATCATCCGGAAAATGCGATTCGCTGGTGCCAAATCGCGAAAGAAGAAGTATTTTCAATTTAGCAAACCTACGGAATGTGAAACTTGTTTTAAAGAACAGAGAAATCGGACCATGCCCAATAATATGAAAACGATCGGTTTGACGACCATCGCAGCTCTGCCCGTCGGGGAATATGAAACGGATCTGGTAAAAAAAGAGTTTGAGGCGATCCTCAGGGCCTTCGATCCCTTGAATACGGAGCTGATCGTCGGCGATCCTGTCTCGGATGAGGAAAGTGCCCGACAATCCTTGCAGGGATTGTTGGATCAGAAACCTGACCTACTTCTCATCGTCGCCCTGCGTGGTCTCAGCGCACCGGTGATTGAAACCGCGGCACGGCTGAGCCGTTTGCCTTGTTTGATCTGGCCGGTCCAGGGCAGGTTTGCTCTCCCCAGCAGCGCTCTGGCGGTAGGAGCTTTGCGCGAATCGAAATTCCCTGTTGAGCTGTTCTACTCTCCACCAAACCAACCAGGGTCCTTCGAAGCTCTCCGCTGTATCACAAAAGCCGCAAGGGCGTTCTCGAAGATCCGCCAGAGCCGCATTGGTGTGATTGGAGGTCTTTTTCCAAATCTTGTTTCCTGTCGTTATGATCCGCAAAAAGTGAACTCTAGGATCGGTACCGCCCTCATTCCCATCTCCTTTCAAGAACTACGGGCTGCGATTCAATCCTTATCCGCACAAGCCGGTGAAAAAGAATTATCTCGGCAGACGATCAACTTCCCGGCCGTGGTTGGTACAGGGGATAGGAAGGCTCTCGATGCCGGCCTGAAACTTCACCTGGTGTTGAAGCAAATTGCCTTGGAACAAAACCTGGACGGTTTTGCCACCGAATGCTGGTCGGGATTCCCGAGGGAACTTGGGTTGAACCCATGCCTGGGATTTATCGAAGACGCGTATACCCTGGCTTGCGAAGGCGACGTCATGCTTTGCATTTCCTTGCTGATGGTCCGATATCTTACCGGTGCGTGTGCATACGTCGGTGACCTTTATGAACTGGATGTGGACGGTCTGCTCACGCTGACCCACTGCGGAGCTCCCGCATCGCTTGCCTCGAACAAGGGAGATCTCGTGCTGGAGAAATCTCAGCTCGCCCTGGAGCGTGGATTTGAAACCATGACCTGCAGGCCCCGATTAAATAATGGTCCTGTGACTCTTTTCAGGTTTTTTGGACAGGAATGCGATCAATTACATATGGCGATGGGAGAATTGTTGAGCTGTGAAGTGTCCCCCAACCTGGCAGTCAAAGTCAAGCTCAGCGGGGATCGCCAGAATTTCCTCGAACACTGTTTTGGCAATCACTATCTGATGGTTTCGGGCGATATCCGCAGAGAATTGAAGCTGCTTGGAAAGTGGATGGGCATCACGCTATTTGAAACCTGACCAGTTATCCACGAAAAAACTGCTCAGGTCCACCTGAATTTCTAAAACGCAAACCCGCAAGGATTGATTCGGCAGCCAAGGCCGGGTTCGACCGTAGAAGACACGACCGGCTGATGTGAAGGAGAGATCGATGGTTCGACTCGCTGCTTTTCCAAAATGCTTTCTAGATGACATCATTATCCATAAGACGATGACGCTCTTCGATTGGATCGAGGAAGCAGGCCACCTCGGGGTGGATGGCCTGGAGATGCATGATCTTTTTTTCGACGGCAGGGAGGCTTCATACCTGGAGGAGGTGATCGCGAAATGTAAAGACGCCGGTCTGGCCATGCCCATGATGTGTTTCTCTCCCGATTTCACCCAGCCTGATCCGCAGAGACGCCTGGAAGAGCTGGCAAAACAAAAGAAGGCCATCGATCTGACGGTCCAATTGGGCGGGTCGTTTTGCAGGACATTGACCGGGCAGAACCGGCCCGGTTTGGATCGGAAGAAAGCCGTGCGCTGGTGTGTGGAAATGATTCGTGAAGCTGTTGCTTATGGCGAAGAGAGGGGAATCATTATCAATATCGAAAATCATTACAAGGACGGGTATTGGGAATATCCTGAATTTGCCCTCCAATCCGATGTTTTTCTGGAAATAATCGGGCAGATCGACTCCCCCTATTTCGGGATCAATTTTGATCCGTCCAATACGATTGTGGCTGGAGAGGATCCGATTGAGCTCCTGCAAAAAATTAAAAGCCGGGTTGTCAGCATGCACGCAAGTGACCGTTATCTCCAGGGTGGGAACATCAAAGACCTGCGAAAGATCGACATCGATCCCCTTTACGGTTATGCGAAATCCATACAACACGGCATCATTGGAAGAGGCTTAAATGATTATGATGCCATCTTCCGCATTCTTAAAGAGGCGGGGTTTGACGGATGGATTTCGATTGAGGATGGCATGAACGGGATGGAAGAAATGCGCCTCTCAGCCGAATTCCTGAGAGGCAAAATCAAGGAGTACTTTGGAGGGGGACAGACCACCCCGTAGGGTGTAAAAATCCATCCAGGGTTACGAGTAGAAATACGGTTAAGCCAACCCCCGATAGATATCTCTCGTAGGATAAGCGCATATCCCTGCGGAAGTTGATCTCATCCATTGAGTTTCTATTTTTTCATGTCCCTTTTAATCATAGGCCATCGGGCCTGTTATATCATGCGTCGTGGTTCGCACCCTCCGATCCGATCTCGGGATTGGATTTACCGATGATAAACCAGAAGCTCACCTTGCGTCATCAGCAACGGTTGGACCTCGGGGGCGTATTGCTGACAAGCGTCCAAGAACTCAAGCGGGCTGCCAAGGTGTTGAGCAAACGTCCAGAAGTGGCAGGGGATCACAACTTTCGCATGCGCATCATGGGCCAGCTTAGCTGCCTCAACTCCATTTAAATTACCAAAAACACCATTGATGGGCGGCAGGATCACCGCAATATCCTCTTTGAATAATTCCTGCCACATTTCTGGCCGGTAGGCACTATCGCCGACCTGCCAGATCTTGATCCCGTCAAAATTAAACAGGATCCCCAGCGCACCTGGGGCTAATTCTCCATGATCAGCGTATACACCCGTCAAGGTAAAATCACCTAACTCGAAGGTCTCATCTTTGTGGTAGATGGTGAACCGTTTATCGGGGATTCCGGCTGCTTCATATATTTTCCGGCAATCCGGTGAGCCAAAAAAGTGCAGGCGGGAATTCTTGAGCAGCCCGGGCAGAGCATCGACATCCAGGTGGTCTTGATGAGAATGAGTGTTCACGATGTAATCACCATCGACTTCTGCAGGCTCAATCAATTTCGGCATAATCCGTTTAAAGCCTTGCCCAGATTCAGGGAGCGATCGCTGCAAATAATCGGTCAGGTAAGGGTCAGTGTAAATGACCTTCCCGCCAGGGGTCTTGAACACAAAACCAGCCTGGGCGAGCCAGAAGATAGCCACATTTCCCGGCTTGACCTGGGTTTCTTGAATCCTCCTGGCGAGACTTTTCATATTTTTCCTTTTTCCAATAGGCTCAGAGATGATATTGGCTTTCGCCAACCAGGAAGCCACCGACGATCAGATGGTCGGGTGGAGCGTCCTGTTTTTCCCAATGATCGGATCTCTGGCTTGGGCGAGGCCATTAAACCTGAAAACGCGACCATTCCTGCCACATGCACTGCAGAATATGGTTCATGCACCGTTGGTTGATTATTTCCTCTCCGCTCTTCTCCTGGCACCAAAAATCCTACCGGATGACAGGGGAATCTCGTCGGGATTGCGGTCCTGGAGCACCGCCCTTACCATCGCTGCGAAATCCATGGGGATGGACCCCGAGAAACTGCCAGATCAGCGGATCAATGCGCGGCGTGGTCGTGCTCGGTAGTTGGAGTGTGAAGGTGCTGGAAACCCGCTTCGTGCATGCGGTTGTGCAGACGGCGGTGGGCTGAGGTAAGCAACAGGCGCATGCGCTTGTAGGACTGGTCATCGGCTCGTGTTCCGACCGTGTCCAGGAAAGCCAGGGTCCCCTCAATCTGCTCGAGGATTGTGACGGCGTCAAAGGCGGAGAGCAGCGGCGAGCCCTCCACACTGATCATCACCGGAGAGGTGTGGGCTGCGATCACCTCCGGCTGGTCGGGGTAATGGCCGCGCACCAGCACGGCCAGCCAGGCACTCTTCGGTATTTTAATATTCCAACTGCCAACTCCACCCTCGGGTGGAAGGGCCGTCCCGGTCCGCACCTCACCATTGACCACCAGCTCGATGTGGGAGACCGGTAGCGTGGCGCTGGCAACCTCCCACCCCACATCGAGAGTTCCACCGCCGGACGGCAAATCGATACGGCTGCCCATCGGCTTACCGCTCACGTGGAGGTCAAGGAGTGGACCATAGGAGACGAAGGTCTCCGCCCGGCGGACAGCCGCCATCCATGCCTCGTAAGTGAACGGAGCATCTGGATCGAGGTGGGCATACGTGCGCACCGTGCCGACTGCGGTGGCGGCGTTCATCTTGTCCGTCCCGCCGACGGCGGGCACCAGGTAGCCGCAGTTCAGGTAACGATACCAGTCGACCAGTGAGTAGGGATCAATCCCCAGGTAGTGCTCCTCCCAGCTGGTCATTTCAATGGCATCAATGACCCCCTCGATGATGGAAGCGGCATGCTCCAGGTGTGGATAAGGGAAATGAGGCAGCACCACCAGCCCGTGCTGCTCCTTGCACTGCCTGGCCCATTCGGTCAGCAGTACCTCTACCGGGTCGCCTAGGGCCGATTCGTCCGGGCCGCCAGTCGTCATCGGGGCGATGATCGCACCCCGGTAGCCGAGCAGGGAAATGTGTCCCATCGAGTGCTGGCGGTTCTCGGTGCCGACCCTTACGAGGTACTCCCCGTCGCCACCGGCTTCCCTTGAGCCCCAGGTGGTCCGGCCGTCGAAATCAGCCACGTTGGTCATCAATTCGCCCCACTGGCTGGCGAGCAGGTTGACTACGTTTACCCCTTCGCCGGCAGCCTCCAGCAGAGCAGTCACCGGAGATAGAAAGTGGACGTGGGTATCGGCCGTGACCCAGCCGCGCTCGCGCCAGGGCAGCACCTTCTCAACCTCGACGACCAGCTCGCGAGTCCCGGAAGTAACCTCGAAGACGCACTTCTTCGGGCGGATCTCAAACCCCTTGGAGACTTCCACGTAGACCTTACCGAGGGGCAGGTCGAGACGCGTTTCCCCGGATATGTACGTACAAGGGTGGCGGTCCTGGTGCGAAAAATCGGCGCTGTAGTCCTCAAACCATGCTGTGTTGGGGATGCGATGCCGGTCGAGCGGGGCAAGGTACTCTCCGGCTTCGCCATGGACGTGCAGCTTCACGGCCACCGGTCGGCCGGATGCTTTATCGATGGTCTTGAGGGTCAAGCGCTGAGTCGCCGTGCTTACAGGTTGGAGTGGACCCGTGTGGGCGTCTTCCACTTCCGCCACGGGCAGGGTATCACCCCCCGGGAAGTGAAAACAGGCCTGCGGGTGGGCGGTGTATTCCACCAGCACTTCCCGGTCCGAGAACACTGGAAGCTGGTTATCGTAGGACTGCTCCCAGTCCGCCTGGGGGTAAACCGGCCGCGGCTGGGCTGAGATAACCTGTCCCAAGTCGAGCTGGATCTGGGACAGAAGGCCGCAGTCATCCAAATGTGGATTGAATTTTTCCCCAGCGGGTAATTTGAGCAGCGCCTTCCTGCGGGACTGCCAACGAAGTGGATAGGTATCCGTGTCTCCGCTCGAGACCGCCGAGAGGATCAGCACCCCGTTGACCGGTTCGAGGAATAGGCCAGCAACCAACTTATCTGGATAAGGGTTCTCCCAAGCCCATAACCACTCCATCAACGGACCCAAGTCGCCAGAATCTGTCCGCGTCTGGCTCTTCCCCCACCACGCGGTTGTCTGCTCGTGATGGGCATGCATCGGGAAAGGTTTGCGGTGGGCCACAGCATCATAACAGGAGACGCCCCAATGGCGCTGGAAGGGACCGACCTGATAATTGCGGCAGATATCGATGGTGGCCTGGGTCCGGTCAGTGTAGCGGAGCGTATAGCGGGCAGCGACCTCCCGGTCCCGGCCCTGCCCCTTCGCTGGCTCGGCAAGCGGCGAGCTGCTTACCCGAGTGGGAACGTAATCCGAGGTATGCATGAAAATAAACCATCTAGCTTTGACCGGCTCCCAGGTAACCTCAAGTGAATCCCGGGCCAGCAGCGCCACTTCGTTGATCTCGAAGGGGATGCCCCAGCCGATGCAGCTGCCGCGCGGGGCTTCCTTAAGGACCAGAGCCAGCTCAGGCGTGATCAGTCGAGTGTCCAGCTCGTCCAGGCTGGTGTTGCCCTGAAAGGGCAGCGGGGAAAAATGCATCGAACCAGGGCCATCTTTAAAGGAATTCATGCTCGTCTGCTACCTTTCCATTATTCATCGGCGTTTATGCACCGGGAAGTCCTCGCCTGATCCCGGAGGGTCGCAAGGTGATCTTACATTCTGTCAGCAGCTTGGGATATAAGGTCTCAATGCCAAGGGATTCTATGGCAAAATTCAGTCTTGACTTGAGTGCAACTCATTTGAGGCGTTGGCTCCTTATTTATATCACTGCTTCGTGGAAAAGGTCGCCGTTCTTCGACCAGGCATCTGAAACCAAAAACCCGGGGTGATAAGATCCAGCCATCGTTTACACATCTTTAATGCGAAAAAGTGCCCGAAAAGGCACTTTTTCTTATTTTTGGGACATACAAGTTGCGGAGGCTGGACTTGCCCGTCCTGCGCCTGTCCCTGACGGGCAAGTGTCAGGGAGCGGACTGGGCCAGGGAACCAGCGACCTCCGGATTATGAGTCTGCCATCCACCGCTCACTTCCAGTCAACCGGCTGCTGATTCTGCCTGACCCGGCGGTTTTCGATCATTCAGGGCCCGGCGATAAAAAATGGGTGAATCAGCAACCGGATCTTAACACCGCAACACCCAGAACGCAAGTTCTAAATCTGGCAGGGGCGAGCATAATAAGTGTTGAGTTGGACATCCCGTCACCACACCGCACGGATGAATCGAGTGTCGCTGATGTGCGGAGTCGGATTGCCGTATTCTTATTTAGCACGAACAAGCCAATAAAAATGCGATGCTACGATCCTTCTTCTGCTAGATTTGGTTTTCGCTAATTGAAAACGATTCGCAAATACTCTTGCAATGTAGTTGGGACTTAACTTGATATCGCTTGGAGAAGAATCCATTGCCCAAATCAAATGCGTTGCTCCAGGTTTTAGCAGTCGGTAAACTTCTGAAACATATTTTCGTTGATCTTCTTCATCCAAACAATGAAAACATCCAATATCA
>Ga0209039_10000116_pt1 | contig 69589 bp, 57 predicted proteins | sample BogFormECP12_OM1_FD_188238 | JGI IMG/M metagenome (GOLD analysis project Ga0209039, IMG submission 188238) | Bog forest soil microbial communities from Calvert Island, British Columbia, Canada - ECP12_OM1 (SPAdes) (version 2) | ecosystem: Environmental > Aquatic > Freshwater > Wetlands > Bog ...
TAAACCTCATTAAAAAATATGCATGAAGGTTTGAATAGAGAAAGGCATAGACGTGAAATTTCACCAGATGATAATATTGAATTGGGTTTAAAAAAGCGTGCAGAAATATCAATCGATGAAATAATTGATGAAACCAAGAAGTTTTTTGAAAGTGTTGGAATCAAGGTCAAAGACGAAGATATTAAGGATAGTATCGCAATTTTCAACCCAGATATATTTTCATTAAGTGAGAATGTTTGCAAAGCAAATGGGCCTTCAAATAATACGAAGATTGAAAAATCCGACGATAATAAGGTACATTCTAATAATTCTTATCTTAGTAGGAAAGAGATGGATGTTTCTGAGAAACATCAATTTGTTGCTAAAAATGAGCCACCATTGAATGGTGGGAAAGGCCATTATGGTCACGAAACAATAGAAACAGTCATTATTAATGGAAAATCATTTTCGCAGGAAAAATATCAAGAAATGGTTAAACGAAGAAAGAATGGAGAGAGTATTGCGGAAATTTCAAGAGATGTGGATGTAGACAGAAAAGGGTTGAATGATAAATTTCGCCAGCAAAATATTCGTCTTGAAGCTAAAAAAGAGCCTAAAAGTCGATTAATCGGAAGAATTCGTTTTGGAGAGGAAGAGGTTAATAAAATAATAGAGCGGAGAAAAAATGGAGAAACAATCAAGAAAATTGCTCTCGATCTTGGGATAAATGAAAATATTTTAAAGCAATTTTTTTTCCGTAGGAGAATTGTGCCTGAAGTAAATGCTGACATTATTAGGATCGGAAGACGAGAGTTCACCGAGATCGAGATAAATTTGATGATAGATCGAAGGAAAAATGGCGAAGCAATTGAAACAATAGCAAAGGACAATCAAATAAAACGCACAACATTGCTTCGGTTCTTTAATTCAAAAGAAACATTGCCAACGGTTAAAGCCACACGGAAGCATCATACTCCGAGAAAAAAAACTGAAATTTCGCGTCAAGACGTCATAAATGGTCGTTTTTCACCTGAAGTAAGAGAAAAAATAGATGAAATGCGGAGAAATGGAAAAACTATCAAAGAAATATCTCAAGCGTTCAATATCGAGCAACATAATCTTGGAAAATATTTTATAAAATTCGATAGCGATGATTCTAAAAAGGACCTTGTCCAAATTGGAGAAGATTGGATTCCACAAGAAACAGCAAATAAAATGATTGAATCGAGAAAAAATGGAGATTCAATCGCTGATATTGCACGAAAGAACAATGTCCGGGGTTACTCCTTGGGACGATTTCTCCAAAACCTTAATATTAAACCACTTCTAAAGAAAACCTCCATCATTATTGGAAAAAAGAAACTTGCAAAGGAGAAAGTCGAAGAAATCAGTGAAAAACGAAGAAATGGTGCATCGGTTGAAGAATTGGCATCTGAACTTGAAGTTGATGTGAAATCACTTTACAACTATTTTAATCGAAACAAGGTGCACATGGCTGAGAAAAATCAAAGAGAAATTAATCGGAAATATGCAATCAATCACGATTTTTTCGAAAGGATCGATTCATACAAAAAGGCTTATCTCCTCGGTCTAATCATGACCGATGGGAACATTCATAAGCAACACAATTCCTTGCGTCTGGATTTTCAAAAACGGGATAAAGAACTCTGCGAGATTGCGCGGAATTCTTTATCATCCGGCGTTCCTATCCACGAGCGAGCTGATTCAAGAGGGAGGCCACAAGTTTATGTTCAATTTAATAGTAAAACTTTATGCAGTGATCTTGAGCATTTAGGAATCGAACGAGGGACGAAAATTTATCACAACACGTTTCCTGTTGAATCAATGGTTCCCAGGCAATTTCAAAGAGATGTAATTAGAGGTCTCTGGGATGGCGACGGAAGCGTGATAAAATACGTTAAAAAAAGCAAGAACTCCACCTATATTCGATATAGTGTTTGTCTTACAGGAACTCGTGAACTTTTAACTGAAGTTCAGAAAATCTTTATTCGTGACTTAAATTTGAACGAAACCAAGATTCTCTATGATAAACGAACAACCAACACTTGTAATTTATTTTATACCGGAACTAGAAATGTCTCAAGGATTTTTGAATTTCTCTATCCGGCTGGTTTTAATCCTGAAGACAATTGTTTACGCAGAAAGTACAACCTCATGAGAGAAGCATGGGAAAAATATCAAGCCGTAAATGCCAATTTGATTCAATAGAAGCTATTTTGAATTGTAATGTTATTATCATAACTGTTTTTTATTGATTCCTTTCTTAGGTCATTTAAATTATATTCTTGGTCTGAATATGGTAAAAAATGTTATAATCATCGGATTTGGCGGGCATGCCCGCGGATCCTGGTTCCACGCCATAAAAAATCATCCTGATTATAAATTGGTAGGTATTGTGGACACGGACACGGAACTCTTGGAAAATCTCGATAAATTCGGGAAGGGTCTTTCCTCCGATGTCGGTTACATGACCATCGAGGATGCCATTCAATCCGGGAACAAGCCAGATCTCGCCATCATCGCGACACCCATCTACACGCACCACGTGCTCGTGAAAAATTGCATGGATAATGGCATCAACGTGATCTGCGAGAAGAATATGGCCACGAACATCAATCAAGGTCGCCAGATGTTGCAACTCGCACTGGACCATCCCGAACTTTGCACCGCTTTGGGGACGCAATATCGATTTCTTAAACCGAACTGGACTGCTCACAAGTACTTGCACAGCGACGATAATAAAATCGGTAATCTCTGTTTCATTCGCGCACACGAGAGTTTTCAACATCCACATGAAACCCCGGTTATACGGACGGGTTGGCGACGCTGGTTGCAAGATCTCAATCTTGAGGATCAAGCTATCCACTTTTTCGACCTGATCAGGAATATTTCTGGCATGGACATCGTCCAGGTGAAAGCAGACGTGTTCATCCCTAATTTCAGCGATTGGCAAGGTTCTTCGACAACTCTCGCGCATCTGGCTTTAGCAAAACCAGAGGATTTCAATCACCGCAGGAAATGGACGTGGTGTGAATATTACAGCGATTGGCAACGCCGGGGAGAGCCGGACTTTTTCTGGGAGTTCTCGGGTGATAGGGGTCGCTTTGTCATCGATACCAAGTTTGGTGGTTTGCACTTGTGGCTATACAAGGACGAGTATGGTGACAAGTGGGAGGAAGATTTTTACCCGAACGACAATTCCGTGCGTGGTACGCCATATGATGGTCAATCTGTTATCCTCGAGCAAATGAGTCGTGGCATCGATTCCGGTGGTAAGATCCAGCCCGATACCAATTTCAAGGAAGGTTTCAAATCTTTTGCCGTGACCATGGCGTGCATCGAAGCATCACGATCTGGTAAGGCAGTTTGGGTGCCGGATTACTGGAAGGACATGAGCCTTGCCGATGCATGATTTAATTTTACAATATTTTTGCTTTCTCGGACGAACTTTAAAATGACGAGGCCCCTTTCACCCGTGATGAAGCCCGCGAAACAACCCCTGATCAAGAATGCCTTGTATGGCAAGATTCCGTTTCCACAATTCACGTCATACATGCACGAGCGGCGCGAGTTGCCCCGCGAGACGCTTGAAGAGCACAAGCAGAGATGGCGCCAGCAGCCGAGGTTGGTCATCGCGCTGGATGCCGTGGTAAGTCGCCTCGTGAAATTATTACATGTAGCAAAAGGGATCAGGAAATACATTTTGTTCAAGGTCGTCATCAAGACGTTCCGGTTCTATTTCCGCGCATTCAACCAGTTGAAGGTTCATGGCGCGGAAAACGTCCCGGAAAACGGTTGCATTTTTATCGTTAATCACCCGGGCAGTTTTGACCCCGTGATCTTGATGACAGCGCTTCCCAAGATCATTTATGGCGCGTTCGTCGCGTGGGGGAATGGGTTTTTTGCAGACATGATCGAGACATTCTATGGCATCTCATCGCTTCGGCGCTTTGACCGGCAAATGGCCATCGAGTACATGATCCGGATGCTCCTCACGAAAAACAGGTATTTCGGTATATGGCCCGAGGGCCATCCACATGTAGGCCCCATTGAACAAGGATATTCGACTATCGTACCTGTTTATGCAGCGATAAATTACGACAAGGATCGCATCCCGTTTTTGCCTGTTCTCATCCGTGGCAATGGAGCGCACCGGTTTGGCGTTGCCCACAAGATGGGACCCATCGAGGTTCATGTCATGAAGCCGGTTTTTATCAATCGCGCGTGGCTCGAGAAACCCGAGAATGGTGGCAAAACCCAGCGGGAAATCATCGATAACGTGATGCTCATTGTTGCACGGAAAAATGGCCAGAACGAATTGGCCAAGAATCAGAATTTAGAATGGAGCCGGCTCTATAACGCGAATAGGGAACGATTCGAAGAGGCAATCAAGTCATTCAAGCTCGTACTCCGCAAGGATGGAGGTTCTTGCGAGATTTGTAAAAAAATGATCGAGCCCAAACAAGCATTGGTCGTGAGCGCCCGTCCAGAAATGGAGCATCTTGTCATCGATCCAACCGGGGTGCACGATCTTGTTCGATGCACGTGCGGCGCGTGTTATAACGTGGCTACACGCGATGGAAAAATATGGATAACCCGGCTTTCGAGCATGAAAGCCGTGAAATACAACATCGTTCACGTCATGGCCGAGCATGGTGGATCATTGAAAGGCCTAGAAACCAGCACGGCCTTAGAAATCCAATCCTGAAAAATATCCGTTCTATCTTTTTGAACTGGGTCAATTCGAACCGATTTCTTCGAAACCCCAAAAATTAATCGCTTTAAAATTACTCGCACCTTAATGAAATGTGGATCAAAATGCCTACCGTTTATATCATCGACGTTACCAACCGTGATGGCGTGCAGACTGCCCGGTTGGGTCTGGCGAAATTAGAGAAGACAATGATTAACAAGTATCTTAATGAGTTCGGCGCATATGGTTCGGAGTGTGGTTTCCCTGTCACTGAACATGAATGGAATTATATCAACGGAAACGTCGAGCTCGTGAAGCAAGGCGAGTTTTCGCCCATGCACTTGTTCGGCTGGATACGTGCCATGCGGGAGGACGTGATCATGGCGAAAATGAATACCGATATCAGCCATCTGAACCTCTCCGCATCGACCTCGGATCAAATGATTTCTGGGAAATATGGCATGAAACGGACGCGAGATGACGTCCTTAATGACATGGTCGAAGCTGTCGACGAAGCGATCAATGACGGGTTCACGCGGATAGGAGTGAATGCAGAGGATGCATCGCGAACTGATCTTGATTTCCTCGTAAGCTATGCACGTGCAGCGAAAGAACATGGCGCCGAACGTTTCCGGTATTGCGATACCCTCGGTTATGAAAGCCCCAAATCGATTTATCATCGCGTGCATGAAATCGCGACGGAAGTCGGGATGCCCGTGGAAATGCACTGCCACAACGATGTCGGGATGGCCGTTGCATGCGCCCTTGAAGGTGCAAGGGCAAATATCGATTGCGGCTTGGATGCTTACGTGGATACGACACTCAACGGCATCGGGGAACGTGCCGGCAACGCGGACTTGATATCCTTGGTCCTGGCACTCAAGTATTCGGCGGAAAACCTAGCAGAATACCTGGATCCTCGCATTGACTTGTCAATCGCGTGGAAAATCGCGAATTATGCTAGCTATGCCTTCAAGGTGGCGATTCCCATCAACCAACCAGGCGTCGGGGTCAATGCATTCTCGCACTCATCCGGCATCCACGCGGATGGTATCATCAAGGATAATAAAACTTACGAGTTGTATGACTTCACGGAACTCGGGCGCGGCGAGATGGAGTTTGTTGAAACCGGACGGAATATCATCGTCGGGGAATACTCCGGCATTGCGGGCTTCAAGCATGTCATGGAAGAGCTGGGGGTTGAATTCCAGGATGATGCTGAGGCCAAGTACGCGTTGAAATTGGCCCGGTACGCGAACGTGCTCAAGCAAAAACCACTGGTAAAAGAAGAACTGGTATTCATCGCGGAACACCCGAACGAGGTCAAGAAAATTCTCACGCTTGCCCCGTTGTGATGATCTCCTTATTTTCCCTGGATTTTCTCGGTTCTCCCGTTTCTATGATATAAAGCCCGACGATCGAAAAGGTCGAGCAAATCACGTGAAAAATGTCCTGCATTTGTTGTAAAGCCGAAAAAAAAAGATGGAGCGGTTACACCTCGAAATTTTCGACAATGCCAGCGACCATCTGCATCCGCTTGAACAAGCCGTTCGGCGAATACTCGTCGCTGACGCCGAGGATGATGTTCGGGCTGAAAGCATTCAAGACACTCTGGACGAGATCGACGAATTGCTCGTCGGTAAATTGGGAGAGAAAGATCGTGCTCGGGATGCCGTCAAGCACGATGATGCGATCACCGAGCGCCCTACGAAATTCTTCCAGCGTCACGTCGCCTTGCGGTTTTATCGTGGGCGCCTCGATGCCATCGAACGGGAATTGATCGTTGCTGAGATAAGGCAGCAAGTCCTTGAGATGGCCATCGTAATGCGCGAACGTGAATTTCCCGGCTTTCTTGCACATGTCGGCAGCCTGTTGGAAATATGGCAAGATATATTTCTCGTAAACGGGCGGAGGATTGTTCATGCCATCCACGTTATCGCCGAAACTCATGAATTCGACCGGACTTGCGAGCTCCACGGGCATTATCACTTCAAAGTTGATCCGCGCCAGCTCCTCGCAGAAATCGTCAAACTCTTGCGGGTATCGCTTCATCAAGAGCATGGTATTTTTCGTGCCGGCCAGCTCGACGATGCATTTGTTATAGGGACTACGCCATGGTCCACCGCAAGACACGCACCTGCCTTCATTCACTTCCAGGTAAATGTTATACATCGTCTCGTTGAAGTAATGCTCAACATACGAATTCTTGATATAATAGAGCACGGCGGGGAAGTCATCGCGCGTCTTGAGCATGCGCTCGTCGGGATATGAGGATCCAGCACGCCAGCTTTCGTGCAAGTTGCCAAACGGGGTCTTAATCACGTGCTCCCTGTTACCCTTCTCGTCGGTGGTATACTTGTGCTCGATCTTTACATCCGGATTGCTCTTGGTAAAGAAAAACCCCATACCACCCCAGCATTCCCCTGTATAACGTGGTGATGCGTTTAAAAAATCGTAAATTTCCCATGGTTCCATGCCATAGATGGCTTCGGGTAAATCCGGGCATTTCCTGACGAGCCCGGCAACCTGGTCGGCCGACATCCCCCTACGCAGTTTCAAGATGTTGTTTTGATAATACCAATCCCCGAATCGGGGTTGCCAGACGATGCGCTCGACGGGCTCGTGCCGGAACGTCGCCTTCTGGCGTTCCTCGAAGGTCCTGACATCGTTCATTAAAAATTACCGTTTTTTTGATATGATACTGTGTCACCCTTGAAGGAGTTAAGAACTTCCTTTGCTTCCTAAGAGGCTATTTTAATGACACCGATGTATTTTTATTCTTTTTCCTGTCGACCACGATCATGCTAGCGGTGAAGGCGAAGAGGGACATATAGTAGCAACTATGATCAAAGATTAGAGGTTAAATGATTTTCTACCCCCTCACGGCATCGAAAGGGGCGGTTTTGTTGCTACTTTACTTGGCTTACCAGGTAGCAAATTACTAATCCAGTTAGAGCTTTTTGCCCTTGGCCGCCTTGATTCTTTCGCCAGAACCAAGAGCCGCTTGGAGTGCCTGCGCTGCCAACTCGATGTAATTAGGATATTCCTCGGGCATTTTTCCCAATGCCTGTGAGATTGTCATGGCATCGATCGCCTTCGCTTGCTCGATGGTCTTTCCCTTGACAAGAAGGGTAACTTGCGAACCGCTAGCAAACGCTGTCTTGCATCCATTAGTCGTGTACGTTGCATTCTCGATTACAAAGCTAGCGTTCACCTTCAAAAAAACAGTGATAAATTTGCCAGTATCATCTTTGCTTGAGCCTCGCGCGTTTGCATCTCGCATGGGGCTATTATTTGGCTTCCGCGTTATCAAATCAAGCACGTTGGGTGAATATTCTCGCCGGACTTCTTTATTGATTTCCTCTTGCAATTCATCCACGAACTTGTCGAAACCATCATCCATTGCCATCACGAAATAAAAAAGAAATGCCCGTTCTATTATAAAATAAAAAAGAAATACTCATTCCACAGGACCCATGTTATTGATTGCATCGCGGATCTCGTCGACGGCGACACCATCTTCGATGGTGGACAAGTCGCCGAGTTCCTTTCCCTCGAACAATGCCTTGATGATCCGGCGAATGATCTTGCCCGATCGGGTTTTCGGGAGCCTAGCGACGAACCGGATCGCGTGGACAGCGGCGATGGCACCGACGTTCTTGCGCACAGTCTGGTTGATATCTACCTTCAAGTCCTCGCTCGGTTCATAGCTTTCTTTCAAGACGATCATGGCAACGGGTATTTGGCCCTTCTCCTCGTCATCAATGCCGATAGCGCAAACCTCGGCGACAGCAGGATGGGACAAGATTGCCTCTTCAATTTCACGAGTGCCGAGCCGGTGCCCGGCCACCTTGATGACTTCATCAGCACGGCCGAGCACGAAGTAATAACCGTCCTCGTCCTTGATAGCATAATCACCCGTCGCATACACGAAACCCGGGAATAACTTGAAATAAGCTTCGACGTACCGTTCATCGTCGTTGTAAACCGTCATGAGCGATGAAGGTGGTGTTGGCGGGGTGGCGACGAGGAAGCCTTTTTCGCCTGGCGGCATCTCCTCGCCAGCCTGGTCAACCACTTTCAAGTTCCAACCCCAAGACGGGAACGTCGGCGAGCCAGGCTTGATTGGAAATTGTTCCACGCCCCACGGGTTGGTCAACATTGCTCTCCCTGATTCGGTCTGCCAATAGTGATCGATGATTGGAATATTTCCGGTTACCCTTGTCGCCCATTCCCAGGTTGGTGCATCCAGGGGCTCTCCAGCAAGGAAAATCACTTTCAAGGATGATAAATCGTGGCTCGTGATGAACGACTCGTCCGTTTTCTTGAGCACGCGGAATGCCGTCGGCGCCGTGAAAAACCGGTCGATCTTGAATTTCTCAATGATGCTGAACCAGATGCCCGGATCTGGATAAATTGGCGTTCCTTCATATATCACCGATGTCAAGCCATAGAAGAGCGGCGCGTAGATGATGTATGAATGCCCGACCACCCAACCAACGTCGCTCGCTGCCCAAAAGATTTCTCCTTCTTGGCATCCATAGACGGTCTCCATGGTGTGATACAAGGCCACGATGTGCCCACCGATGTCTCGCAAAGCACCTTTTGGCTTACCCGTCGTCCCGGACGTGTACAAGATGTAGGACGGGTCCGTGCTCGCCATTTGCTCGCACTCGACTTTGTCATTGCCCTTTTCGGCAATGATGTCGTTCCAAAACACGTCGCGCCCCTCGGTCATGGGTGGTTCCGAGATGCCTCGATCGAGCACGACGACGAGGGGGACCTTGAATTCCGCTCGTTCCAAGGCCTCGTCGACGATGGGCTTGAGTGGCACGGCCTTTCCAGCACGTTTTCCTGCATCGGCACAGATCAGCATTTTCGGTTGCGCGTCATCGATGCGGATGGCAAGCGATTCCACGCTGAATCCTGCAAAAACGATGCTGTGGATGGCGCCGATCCTGCCACACGCGAGTGCGGCAATGCACGCCTCGGGCACCATGGGCAAGTAAATGATGACCCTGTCGCCCTTTTCAACGCCCGAATTTTTCAGGACGCTCGCAACCTTCGTGACCTCGGCAAGCAATTCGCCATACGTGATGGTCTTCTCCTGGTCGAGCTCGCTGCTGACCCATATATATGCAGCCTGGTCTTGCTTTCCGGCCTCGACCCAGCGGTCAACCGCGTTGTAACACGTGTTCGTGATTCCGCCCACGAACCATTTATAGAAGGGCGGGTTCGAATCATCGAGAATTTTCTCTGGTTTCTGGTACCAGAATATCCGATCGGCGATCGGTCTCCAGAACGCTTCCGGGTCATCAATCGACTGTCGAAACATCTCTTCATATGATTTTGTCATGAAACAATCATCAATATCTTGATATCGTGATTCATCGTAATAATATTCTATTTTCTTAACATTACATTGCTTGATCAATCTCGTTCTAGAACTTTATAATTCTAAATCTGCGGGATCGCATGCATCATTGTTAATGCAATGGCATTCCTAGAGACAAGTAGACGCCTTTGCAATACAATTGTTCAACGCGGGTGAATGAAAAGATGCCGATCAATCTTGGTGACTACGTGCTCATCGCGCGAGGCATGAAATACCGGTGGCTCGTGAAGATCGAGCAAGGAAAGCAATTTCACACCAACTGGGGCGTTATTTATTATGATGGCACCAGTGGCATCGTTGGAAAGGAATATGGCGATGTGTACAAGTCACCAACTTCGAATGCAGGATTCTTGCTGCTCAAGCCGTTGCTGCACGAGCTTGCGACGAAATTTGCCCGAAAGACCCAGATCGTCTATCCAAAAGACATTGGTTACATCATCGTCAATGCAGGAATCGTACCAGGGTCGCGGGTGCTCGAGGCTGGCACTGGCTCGGGAGCCATGACCATGCTTTTGTGCTCCATCGCCGGCGCCGTGCCGCCTGGGAAGGTCGTTTCCTACGAGATCGTCGAGCGCCATCACGAGGCAGCCAAGAAAAACATCGAGAAAGCCGGTCTAACGGCCATGGCGGATTTGCGGTTCGGCAACATCCTCGATCCGGCAATCCAAGACCAATTAGCAGCCGAGGAGCCATTCGACGCTTGTTTTTTCGACATGCCATCGCCGTGGGACGTGATCGATCTTGCCACCAGGGTCCTCAAGCCGAGCGGCGTTTTTTGCTCGTTTTCCCCCGTGATCGAGCAAGTTAAGAAGACTGTTGCCGTGCTTGCGGCAGGTTGCTGGTTTGATATCGAGGCCGTGGACATGCAATTGCGATCATGGCAAGTCAAGGAGAACGCGACGCGACCCTTGTCGCATGGCCACCATTCCGGTTATATTGTTTTTGCACGGAAGACAAACATGTTGCCACCTATGGACTGGACTCGTAAGAATCGGAAAGAACTCGCTCGTGGCCTAGCAACTGAAGACGAATCGGGCGATGATACCGGAGACAGCACCTTGAATTTCCTTGATGATCCGTCCTAAGAATGATCCGTGGTGATCGACATGCCATCCCGGTTCCGCCTTCGCATCGTTTTCAAGCCTCTTGTCTTGGGTACCGCAAGATGCCTTGCAAAAGTTGGAATCACGCCAAACCAAGCCACGGGCATGATGTTGGCATTATCCATTGCCTGCGTCGTTTATTTCTTGCTCGTACCAATGAGTTGGTTCATGTTGATCGGATTTGGTATCCTGGTTTTCATCACGGGTGTTTTTGACGGGGTTGACGGGGCAATCGCTCGGCTAACAAGCGCGAAAACGCGTTTCGGTGCCGTGCTCGACTCATCGATGGATAGGATTTCCGATCCGATTATTTTCTTCGTGCCGGCAATACGTGAGTTGCTCGCGGGCGATGTCCTGTCTGCGAGTTGGCTTCACTTGCCGATCCTGTGGGACGTGCCACTCTGGGCCTGGTCATTCATGCTCGTCGTTGGCGCCTACATGACCAGTTACGTGAGAACCAGGGCTACCCTTGCCGATTCTTCTCTCGATGCTGATATTGGCTTGCTCGGACGTTCCGAACGATTGTTCTTGGTCGTCGTGGCTTCTGTTGTAAATATCCTGCCATTAGCCATCGTCGTTCTAGCCATCTTGACTAATATCACGGCCGTATTCCGCATCAAAGATGCAAAAAAAGGCCTGGCCGGAAAAGTCGATTAAAAACGAACATTGTCTCAATTATTGCACGAAAAATCGACACGATCAATTTAATTATTGTTCTATTTCTTCTCGGTTTTCTTGGACGTTTCAGCTTGGAAAAATTTGAATTCCCCTTGGACCTTCGATTGTTCAAGCTCATCCTTGGTGAGCTTTTCGAACGAAATGGTCACGGGCGCATCGCCTTGCAAGGCCGCGTTCACGAAATTGATGAACCCGATCGATTTGCTGGGGGGAACGGCGAGTTTAAGCTCGATGGGCTTCCCTTGCTTCGGGCTTTTCGTGGACAGAACGAGCCGGATTTTCATTTTTCAATTCACCGCGTGTGCGCTTTAAATCTAGAAGACGCTTTATAAAAACTTCTGCCCTTGCTCGCGGAGATCATTTACATGGACAAATACAATTAGCAGCCACTCGGAAATTGCCGGAATTTTACCACGTGGACTTCCCGGGAAACAAATTCACCATTTTTTCCCATCTAAATCGTGAAAATGACGTGAAGGTACGTCATGAAAAGTTATTTAAACGTTATATGTAAGTTTAATTTAACGTTATATGCAAGAGAAGGTTTCCAGAACGAAGTAATGGATTTCCCTAAGTAATGGATTTCCTTCAGAAATCTTTGATGTTGATGATTTCAAACAAATGTTGAAATGAGGCATTGATGGCATGAGAGTATTTGCTTACGCATTCAAGGCGGGCAAGTGGGTCGAGACGCCAAGACTTTCCGTGCGAGATGTGGCTCTTCTCGTCGATACTGAGGGGCGAACCATCTATATTTGGCACGGACCGAAATCGAAGATAAAGGATCAAAACGAAGCAAAAAAATTGTTGTTATCGTTGCGGGATCGATATTCCAGCTTTCAATTTCAGAAAGTCGGGCGGACGCCCGAGCCGGCTCTCCAAGCAGAGATAAAGCGCTTGCTTGGAAGTCCCTTGGGCCAGGGAAAAACCCGTATTTTTGCAATCGCCGGGATGATCGCGGGGTTGGCAGGCGTGGGCTTGGGCATCTTCGTGATCATGACATTGTATGGCCAGGATGCAACAGTTGCCCAAGGTGCTAGTTTGCTTGGCAATCCACCGGCGTTCAATGTGTGGTTAGAACAGCTCACGTGGTACACCGGATTTGGCATGATCGCTTTTGCCGTTGCTGGACTCTTTTCCGCGTTGTCAAAACGGAAGTATATGCTCGTTTCAGTTGCGATTGGCATAGTCATGGGATTGCTCGCGATATTTTACATCGATTTCTGGCGCAATCCAACTCCTTGGCCGGCTTCTGATTTTGCATTGTTCCAGGACTTCATATTATTGATGGAGCTAGTTGCATTCGTGCCCTTCTTGCTTGGCTTCATCGTGGAGATCGTCAGGATCGCCCAGGAATAAGCATGTTTTATTTCCTATTCTCCTATTTTTTGATATATTGTACCACTGCAAGTTTCATCCAAGAATCGATTCATGTTCTCGTGGGAACGTGAACCGAGCTGTTGCTTGAATTCACGCGATGATTCAAACTTCGAGGTCATATTCCAAAGATACTTCATATACACCATCCTTCATATACATGTCATAGATCATGCGAAGAATCCTCCCCCAATGATTATCAAAGCAAAGGAATTTCGGATTCGTCGCAAAGGTTCTAAAAGGGAAAAACAACTATCCATTGCATTGGTGTTACAAGAAATGTCGCCAAGTTTACCTCCGCAAATTTGGGTCGAGCGCGTTAAAAACGAGGTTCAAATGCTCAGGCAAATGGGAATACTCGAAGAAACCTCGCTTGTTTCGGGCACGGAGACCGTGCAATTCGTGATACGTGTTCATTCCAAGGGTCTCGTGAAAGATGATGATGGGAATTTGGTTCCCCAGATGCAACACCGCATCCAAATTGAAATCAACCGGCAGTTTCCATATCCTGGAGGGATTAAGTTCCAATGGCTCTCGCCGATCTTTCACCCGAACATTGATCCATACGAAACTGGTTATATATGTCTCAACGTGCTGAAAAAATGGTCCCAGCTCAGCGATCTCACCACCACGGTAAAAGCATTGGAAATGCTGGTCACGCATCCCAATCCTGAGGATCCGCTGAATTACAAAACTTGTCTCGAAGCCGCGCAGTATTTCGCCGACAATCCTCCCAGGGATGAAGAGGAAGAGGACGAAATAAAGGTCGTGGATTGAGCCAGTGCATCATCTTTCTCTGTTTTCTTTTCTACCGTTCTAGAATGTTGCAGAATGGTAACGAGGTGACCAGGATCTCGCGGGTTTACCAGAGTAGTGCAAGGCGGATCGTTTTTAAATACTTTTGGACGAATAATAGCTCATTTGAACAGAGGTTCGATTTGACCAATCGAGCATGTACCTCGTCGAAAATATCAAAATTTCAAGAAGTTGTTAAAACCTTATCAACGTGTTTAAAATGGCAAATTTCATCACTTACGTCCTTGCTGGCGATGATGAATTCGTTCCAACAACTAAATTGGAAGAAGATCAAGTCGGTTTTCTCGTCGACATGGAGAAAAAGATCATCTACGCGTGGCATGGCCGGAACTCTTCAAAAATGTTGCAATACAAAGCGGGCACGAACGCGACGAAATTAAAATCTCGCATGCACTACTTTGGTTTTACGACCGAGATCATCAAGGAAGGCGGCGAACCACCAGAAGTCGCGGCGGAAATCGAACAATTGCTTTCTGGTAGTGCCGAGCTTCCTGCCGAGATCAAGGAAACCCAGGCCGAGGAAGCAATCAAGAAAGGCGCGTCTATACCAGCAGCCGCGAAAAAACCAGCGAAAAAAGCTCCTGTTGCTCCCGCCCGGCCTTCTCGTGCCGCTACCACGACTGTAGAACCCACGCAGCGACAAGCACGGGCTTCGTCAGTGACCGCGACGATTGCCGAGGGCTCCTTGTCAAAGAGTGCCAGGCTCGAGGCGCAAAAACGCGCCACTGCATCCACGGACACCCGGCGTTTGCAAGCCGAGGCTTCGGTCCGGGAAGCGCGCGAGCGCAGGTTGCAAGAAGAAGCCGAGGCGAAAGCTGCCGAATCAGAGGCTTTAAAGGAAAACAAGGCCGAACTCGAGGAAAAACTGAGGGAAGAGGCCATGGGCCGCCACAAGCTCCAGAAACAAATGGAACAGCAAGAAGTGCAGCTCAAGAAGGAATACGAGGACAAGCTTTCCGAAGAAATCGAACGTCGCGTGCAAGAAGAACGTGAAAGAACGCAAAAACTCGAGGAGGAACTTGCCCAAGCATTGAAAGAAAAGGAAGATGCGGTTGCTGCGAAAGAAAGCGAGATCGAAAGTACAACGGCAGAAATCAAAGCACTTGCTGATCAAGAGAAAGCGGAACTTGCCGCGGCATCGGAATCCGAGAAAGAGGAAATCAGCAACCGCATCCAGGCCGAAAAGGATGCATTGGAAGGCCGACTAGAGGAAGAACGACAGAAACGCATGGAACTCGTCGAACAAGCAGCGAAAGCCGCTGAAGACCAAGTCGCCCGGGAAGAACAACTCCGAAACGAGATCGAAACAACCGTGCGTGGCGAGATGGAAGAACAGCTAAAGGCCAAGCAAGAGGAAAAAGAAGCACTCGCCCAGGAGCTGGAATCAGAAAAAGCCGAAACCGCCAAATACAAGAAGTCAAGCCAAGCAGAAAAGGCCAAGATCGAAGCCGAGAAGGCGCAATTGCAGAAACAGCTACAGGATGAACGTGCAAAGTTTGAGGTAGAGAAGAAAAAACTCGAAGAAAAAGCTCTCAAGGCCTTCGAAGGCGCCAAGAAAACTACCGAGGTCATGAAAGGAAAGGTCCAAGCCGACGCTGATAAGAAGATCGAGGCAGAAAAGAAACGGATGGAGAAGGAAGTCGAGAGCAAGCGCAAGGAAGTGGAGACCAAGGAGAAAAAGGCACAACGCCAGATGGAAATCGCCCAAAAAGCGCATGAGCAAGCACGAAAGATTGCAAAGCAATCCGATGAATCGGTGAAAGCAGCGAAAATAGAATCCAAGAAAGCCAAGAAACCAGTGGTCGAGGCAGAAGAAGGTGCGGCGGAAGGCGAAGGATTGACCTTCGAGATTGGCGAAAAACCGAAAGCATCTGCAAGAGGACCGTCAGTTCCACCACCTGGGCTTGCGCCACCATCCAGAGCCGTGAAACCTGCGATCCAGCCTGCGGCATTAGCAGCAGAGGAATTACAACGGCTCAAGGCAATGGCAGGTGGAACCCCGCAAAAACCTCCATCGGTGCCGAAAGTGACCATTCCTATGCGTGCACCACCAACCGTGGCGCCAGTTCCCAAGAAACAAGCAGCCGCGGAAAGCGAGGATCTCGTGTTCGACATTGGCGGCACTGGGGAAAGTTCGGAACCTTCCAATGAAGAAGCTCCAGCCGAAAGAGGCGAGCTCACCTTCGACATGGAAACGCCAGCTCCGCCCACCCTTCCCAAGGTTCCACCCGTGGCGGTACCAGCCATTCCTTCAATGCCCCGGATCGCACCGCCCGTGCCATCCGCGCCGACAGGAAGAGCTCCTGGTGCAGGGCCGAAACCTCCTACCGTGCCCTTGCCTCCGATGGGCCCCGTTCCATCCGCACCAAGGGTACCAGCACCACCCAGCGTGCCTGGGATGCCATCGGCACCATCCATGCCCAAGACACCGCCTAAGATGGCTGCGGCTCCTGCGCCAAGGCCGCCTGCGGCGCCCACTCCAGCTCCTGCGGCTGTTGGTGGCTTGGATTTTGTAAATTTGGATGACGTGCTCGACAAGAAAAAAGGCAAGAAGGGAAAGAAAAGCCGATAAAGATCAAAATTCCTTTCAAGTGTTGTATATTTGTGGATTTTTTGATATTATCCTATTTTTTCATGTTCCTGTTTAATGCTGGCGTTTCTACGATCATGTTGCATATCTTCGACGCACGGCACAAATGATTTCGATGCGAACAATTTTCGAACTTTGATCAACTAGATTAAAAGTTAATTTCGGAATCGTGCTGATCCGGGTGCTTATTCAAGATTATAGTGTAACGATTACACGAATTTTCACGAAAAGAATTATAACCCGATTAATTTCTTCACGTATATTCATTGTTACAAGCGAAGATTCGTGAATTTATCACGTGTAACGAAATCGTTGCAAGTACCGATGATGATAACGATAGAAAACTGGTCATAAACATGTGTGGAATTTTTGGTATAATGACTAACCGAACTGACCTTCCATTGGCTCAATTAATCCGGGAAGGACTCCAGCGACTCGAATATCGTGGTTACGATTCTTGCGGCCTCGCAATGGCCAATGATGGCATCATCGAGGTCAGGAAAAAGGCGGGCAAGATCGCCGATATCAACAAGGACGGGTTCTTTGATTCCATGGAAGGACAGTTTGGCATGGGGCACACCCGATGGGCGACGCATGGTCCCCCAATTGACAAGAACTCCCATCCACATCTTGATTGCCTGAATAAAGTTGCCGTCGTGCATAACGGGATCATCGAAAATTATCAACAACTCAGGAAAGAACTAACCGAGCGCGGGCACGAGTTCCGGTCCGACACGGACACGGAAGTCATCCCGCACTTGATCGAGGAGGCGCTGGCAAGGGGCGTCTCCTTCAAGGATGCCGTTCGCGACGCCATCAAGTATCTCACGGGTGCATATGGCATCGTGGTCATGCACGCGGACACGCCTGACTTCATGATAGTCGCCCGCAAGGAATCCCCGCTCACGATCGGTATTATCCCGGGCGAAACTTGTTTCGCGGCCTCCGATATTCCCGCGTTCCTTCCGCTCACGCGCCAAGCGCTCATCCTTGACGACGACGAGATGGCATTGCTCTACAAGGGTGAAGTGGAGATCTTCAACGTCATCACAGGGGAACAGCGTGTTGCCGAGCCAATCGAAGTGCAATGGTCGATCGACGCGGCTCAAAAGAGCCTGGATGGCGTTGAATACAAATGGTTCATGCACAAGGAATTGCACGAGGTACCTCGCAAGATCAAGGACCAGATGCGGGTTCCCCAAGAGGAGCTCGACGCGTTCGCGCAAACCATCATGGATGCAGAACACGTGTACATCACGGCCGCTGGCACCGCGTTCTACGCTTGCTTGGCCGGCAAGTTCCAAATCACCAGGTTTGGTGGCCCATACATCGAGGCAATCTTGTGCTCGGAGTTCCGCGATGCTTTGAAAACGATTCCACCGAATTCTTGCGTGATCGCGGTATCGCAATCCGGTGAAACGGCGGACACGATCGAAGCCGTCCGCTATGCTCGCGAGCGGTTTGGTGCCAAGGTCTGCTCGGTCGTGAACGTGATGGGTTCATCTCTCACCCGGTATTCGGATCACGTGATCATCACTGCTGCAGGTCCTGAAATGGCGGTTGCATCTCAGAAGGCATATTGCACCCAGGTCACCGCGTTGACCGTCGTCGCGTTGCGAATCGCTGAGCTCAAGGGCACGGTTTCTCCAGAGGAAGTCGAGCTGTATCGCGCGGCCCTGGAAAAAACGGTCGATGTGACGAATGAAATCCTCAATCGGGAAGAAGATATAAAGCAGTTGGCAGAAATAATTGCCCAAAAACCCAATTTTTACTTCCTTGCACGTGGAGCCTCGCTCGCGGCAGCGTGCGAAGGTGCCTTGAAGTTAAAAGAAATCTCCTACAATCATGCTGAAGCGTATGCTGCTGGCGAATCGAAGCACGGGCCCATTGCATTGATCGAGAGCGGCTTCCCTGTCGTGTTCGTGGCGCCTCCAGATGAGACTTATGATCGCTTGATTGGTAACGTGCAAGAAATGAAGGCACGAGGTGGCATGATCATTTCCGTGGTAGCCGATTTCGACACGAAGATAACGGAAATGTCGGATTACACGATCCGTGTTCCGATCGAGAACGATCCGTACTCGATCGCAATGTCGCCCGTGCCGTTCGTGTTTCCGCTGCAAATCATGGCGTATTTTGCATCGGATTTCAACGGTCTCGACCCTGATAAGCCGAGAAACCTCGCAAAATCGGTGACCGTGAAGTAAACGGTTATTCTCAAGTTATTGTCTTTTTTTCCTCTATTATCTTTCAAATTTTTGCGAGCTATCACATATATAGCATAACATTTAAATGCTTGACAAGCAAGCAAGGAATTAATCATGGTTGGCGAGAAAGCATACAAGGCCCTCAGCAAAATCGGCAAAGCATGGCCTAAGGTTACCCCGTGGATCGAGCGCAAGCAAAAGGAGCAAGATGATTTCCCGGAAATCTTTCACGAGCATCACGATTGGATTCCCGGCACGTCCAAGCCCTGGAAGCAAGACATGTACGTGAGCGTGCATGCCCCTGTTGACAAGGAACAGGTGAAAGGTGTCATCGTGGCGTTCCATGGTCTCGGCAATTTCGGGGAACGGGAATTCTTTTATTTCGCCCCGTGGTTCGCGGCACGAGGCTACATCGTAATCACGCCGGATCTTCCCTATTTTGGTCATAACGTAAAACATCACGGCGTTCATGGTCGCATTGGAAAATGGTCTTTGCAAATCGATGCTATGGCCGATTGCATCAAGTGGGGAATCAACTGGGCATCGGAATACACGGGCCGGCTCGTCAATGCCGAGAACTTGCCGTGGTTTCTTGTCGGTATCAGCATGAGTGGCCTGGGCGTCCTGGATTTTGGCTTGAATAATTTTACTGTTGAAGAAGTTGGCCAACTCGCATTGGATGCTTGCAGGGGCGTTGTCGCGCTGGTGCCTGCGGTCAAGTTCAGGCTTGCTATTTCTCCCGTGTTGAAAGCATTGGCATTGTTGCTCACGCCTTTATTTCCAAACTTCGTGTATAACCAGCAAACACCCCCCGATCCTGCCACAGGCTTTTTACCAAATAGCCATGATCTCGAAAGCGTGGCCTGGTGCACACCGTGCATCGAATCAGGGGCAGATTTTGGTCTTGAGGGTGATGATGCAATCAAGGAATTCGAGATCGACTTATTTCCGGGGACGGCAGTCAGCACGGTCGTGAAGCTCTACCTTGCTGCCCGCGAGGTAAATGCACGTGCCAGCGAGTGGCCATCCATCCCACTATTTTGCACAGGCTCCAAACTCGATGATCTCGTCGATCCAACTGGCGCGAGCGAGTTCCTCGCCAAAATCGATCAAGCCATCCTGCACCAATTCAAGTTATATGAAGGTTTTTACCATTCCCAGCTCTGCGAACTAGGTCGGGAAGCATTATTCGAGGATATCCTCTCATTCTTGAAAAAATGTTGAAATAAATTGAAAAAAAGATTTAAAAATAAATGGGGGTTCGTTACTTGCCCTGCTTTTCGTCTTTCTTTGGTTCTTCCTTTTTACTAGCATCGCTTGCAGGTTTCGCGGTGGTCCACCCGGCCTTCGGTGGAATATCGGCTGGCTTTGAAGGTCCTTCAACAGACTTTGCTGGAGGCTCCACCGGTTTCGCCGGTCCCTCGACCGGTTTGGCGGGTGTTTCAGGAGTTTTCTTTGGACCTTCAGCAGGCTTGGCTGGTTTTACGGCTGGTGTCTCGGGACCTTCTACCGGTTTTTTAGAGGCCTTGGGGGTTTTTTTCTTTCCGCGTGATTTCCACCACGTTTGCACCTTGTCGATGATGGACTTGATAACGTCCTCGGGTTGAACCATTTCCTTGCCCGTGATTTCCTTGATCAAGTCATCGAGAGCCGCTAGATTTTCCTTGGCATTTACTTGTTTTAAATCTGGAATGACTTCGGGATTGCGTTCAGGATACTTCGATGTAATGATGCGGAATCCCTCTACCACGCTGTTCTTCGTCGTGCGTTCATCCTCACGGATGAGTCGGAAGAGAGTTTGGAAAATGACGTTGACCTGGCCTGGAGACGTGATTTTCGCGACCTCGGGTAACCTGAGAGCGACAGCCGTTCGCACGGACTTGACCGGATCCCTTGCCAGCCCGAGAAATGCCTGGAGGAGCACGTCCAGGGTTTTCTTTTCAGATGGGTGGTTCGAAACGAACGTCGTGATTTCACGTGCCGCGCCTTCTCGCATTTGCGCATGCGGGTCTCTCGCGAGGATCAGGAGGTTCTTGGTGAAAAAAGCTGTTTCCGCGGGATTTTTATTCACCATGGCTTGGAATTCTTGGGAAGCATTTCGACGGATGGTTTTATTCTCGTCTCCCGCGAGAACGATGAGTGGCGGCATCACCTGCGCGAGTTTACCACCCTTTCCAAGAAGTGCAAGGATTTCATCGAATAATAATTTTCGAGTGGCATCGTGAGGCGAATACCCGATGGTTGGAAACTCATGTACCGCCACGTCCATGGTTTCTGGATGCTGGCGCATGATATTAAAGAATTCTTGAGCCGCGTAGAGAGAAACACTTGCATCCATGTCCTTGGCTAAAATACTCAGGAGAGGTAGTGCTTTCTTGGCGAAATGTTGTTGATTCGTTCCGATGGTCGCGAGGACCTCCGCGTAGGCTTTGCGAACCTCTATTTCAATGTCCCTGATGTAGAAGAACCCATTCCACCGTAACATCGGGCGAGTCAATATTTCGAGGCAACGTTTTTGGTTCGAGCTAAGTTTATCACGAGGCGGCAAGGCAGCGATCAAATCCCTGATAGCTTCCATGGCGGCGTGCCGGAATTGCCGAGATCTGATGATTGACGTGTTTGTCACCATTGCAAATGAGATGTCCGGCTCCTCGGTTGCACCTGGGAACTTTCCAAGGGCGGAGATCGCCATGATCCGTGCTTCCTTGGTTTTTTCTAGGTTCGCGGCGGTGATCAAGACCAAGCTCACTTCCTTGGCTGTTTCCGAAAATGATGCAACGATGGTATCTACTGCAGCCGTGAGAATGTTTTTGATCTCTTCGGGCGCCTTTTTCATCACTTCAAGCAATGCCGGCAAAAGTTCCTTCGCAACCTTCTTTCCAGCATAATCAGTCTTGTTTTCGCACACGATGCTCGTAAGCACCGGCACCACTTGCGGAAGGATCGTTTGCTGGGAAGTTCGCACGAGTTCCATGAATACCGGGTATACTTTCGAATGGAATGTCTTGTTCGCGCCATAGAGCTTGATGCCACTTTGTATCGCGGCATTCAATGCTTCGGCCCGGCGATCCTTGCACTGGCCTAGCAAGTTATCAACAAGGACATCAACCGAGACGCTGAATTGAAGTCCTGGATTTGCGATCTTGGCCAAGGCTATCTCGGTAAGTCCCTTAATCGCAAAACCGGCTACGACCTCGTTAGCATCTTTTGCGAGTTCTTGCAAGACGGGATAAATTCGTTCCGATGTTTCTGGCCTGGTTCGTGCCACACCTTGAAGAATGCCGGCAATTTCGACACGATTTTTCCCGTCCTTGCGATCATACGCGAGGATCGGATTGAGGACTAGATCTATGCCAGCATCCTTCGGGAAGGTGCCAATAACCTTGTTCAGGATCCGGAGAGCAGTGGGATGTGCTTTTTTCGCAGAATCCTGTGGATCCTCCAAGATACGCAATGGCAACAAGAAAATGTCCATGGATGGCGCAGCTTTCGAGAATTGTGTAAAGAGATCAACTGCCGTTTCTCGAACAACATCAGAGGATTCGTTGATGATAGTCTCGAGCATTTCCCTGAACTCTGGTTCTTTTAGTAGCTTGGGGTTTGCCTTACCGACCTCGGCAAGCGCCTTCACGCCACCTGCCCTAACGTCCTCATCGAAATCTTTCAACTGCTTGGTAATGATCTTCCTAATGGACAGAAAGTTCTCGCCTTTCTTGAAAATGGTGCTCATCTGACCCAAGCCAGAGTTCACCTCGCCTCGCACCTCGGGACTTATATCTCCAAGGAAGGCAAATAATTTCGGGAAAATCTCGCCCGCACGGTCCGGGGCAGCGATCATGAACGAGACCTCGGCACGGATGATCCGTTTCTTCACTGGCGCGCTGGCCTTCTCATGGAGTTCTTCCAATCGTGCAAGGATCTCGGACATCTTATCCGGATCTGACGCGCCAAGGGTGCCTAGCAGCTCGATTGCATCTTGTGCTTGCGATTCGCTTTTATCGGTTATGATTCGGGTAAGTTTCGGGATCAGGTCCCCGCGCTTATCCCGCAAGTTGAGAATGTTGAAGAGTTTCAAGATCTTGAGCCCACCGCCTCGTGGCGTGTCCGAACCCAAGTCGAGAAAAGGTGTCAAGACGATCGCAGGCGCGTCCGGGCGTATTACTCTCAATTGCTCCAGCGTTACCGCTAGAAATTCCAGCGTCGCATCAGGCAATTCGGAGGTAACGATGTCAGCATAGAGACGCGTTAACTTTGCCGGATCATCCTTTCCAATCTTCACGAGATTTTCCCCGATTGCATCTCTAACGAATGCAGGCCCGGAAGTTATTGCCGCGAGAACAGCTGGCTCCAGGTCCTGGATCGGAAGGACCGTGCTCAAGAAGTAAAATACCTTGTTCGCGAGGGCATTGAGCGTTTGATCCTCGGAGATTATGACACCCTTCACCATCTTAGCAATTTTTCCGCTTTCGTTAGGATTTTTCTTCACGATGCGCAAGACATTTTCCAGGACAATTCGTTGGGTGCGGAGATCTTTCGACGCCGTGAATTTTGACAATATATCGATACGTTCCCGTTGGACAGCAATGGCGAGTATGCGCTCCCTTACGTTTTCGCGCAGGCGCTTGTTGATCAAGAGGTTATATACCAAAAAAATGAACATGAATGTCTTGTCAGCTAAATAGGGAATGAAAAACAGCAAGCGTATCGTGTCAAAACTGGAGAAATATGCATCGTTGTATGCTGTTGAACCATATGGTAAATTTCCTTGATTCGTGAAGATCGGCGCGAAGACACTGTTAGCAAACGCGTTGGGAAGCCTGAGGATCACGTTCACGAAGACTTCAAGGCCAACCGCGGCGACGATGTAGCACGCGAATGTCATCAGAACCGGGCGATTGAGCGGTTCTTTCGAGAGGAACTTGGAATAAAACCCGTAGAGGCCGACTGCACATACCGAGATGAAGAACAATAGCAAATCAAACGGGATCACGGAGAAGAATTGCTGGAAATTCCACAAGTCCTTGGGACGCTGGAAATCGAGAAAATTGTAGGTAATGAAGAATTCGACGAGGGTCGTGAAAAAGCGTGAACCACCACTTGGGTTTAAGGAAATTATCGATGTTAGCTTCCCTGTTGCCATCTCCACGAATACGTTCACGAAATTGTAGGTTGCCGAAATCACGAGAATGACCGCGATGATAAAGATGATCGAATTGAAGGTATTCTCTACTTTATCCTTGGCCTTGAATCCTTTCGTGTAACCAGTCCAGAACATCGAGGATACTCCGATCGATGCATAATAATTGAGAAACATGAGCGCCGGCACGGCAAACCATGAAATTATGACTAGAATGGGCACTATCGTGGGATCACTTTGTGTCATTAGTAATTTTGGCGCAAGAAAATCGTAGATAACGTATGTTGGGAGAATATACACAACAGCAAGGATGCCTGCTACGAAGAAATAATTGAGCGGGAATTTAATGCGCCCGGTAACATGGCTATCCAAGGCCTGGTGTATTTCCATCGGTTTATCTGCCCCTCTCTTGGGAAGATGGAGAAAATCAAAGAAAGGATAGATGGATGCGAACACGCCGATGATTACGATGAGGACCGGTATGAGTGTAGGCCACTCCAGCGCCTGTAGTAACGCAGAATCCACTTGCCAATTCGATCCTAATGCTTTAGGGGTGCTTTTACTGATCGTCACGCTGCTGTTTAACCCATAAAGCCAGTTGATAGAGATAGCTTGGAGAACGATGGTACCGATGAAAATGATCACCGCGGTGAGAATGCCCGCGAACAGAAATGCTGAAAGATAATTGTTCGCTCGATCTTGTAATCGATCATGGGGGGCCACTTTCAACTCGCGGGTACCGTACGAGAATAATGAAAAGAAGAGTATCACACCACCGACCAGTACTAATCCCGCAAAGAAATATTTCCAATTGAAGATATATTGGTCTGGCCATTCAGCTAATTTCATCACGGTTTGCCCGTTATTCATATCGCCGATTTGGACGACCATTCCCGTGTTATTATCAATGAGATAATAATAATGATGTCCTGGCTTGATGAAACTTTTCATGTATGTCGTGTTCAATGCGATTGACCCAAGGATGTCCGTCTTGTTAAGCCAGGTGACGGTTTTTCCCTCGATGTTCGAAGTTCCTGTAGCTGGCATTCCGCTAGTGTAGTTCGCCAACGTGGAGAGATTTCGATATACGAGATAAAAGCGCTCGCCATAAGGTCGAGCGTTCCAGCTGGCATTGACGATACCCGCCGAGTAATTTGCATAAGTCACGGTAAACGTGTAATCCGTTGCATTTGTGCTATTCGAGTAGAATGTGGTGGAAGTATCCGTATAATTTACGCTGAATGAATATTCCACTTGTGCGTCTTTCGACCATATTAAACTTGGAGGCCTTGTGATGAATCCGGCAAGCAGCGGCACGCCGATCGCGATTACCGTGATTACTGTCGCCATCAAGATACCGCGCTTGGTGATTTTAGCTTGCAATAAAGGCTTTTTTGCCATTACAACTCGCCATAAAATATCATTTTATATCAATGCATTCTCGAGTTTATGACAAGTTAAGACCTTCTCGATCGTCGCTTCTATTTTCTTGCAAGCTAATTTTTTTTAAGATACCTAAAAATCGCTTAGAACGTGCTTGTTATGCCGGGACTAAAAGGTAATGCCGGTTTCTTAGCGCAAAACTAAGTAAAAAGTACTTCAAAACTTTCCCAACTTTGTCATTTCCTTTTTGTTGATCCAGGATAATCATTCTTCGTTGGATCATGACTTCAAACAAGCCGCGAGGATTGCGATCGAGACAAAGAATTATCTACTCGCTCGGATCATTAGCAATGATCGCCCTCGTGACAGTGGCTGGTTTCCAAACGTGCTTGTTTTCTTCACCAGCTACGATAGATCCCGATTCGATTATCTTTCAGACTAATTTCAGTTATGCAAGCATGAACGCGAGCGCGTGGATCGTGCCACCGGAGCGAACACGCGGGTTCTTGTTCGAGGTCCAACCGATGAATTACCCGCCGTTCCTTGATACCGTTGTGAATAATTCGGTGGTAAAATATCACCTCGGGGAGACGACGCTCTATGATCCTACCGGCTTTACCGATGGAGAGTGGGACTATTCTTTCTATCACCTGTTAAACGGAGCGCTCGATGGCGCGGGGCGGCCGAGCTGGGGCGGTTATTCGACGCCTCCCGCGAACCGCGCCGAGGCCTTGAGCGACATTCAGAAATATTTCCTTAACATCACTGATAGCCAACCACGGCCCTGGTACACGTTCACTGGGCATTATACTTACCAGCATTACGCTGCAGAATGGGGGTCGGATTGCATCGGCAGCGAAATCGGCGAAAACATCAACGGGTACCAGCAATCCATCGCGTTCAACCGGGGTGCCGCGAGGCAGTATGGCAAGCCATGGTTCATCGACGTATCGGCATGGAATAGTGGTGGCATCACCGATTATAGCACCGCCAAGCCATGGGGAAGCGTGAGCGGGCCAAACAATGGTCATTCCTTGAGCTTGTACAACCGCACGTATTACATGAGTTACATGGCAGGCACGGGAACGCTGATTGCCGAGGCTGGTGGGGTGAACTTTTTCGTGCAACAACTCGATAGCGATAATTGCTTCGTGCCATCACCCCTCGGTCTCGTGGGACAAGGATTGTACAACTTCACGCAGAGGCATCCTGATCCTGGCATTCCGTACACGCCTTTCGCCATGCTATTGGATTACTATCACGGCATGTACATGGGCGATAATGCCCCGGAGCTCGCGTTCGAGTATTTCCCGTATGATGCAGGCGATTACATGTCCTGGAACTTGCTCAATACATTTTTTCCGGGCAGCTGGAATTTTGACTCTACCAATGAACAAGGAACCCTCGTGAACACACCCTGGGGGGATTCATTGGACGTGTTGCTTCAAGATGCATCGCCGGACGTGCTCTCGAGCTATCCGGTCATCATTCCGTCTGGTGATATCACATTCACGCAAACTCAAATCACCAATTTGATCAACTACGTGGACCAAGGCGGCGTGCTCTTGCTGAACACGGCATACACGGGCCAGTTTCCCTCGTGGTTCGCTGGCGGGATGGATGGGTACTGCAATTATATAACCACGCGGCAGCACGGGAATGGCACTCTTCTCGTTTTTGGACCAAGATTCTCGATCGATCAAGCTTGCAACGCTGCCATTAGCGCCCTCGCGAGTCGCCTGCTCCCTTTCGGCGTGACCGGGGACGGCAATGTCGAGTACTTGATCAACCGCCGGGCCAATAGCTGGGTGATCACGCTCATCAATAACAATGGCGTCACTAAAGATATTCATGATCCCCCGCAAATCGACCCGAGCCAAGCAAAATCCGTCACGATCCATTACAGGCTCGGAGCGGTGTCAAGCATCAAGAACTGGTTAACGGATCGCCCCGTTCCCGTGTCAATGTGGGGCGATGGGAAAACGGTAACAATGGACATTCCACCAGGCGGCATTTCGGTCCTCGAATTCGTCACGGCATGATATGTCTCAACGTGTTACATTCGCAAACGCGCGCTGAATGTTCTGGATGGTTACTTTTTGAGGAAAAGATGAGGGATTTCATCGCTTCTTGCAGCTTAAATTTCGTGCTTGCTAAGTTCACAAGGGAATTTTGCTTCGAACTCGTCATTTGCGTTTCCACGTTACTCCTCGGGAAATTATTAAAACGGGCAAGATGAAGAATGATCGTCATTTTCAATATATTCTTTCTAGACTAATTCGATACGAGTTGATATCAAATGGTAACAGACCTTAATGATGTTGTAATCGTTGATTACTGTCGGACCGGCATCGGGTACAAGGATACGAGCTTGTCTGGCATCAGATCGGATTCAATGGTCGTTGAAGTTATAAAAGCGTTGGTGGAACGAAATCCTGCTTTTAAGGACAACATCGAAAGCCTGGCTCATGAATACAAGGTCGATTCGATGTGGGGTTGCAATTCACAAATCGGTACCAGTGCCCTCACGCTCGGTCGCACGGCGCCTCTCGCCGCGCATCTACCATACGAGATTCCTGGAATGTCGCTCAACCGGCAATGCGCTTCAGGGATGACCGCTGTTAGCCTTGCCCTCGCGGAGATCAAAGCTGGCTATTTTGATTTCGTGATTTGTGGTGGCATGGAACAGCAGACCGTGTACCCTATTGGCCAGGACATGCTTTGGGTTGACCGTGAAGGTCAAGTGAACCGTAGTGCCCCGCATCCAGGTGCGTCGAACAATCCCTACATCCGAGACCCGTTTGATGATTCCAAGCAAGGTATCATGGCAGGACAGATGCCCGGCGCCGAGATGATTGGCAAAAAATACGAGGCGGATCGGGAAACACTCGACAAGTTCAGCTTATGGTCTCACGAGAAAGCCATCGCAAACGCAGACGTGCGCCACACGGAAATCATCCCGATTCAAGTGCCATATCTCGGCGAGATCGAGGGCGAGACGAACGTGTCGGTCGAGGTAAAGCCTGGCGTGCGCTCATCAGTGAAGGAAGGGAAATGCAAGCTCATCCTCGCGGAAAATGATTATAATGCTTGGGAAGCTTGCAAGAAAAAATTCGCATGCGATGGATCGTTCGCCGATAACATCAAGCATTTCGAATATAGCATCGACGAGAGTGCTCGTTCCAAGACCACGATGGATATGATGGCAAAAATGCCGCCAGTGAGCAAGCATGGTTTACTCACGGCAGGAAACAGCTGCCCTGAGAATGATGGCGCATCTGGTATGATCCTTGCTCGCCGCGAGGCAGCGGAACAACTCGGGCTCAAGCCGCGGGCACACATCAAGTGCATCACGATCGTTGGCAGCCAGCCCGTCTTGATGCTTACTGGACCGCAAGATGCCACGAGAGAACTGCTCAAGCGTATGGAGATCACGATGGATGATATCTCTATCATCGAGGTTAACGAAGCGTTCAGCACGGTGTGTTACGCATTCTCCAAGGATACGGGCATTGATCTCTTCGACTCGCGTGTTAATCCTTGGGGTGGTGCGATTGCTATTGGCCACCCGACAGGCTCGACGGGTTGCCGTTTACTTGGCACTGGCATGCACCAACTCGAGGAAATGGGTGGCGCTGGCAAAGGCAAGTTGGCTCTTGGCACGTTGTGCGTCGGCCTTGGCATGGGCATCGCGGGCGTCGTGGAGCTCGAATAAACCCTTATTATTTATTTTCCATTCTCTTTTTTAATTTATTGAGCGTTGTGTTGCAGTATGAACGACATTTCGAGCGAAAGGCACGGTTCTAGATTTTCTATGACCTCATTGCTTTCTGTTCTTGTCATTGCCGGGATTATTGCAACCACGATTCCTGCAACGGAATATCTTTTCGTGCAATCACCAGCACCGGCATTCACGTGGAACGGCAATCCCTTTCGCCCGATTGGCGTCAATTATTACCCGTGCACGCACCCCTGGACGGGCACGTGGACCGCGTTCAATGCCACGGAGCTCGCGAGCGATATGCAAGTGGTAAAGGCTCTCGGCGGCAATTGCATCCGCACGTTTCTCCAGTGGCCGATCGTCGAGCCCGCCATGGGAGCTTTCAACATGACCATCGTGAGCCGGGTCATGCGATTTTTTCAAGTCTGCAGCGCCGCCAACATCGCGATCATGTTCTCGTTTTTCGATTATGGGGCGCCCGCCTGGGCAAATCTCCCTTCTGGCATGGAGGACGAGATGTATGTGAACCAGACCCTGATCAAGCGTGAAGTCGCGCAGCTGCAGCTCATCATCCCGCTCGTGGATACTTACAGCGCGGCATTCATGTGGGACATCAAGAACGAGCCATCCAGCTCCCGCATTACCGATACCCAATTTGCCACGTGGGTGGAAAATATGTCCGCGACGATCCGGGCAATGGATAGCCGGCATCTCATCGTCGTCGGCGGTGCTTACGGGAATTTCGAAAACCCGGCGCAGTACGCGCCGTATGTCGACGCCGTGTGCATGCATTTTTACAATGCTCGAACCGACCCTGATTGGAAGCGGGAGTTCGATAGCTACGTGCAAGAATTCCAGGCAGCAGGAAAGCCCGTCATCGTGCAAGAATTTGGATGGCCGTCATATAGCGGTGATAACATCACGGAAAGCATGCAGGCTGATAACTACAAGGTAATGTTCGAGCTTTGCGACGAGCATCACATCGATGGCATCATGGCGTGGTGCCTTTGGGAATATCCAAATCCCTTGTGGAGCCCGGCCGAGAACTTTTTCGGCCTCTTGCATCCTAATGGCACGTGGAAACCTGCAGCGCATGTATTTCACGATTATGCCACGGGACATCGAGATTCCACGTGGAATTTTAACGGCTGGGAAGCGATGTTCTGATGAATGCAACGCAGGTACTTGGCTCGATGTTCATGCCGTGGCGAATTCACGCGAGGATCTTTCACGGCGAGAACCCTCCGGATCGGAAGCAAGTGGTTGCGTCCTTAGCCATGATTGCCCTTGAATGCTGGATCCTCGTCATCACGCTCGAGTATTGGTGGTTTGGCCAAATATTTGTCAAGACGACGTTGCTGTTGCTTGGTGCCATCCTATTGCTCGTCATCGTGCCATCCGGATTGATCTCGCGGCGATTTTCTTGCATGCTTTCATGGCACGGGGTCATCCTTGCATTTCCAGCAATCGCGTGCTGCGTTTCCATCGTCTTACTTCGTTTTGGAGTCATCGATGCAAATTCCAATTATTACATTTACAGGATTCCTGGCCTCATGATCCTTGCCGGTATTTGCATCTCGTGGACACTGTTCTGGAAATTTGCTGGTTATGGTCTACAATACAAGGAAGTGCTACCAACATTTATGAACAGGCTCCGGATCGTGATCTTAATAATCATCGACTTGATCGGAACAGCAACCTGCGCCCTGTTAATCATCTTCATTGAAGGGGTTATGAAAACTATCCTATTTCTATAATGTCCTTAAAAAACAAAAATTTGCTATAATCGCACAAATTAGAAATGGAAGTAAAAAGGTCGTTTAACTCGTGATAAATTTTCCAATTGCCGTGCCAACTTCTTCCGTATGAAGCGTTTCTGCCTCGTGGTTACCATTTCTTATGGTATACAAGACTGAACCGGGGATTTTTTCGGAAAGTACCTTGGACATGTCATAACCAAGCGACCGATCATTTTCCGACCCGATGATGAGTGTTGGAACTCGCAATTCAGGTAACCACGCGGTGGAATCGAAGTTCTTTTTCGTCATCGCCATGAGAGATTTTAAATAAATGCTCTTCGAGGTATTCGCGACAACTTCTTTGATAGTTTCATCGATCTTTTCTTTGGGATAATCTTTTGGAAAGGCACGTTTCATCACGACTGCCGCAGTCGCCTTGAGCGATAGCAGTTTTCCCATTGCCAGTTCGATCCCTGATGCACGAAGATATGTCGCGGCACAAAGCAAGATCATTTTTTCCACGCGGCTTGAATGTTCTTTCGCAAGTAATTGTGCGATCATCCCGCCCAAGCTGTGACCCAGGATGATGACCTTGTCCAGGTTTACCGCATCGAGCCATGCAGCTATATACTTGACAAATGATGAGATTGAATAACTTTCAGTTTCTGGCTTATCGGATAACCCGAAACCAGGTAAATCAATGGCGAACACGTGGCTGTTACAATTAATGGCCAAGTAATTCGCGAGCGGTTCAAACCATTTTGCTTGGGAGCCGAGGCCGTGCACAAGCACGATGGGCGTTCCTTCATTGTCCGATCCAAATTCGCTGTAATTCATTTCCAATCCGTTAACTTGTATTTTGGGCATGTTCGTTACATCTCTATTTTCTATTATACACTCAACTTGTATTCTTACCCATATATTGATTCCTGGAAAAAAATAAGAATTCCACCACCATGATAGGCACAATTGATCGATAAGCGTGATTCGACTTGGACGAAACAATGTACACGCCCATAGAACGGCTCGAAAATTTTAGTGAAAACAAGGACGCCATCATCATCGCCGTGCAGATCAGTTTTAAATCCGACTCAGAGGAAGACATCCATGAAGGATTGGTCGAGCTCGCGAAGGAAACGTCGTCCGGAACGTGGGTTGACATCACAACCGCGAATGCTGAATCGACCCAAGCTGACGCGTGGATCGTTGCTCAAAAGGGTAACATAGGTTATATCGGGTTACCTCCAGAAAACTGGGACATCTCCGCTGGATTCAATAACGTGTGGGCAAATATCGGCGGGAATTATTTTGGCTTGTACATCTTGAAAAAAGCGAGATTTCTTGACGTGTATTTTCCGCCTTCGATCGTGCGGCAGTTTCCTGGTCCGCGGTTCGGCATCGATGGCATTTACGAGCATTTCGGAAATATGAAGCGCATGATCGCGGGCTCGATCGTGAAACCAAAAATGGGCTTGTCCGCGGTCGATTGGGCCATTGTAGCCGAGAACGTGTTTTGGGAAGCCGATCTCGTGAAGGACGACGAGAACCTTTGCAACCAAACGTTTTGTCCATGGAAAGAAAGGTTTACCGAGACCATGACCCGCCAGCAGAAGATTGTTGATGAAACTGGCCGGCCGAAAATGTACTCGCACAACATCACGACGCGGGACATCGTCGGCCGTGCCCACGAGGTCCAAGCGCTCGGGGATGAGCTTGGTGCTCCTGGCTTCTCATTCATGATCGATGGAGTTATTGCCGGGCTCAACGAGGTGCAGTTGGTTCGCGAGCAGGATGACTTGCAACATCCCATCTACATTCATCGAGCCATGCACGGGGCCATGACCCGTGGCCTAGATTTCGGCATGACGTTCCTGGTTTGGGCCAAGATGTTTCGCATGGCGGGTGCCGACTATTTACACACAGGCACGTATGGCTCGGGAAAAATGGGCGAGCGCGAGGAAATGGAAGACGTGCTCTTGCAAGAAGAACCGGAAGAGATTCCCGTTGACTTGCTCGATTCCACGATGTACTTGAATCGCTGGCTAACGAAGAAATGGGAGCATCTCAAGCCCGTGCTGCCAATGGCATCGGGTGGGTTGTTCCCTGGCGCGTTGCCGCGGATCCGGCGGTATAACGGGGCCATCGGCAATTCCTTCCACATTGGGTGCAACGCAGGTGGCGGGATTCACGGCCATCCAGATGGCACCCGCGTCGGGGCGAAATCTTTCCAGGAAGTCACGGAAATCGTGGAAACGAGAGAATACCAGGCCTTGAAAACAGACAATGACCGGATGAAATACCTCGTCAAGTACGCGAGCAAGCCCGGCAAGGAGTACTTGAAGTGGGCATTCGATCGCAAGGAATGGGGAATCCTGGTGTAGGATGCTTCATTTTTGTCGAATAAATCGTGGTTATACCTTTTTTTCGTAATCTTTTATTAGGAAAAAGGGGAACATGTTATTTAACGCGCGCTAGAGGATGGTTGAAGCCGGTTGTCCGAATTGAATGAAGAAGAGAAGCTGTTAAAATTCTTGCGGCTTGGCGATAAAGTGGAGGACCTTTATTTGGTCAATTCCTATTACATGATGAAGAATTTCCAAAAGGTCGAGTGGAAGATCGATTGGAAAACCTTCATCTTGCTGTTCGTGCTTACCGATGAGCCGCAAAGCATCGCCGATTTGATAAAATCCTGGCCATTCTTTCGCCACTACAAGGACATTTCGCCGCGACTTCCACCGCTACTGCAATTTGGCCTCATCGAGGAAGAAACAGGCCCAAAGAATGCAAAATTCTTGCGAGCCACGACGAAAGGAAGGTACATTTCCGCGTTTTTCGTCTATCTCCTCGCGTACGAAACCGAAGATTTCGTGATGTTCACCTTTCTCGTGAAAAAATTGCCGGACTTGCCCGGATTCAAGGATCCCGATTCAATGTTCCAGAGTCTCAGGATCATCAAGGCACAGATGCCCGCCTTGCTTGATCAAGCCTCGATGAATCGAGTTCAAGAAATTCTCGAAGAGCTCGCATGGCGCCTCGATTACAAGCTGTTCTTGATACCCCTCTACTTGCTCGATTCCGAGGCGCAAAGTTACACCGACATGATCAAAAACTATCCGCAATTTGGTTATTATCGAGAACTCAAGCAGCGGATAATTCCGCTCACCGCGCTGGGCCTCGTGAAAGAAACTAAGGCGGGACGAAAAGGGTCGTTGCTCTCTTTGACCACCAAGGGGCTATTATTTCTTTGCTTTGTAGGATACTTGATGGATTTTCCCCAATTCCCGGCTTGAAAACCCTTTCCACATTGTTCCCGTTTTGCGTTTTCTATTAGTGGAATATTTGGAAATACCAAGCATTTAATCTGGCCGAGGATTTTCTTATGATAACTTAGAGTAACATGAAAATTTCTCTCGTTTTGCGAATTTTTCTCTCCTCTGGGTTCAGAGTTGAATTAAAAAAATGTCAAGTCGTCGCAATTTCGGTGGCCCGCGTAGCAGCGGTCCTCGGGAAATGTTTCCGGCAGTCTGTGATGATTGCAAGAAGGAAACCGAAGTCCCGTTCAAGCCCACCCAAGGAAAGCCAGTTTATTGCTCGGAATGCTTCCAGAATCATAAGAAGCCAAGGTATTAATCGTAAAGAACAAACTCAATGAAATATTTTGTTTTTCTGCGTTTAATTCAGTTTTGGAGCGATCTACAAAATTTATCATCGATTTTTTTTCTCTTTTATCCACGTGCATGTAATTCAAGCCGTGTATCAAATTCCGTAATATGTTTTCGATTGACAAATTCGTTTAAACTAGATTGTCTTACTTTCTGTGTCATTAGTTTTCTGTTCAATATTGATGAAAATGACAACGATCAATTGACTAAATAGTTTAGACTAACTGATCAACCAGAGATCTTGAACAGATTTCGAGATAAACTTAAATACCCAAAAAACCCAGATCATCTTGAATGCATAAATCCGTGTCGCTGCAACATATTCCGAATGGATCATGAACGATGCTGATCTATCATCGGAATACCCTGGGGCCGGACGAGATTTTTTGCATTCACCAATCCAAACAACCAGCAAGGAGCGTGATGTGAAAAATGAACGGCAAAAAAAAGACGGTCATGTATTATGAATGCAGCATGTGTCATTCCAAGAAACAGCCAAAAAAATCGTCAGTGATCAAGGATCTCGAGTTCATGTTCCAGTGTCCTGATTGCAAGCACCTAGGACCATTCGAAGAGTTCCTGCCTTCCGACACCATGCGATACCTGTTCTGCTAAACTTCACCTTTCCTTTTATCACGATCTTTCATATGTCTTGAATCGTGCAATGGTTCACGCGTGATTTTCGAGGATATCCATCATCGAGTATAAATATTTTCGATGCGACCTAGTGCTCATGAACGCGCTCGAAACGCACGAATTCATCATCAACAGTCACCGTGGTGTTTTCAGGAGCGGCATGCTCGAGAATAGCATTCCTGCGTACGTTGAAGCCTTGAAGCAAGGCGCGAACGTCCTTGAATGTGACATCCGGCGCACCAAGGATGATCATGTAGTTCTCATCCATAACAAGACCATCGATGGCATCGCCAAGCACGCGATTTCCGTGCCTGACCCGTCCGAGTTCAATGAGGCTCCCACAGGTTCAGTTCGCGAACACACGATTGCGTTCTTGAAGGCTATCAAGTACAACGAAGATGCCGAGATATTGACGCTTGACGAGTTTCTTGGTTTCTTGAAAGAACATCAAGTTGGCGCCCAAATCGAGCTGAAGGAATCTGGTTTCGAGAACGTGTTGATCGACAAGATACGAACCGCAGCCATCGATCACGATGGATTAAAAGCGCCGATCGTGTTCACGTCATTCTTTTGGCCCTCCATCGTGAAATTCCAAAAGCTGCTCTGGAAATCGGAGCTTCCCAAATTCGATTTTTTCAACAATAAAAAAGGCGTGTGCGCTGGTTTGCAAGCATTGCCAATTGGGTCCTTCCTGGGTCCTTGGCTATTGCGGCAATGCAGGAAAAAGTACATCTGGGGTTTCATGACCTATTACAAGTACATCCCGGCTTCTCGAATTTCCTATGCGCACGAGTGTGGCGTGAAATTTTGCCCGAGAGTACCAGATGACGAAACCTTGGTCTTGTCGTACATCAATGCGAGTGTTGATGGCTTCGAAACGGATAACGTGCCATTCATCAAGGAGTGCATACAGAAAGCAGGATATTCATTTCCTTGAATCGTGTTTTTACGAATTGCATTCGTTCCTTGATGCCTGATGGGAAATTGCACATATCAAGACGGGCAGAAATATTTTTTTTTCGTTCTCTTTTCTTATCAAAAAATTGCTACCAAGGGGAATAAAATAAAAATAAACCGAAGATACGTCTTTGATCTAATACATGGTTCTTTAATTATGTATAATTGTAATCCTTGTCCCGAAATAGTTATTTACTATAATGTTTCCTTAAGAACCATCGTGGATACCTTCAATTATGGACATGATTCTTGAGCTTGTTTTGGGCATAGGTTTGGGGTTCGCCGTCGGTATATATGCAAGCATGACAGGAACCGGCGGTGGCTCACTATACGGGCCGATCTTCGAATCCATCATGTTCGTCGGGTTGCCCAACAGCGTCACTTTGGCGATTGGAACGTCCCTCTTTGTCGTGTTCATCAATAGCATATCGACCAGTTTTGCATATTTCAAGCAAAAACGCATTGACTACCGCACGAGCTTATATCTCATCATATTCTCGACGCCCTTTGCCATTCTTGGCAGTTACATGACCGATATCGTGAGCAGCTTCAAGCAAGGCCAGAGCATCATGAAAATCATTTTCTATGCTTTCATCTTGTTCATTGGATGGTACATGCTCGTGAAAAAAAGTGGGAATGTCCAAGCGAAAATGGCCCAGTTGGGTGATAGCTGGTGGGTGTTCAACCACAAATTGGTCGATTGCGACGGCGTTTGCTTTGAATACAAGTTCAACATCATCAAGATCATTCCCTGGGCCATGCTCGCCGGGTTCTTGTCCGGCTTTCTCGGCATAGGAGGTGGGATGATCATGGTTCCCGCGTTTTCGATCATCTGCTGCATGCCCTTGCACGTCGTCGTGGCCACGAGCGGATTCATGCTCCTGTTTAATTCCGCGGTGAGCACGACGTTCAAGTTTATTATCAATGACGTGGATCCCGTTGTCGGCTTGATTTTCGCTGCAGGCTCGATCTTTGGCGCTCAACTCGGTGCAAAGATTGCCAAGGGAACGCAAAGCAAGCTCTTGAAAAACATCATATCCGTGTGCTTGATCGTGCTCTCGATTTACAAATTATACACCATTACTTACTTGGTTAGTTATTCTGGCTTGATACTTGGTGTTTCTGGCACATTAATCTCCACGGTTGTTCTAATATATTTACTCGTTCATTTCTCTAGAGATAAACCACACGGATGAATTGCTTGGAAAAAAACAAGTTTGTCTTCGGACCAATCACGTCACGTCGCCTCGGGTTAAGCCTAGGCATCAACGTTCTTGGTGAAAAAAAGAAGTGCACCTTTAATTGCGTGTATTGCGAGATTGGCCGGAGCAAGATCAACGAGGTCGTTCCTATTTCCTATCGATACACGCCCCCGATCGACGAGGATCGGTTCAGGAACGAGATCGAACCTGTTCTCGCCCACCTCTCGGAAATTGACAGCGCCACGTTCGGTTACATGGGAGAGACCACGCTCGCCAGTGACCTGGAAGAATATCTAAACATCGCGCGTGCTATCAAGGAGACCATTGCTCGACCTGATATGGGCCCTTTGCTATCCATTTTCACGAATTCAACAACCCTTGGAGACCCCTCGATTCGCAGCGTCTTGGCACGATTCGATCTCGTGATGGCAAAACTCGATTGCGCGGTACAAGACCTGTTCAAGAAGGTGAACAGGCCCGATCCAAGCGTTCCACCAGTGAGCGAAATCATCGAGAACATCGCGTTATTGCGAGAGGAAATGCAAGCATATCCAGCAAATAAGCTCGCGATCCAGACATTGCTCTTCAAGTCAATGAATCCATCGATTCCATCCAACTTGAATGAAGAAAACTTGGAAGCATTGGCGAAGGCTTACGATTACATTCGACCGAACATCGTGCAAATTTATAGCGTTGCTAGGGATCCAGCCGAAGCTGGTATTTATGCCATTTCTGCTAAGGATAAAGAGGACTTGAAAGAATATTTCTCGCAACACGTGAACGCGACAGAAATCGATATCCGGATTTATTAAAGGATGCATAGCAAGGGTTTATTCCCCGAAAGTATTTTGTATAATGAAGTGTTTGTACTTAACCTGGGAATCTCCGTAGCAAGGAATGGATGGAAATTATGGACAAGCAGCTCACCAAAGTCGGCCTGATTCTCATCGGGTTGTTTTTCGTGATCTTGCTCGTTATACCTTACATTATTCCAGTTCGTGGCTTCGTAGCTTCCACGAGTCCAGAAAGTTTTCCTTTCCAACTCCCTTCCGCGAATTGCGTATCCCTATCTTCAATGCCGGACGATCATGTCGTCTTGTGCTATGCATCGAATGGCCAACTTCTTTATAAGGAATCCTATACCCGTGGCCTGTCCTGGTACGATTCCCAATTACTCGTTGATAAAAACACGAGCAACATCGAAGATTTAAACGTGAACGTCGCGGAATCGGGCAATAGCAAGCTTTTACTCATCGCATGGGACGCGCTCACGAACTCCTTGAATCAATCGTCCCGCCGTGCGTTCTACGCTGTCGCTAACACGTCAGGGCAGGTACCTGTGTTATTATATGGTCCTGCGCGGTGTTCAACCGGCACCGGCAAATCAATAGAGCGTTTTCCAACATTGGCTGGTGATCCTGTTTCCGGTTTCCGCCTGGCATGGCTAACAAATGGAACGGGGAATTATACAATCCAGATGCGGCAGGGCAATGACTTAACTTCGTTCGGAACTATCGCATCATTGGATGTCGGCAATGAGACGACTGGATTTTCCGAGATAATAGAGAATCCTTCGGGAAGTTTTTCATTGTTTTACTTGCAAAGCAATGTATCATCGCAGCGTATAATCTATCGTAATTTGGCAACAAGCACGTCTGAAATAATCTTCTCGACCAACATGTCATCAGGAAACATCACGGCGGTTGACTATTCCATAACACAAAGTAACGACATCGTCATTTCATTCGAAAAAAGCGATGGCATGTCGAATTCCACGGAAAATCTTTATTATTTTACCGCTCGTTCGAATTATGCTTTACCGAAGTATCAACAGGTCGAGAATTCATCCACGATGTCGTTTTTGCGACACACGACCTTCACGAATAACCAGGTGCTCACGATCTGGCTACAACAAGATGATGGCAATAGCAGTGCCTATGATATCTTGTACATCATCACGGATTTCAACATGACGAATAAGAATTCGACATATGACAGCATCTTGCTGGCATATATCATGTTCGCATGTGGCATCTTTAATTTCTTCGTGTACCTGCACTTGAAAAAGAGCAACCGGTTCGAGAACGAGAGCGAGCCACTTAACAACCTATCGGTGACCGGGTGTTTTATCGCGATAGCCGCCCTCATGATACTCCCGTTCTCGGGCTTTCAAGGCGAGCAATTAGGTGCATCGTACGCCGACGGATTCATCTACCCCGCGCCTATCAACCTCGCCACCATCATCGTGATCGGCTTCGTATTTTTGTTTTTCCTCGCAAGCACGCCCTTAATTGACAGGTTCTGGCGCCGCGATCCGGTAATTCGTGAGACTCGCGCGGGCTTGGTCTCGGAACAAAAACCCTTCTCGTGGAAACAAGAAACGCTCCGCAAAGTTCCGCACATGATGATGGCGCTGCTCATCATCGGGTTCGATCCGATCGGCTCCCATGCTATGCAGTATGTTGCCATTCAGAAATATAACCAGTACAACTTCATCAATGAAGGCGCGATCATCTTTGATTACGTGCTTCGTCTCAATAACTTGGAAATCGGTAGTTATGCCGTCAAGATCATGATGACAGCTGGTCTCATATTCTTGTGGGTTCTTGACTTGCACATATTGCTCGCGTCACCGACTCGATATTTTTTCCTGAAGGATTACATGCGTTACGCCGCGCGGGCAAAGGAAAAATCATCCATGGCCGATTTCGTGGTCATGTTTTCGTCGATCTTGCTCATGATCATCGTGCTCACGTTTAATCCCGCGTTTAAGCTACAAGGCACGTTCGCCAGCTTCGGAGGCTTCTGCGCGATCTGCTTCGGGGACACTGCGGGGGTGATCTTTGGAAAATCGATGGGTAAACACAAGCTCGAGTTTCAAACAAACTCTCAAACGAAAAGATCGAAAAAATCATGGGAAGGCTTGATCGCAGGGGGCATCCTGACATTTTCGACCTCGCTGATATTTCTCACGTGGCCCTTCGCGTTAATCGTGATGACTATCTACATTGTCGTCGATTTAGTCACCCCGAAAATCCCCATCTCGGATAACATGTTAATTCCATTGCTCGTCGCGTTGGTCTTCTTGCCATTGCTACCGCTCGTGCAATCGCCGCTCATGGGGTTTTACGTGCCTTGAGCACGCCGTCATATAACGGGGATCATATAACGATGATCCACCAATAAAAAAGCGTTCTCGCGGCATCGAGGTTCAAGGTGCATGAAACCTTGGACCAAACAAAACAAACCATTCCTGCCTGGGAAGATATAAAATATATCACGTCCGATTTGAAAAATGTCCTGGACAATTACGTGGATGATGAGAGCCCTGTACCGGCGATGCGCGCCCGGTTGGCTCGTGCCATTGCTGAAATGCGTGACGAGAAAGGGCTAGAAGATCGAGTCCGGGTGCAATCAGAGAAAGAGGCAATCCTTGATCCTTTCAAAGCGATCAGGGAAATGTCGCTGGAGGCTCGCGAGAAATTGCGACAAGCCATGAATCGGAAATGATTTTTCCGGCATTTTTTAATTTGGAATCCATCATTCCAACCAATGATCCCCATGAAGATAATCGACCTTGCTAGCAGCGGAAAAGCGATTGGCATCGCGTCCAGGCTCGATTCAAGCAAGGCCATCAGTGTTTCGAAGGATCTAGCCTCTGTTCTAATGGAAAAGAAAATTCGGATTTGCCCGGAGTCTAGAATTGCCAATATATTAGGATCTGTCGGTTCAGTGAATGGTAAATCGCTGCATGACATGTATAAAGACCAGGTGCCCGTGATCGCATGCGTGGGCGGCGATGGCACCATCTTGCGCGTGGCACAAAAATTGCCGAAGAATCCCCCCGCAATTCTAGGGATCAATGTCGGCGCGGTGGGATTTCTTGCTGAATTCGATATCAACAGCAAGGATTCATTCAACCAACTCATATCCGCCAACCTTATCGAGGAGCGCTGCATGAGGCTTACCTGCCACGTCGATAACAACGATCACTTCCCCCTGGCATTGAATGAAATTCTCGTCATCACGTCACGACCATCTAAAGCCCTCAGCATTGCCGTGTACGTCGACAAGCAACTGTATTCCATGGGTTATGTCGATGGCATCATCATTTCGACCCCCACGGGTTCGACGGCTTACGCCTTGTCTGCGGGAGGGGCGATCATGACGCCGGGCGTCGACGCCATCCAGATCGTGCCCGTGTGTCCGTTCGTTCGGACTGGCTTCAAGCCGCTGATCATCAATCCGAACGCCACGATCGAGATCGAGCTGTTACGCCCGAAATTGAATGCCGTAATCGCTATCGATGGTCAATCAGAATTCGTGATAAATTCATCGGTAACGAAAAAAATCGTGATACGTAAATCGTCGAGCACGATATCATTCTTGCGCAGCGCGGGACTTAAAACGTCGTTTTTCTCCCGTCTCAACAATAAATTATTACCCGGGGCGAAGTTCCCTGTTCCGAAGCACGACCAGCCCGAAGAATAGCTTTAAGGGCTTCACACCAAGCGTGTGTTTTGAGAGATGATTTTTATCTTGATGCGATTTATCATTGTTTGTTCTACGAATCAAAGCAATTTTAATGAGTGTTGTTTAAAACCGTGAGCGTTTTTATGCCTTACCAAGTAATTATCATCGACACGGCGTGCTTTCTCCAAGGCGTTTCTTTTTCTCGAAAGGATATTGCGGTGGCCACCCCCGAAGAAGTCGTTAACGAGGTTCGATCTCACATTTCCCGGCTTCGACTGGAGGAAATGCGAAGCTCGGGTTTGCAAATACGTGGCGCGACAAAGGAAGCTATCAAGGCCGCAAAGCAAGTTGCCCAAGAAACTGGAGATTTACCAAACCTCTCCGTGCCGGACATCGCAGTCATTGCCTTAGCCATGGAACAAAAGCGCGTCGGCATCGAACCCATCGTGTACACGGGCGATTATGCGGTCCAGAATGTCTTGAAAAGCCAGGGCATCCAATTCAAATCAGTCCACAACGATGGCATCAAGACTGTCATTCATTGGATATATAAATGCGATGCTTGCAAGGCCACCTTCAGAGAGCGACCAGAGGGGGACGTTTGCTTGGAGTGCGGGACCGATGGCATGATTCGCAAAATTAAATCTACTTGATGAGCCTCTTCGTCCATTAAATCTCAATGAGGTCGTCATGTCCCTGTTTTAATTACAACCACAATACAGGACTATTTCAAGGCAGTTACGCAGGAACGTACCGAACAGGTTTCTCTATTTATACAGCTATTAACGCAAATTGGTGGTAATTCAAGAGATCCAACTTTTTTTATTTTTTTTAACCGATTAGTGCCCATTCACCCGCTAGTGTAACAAGATTTCTGCTCGCCATGCTTTTTGCTTGGCAAGTCGCGCTGTTTTTGGCATAGCACTAGGATTGCGGGCGATCTGTTCGAGAATAGTCAAGTCGATGCGGTGCGCCGGCGCCTTTAGCATATGATCGAGCAACGTGACCGGCGTGGCCGGGTTGGCGCTCAATCCAATCCAGATCAGGTGGCGGCGATCTGGACTTCGTACCAGACGTTCCAAAAGTTCGGGCGGGGCGGCTGGGTTCCGTGCCACCCCGGCGATGACGTCTTCGACGTCCGTATCCACCAATCTTTCCAGTATCGTCGTGGGGGTTGACGGGTTGGCGCCGATCATTTTACGTACGTTCACATTCTCGTCTATCGATAATCGTTCCAGGGCCGCAATCGGTGTATTCGGGTTGCCCGCGATAGTCTCGCGGACGCTTGCTATTACATCGGTACTCAATTGTTCAAGGATCGCGGGAGATAATCGTGGGCTCTTCGCCGCCTCGATGCGTTTTTTATCGTAATTGCTTCGTGCAAATTCCTCAATAACGGCAAGTGGGGTATTTGGGTTGCATATGATAGAAGAAAAAATACCGATATCGTCCTCATTAGCAAGCTTTTCTAGCGTGTTTGCGGGTGTTTTTTCGTTTCTCGCTACCCAATAGCGAACATCTTTATTTGGATCGTTGGCAAGCTGTTCCAACAAGGTCGGATACTCAGTTGAATGTATGGGAACGATTAATCTCACGTGCCAGTCGTCATCACCAGCAAGCGGTTCCAGTAACTCCAAGGTTATGTGCGAGTTTCTTACAACGCCACAACGCACATCTTTTATTGGATCAATCGCGAGCTGGCGAAGGATGTCAGAAGACGTGTTTGGATTGCTTGCAACATTCATTCGCACGTATTTATCGGGATCCATTGCTAGAAATTCGAGGATTTCTGGTGAAGAGCGTTGATGGCTTGCAACACTCGCACGCACCTTGGCGACCTCGTCGCGAGATAGATGCTCGAGAATTTCAGGCGGAACGTTGGCATGACCCGCGGCAAATTCGCGAACCAGCGCGTCGGGACTGCTTGATGCTTGGACGAGGAAAGCGTTTGATAACGAGGCATTTCTCAAAATGTCTTGCGATCCCGAGGTGACAATGTATTCAAGTGAAAGTTTACTCGTTTCCTCGTCTAACATGTCGCCGCAACTTAATATGATGACTTTTGCGACATTGGCATTTCCGTGTTTCAAACGGTCTGCAATTTCGCCCTGGAGCACCCGCGCCGCCTTGGCATCGCCCGTTCGTGCCAGCACCCCGAGCAAACCGAACGAGATGCGGCTATCGAGCAATCGCGTGTTATAATCGTTCTCGGCCCAGGCTTGCAAATTGCTACAGTGCGCCCAAAAAGCGGTCTCGTCGGGAATGCGTTCCCCATCTAATTCATGTTCCTTGGCCTCTGCTGGCGCGTGCTCGATAATTTCGTCGATGCTGTCACCCTCTATGGCCGGCGCCACGCTGAGCAAGACATATGAGCAATGGATGAACTCCTTGCCGTCCACATGAATGCGAGTGCTGCCATCATCCTCGAGCACGACATCGATATGCTGGTTGACATTGAACCGCTGCAGTATGGTCATGAGCATTCCCTTTCGCATAAAATAGCATCGCGAAATTTTATATTTATTCACTATATGATTGGATGAAGTTGGTAATGCATACCAACTGCATTTTTGCACCAACTGCATTCATGCGCTATACCAACTGCATTTATGTATTATCATTAATCTTCGATGCGGTCGTCATGTCCCCGTGATGTTTTTATCGTTTCGAGTGGTCTAGTGGGTCGAGCACTGCTTGTCTTGGATGTAAAGATAACCGAAATCGTCGCGGGTGCGAAAAAAAATCATGGGAGTAAAAATAACCGAAATCGTTGCGGGTGCGAAAAAACTACCAGCAATTACAGATTTCGCGGGAAAAAAGATTGCAATCGACGCTTTTAACTGGCTTTATCAATTCCTTGCACCGATTCGCCTGGCTGACGGATCCTTGCTGCAAGACAAGGAGGGAAAAAGCACGTCGCACTTGTCTGGGTTTTTCTACCGGAATGTCTTTTTGCTCGAGAATCGCATCAAGCCCGTTTACGTTTTCGATGGCGTGCCGTCGGAGCTCAAGAGTGAAACGATACGCCAGCGCGTGACGATCCGGGAGGAGGCAAAAAAGAAATCCGAGGCGGCGAAAGAAGCAGGCGAGATGGCAGCGGCGCGGCGATACGCTACAGCTTCTAGCCAGATTGAGCCTCACATGATCCCTGATTGCAAGCGATTGTTTGAACTCATGGGAATTCCTTATATCGAAGCACCTAGCGAGGGTGAGGCACAAGCAACCCACATGGTGAATAAGAACGATGTCTTCATCGTCGCATCGCAAGATTACGATTGCTTCTTGTTCGGTGCCAGGACGCTCCTGCGCAACCTCACGCAACAAGAAAAACGAACCATTCGTGGCAAAGTGTACAAGATCGAGATGGAATCCTACCTGCTCGACGACGTGCTCCAGCAGCTCGAGATAACCCAATCCCAACTCGTCGATCTCGGGATTCTCACGGGCACCGATTTCAACGATGGCATCCACGGGGTCGGCCAGAAGACCGCGCTGAAGCTCATCAAGGAACACGGATCGATCGAGGCTATCTATGAACAAAAGCCCGAATATGCGGAACAATTGCCCCTGGATCTCGTTGAACGAGTGCGCAAGATATTTCTCGAGCCTAACGTTACCGATGATTATTCAATATCTGCATCGCCGCTTGATGCAAAGGGCATCATGGAATTCATGTGCACGGAGCGTAATTTCAACGAGGACAGGATCAAAACACGAATAATCCAGCTCGAGAAGATATTGAAAAAGGCGTCACAACAGAGCTTGGATTCGTTTTTCAAATAGATTTAAGTGAATTTGTCAAGCAATCATCAAGATTTGCTGTTTTTCAATAATAAACATGATTATTAGATAAGTCTCGTATGTTAAATCTATAGCACGATTTGCAAAGTGGCATACAATGGAGAAACGGAATCCCGATGAACCGCCGGATGATGATTTTGAACCCGGTCGAGATAATCCTGACATCGATGATTACGAGCCGGATGAGGAACCCGGCCCTAATGAGGATAACGCTGAAAAGAAAGCATTTAACTTGAAAGTGACTGAAGCACGGCAGAGAGATGTTGGTCGCTCGATAATAAGGATAGATCCAGAGGCAATGGACGCTCTTGGCGTCAAAACTGGTGATATCGTCGAAGTCATGGGCAAGAAAAAAACGTCTGCCATCGCATGGCCTGCGTACCCGCAAGACCAGGGCCTCGGCATCATCCGCATCGATGGGAGGATTCGCAAGAATGCATCGGTGAGCCTCGGCGAGGATGTCAAGATCACTCGCGCGAGAAAAGTCTCGGCCAAAAGCGTCATTCTCGCGCCAACAAACACCAAGCTCCGATCGGATTCCCGGTTCGAGAGCTTCGTGAAACGCAAGATGCTCAACTTGCCTGTGACAAAAGGGGACAGCATATTCATCTCGATTGGAATTGGGCATGAAATCAGTTTCACGGTCATGAATGCACGGCCATCAGGAACCGTGATCATCCGCCAAAACACGACGTTACATGTCTCGGAGAACCCGATCGAGGAAGAAACGCCTTCTGGTATCCCGATCATCACTTACGAGGACATTGGTGGCCTCGAAGAGGAAATTCAGGCCATTCGCGAGATGGTGGAGCTGCCGTTGAAACATCCCGAGCTCTTCAAGAAACTCGCCATCGATCCACCGAAAGGAGTGTTATTGCGCGGTCCACCTGGTTGTGGTAAAACCCTCCTTGCCAAAGCGGTGGCTAACGAATCAGAGGCCCATTTCATATCCATCAACGGCCCGGAAATCATGAGCAAGTTTTATGGAGAATCAGAGAAGCGCATTAGATCGATTTTCAAGGAAGCCGAGGATAACGCCCCGAGCATAGTATTCATCGACGAGTTGGACGCCATCGCACCAAAGCGCGAGGAAGTCACAGGCGAGGTCGAACGTCGCGTCGTGGCACAGATCCTCGGTCTCATGGACGGCCTTCACGGGCGGGGTCGAGTCGTCATAATTGGCGCCACGAATCGCCCGAACGCGCTCGATCCTGCATTGCGTAGACCCGGCAGATTCGACCGAGAAGTCGAGATCAAGATTCCCGGATACGAGGGTCGCATGGAAGTGCTCCAGATTCACACGCGCGGGATGCCCTTGAGCACGGATGACAAGGAACGGGTTGATCTGGAATTTATCGCCCAGACCACGCATGGATACGTTGGCGCTGACCTTGCCGCGTTGTGCCGCGAAGCGGCCATGCGATGCTTGCGCCGGTACCTTCCAAAGCTCAATGTCGAAGATGACACGATCGATCCCGAGGTCCTCGAGCAGATCGTGGTCACCATGGATGATTTCAAGGAAGCCATGAAGAGCATCCAACCGAGCGCTATCAGGGAAGTGCTCATCGAGATTCCTAAAGTGCACTGGGACATGGTCGGTGGGCTCGAAAAGACCAAGGAGGAGCTGAAGGAAGCAGTTGAATGGCCGCTGAAAAACCCCGAGGCGTTTACCCGCATGGGCATCAAGCCACCAAAAGGAATTCTCTTGTTTGGCCCGCCCGGATGTGGTAAAACGTTGCTGGCTAGGGCTGTCGCAACGGAAAGCGAGGCCAATTTCATCACTGTTAAAGGACCAGAGCTGCTTTCAAAATGGGTTGGTGAATCCGAGAAGGCCATTCGCGAGATATTCAGGAAAGCCAGGAGCGCATCCCCTTGCATCATATTCTTTGACGAATTCGATTCGATCGTCCCGATGCGTGGCTCCAGAAACGGGGATTCCGGTGTAACCGAGCGCGTGATATCCCAATTCCTCACGGAGATAGATGGCATCGAAGCCGTCGGGGACATCGTTGTAATTGCCGCGACCAACAGGCCCGACATATTGGACCCCGCTATCATCCGTCCCGGACGATTCGATAGACTCACGTTCGTCCCCAAGCCCAACAAACCCGAGATTCGCCAGATGCTCGATATCTTCACCAAGGAAATGCCCCTCGATGCTGATGTGGACCTAGACGAGCTCGCAGACAAGATGGAAGGGTTTTCCGGCGCGGATATTGGCAATTTCTGCAAGGAAGCGGCGATCCGGTCGCTCCGGGAGGACATCCACGCCGATATCGTCATGATGCGGCATTTCGTTTCGGTATTTGACGACATTCATGCCTCGATCACGCCTGACATGGAACGTTATTACGAGAAAATAAAGGATGAATTGCTCCAGCGGAAGACGCGAAAGATGGGCGAGGAAAATCGCTTGTTTACGTAAAATTATTTAATAAATTAAAGAAAAGAATATTTTTGCTTTATTTTTCCACCATTTCTTTCAAAACCTTCACGGTTAACACGGGATTTCGAGCCGCGAGCACTTGATCCAGGCGCTTGACCGGTAACGTGTGCGGGGCATTTTTCACGATGTCGGGTTCATCCTCGGCTTCTTTACGAATGCGCTTGATGATATCGACGAGGTCATCCAACCGGGCCTTACTTTCCGTTTCTGTGGGTTCTATCATTATAGCGCCGTGCACGATTAACGGAAAATAGATGGTGGGGGAGTGGATGCCAAGGTCGAGCATGCGCTTGGCGATGTCCTCCGTGGTCACGCCATTTGGCATGCATTCGTCGCTCCCCACGAACTCGTGGTAACAACGGCGCGTGTATGGCACGCACATGGTGTCCTTCAAGCATTCCTTCACGTAATTCGCGTTGAGCACCGCGCATTGCGTGCTCTTGCGCAAGCCGTCAAGTCCGAGGGCTTTTATGAAGCAATATGCGCGCACGATCACGCCGATGTTACCGTGGAACGCCTTGATGCTGCCAAAGCCGCCTTGTTCAGGCATCACGATGTGAAATTTGCCATCATCGTTAGATATTCGGGGCCCGGGCAAGAGATCCGCGAGGAATTGCTTGACGCCGACTGGCCCGGCGCCAGGACCGCCCCCTCCATGCGGTGTCGAGAATGTCTTGTGCAAGTTCACGTGGATGATGTCGAAGCCCATGTCTCCTGGCCGGCAAACGCCGCATAGGCCATTCAAGTTCGCTCCATCATAATAGCATAATCCCCCTGCTTCGTGCACTATGCTTGTGATCTGGAGAATATTTTCCTCGAAAAGACCCAGCGTGTTGGGATTCGTGAGCATGATGCCAGCGACGTCGCCTGGTGCCAGTGCTTGTTCTAATTGTTCGATATCCACGAGACCATTCTCGTTTGACTTGATCTCGATGACCTCGAACGTGGCAGCCGCAGCCGAAGCCGGATTCGTGCCGTGGGACGTGTCAGGAACGATGATCTTGTTTTTTCCCAGTCCTTGCCGCTCCACGTGCCTCTTGATCGTGAGGAGGCCGGTGAATTCGCCATGAGCACCGGCGGCAGGTTGCAGCGTGAATGCATCCATGCCCGTTACCTCGGCAAGCATTGTTTGCAGCTCGTGCAAGAGTTGCAAGATGCCTTGACTGTTGCCTTCATCCTGCAAGAATTGCAGCGGGTGGATGTCGCGGAAACCGGGCATGTTCACGATGGCTTCGTCGATCTTCGGGTTATATTTCATGGTGCAGGAACCAAGTGGATAGATGCCGTTGTCGATGCCATAATTTTTCCTCGATAGTTCGATATAGTGACGGACGAGCTCGATCTCAGGAACGTCTGGAATATCGAGGCCATTGCGGAGCAAGGTGTCGGGAATATCGATGGCGATGTCTTTAACTTGATTCTCCGCCACGAAGCTCGTGGCGTTCTTGCCCGGCGCCGCCTTGTCAAAGATGGTCGCGATCATGACGATGCCTCCGTGCAAATGTTCACCAGGCGGTCCATCGATGCCACGTCATTCATTTCCGTGGTGCAAAAGAGCATCATGTCCTTCCATTCCAGGTTCAACGTGCCGAGATTGAGCGGGCCGAGCAAGTCTTGAGCTTCGCAAGCTTTCGCAATTCTTTCACCCGCAGATTCAGGTACCTTGATCACGAACTCGTTGAACGTTGACGCATCATTCATGCACGTGAATCCTTCTAATTGGCATATCTGATGCTTCAAATAATTAGCATTTTTCACGTTGATGGTTGCAGCTTGCACGAGCCCCGTCGCGCCAAGCGCCGCGACATGGATCACGGCACGTAGCATGTTCAATGCTTCGTTGGAGCAGATATTGGAGAGGGATTTCTCGCGACGGATGTGTTGCTCCCGAGCCGTGAGGGTGAGCGTGAAACCAATGCCATCTCCTGCGATTTCCCTTGTTGCACCGACGATCCTGCCTGGCATCTTGTGCAAGAGCTTGGTGTCTGCCACGGCAAGGAAACCAAGGGAAGGACCGCCAAAGCTCATGGGAATGCCGAGGGATTGGGCCTCGCCTACGGCAATGTCCACGCCTGCAGCACCTGGTGATTTCAGGATTGCGAGAGAAAGGGCTTCGGCGATGCATTGAATCACGATGATATTCGGATCGCGTTCCTTTACAGCTCGGGCAATCGCCTCGACATCAAGAATATTTCCGAAAAAGTCCGGGCTACACGCAATGACCGCGAGCACGCTTTCATCGAGATTGTCAATGACCTGGTGTGGCTCCACGTGCTTGTACGTGAACCCTCTCGGTGACAAGGCCGTGGCCACCGCGGTCATGTATATCGGGTTGATCTTTCCCGCGAACATGATAGTCGTGCGCTTTTTGTTTTGCGACTGAGCCATGATGATGGCATCGACCAGCGAGGTCGCGCCGTCGTGCAACGATGCGTTGGAAAATTTCATGCCCGTGAGCTCGGTGATCATGGACTGGTATTCGAATATAGCCTGCAAGTATCCTTGCGATCGTTCGGCTTGGTAAGGCGTGTATGATGTCCAAAATTCACCCCTCGATACCAGATAATCGACGCTCGCGGGAATGTAATGCCAATAACAACCAGCCCCTTGGAAAATACTCTTGCACACTTTATTCCTGGATGCAAGCCCAGCAGCCATGCTTTTTAACTCTAATTCCGTCATGCCGTGCTCGCCAAGAAATCCTGATTTCAAGATTTTCCTTGCTTGCATATCATCGAGCAATATCTCTTGCGGGACGGTATCGAACAAATCGACGAGATCTCTCACTCCGACTTGCTTTAGCATGATCTGGATGTCTTCATCCGTGTTTGGGATATAATCCATGATGAATCCCTCCGAAAAAAGTTTGAAATGAGAAAAAATGAATTCATGAAGACAATGCTTCTTGATATGCCTCGGGAGAAAGCAACTCGTCGAATTCTTCCTGGTTTGAAGGTTCGATCTTCGCGATCCACGCATCGTAAGGTGCAGCGTTCAAGCTTTCAGGCGCGTTTTCAAGATCGCCATTGACCTCTTTCAAGATGCCGGAGACTGGTGCATAAACCTCCGCCACGGCCTTGACACTCTCGATAACCGCGATGACGGATCCTTTCGTGATTTCTGAACCGATTTCCGGATAATCATCGATGTACACGATATCGGTGAGTTCGTGTTGCGCGTGATCCGTGATACCCATCACGACCACGTCTTCGATTCTAACCCATTCGTGAGATTTAGTATATTTTAAATCGTCGGGCACGCTCATGTGACGTCGCCAATTTGTCGTAACTTCGATCTTTAGAAAAACAAGCTAGAGTACGAAGGGTTTGGTTTAAAAAAGATTGTTAAGCCAGGAACAAAAGATCTTTAGCCCCGTGCGGTTTCGGGCTAAACTAAACTCGTGGATGATACGCGTAGAATGGTTTTTGCACGACCGTGGCACGGACGATTTTTTCCCGCACTTTCGCCGTAACGGCGTCCCCGATCGCGACGCATTGCGCGGTAACAAGCGCAAGCGCGATGCCTTCCTTGAAGGTCGGCGAGAACGTACCGCTGGTGACCATGCCGATTTTTTCACTGCTTGAAGCATCGAAAACCTCTTGTCCGTGGCGCAATATACCCTTCTCGAGCATCTTGAGCGCGACGATCTTGCGCGATGCGCCGTTTTCCAGTTGCTCCAAAACCATGTCCCGTCCGATGTAGTTTGCTTGCTTGGTTGGCTTGATGATGAATTCGATGCCTGCTTCCACGGGCGTGACAGTGTCTGATAATTCATTACCATATAGGGAATAGCAAGCCTCTAGACGCAGCGTGTCCCGGGCACCAAGGCCTGCAGGCTTGATACCAAATTCCTTGCCCGAATTCATGATGGAATTCCACGCGTCCACGCTTTGGTTCGCGGGGAATGAGATTTCGAACCCATCTTCTCCCGTGTAGCCTGTTCGAGCAATGAACGCGGGAATGGTCCCGATGCTTGCTTCCACGAATTGAAACCGTTTCAGCGCGTCGAGATCTTGATCCACCACGACTTGCAAGGTGTCTTGTGCTTTCGGGCCTTGAAGGGCGACCCGTGCTCGTTTCGACGACTCGTCGCTGATCGTGACGCCCTTGAACTTGACCGCTTGCTTTTTCAACCAAGCAAAATCCTTGTCCTTGTTGGATGCGTTCACGATCATCCTGTATTTTTCCCTTGAATACATGTAATAGAAGAGGTCATCGATGATACCCCCGTCTTCATTGCATATCGTTGAATATTGGGCAGAGCCGGGCTTCATCAGCGACACATCATTCACGCAGGCGTATTGCAAGAATTCAAGTGCTGATTTGCCTACGATCATGAATTCGCCCATGTGACTGATGTCAAACAAGCTAACATTCGTGCGGGTGTTCAAGTGCTCCTCGATGATTCCCGAGTACTGGACCGGTAATGACCATCCTCCAAAATCGATCATGCGACCCCCCAAGGCCACGTGCACGTCATTCAAGGGTGAGAGTTTCAGCGTCATCATTACCAAGCACCGATAATATTTTTCATTTAAAAACAGATTACCTTTGGTAGCATAAACCAGGAATAAACAGTTCTAGATCACTTGAATAAATCCGGATTTAACCGTTCCTGGTTGATCAGCTTGATCTTCTTCCGTGTTTTCGTAATTTGGGAAATATTCACGACACCTTGAATTTCCAAGCACATTAATTCCTTCTGGAGGAATTCATTGCTGATTGATTCCTCGCCACGCTGGACCAGGCGTGCAAGGTCATCATCGATTATCTCGCCGCCTCGCTTGATGAGCGCGACGATGATTTTATTTCTCAAAGGAGAAGCTGACCAGGACATTTTTATCACGGAGAAAAATGCGTAAAAATCGTTAGTTTAAAATCAACAAGTGATTAAAATTCACTGAGGAATAAAAATTTTGGTCTTGGTGGATGGCAAGTGGTTTCACGAAGCATGGATAACCAAGATGAAGAACCAGATCTCGACACGATCGTCATGCATGCCCTGGACCTCGGGGTGGATTTCTGCGACATCCGGGTGGACACGTGGCAAGGATTCAACTTGGAATTGATGAAATCACAAACGCGGAATATCAGCTCATCGCTCGGTCATGGTGCTGGGATTCGAACGCTGGTAGATGGAGCGTGGGGCTTTGCTGCGACGACCGATATATCAACCACGGGATTGATGAAATGCTGCGAGAACTCGGCCAAGCTCGGAAATGCATGCAAGAATTTCGTGCAGGAAGATAAAAAATTCACGATCGCTGATGATATCAATTTCGCGACGGGAAACCACGTGATCACGGGACCTGGCGAGATGGACGAGGTTTCTGGAGAGGAAAAAGTGAAGTTTTGTCTCGATCTCGATAAAATCGCCCGGGAGAGATCCTCGCTAGTTAAGAACGTCATTATCCATTTCAACGAGGGTTACGGAACTTCCACGCTAGTGAATTCACGTGGTGCTAACGTGGTGAAATCCATAGGCACCGTGTATATCCTGGCTAACGTTCTGGTCAAGGAAAATGATAACTTGCAGTCCGGCATGGAAATATTTAGCCATATCGGCTGCTGGAACACTGCGGATCCCACCCAGGTTGAAACGGCGATCAATGCTGCTACGGATCAAGGGTTACGCCTCTTGACTGCAAAAGCGTGCCCGCCTGGTGCGTTCACCGTGATCGTCGATAACAAGCTCGGCGGCGTATTCGTGCACGAGGCCATGGGGCACGCGTGCGAGGCAGATGCCATCCTCGCGGGACAATCGATCCTTGAAAACAAGATCGGCACGTGCATAGGCAATGAATCGGTCACGATCCTCGATGACGGCTCGAATCCAGATCTTTATGGATACATACCGGCTGATAGCGAAGGAATACCGTCACACAAAACCGTTCTGGTGGAAGATGGGTATCTCAAGGGATACCTGCATGATCTCGAGAGCGCGAGCCGCATGTCCATGATTCCCACGGGAAATGGGCGTGCTCAAGCTTTCGATTACTTGCCTCAAGTGCGAATGACAAGCACCATGCTTGAACCACGGGATTGGCTTGTCGAGGAACTCATCAAGGACACGAAGGATGGCTTGTATTGCAAGAACTGGCAGTATGGTTACGTCGAACCATACAAGGGAACCTTCATGTTTAAATGCAAGGAAGCAGTGATGCTCGAACATGGCGAGGAAACAACTTTATTAAAGGACGTGGCACTTTCAGGGCAAATATTGCAAGTTTTGCATGACATCGATGGTATTGCCAGCGATTTCGGGACTTCTGGTGGTCATTGTGGGAAGGGCGGTCAAAGCGTTCGGGTATGTGATGGTAGCCCTCATTTCAGGATCAACAACGTGCTCGTGGGAGGGATGGATGAATGAACCACGAGACGATGACCCGGGATGACATCGACGAGCTCGCCATCAAGGAGAAAATCGAGCGTGAACTAGCCCGATACCGTGTCAAGCAACACGAGGTATTCATGGTCATCGGAACATCCTTGAATATTGACGTGGAGCGTGGAAGCCTAAAGACTGCTGAGATCATACGAGATGCAGGGTTCGGCGTGCGCGTGGCTAACGAGGAAGGTCAATGCGCCTTTTCTTACACGTCTCGAATGGATTCTGAAGCCATCAAAAAGACGATCAAGAACGTGGTTTCAACAATGGGGCAAGCGACGAAAGATCCTGATTTTCATTCCTTTGCTTCGGAATCGGCCACGACAAAAATCTCGCCATCGTTAATCTTTGATCCAGAAATTGAAAACATCGAGATCGATGACGCGGTGCAGTTGGTAACGGCAACCCTTGACAGCGCGAGATCGATTGACGATGAACACGTGTATTCGATTAATGTATCATTTAAAGCTGGAAATACACGTGTATTCGTGTTTAATTCAAATAGCATCGAGATTTCCGAAGATCACACGGACGTGGGTTTAGATTGCGAAGTAACCGTGAAAGATGGGGATGAAATGAATTCAGACTATGATTTTTCGGATGGACGGGCGCTTTCTCAAGTGACAACCGATGTCGGCGCGAGGGCAGTTTACAGAGCCTTGAAGACACTCGGCAAGGTAAGCGTCAAATCTGGATTTCTACCCGTCGTCTTTAGTCCCAGGGCTGCTGGTTATGTCGTCGCGGGGGCCGTCGCCCTCGCGGCCAATGCAGAGAGCATCCAGCAAGAGATGAGCTTTCTTGGCGGTAAATTGGGAGAAAAAATTGCGCCTGATTTCCTCACGATCGTCGATGATCCGCGACTCGAGGCGTATTCACGACATTCGACTTGCAGTTTCGATGGAGAAGGATCCTCCACTAGTACCAAGAAAATCGTGAATGCAGGTATTTTGGATACCTTTTTGCATGATTCTTACACTGCAAACAAGGTAAATGTTGAAAACACGGGAAACGCGGCACGTGGTAGTTATGACTCGCCTCCCCACATTTCTCCATTTAACTTGATCATTGCCCCCGACGAATCGAGCATCGTCGCACGCGAGGAGCTTTTGAAAGGCATCGAGTATGGCATTTACTTTGATCAAACTGGTGATTCACCAAACATGACGACGGGTGATTTTTCGGGGATGATTTCATCTGGATTCTTGATCGAGAACGGGGCGATCACCTCGCCCATCGAGCAAGCGACATTTGGTACGAATCTCCTTGAACTTCTTGCCTCGATCGAAAGTTTCGATGATAAGCCGGAAGATAATGCGGGTACCATTACTCCATCTATCAGGTTAAAAGGTCTTCATATCTCGGGAAATCAATAGATTTTAGATTCTTGGAAAAAAAATCATTTTTTTAATTTTGTCGGGCATTATTCTCGTCAATGGTTGCAAATACCATGTTTACATAAGCATGATACTGATCACGAATAACTGCGTTGCAAAATACCCGTTATAATACTATCTTATTAACAAACCATTTAATAGAACGCAGTGGTATGAACTACCAGAGCGTGCGTGGATCGTTCATGACAACATTGGATGATTTGGAGATTGGCCACCGGCGATTCAATCATAGGAATCTCTCCTATGATTATACGTTCAAGGAAATTCAGCGGCCATTACTCGAGAATGTAACGATCCGGCGGCTACACAAGTATCTCGAGCTCGTGCAGCAGGGGAAATTTCCGAACGAGCTGTTTGAAAATCCTGCGGTGCCAAGAGCGAGCATGATGAAGATCCATGGGCTCGACAAGAGCCAAAAACAATACTTGCAGCAATACTTGTTTGATCAAGGCATCGTTAAACGATCCGCGAGCACCGAAATCTCGCAACTTGTACAAGCGGTGTTTAGAAGTTTCAAGGAGATGGAGTTTCAAAAAAAACCGGATCACGCGCCCGTTTTAAAATCGATCCTGCTGAAAGATCCCCGGTCTGTCGCAATTGAGCTACCCGTGTGGAAAGTAAATCAGGAGAAATCGCATTGCTTGACGGGGCACATCGATCTCGTGCAAGTGGAAAAACACGAGAAATTCGAGATAAAAATTTTGGATTACAAACCAGAGGGCGAAAACCGGTTCATATTTTGCCTGCCACAAGTTGCGCTCTATGCAAAAATGATGCAAGCTAAATTGGCACCAGAAGAGTGCGAGATCAATTGTTACATATTTGATAAAAAGGCGATGTGGCAGTTCAAAGATGATGTGCTCGAAAAATTGGATGATAAACTCGTCCGGTACAGCGTGCCTCGAGCGTGGTCAATTTTCTTGAATTGAACCGTGATGTGAAAGAAATTCGCAATACAAAGAACCATACCAAATAACAATTTAAATGCTGTCTTCTTGAATAACATAATTGTTGTAGTAACGTGATGCGCCCTTGTCATTCATGGACACGCTTAAAAATTGGATCGGGGAATGGCTAAAGAAGATCCCCATGATTCTTGCTGGAGCACTAGTTATCTTGTTATTGGCCGCTGGAATCGGCCTGGCAATATTACTCCGGCAATTGGGGTGGGACCAAACTTCGATCATCATCCCAAGCCTCATTATCGAAGCTTTTACTTGCGTGGTTTGCTACCGGTTCGTAACAAACTTTTTCCCGAAGAAACCACGTGAATTCCCTGAACCGGCAAAAAAATCGTCCCGATCCTACAAGGAACCAGAAGCCCTAGACGAAAACTCGGATTCTGGCCTTCCAAAACGAAACATCAAGCAGAAAAATTAAAGCTCGTCTTTTCTCGATTCCTAAATTAATAGAATAGCATTGTTTATTCTTGATTACAAGCTACTTCCTTAAAGGAAGCAAAAGTTGATGCTACAAAGACGTTAATTTGCAATTTGGCAAAAAAATTGAAGAATTACAAGGTTCCCTCCAACCCTTGCATTTTCAAGTCCATCCGGCTCTGATGGATCGCATGTCTATTTTCTTTGTCTTGGTCTTGGTATCCTGGATGACCTGGATCTTTCCTTCTTTTTCAGAAAGGTCCAACAGAGATTCGACCATTTCCAATTCACTTTTAAGGAAATCACGTAATGCCTGCCTGATTGCCTCGCTTCGTGAAGGAAACATTCCTTGTTCCGTTAACTTTGCAATTGCATCGATATATATGCTTGGCAGATTGACAGTAACGATTTGCATCAAATCAGCACCCCGCACGCCATAACACGATAACTACAAGAAAACCTCTTTCCCGGTTTTCATTTTCATAAATAATTCATTAACCCAACACGCATCTCCTCGTGCATCAAGAAATTCGAGGAGTATGTTCTATTTTGTCGGGCAAGTATATATGCGTTATGCAGAAAATCCAGCCCCGCTCCTTTTTAATTTGTTTAAATAGAAATGACGAGAACACGGCCCGCTTATAAAAAACTAATGCGGGAGAACGCGTCATGCTTATAAAAAACTGAACAATGATTCAAGCATCGTTAAATAAAGCATAATTCTTTCAACCATTTATATGCCGTTGTTGCGATCTTAATAATCCCAGCACGACTCGGAAAGATATTTTTTGAATATCAATCTAGAGACATTTCCCAAGAACGTGCACGGTATTTTCCGAGGATTCCCTTCATCATCTCCCGATGATGTTTGGATTCATTATCGAGAGTGCCATCGTTTCGGCATGGAACGAGAAAAAGACACCGATCTCACCTTGTTCATGTCAACCCATTGCGCTCCGTGCGAGATGATGCGGCGCAAACTCGATGAATTGAAAAAGGAAATGCAATTCTCCATGAAAATCGTGAACATCGATGCTGACAACGCAGCATTGCAAGGATTTCGAATTGCACCCGTGATCAAATTCAAGGATGAGGTCGTGGTAGGGGAGGTGGACCTCGAGGATTTGCGATGCACGCTCATGCGCAACTTGTACACGCGCGTTTGATACGAACTTCTTTTGAACGCGAATTATTTAACGTGATCAACCAGATCATTTCCAAGTATTCTACTCACGCATTACTGGCCGGAATATTACCACGCGTTCGTGTGAATGAAAAGCTTCCTCATGAAAAACTATCGAAATCACGACACCGGATCAAGAAGGCCGAGATCCATTGAAATCCAGCGAAAATTCCATCGTTAAAAGCCCGATGCCGCTCATCCATCAAGTGTATAATTCATGCGGCATATCGAGCGTGCTCATGGCGCTCAAGCCCGATAAAAACAAGGAATTAGATGCGTTCTTCCGCAAGCTCGATAAAAAGTTGGTCAAGACGTTAAAAATCTCCACGGATCGATATGATTTCCAGGATCGTGTTCAATTCGAAGCTGCTTGGCTTATCTTGCTCGCGCTCTTCAAGGAAAAAGAACTCCTGGACCAAATCGCATCGATCATTCCGGACATCGATAATTTTAAACCATTGCTCGAATCAACGTTCGATGAAATGATCGTGTATCAAAAAACCAAGGGAAACACGGCCGTGATGAAGGACAGGGAAAACTTGATCAAGAACGGCGCCATCACGTTAAATTTTCTTGAATCCTATCTCGAAGAACAAAAAACTGACGCGGAGCTCAAGCTACTTGGTGCCATGTTCGGTCTCGTCTTCGTTGCAATTCCCGAGGAAATTGGAGGGAGTTCACTCGGTTACATGGCAAACGTGGATCCGAGAAAACCTGAGGAATACATGAAAAAAGTCGAGTTGCTCGTCGATCACGTGTCACGAGGCTCGGTCCTTGCAAACTATGAATATCACTGGTTAACGCTTCGGGAGATCGGAACGTGCCTTTCTGAATTCAAGCACCAAGAAGCCAAGTGTGAATCGATAGATGAAATAACCTCGACACCCCACTATTTCAAGTTCAACAACCCGTTGAGCGGCATGGTCTTGTCCGTTATCAAGGCAGATATCCTTACCAAGTATCATTTTTACAATTTTGATTTCAACCTTGATTTGCAGAAGAGATTTTTGGAAATTCTCAAAAACCGGTTAAACTTGTAGCAAGATTGTCCACCATGAAATCCGACGGGTTGAAGATGATTGCGGGTTCGCAAGACTACCCCCTCGTTCGCCAAACATTGAACACTTGCGGTCTTGCGTCCCTGGCCATGATATTTTTGCACCATTCGGAAGACATCGATGATTTCTTGAAACGAGTGTACATCTCGAAGTACAAGGCTCCCGCGCTTGCCAAGATCAAGGCCAATGAACACGATGCTGCTATTCTCTGGTCGGAAGCATTCTTGCTTTTGAAAGCAAGAGCATCACGACGCATCGCGAACTGGCTCAAGCGAACGGCGAGTGAATTCATTTACGATGATTTCAAGCTCGACCTGGATTTGCGCGTGGATGAAATGAGCACGAGACAGCGAGATCCCGCCATGGGGACCGCCGCAAAATATTTCAAGCACGGCACCATCAGAAAACAATTCGTGCGCTTTTACATGGAACAATACAAGACCCAGCTCGAGTTACGAATCCTAGCGGCGATGTTCGGATTCGGATTCATTGGCTATCCAGGAGACACGCTTGGAAATCTGTATTTCAGTGCCAAGGATCAAGACGTTTCATCGAAACTGGAATTTATGAGGGGCATCCTGGAAAAACAAGACCACGCGGTGCTCATGGGACATGGACAATCCCACTGGATGGTCACGCATTCGCTTTTCGGGAATGGTACTGCGGAGCAAGAAACCATGATCGGTATTAATGACCCTCTAGGCTCCTCGACTCGATTAGCAGTGGAAAGTCTCGATAGTACGTACCTGTTTTATTTCTTCAAATTCAACGAGAATGCTTGCAATGCCAGTATAAATTTCCTCGAAACCATTTTGAGAATATTAAGCAAGTAAATTTGAAAAAGTAGCAATTTATCCTTCGATCGTGTAAATTTCCGAGACATAGTCCCTTCGTGACTCAAAATTTTGGTCGAGATACACGGTCAGCGCATGATCCTCTGCATGAAGCAAGGTTACGGGGACTACTTCGAGCGGATTGGCTAGGACGATCTTCTTGGGTAGATCGATGATGAAGGTCTTGTCGCAGCGTTCACACTTCACGAAAATCCGCTTCACGCCCGTGATGGATTCCGGATCGGCGACGGCCTCCTTCTTCTTTGCTGAGATATCATCACATGCTGCGGGTACAGGTGGCACTTTCGGAATCGGTGGGGCTTTGAGTTGTTTATTTCCTCGTTGCATGGCCATGATGCCAGCTGCGGCTGGTGGCTGGTCGGGAAGAGTTATGCAATCAAAACCGGGCGGTGCATCTGCATTGCATGCCGGCGGATTTTCATCCGGCGCAGTTTTTTGCGACTTCAAGATGAAAGCGATGAGTTGTTTCTTGTCAAGTTTGTTAAGCTCTTCCCGTGTTAATTTTTGGGACATGTTATGTTTCTCGCCACAAGTTAGACAAATTTAAATTGATCCATCACGTGGAGGATAAAAACGTTATTTTCAGCATCGACACAAGTCGCCTTGTTAGCCTAGTCTTAAGATCATCTTTCAGATAGGTCAGAATACATGGCTGTCACCGATTTATGCAATTATCAAGACCAGGAAATAAATCATAAAAAAATTTCCTAAGATAATACCGATACTTTTGATATTGTTGGCTGCTGCCGTTCTTGGTACTCGGAAAATGTAGATAGTAGCAATGGGAACAAAAGCAACTGGAAGGATGTTGAAATCAAATGTAAGCAAAAAGAGGATTGCACCAAATACTAGCGTGAGTCCCGAAAAAACAAATATAATGATTCGGATTTGATTTGGCGAGAACCGTGATGCAACTGCTTCCTTGTCGACTGCTTCATGCATGAATTGGGACAAAATGCTGAAAAAAAACAACGAAACAAGCCAGAACCATTCAACCGACGAAGATGGCACGTGAATCGAAAAATATGGCAAGCAAACTTCGGCGAAAACCTGCACGAAACCGCTCGCGATGGGAATTTTTTTCAAGCCAATGCAATATACAAACACGAGCCCGATCGCGAACGCAACATATAAGATCGTTAACGGGTTCGATGCAATCGCGCTTGCAAAACAGAGAATTGAAAGAACGAGGCTCCCGATCGCAATGGCCGCGAGCTCTTTGGCATTCCATCCGAGTTCCCTGTCCTTGTCTACAATGTCATTGATAATATTTCCCGCAACCCCGAGAAATGCCCAACCCACGATAAGTTTCAAGTTCTCTAGGAACCCATTCGCACCCGCGCGAGTCACGTACAAGGCTATCAAGCATGGAACGATGACAGCAAACAAGTAATCGAGACGAAGAACCTCCCATCGGTGCGCTGGTGTTCTAGACAAATCCATCATGCAGTTTCTGTAAAAAAGTTCATGAAAAGCGTAAGATCATTTCTTTTCATTGCTCTTATCGAGCAAAATATGCACGAGATTCATGAATGCGTCGTCCACGTTGGTGCCATCCTTTGCGCTGGTTTCGAGGAACTGCACGGCACCAATCCGATCCTTGAGGTCCTCGCCATCTTGGGTGCTGACCTTTCGTATGTCCTCGAGGTCCGCTTTGTTGCCGATGATGACGAAAACTCGATCCCCGACCGTGTTTTCCGTGTAATCCTTGAGCCACGTGGTTTCCAGGTTGTTAAAGGTATCCATGCGGGTGACGTCGTAGACGAGCATGGCAGCGGAGCAGCCTTTATAGTACAGCTTCCGAACCGACGCATAGCGTTCTTGGCCAGCGATGTCCCAGAGCACCAGGTTGCAAAGAAGTGGGTTTTCATCCTTGTCGGTGATTTCCAATTCTTTCAAGATCAAGTTGACTCCTAACGTGGGTTTATATTCCTTCAAGAATTTGCGCTGGATGAACCGGGAAATCAGACTCGTTTTTCCAACGGCATAATCACCCACGACCGCGATCTTGAAGACATAATCAGGTTCTTTATCGACCATATTGGTGTCCCTCGAAATCGTTTTTTATTGTCGTTTTACCTCGAACGTTGTTGACTTATCGACGTCATTTCCTATAACCTCGCCCGCGATGTACTTGGCACCATCTGGCGACGAATTCGTGGCCGCAACTTCGAAGAAACCGGCCCATATATAATTTCCTGCCTGGAACGGGTCATTTTTAATGCTGATCTTAAATGACTCTTCTTCTTTGATGATTGAGATGTCCCAGTCGCCTTCGATCCATCTTTTCATTTTTTCGATGAGTGTTTCGAGGCTGTAGCCGTAAGGATGCAAGTAAATGGCAAATTTTCTGCCTGTTTCCCGCAATAAGGCTTTCGAACCAAAGCCAAGAAGGCGCGACATGGCATCCGTGAGCTTAATCAAGTCCAAGCGCGGTAATGAGTTCACCAGCGACGGGCGTAATTGCTTGGAATACTTGTTCGCGAGACCTGCAAACTTAATAATCGAAGCTTTTCCATCCGGGCCTATGATATCGTCCAGCGCTTCCAGCAACGCGGAAAACACGATCTGCTTAACTTTCTCGGCCTTTTTCTTCGATGCAACCTTTTTCTTCGATGCTCGTTTAGCCACGCGCGTTCACTTTTCTCGCGAATTAATATATATATCGTTAATTGGAATTTAAATTTAAAGAATAGTAGCGAGCTTTAACTAATGATGATCGCTGGCCTGCCGGGAATTGCTTGTTCTGCTTTCTTCTCGGTAGATTCTTCCTCGTTCACGACCTCGATGTTGAACTTTTTCCCGGAAAGCAACTTCACGTCTGATGCTGCCTTGAGCTCTTCATCCTGGGAAATAAATCGCGGGAATTTCTCAATTCCCCACGGATCCTTGGCTATCTTGTTAATGAACGCGGGGATTGCTTTACCGAGCTTTTTCAAGTCTGGATCTACCATGAGCTGCTTGATCACTTCACCGGTGTTCTTGCCTTCCTTCAACGATGTAAGTACTTTCTCGAGCACCTCATGCTTCCACGCCGCAGCGACTATCAATGTAACCGTGGTTACCTCCGACTTGAGAATCTTCAAGATATTTGCAATGTCCTCTCCAATCGTGTTATCATAGTCCCACGTGTTCTTGATATCCTGACGTATCGCTGATTCATCGACCAACGGCCATTCCGCCAGTGAAATGAAACCCTTCTTCTTCATGGATTCCCACACTTCTTCGCACAAGTGGGGAATGGCCGGGGCGAGCATGAGAGTTATGGTTTCCAGGCAGATTTGGTATACCTTTTTGTTGGCGCCGCTCTCGATGTAATCCTGGAATTGCTCGATGAGGAACGTGATCTTGTTGAGAGCATCCCGGATTTCCATTTTCTCGTAGGATGCCGTTACCGCTTTCAGGGTCACGTTCAAGTGAAACAGGATGAGATCGTCATAAAAGTCCTTTGCTTTCTTGAATGAAGCTGGCGTTTCCATGAGCGTGGTGAAAAATTTCTTTATCTGGCGATAGATCGCGTCGATGCCCTCGTCGGACCATTCGAGTTGCTTTTCCGGATTCGCCGTTGCAAGAATGAAGAACCGTGCAGTATCCGCGCCGTATTTATCGACGATTTCCTGTGGATCGACCGTGTTTCCGAGATTTTTTGACATCTTGACGCTTTTCATGACGTAGGGATTTCCACATTTCAAGCAAGTCCCTGCATCCGTGTCATATTTGCCCACTGGTAAATAAATGCCATCGGTCTCGCAGAACGGGTTTTCCTTGTTCACCATGCCTTGCGTGAGCAACGCCTTGAACGGCTCGTCAAACTCATGTAAGCCAAGATCTCGGGTGGCCTTGGTCCAAAACCGCGCGTAGAGCAAGTGCAAGACAGCATGCTCGATGCCACCGATATACTGGTCAACAGGACCCCAATATTTTATGACATCCTTGTCATAGGGCGCGTTCATATTCTTCGGATCTGTAAATCTGAAGAAATACCAGGACGAATCAACAAACGTGTCCATCGTGTCGGTTTCTCGCCGTGCCTCGCCACCACACTTTGGACAGGTCGTGTTCAAGAAATCTTCATCGGTCTCGAGCGGATTCTTGGTGCCCGTGAATTGCACGTTCTTCGGCAGCCGCACGGGCAAGTCTTCATATGGCACGGGCACCGCGCCACAGTTTGCGCAGTGAATGAAAGGAATGGGCGTGCCCCAGTATCGTTGCCGCGAGATGAGCCAATTACGGATTTTATAATTGACCGTCAGCCCGCCCTTGTCTTCCTGGGCGAGTTTTTCGCTGATGGCCTTGATGGCCTCCCTGTTCTGCGTGCCATCGAACTCACCCGAATTAACGAGCTTTCCATCTTCCTCGTAGGCACGGGACATTTTTTCAACGTGGATCTCGTAATCATATGGCTGGATGACGATCTTGATAGGGATGTTGAATTCCTTGGCGAATTCGAAATCTCGCTCATCGTGTGCAGGCACGGCCATGACCGCGCCGGCGCCGTATTCGTAAATAACAAAATTCCCGATATACACGGGGATCTCGTCGCCGGTAACTGGATTGATGGCATATTTACCGATGAACATGCCTTTCTTCTCGTGCTCGATATTGGTGCGCTGGAATCGGTCCTCGGTGAGAGTTTCATTCAAAATTTTCTTGTATTCTTCCTCGAAATCGGTATCCTTGACCCATTTCTCGACGAGCGGGTGTTCAGGGGCAAACGTCATGAATGTAACGCCATATACAGTGTCAGCCCTGGTCGTGAAGATGGGAATTTCCTCGCCCGTGTCCTTGATGATGAACTTGATGATCGTGCCCTCCGACCTGCCGATCCAGTTTTGCTGCATGATCTTGACTTTCTCGGGCCAATCGAGGTCTTTCAAGCACGCGAGCAATTCGTCGGCATATTTTCGGATGTTCAAGAACCATTGCGTGAGCAATTTTTGCGTTACTTGGCTGTCGCAACGCCAGCACTTGCCATTTTGCGCTTGTTCATTTGCCAGGACCGTATTGCATTCCGGGCAAAAATTCACGTACGCGTCCTCGCGCACGACGAGGCCCATCTCGTAAAACTTCAGCCAAAACCATTGGTTCCAATAGTAATAGTCCTCTGTGATGGACTGTATCTGGCGCGTCCAATCGTATGAGAAACCCAGCCTCTGCTGCTGCCATTTGATGTGGTTGATATTATCCCACGTCCACTGCTCCGGATCTGCATTATTCTTGATGGCAGCATTTTCCGCTGGCAAGCCATAGGCATCATAGCCCATGGGGTAAAGTACGTTAAAGCCTTGCATGCGCTTAAACCGGGCCAAGCAATCACCGATGGAATAATTTCGCAGATGTCCCATGTGGAGTTTCCCGCTTGGATACGGATACATTTCCAAGCAATAATATTTATTTTTTGAAGGATCAACTTGCACCTCGAAAATTCTCTCGTCACTCCACTTTGCTTGCCATTTCAATTCTATCTCGCCAGGCTTGTACTCTACCATGGTTTTCACCTTCATGTATCGGGTACATAAAGCCTTGGTTGGAAAAAAAGTACATCGTGGAAAGTGTAAGGAGAAAGGTAATTGAACCAACGCCGCTAATTTAGCCACATGGTTACCATCGTCTTGCTGGATACCAACTTCTTGTTCATGCCCATGAAATTTAAAATAGACATTTTCGAGGAAATTCCGCGGTTGATGGAGGAAAAAACCGACATCATCGTGCTCTCCGGCGTGAAAGAAGAGATGATTGAAAAAAACAAAAGATCCGCTGGCAAGCTCGTATCCAAGCAAGGTATCGGGGCCCTGCAGCTCCTGGCCAAAAAAGTAGAGCAAGGCGCCGTGAATTCTTTAAAGATTGACCGTCGTGCTGGCGAATTGGTCGATGATTACATAATACGAGCAGCATCGCAACTAAAAGCATCGGGTGCTGGCGCCGATGGTAAACCTATCACGAGAATCGCGATCGCGACCAACGACAAGCCGTTAAAATCCAAGTGCGTCGCGGCTGGATTTGCCATCGTACAAATGCGGCAAAAAACCCATCTTGAAATCTTGTGATTGAACGAAGCTTCAATGTTTAGGGCTTAGAAGCTTGATCCACTTTTTTCTTACGCTCGATGATCTTGCCCGCGGAGACGTCTTTCCAGTCCCTGCCGATCAAGAACGCCCCGATAAAGAAGTAAAAGAGCGCGAGGATCTTGTCGGTGCTCGCCCCGTTATACAAGAGTGGCACGGAAACGATGACAAAAAAGATGCCGATGGCCGCTTCATGAACATGAAGGTGCCATATCTCGAACCGGAAAACCTCGACGTTGAGCTCGCCAGCGAACCCGGAGAGCATGAATCCAACGCTGATCGTGGCGCCAACGAGACCGTACATGGCAAAAGCGTTGTATATTTGACCAAAAGCGAAGCGTAACACGGTATAAACGGCCAAGCAAAAAGCGGCCATGAAGTAAAAAAAGATTTTTGCTTTCCTTCCGCGTTTAGTGCGCACGGGCATGAATTCTTCCTCGACGAGCCTGGCTTGCTCCTCAGTGAGCCCCAGTTCGATCATGCGCTGTTTTCTCTCTTGAAGGATGCGCTCGATTTCAGCGGCACGGTCTTTGTATTCCGATGCAATGGCAATGAGCATGAAACCTCCGAGACTCACGAACGAGATTGAATAGCTTAATATCTCCTTCATTTGTGCGAGTTTGGGATCGTTTAGCGCCGTTGATGCTATGAAAATGCTGTAACCAAACGACACGATTAGCGAGAACGTGAGAATCCACAGGCCTAGCACGCGCAAGAATCGGACGATCGTTGATGGTTGCCCTCGTCGCGGACGGTTATGCTCGTGGCGTAAATCGATTTCCTTGGGCAGGCTGATTCCCCTTTTCACCCTGTCCTTAAGTTGCTCCTTGCCGTTTTCCTGGAAATCGCCTTGCAAGGAATCTGGACTCGTCGTCTCGTCTGCCATGAGCGTTCACTCGGATAGAAGTTACGAGGTATCGTCTGTTGTAGTAATGGATGATCGCCCTATAAAATGGCTTTTGTCTCCTTCTCCGAATTTTAAAGATCGCAAAGTGGTGGATGCCATGCACTAGACCAGGACTATTTTGCGTGTATGCATTTTTTGTCTATGATACCGTTCATGAACGGGCAAGAACATCAAGAAATCGACTCGTGGCTATCCAGTTCGTGTTTTATACCGGAATCGCTTTGAAGTACCGGCATCTAACGCACTGCATGACGACAATTGGTCCTTCGTCGGAAACTAACCTACGTTTCACCATTTTTCCTAAACATTTTTCGCAGGTCGTGTTCCAGTCAATTTCTACCGTTTCGGTTGCCGTCATGTCAAGATCATTCCCGTTTGACGCCGAAGTGCCATTGACCTTTGTCATGGACGAAGCAGATTCAAGGTCTTGCTGCTTCTGGGTGGCCTTCTTTTTCGTCAAAGCTAAATCGCTTATGTTTAGTTAATGAAGTTATTATTCAAAAGTTTTTCGCGGTATTCGAGATAGTGCCACATAATTCACTAAACGTTCGGTTTGCGTTATATGATTAGGACCAGCTCATGTTGAAAAAAGAAGATGGATGACACCCCGGTATTCTTGGTTTTCGACAAAAATACCACCCGTGTTCATTCATCGCAGTTTTTATTCCCGGTGCTGTAATATACATCGATGGAAACGAACCCACCATCTTTTTTTTTCATGATTGATATTTTTCTATTTCTGCCAACCGTGGTTGGCCTTTGACACCTCCAGCTTCGCGCGTTTTCAAGCTGCCACAAATGCAACCGATCCGCGCGCATTCATCGAGCGGCCTGTTATTCAAGAATCCAAACACGAACCCAGCATCGAAGCTATCCCCGGCTCCGATCGTGTCGACCACGGGCACCTTGATCGCGGGGACGGAATAGGCCTCATCACCCGCGTGAACGGTTGCACCGTCTTTACCGCGTTTCACGACGAGCACGGGTACGATGCCTTTCAATGTCTCGATGGCGTCGTCGAGAGTACTCGCCCGCGCGATCGCCATTGCCTCGTTCTCGTTGGGGAGTAAAACATCGATCAAGGGGAGAATGCCAGCGAGTCCGCCATCCCATTCTTCCGAAGGATCCCAATTCGTGTCGAGGCTAATGGTCGAGTCGTTTACTTTCAAGTGCTTGATGATCTCGGGATAATGCGGAAGCAACTTCTGCATGAGAAAATAGCTCCCAATATGGAAATGGCGGGTCATGTCGAGCATGGAAGGAAGGATGTCGTCCTCTCCGGTCGCATCAATGGTGCCCGTGTAGGTGAGCATGGCGCGATCATCGTTTGTAACGAGATGAACCGTGATTCCCGTTTTCAAGGATGGCTCCTTGATCATGTAATCCATGATCACCCCCGCATCGATTAATCGATCAATGATAAGATTGCCGAAAGCATCATCCCCAACCTTGCCGATCACGGCGGTATTTAACCCGAGTTTTGCTGCCTGGGAAGCAAAAATCGTGTTAGAACCCCCCATCTCGAGTATATAATTTCCGATGGTTTTCTCTTTCTGGTGAAATTCAGGAATCATGTCCCCGTTAGATAAAATCAAGTCAACGCAACAATCCCCGATCGTGAGCACGTCAATTGGTTTTTGCGAGTTCAATACAAACATCCCGTGGAAGAAGTAAAAGGTTTGCGAGATTCGTGATAAGACTGTTACATCCCAAATATTATTATAATAGAAACGTGAAAGTTGACTTTAACTTTACTTTCCGGGGAAGAAGATGACACCTGAAATTTCTTCAATGATGGAATTTATCAAAAGTACATGTGATAAAATAGGTCCCCGACTCGGTACTGGGGAGGCTGAACAAAAAGCAGGAATTAAAATAAAAGAACTGCTTGGAAAGTACACCGATGACGTTTCGGTAGAGCCCTTCGAATGCCATCCCGGCGGGTTCCTTGATTTCATCAAAATAGCCTTCATCGCAAGCGTTGTTGCGACAATCCTTTTCTTCTGGATCCCGTTCTTAAGCGCGATTCTCCTGGCTTATGCAATTACCACTTTTATTTTCGAGCAAATGCACCTCAAGGAATATGTGGATTTCTTGTTTCCAAAAAGGAAGGGAGAGAACATTGCGGGGAAGCTAATGCCGACCGGCGAGACCAAGAAGGTCATTATCATAAGCGGGCATCATGATAGCGCATACGAATTTCCCTTGTTTGCGAAGTATAAACATAACTTTGGAAAGCTCGCTTACACCACGGCTGGAATATTGATCGTGGCTATCGTGGTATCGATCATTAAATTCATCCTTGATTTGATGAACTTGTCCACTATTACATCTAATATAATTTT
>Ga0209039_10000117_pt1 | contig 69398 bp, 49 predicted proteins | sample BogFormECP12_OM1_FD_188238 | JGI IMG/M metagenome (GOLD analysis project Ga0209039, IMG submission 188238) | Bog forest soil microbial communities from Calvert Island, British Columbia, Canada - ECP12_OM1 (SPAdes) (version 2) | ecosystem: Environmental > Aquatic > Freshwater > Wetlands > Bog ...
AAGCCGAAGCTTCGGGCGGACGCGCGCTGTGCCGTTCACTACGTGAGATACCGTGCCGATGGAAACCTGGGCACGCTCTGCGATCTGCCGCATTGTGACGTTCGCACCCATCTTGGATTGGTCTCCAGTGTCGTTTAGGAGCACCTATTCGGATACGTCCTATCCAGTTGACCGGTTGGTTCTTCTTCTCCTATTGTGTATCCATCACCAAACGGAAACCCAATGCTCCAGAACGATCCATGCTCGGCGCCATCAGCAATAGTTTGCCGTGCTCGGTCAATTTGTAAGCTTGCGGAAAATACCAGATCGAACCCTGCGGCTGGTAGTAACTGCCCCCACGTAGAATCCCTCCTCGCGTATGTTCGTCCGTGAATTCCTCCGTCCATTGCCACACATTTCCGACGAGATCCATAACACCGAACGGGCTGGCCCCTTTCGGATGGGCATCCACGGCATCTGGGCCGCGCATCGTCCGCGACTTGTCCGCAACCGGAACCGCCGAAGCATCCCACTCGTTGCCCCAGGGGTATAGCCGCCCATCAGTTCCTTGTGCAGCATACTGCCACTCCCACTCGTGGGGCAGGCGCTTCCCTGCCCACGCGGCATAGGCGCGCGCATCCTCCAGCGAGACCCAAGTGACAGGCTTGTTGCCCCAACCATCGGGGTAGTTGCCGTTTTTCCAATCGCGCAAGAAGTTCAAATCATCCTGGGGGTGATAGTGGGTAGCATCCAAGAATCTCTTGAATTCCGCGTTGGTCACAGGGAATTTATCGATCCAGAAAGATTTCACATGCATGGGATGTTCATGATAGCGGCGAGGCGAATCTTCCCAAGGGTACTGAACGTCCACGCCCGAATCGTTAAAGCCTTCAATCTCAACACCCTTCACCTGGAACCGGAATTCACCCTCGGGTATTTTGACCATTCCTGGGGGCGTCCCAGACGGTGGCTTGGTGGAAGCGATTTGCACTAGTTGCTGAGGTAAAAGAGTCCATTTGTCGGGGAAACTGGCCAGAGAGGTGTTGGTGAGCGACTTCATTTGCGCCATTAGGGTCTTGTACGTGTTTGATAGAGGCTGCTTTGTAGCTAACACTGCTCCGTAGTCTTTTGCATCCAGGCTAAAGACCAGCACCGTCTTGTCGGCTCGGCGCTCCGTGGTAAGTTCTACGCCGTGGTACAAGTCGAAGTAGTGCATGCCTTCCTGGAAAGTCAGCTCCATTTGAGGTCCGACGATGTTGTATTCGTTTCGATTGATGATGGTCCAGACCGTTTCGTCTCCCAGCGGCCAGCGACTGGCAAATACGCCAAAGTGAAGCATGGGAAAGAATGGTTCCCAATCCTGCGAGATAAGAAAGGGAGCGACGGCCCGCTCGATTGTCGCGACGCGGCGAGTCGCTTCGCCGTCGTGAGGGGTGATGCCGTTCCAAACCCCCCAGATGTTTTCCCAGGTTTCCCAGCCGATGCCGTTGAAGAAGGCGAACTGCAGATCGTCGGTCTTGGTACGATTCCACCGGTCGGAAATGTTCACCATGTGCCGCGTCTCAAGCCATTTGTAGCGGTCCACCCTAGGCACAACGGGGAACTTGTACTGGCCCCAGGTCAGCACGTCATAAGTCACCGCTTCGTCGTGTGGGCCACCTTCCGGTTGAAAGGCGAGGGGATGCCCGATGCGATCCGCGGCTTCGGAGAACGCGCGTGGCACACCGTCTTGGGTATCTCCATTGATTCCGTCCGCGCCGATTTCTTTCATGAGATCGGCTATCTCTTCCGGCCAGGACTTGTCGGGCTTGCGCGTGCCCTGGTCCCACATCATCATCGGAAACAAGACCCGCACCCCGCGTTTGTGAAAATCGGCGATCATCTGCCGTACACCTGCCACACCGCCCGGCATGCAGCGAATCATGTCGTGCTCATTACGATTGTCGATGCCCATGTTCGGATAAGTCGGCCAGATCAGCACCGCATCGATTCCGCCATAACGCTTTTGCAGATCATCCAGATAGCGGTCCACGGTGTATTTACCGGCGATAGGATCGTAGAAGTAGCGATCCTGGACCATCATCTGCGGCTGCATGAAACTCGATTGCGTCCATTTCAGCTCAGGCATCTCATAACGCGAGCCGTTGTAGCCGATGCGAATGCGCCGTTCGAAGCGCCAGTGGATCAAGTCGGCCAGCCATTGCTCGTGCTGCTCAGGTGAGCATGCTTCTGAGCCGCCTTCCCACGCTCCCCTCATCTCGAGACATTTAGGGCCCGGAATTTGTTGCCAATCCGGGTCCCATGCAGTGAATGCGCCGGGGACATATGCCGTGTCTTGGGCAAGGAGCGGGACAGCATAAAGCAACAGAAGAAGCACAACGATGGGGCGGAGCATATGGGGATTCACATCATCCTCCGAGATTCACATTTTGTTGTAAGGTGGCATCCCGAACAGTCTAATCAGCGGCTTCCGCGCGTGCGAGTCTTGCCCGCTGGCGATGTTGGAATCCAGCGACTGCGGATTGAAAAGGAAGGAGGACCATCCCATCGAGCCAGCTAGAGCTGGCCGATGGGATGGTCGGCTTCCCGGGGTTAGAAGGTTAAGTGCAGCCCGAACTGGGCCGAGCGCGGCAGGTTCTGTGAATTCGAAGTCCCGAATTGCGAGCTCGAGAGGTCGCTCACCGGATTCAGGAGATTCACGCGGTTGAACAGGTTGAAAATGTCCGCGCGGAACTCCAGGGAGTATCGTTCCCACTTAAACTCCTTGGCGAATTGAACGTTAATGTTTGCCATTCCAGGCCCGATGTAGGTGTTCCGTCCCAGATTCCCCTGGGTTCCCAGTGCGGGAACGGGAAACGCAGACGCTGAGGCGAACCCGGTGATGAAGTCACTTCGACTCCCGGTCTTCACCGTCCCTGCCGCGGGTCGATTGGGCGTGTCATAGCCATAGCCGTCCGCATTGTAGTCACCTCCCGCATTGCCGATGATCGTGCTACCTTCTGGGCATGAACCACCTACAGGCGCTTGATTCCCCGAGCAGATCGGCACAAAAGATGCGCTCGTGTAGACGGTGAAAGGCAATCCACTTTGCAGTACTAGAATGGTCGAGAATCGCCAGCCGCCCAAAATGGTATTCCCCACTCCCTCCTTGAAGGGGGAGGGGAGCATCACGAGGCTGTCCAAGGTAAATCTCTTGGACACATCGTAGTCGGAAAGACCATGCTGAAGGGGAATATCGAGCGGATTGAATACGGCTTCGCTCGTGTTTGAGTACGAACCGTTGTCGTTGCTGCTCATGTCGTCGGTCGCTTTGCCGAACGTGTAAATACCGCGGAGCTGCCACGAATGGCTCATGCGTTTAGTGACCATGAAGCTTCCATAGTTACCATCCGCAATACCAATGGTTCGCCCAAAGAGAATTGGACCGAAGGCGGAATTGAGACGTGTCTGAACTCCGTTGTTCATGATCAAATCCCCGGGGAACCGGTTGACATCGGTTTGTACATATAAGTGATCGCTGTGTGACCCGTTGTAGTCACCCTCGACGGTAACGTTATGTCCCAAGTCCTTCTGAATGGAAAGCATCCAGACGTGAGTCCGTGGCTGATCCACATTAGGCTGCACACCGGATGCCACCACTGGAATACCTGCGATTCCTCCAGAGGGAGTGGTTTGGAAAGAGACTGGCGGGATAGCCCAGCCAAGCCCTGCGGAATTTCCTAAGCCATAAGTAAAAGGATGAGAACTGTTGTACAGGCCGAAGGACGGCGTGGCCCATACGGGCGGATTGGCGCGGTTTGGAAATGACCATGAGCCGTCCGCGACGTTGTTATAGTAGAGACCGTACCCGCCTCGCACAGACATTTTACCGTTCCCGAACACGTCCCATCCGAAGCCCAGCCTCGGCGAAACGCCTTGCGGGCGATTTTCTGTAACGAAGGCATTACTGCCGCTATGAACCTGCATTGTCCCATTCGTGACCTGTTCAGCGAAATCGCTACCGGTTCCAGGAGTAAAGAAGGGGAAGGGAGTAGTGGAGTTGTGGTAATTGCCCCAGTGACCGAAGTAATCATAACGGAGTCCTAGGTTTAAGGTGAACCGCCGGGTTACTTTCCAATCGTCTTGGGCATACATTCCCATATAGACCCAGCGAAGGACTTGATACAGATTGTCCGCCAGTCCGCCCGTCGCCACATTCACCGTCGGTCCAGACTGCGAATAGACTCCGTCTTGGGCAAAGTCGACCAGATTGGCAAAGTTGAAGGAAGGCCGAAGGATCGGCGATGTAAAGTTGTCGTCGTCGTGGTGCCGGTCGAAGTCGAAACCCGCGGAGATCGTGTGCTTCCCGTGCGTCCAGGTCAGCACATCGTGCCAGTTGAAGTTCTCGTGAACCCAGCCAGCGGGGCCCCATTGTGAGTAATAACCAGCTCCCGTGATGTAGGCGTTGGGAAGCTCTTGATGACCGACTGCGGAAGGATTGTTCCCGATAGCCCTGTGCACCGTGAATCCCGCCTCATTCAGGAGGTTAGGCGCGAACGTGTGGGTCCAATCGATTTTGGCGTAAAAGCCATAGTTGGGAATTGAGACCTGATATATAGGGCGCGGATCTACTGTTTGTGAGTCTGAGTAGGTCCTGAACATGCTAAAGAACAAGCGATCCTTGCTGGTGAGGTTGTAGTCCACCCGGAAATGCCACTGGTAAGCATTGTGAACCGGGCTCTGCGAAAAATAGCCTGTTCCAACCGCCGGCAAATCTGCCGGAAATGCAGTACTTGGATAGAACCCGGGATTTTGAGCTTCCACCTGGGCGACGGTAAGGACCTGGGTCAGCGGCGGCGTACTTCCTACGGGTGCAGCTTTGAAGAAATTTGTCGAAAGGTTGTTTGGGAAGTTTTGCTCCACAAACTGGACGAACTGGGGGGTCTCAACCGTTGTGACGTCCGTGCTGGCTGAGGAAGAACGCAAGCCAAAGGCACTGACGAAGAAGAACAACTTGTTCTTCAGAACTGGCCCGCCGAAAGTGCCGCCAAATTCGTTGCGCCGGAATGCGGGAATGGCTCGGCAACCGACCGATCCCGGTGGGCAGAATTCGAAGATCGTGCGCGCGGTCAATTTGTTGTCAGTGTGATATTCAGATACATTCCCGTGATATTCGTTTGTTCCCGGCTTCGTGAAAACCTGAACCCAGGCACCGCTGTAGCGGCCCTTGGAAGCGTCAAAAGTAGCTCCCGAGACACGTATGGATTCAATGGTGTCGGGTTCCGGGGCCAAGTTGACAACGCCATCGCGGGAAGCGCTGTTCATTGAGGTGCCATCCACGTCGTACTCGTTGCTGTCCTGGCGCTGACCGGCGGCATTGATCTCGTAGGCTTGTTCCTGCTCAAAGCTATCGTTGTTGTTGGATCCGGAGCCAGTCGCACCGCCGCTTGGCAAACCCGAACCGGTGATGCCGGGAGCCAACTGAATCATGCTGGTGTAGACATTTCTTCCCAGCAAAGGCGCAGTCGCGATGGTGCTTTCCTCTATTTCGCGTGAAGTATCGCTCTTGTCGGTCTCGACAGCGGCGATGGTTCCGCTCACTTCAATTACTTCGGACTGCGTCGGCAAGGCAAGGGTGGGATATACCGTTTTGACTTCGTTGGCTTCCAGGTGGACGTCCTTCTGCGTCCAGAGCTTGAATCCCTTGGCGTCTACTTCGATCGTATATAGACCCTCCGGCAGGGAAGAGATGCGGAAGCTACCACTGTCTGAGCTGACCGAATACTGACTCACGTGGGTAGCTTGGTTCGTGGTAGTGACTTTCGCACCGGGAACTACTGCCCCGGATTGTTCTACCACTACCCCTGTGAACCCGCTGTTGAATTGGGCATATGCAGGAGCGGCAAAGCCACAAAAGACAACCAGCAGGAAGATGCTGAACAGCGCTGCGGACCGTAATCGTGCAAAAACAATCATTACTGCCTCCTTTGACCGAGAGACTCACCTGGGGGTCGACTCAATTCTTGGCTTTTCCATCTCCTTGGATTTAGCGGCCTGGCGTAACCCCTCAAACCGGTCAATCAGTACCTGAGCTTCGGCTTGCCTTCCGGTGCTGAGATATATGCGGGCAAGCTTGTATTCCGCTGAGGCATGATTGGGATCGGCGCGGAGACAGGCCACAAGATTCTGTTCCTCAAGTTTGGGAGATTCGTCTGAGTAGAGCTTTGCCAACTGGTAATAAGAGTCTGCAAAGGCAGGATTCAGGCGAATTGCTTCCCGAAACGCGTGTTTGGCCTTGGCCTGAAGCTCGGGATTGGGCGGCATTCCCCCCTGAACTTCGACGAGGACGATGCCGAGGTGGTAATGCATATAGTAGTTATCGGGGAATTGGCGTAGGGATGCGGTCAACGTGGCTTCTGCTTCGTGCAACTTCCCCGCATGAGTTTGCACGATCGCCAGGCAAAGTAAGGCAAGGCTGTTGTCTTTTTGTTGTTCGCCTGCCTTGCGCAAGGTGTCTTCCGCTTCACCCAAGCGACCGAGGCTTTCAAGGACCACGGCCTTCTGCACGAGCAAGCGATAGGAGTTGGGTATATTTTGCAAACCGGCCTCAGCAGCTTCGAGCGCCAGCTGATTATTCCCGTAGTCTGCGCAGAAGGTGCTGAAATCCAAGTAATTTTCTTCTTTTTCGGGAGCCAGTTTGGCGGCCTCTCGCAGGGAATCGAGCGCCAGAGCAAATTCGTTATTCTCTCGGGCGACATGAGACAGCAGATTTAGAGTGTCGGTGTCGGGTTTCCTGCTCGCTGCATCTTTCAGTATTTCCAGCGCCTCTCGCGAACGCCCTACGCGGTCGAGGGCGAGTGCATTTTGGTACTCAAGCCCTTCGATGGCGCTGTCCTCTCCCTTGGCCTTTTCCACTTCTGCCAGAGCGACATCGTATTGTCCAATCTGAGAAAAGAGTTGGCTTACCTTTAGGTGTTGCTGAGCGGTTAAGTCGGGAGTGCTGCGTAGAGCTTTGAGGGCCGCCTCTGCCTTCTCCATGTGCTTGAGTTGGCATTCCGCATTTGCAAACGAAAGCAGGGCCTCCGGGTAACCATGGAGAAGAGCACCAGATCGCGCAAAAAACGAGGCGGCGCTGGCATATTGGCCCTTCTTTTCGCTGATCATGCCGAGGAAGAGATTGGCAACCCGCTGCGTGGGGCCCGGGGTTTTTGCAAGTTTTTGAAACTCTGCCGCGGCCAGGTCGTATTGGCCAGCATCGAAATACGCGATAGCTAAGTTCTTACGAGCAGGAATAAACCCGGGGCTTATACGAAGACTGGCAAGCAAATACTCTGGGGCTTGCTCCAGGTCGCCTTTCAACATGTAGGCTGCTCCCGTGGCATCGAGCATTACCGGGTCTTGCGGGTCGTGAGTGAGTCCCTCCTGAAATACGCGAATGGCATCATCAATATGTCCCTGACGTACAAGTTGCATCCCATCGGAATAATAAATTTGCCCTTCGGGTTTAACCTTCGGGTTGGTCGTTGCAGGAACCTGCGACCGCAAGGTGCCTGCGCAGCTGATTATCAGCAACAGACTCAGCGAGGGAAAGAGAGAGCGGGACAGGGAAGGGGCGCGCAAAGAGGCGCATACAGAGGGATCGAGACGGAAGTTATCCGCCGCAAACAACATAGCCACACCACCCCAGGCTATAGACCCTAACCAGGCCAGCCAGCCGCTGCTTTTGAACCGCTTCACGCGCTCAAAAACGACGCGGTTACAAACTCCCAATAGGCTGCTTTTACCTGAAGCAAAATAGTCGCGCCGAAATTAAACCGTTTCAAAATAATTGTCAAGCTGTTTTTATTCTGTCATGATGTGCTTGCTTTTGGAGCACAGTGATGCCTGCGTAAAGCTTCCCTGACAGTTCTTGTCTTCGCTCCCCGGAAGAGAGTGTCCGGCTGAGAAGTAAGGTTCGGGGTGACGCGCTTGATCCAAGTATTTATCACGCCTATCGCAGCAGAGCGTCGCGCCCGCCATCTCGTATTCCATCGATCAGGGTACAACCTTGTTTGCCACGATTTTGGGGGTGTTCATGTGGAAGGAGCTTGTAGACGCGCCAGCCAGCGCGCGCTAGCTGATACCGCTAATGTTCATGTTTTTTGTGGTTGGGCTTGCCGCTATTGCGGTTACACCCGTGAATTCCAAATGACCATGGACGCTGTCTCGCGAATGACATCCGGCATCAGAAGACAAGGCCGGGACTCGAGGGCCGCATGACGAAACGCCTCTTGGTAGTCGGCAGCATTAACCTGGATCTAGTTGTAGTTGCCCCCAAAATTCCACACGCCGGTGAAACCATTTCAGGAATCAGCTTCAACACTTTCCCCGGTGGAAAAGGCGCCAACCAGGCGTACGCCGCCGCGCGCCTGGGAACAGCGGTAAGCATGATTGGAAAACTCGGGAATGATCCTTTTGGCGCCGAATTGCGAACCAACCTGGAGTCGGCCGGCGTGGATACCAGCGCCGTGGAAGTGGTTCCTACCTCTTCAGGAATCGCGCAAATCACGACGGCAACAAACGGCGAGAATGTTATCGTCGTGGTCGCAGGCGCGAATGGTCACGTTTCTCCGGCTGATCTTGATAGGCATTTGGACGTAATCTGCAACTCCTCGATCATCTTGGCGCAATTGGAGATCCCTTTGGAAACGGTGGTCTATTTGGCAAGACTAGCCGGCCGGGAAGGGATTCCTCTTGTGCTCGACCCGGCCCCAGCTCAGCCTCTGCCACCATCCCTGCTGCGCTCCGTCGAGTGGCTCACACCGAATGAATCTGAGGCTCGCACTCTGTTGGGTTTGTCCGCAAGAGAACTGACGTTGGACAAACTGGAAGAATCGGCAGAGTTGTTGCTGCGACATGGCTGCCGTAACGTGATTCTTAAACTTGGTCATCGAGGCTGCTACTTGGCACTTGCCAATGGAACGAGGGCCCTCGTGCCGGGTTACAAGGTGAAGGCCGTGGACACCACTGCGGCAGGCGACGCCTTCAACGGCGCCTTCGCTTCATCACTTATGCAGGGGAATGATCCGGTGGGTAGCGCGCGCTGGGGGTGCGCGGTTGCGGCCGTTTCGGTCACGCGGCATGGTGCGCAACCTTCCATGCCAACGCGGGCGGAAGTTCAGGGATTCCTGGATACAAGGCAGGAAGTGGAGACCACTGACCAACTAACGGGAGGGTAAGCGTCGCAGAAGGCTAGCGGATGACCTTTTGTCTATCGTATAGCGCTGAACGCGTTTTTATGTCCCGGAAGGCTCCTTGACCTTTAGCACACGGTCACCCTCTACATCATGCAGCGTTTGAACTGTTCCGGACGGCCAGCGTATCTCCACAAGTTTGGCCTTGGGATCATTGGCAAGGCCAAAGTGCACCGGACCATGACTGGAAGAAGCATAGCCGACGCTGGTGGTCATGTGGTTGTATTGTGGGCCGGCTGAGGTTACGACTTTTACCACCGCACCAATTCCGTCACGATTGCTCTTGGTGCCCTCCAGCGAAACATCCAGCCAGTGCCCTGAGCCTTCGGTTCGATTCATCCAAATCTCCGTCTCTTTGCCGAGGGCCGTGACTACAACGTCGACTCGCCCGTCTCCGTCAAAGTCTCCAAACGCAAGACCCCGATGCCTGGCCGGCGGTGCCGCATCCAAGCCAGCCTCGGCCGTCAGCGCTTGCCAATGGCCACTCGCACCCAGATTGCGGAATACCGTGTTGTGTTGTTCGATCTCCATCCCCGGCTTTGGAATTCGTTCAACGTGCGCCCGTGAGATGAACAGATCTTTCCAACCGTCGTTGTCAAAGTCGTAGAAGCCTGCACCATACCCACCCATTTGACGGCTTAACAGGCGCATGCCGCTGGAATAGGTGACTTCCTCGAAACCCTTGCCGCCCTTATTTCGATAAATGGGAAAAGTCTGGTTATTCAAGGCCACGAGTACAATGTCCGGGTAGCCATCGTTGTTGTAGTCGCGGAAATCGAGGCCCATTCCGGAGATGAACTCGCCGTCTTCCACCAACGCGACGCCTTGCGCAAACGCCACTTCTTCGAATTTTTCTCCCGTGTTATGCAGCAGGTAGTTGTAAGAAGCGTCGTTGGTGACGAATAAATCAGGCCGGCCGTCCAGATCGTAATCGGCAACTCCAACTCCCATGCCCTTACCTATCAGGCCTTGAAGTCCCCACTTCTCGGAGACGTCTGCAAAGGTTCCGTCTCCTCGATTGAGGAACAGTTGATCGGGCTGGCCCTCATAGCGTTTTGGACTGCAATAATCGTAAGCGCCCGAAGCGCCGCAAAAAGGCTCTGTTTTGATGTTCCACTGCAGGTAATTCACGATGAACAAATCCAGCAGCCCATCTCCGTTCACGTCGACCCAAGCAGCCGCATTCGCCCATAACGGTCCATACTTGGGGTCGTTGCAGCGATCGAGCCCCGCTTTCGCAGTCACATTCGTGAACGTGCCGTCTCCATTGTTATGAAAGAGGGAGTGGCCATGCACCCCGGCAACAAAAAGGTCCGGGAACCCGTCGTTATCATAGTCGCCAATCGCCACTCCCATGTCGTAGCCGGTTCCTGCCAGACCCGCCTCTTTCGTGACGTCGGTGAAAACACCATCTCCATCATTGCGAAATAGTCGATTGGAAAATTTGGCATCGTCTTTTTTCAACGTTTCAATATTTGCGCCGTTCGCGAAAAAGATATCCGGCCGCCCATCTTTGTTATAGTCAAAGACGCCAACACCGCCCGCCATCGTCGCTGGCGCGTGGGGAAAATCTGGAGTCTCGTCCGTTTCCACGCGGAAGGGCAGCCTTTCCAGGGCGAATCTGATCTGGGAAGTTGTGCGATTCTCCCCACAAATCCCGAACGAGGGCAAAAGCCAAGACGATGCTAGCGAGCCGCCGAAAAGCGAAAGCAGCTTTCGCCGGCTCATTCCCCTTGCAGTTTTGTCCCAATGCCTGAAACCCTTCATCACAGGATCAATCTCCTCGAATGACCATGGTTCTTGCGCATTTCAAGGAATATTTATACCAGTCGAATAATGGAGTCATTGAGACTGCTCGGTCCCCCAAAATTCGCCAAGCTGTGTTTAGTCCGGCGGACGTGAGAAAGTCTACGTCACGTTTTCAAGTATATGTTGCTATTTATGTTTCGGAAAAGGGTTTTGGTTTTGGCAGCCTGAGAGTGCAAACAGAACTGCGCTGGGCACTACACCAATTGTCCTAGCGTTCATGGTCATCTCCAACGCCTACTGGAATGTCACAAGTATCTCCGCCATTGAAAGTCGTTGTGTGAAAGATGAGGTCGCGTTCGGATGAAATCATCCCGCCGCAGTGCTCACAAAAAGTTTTGGGCTGAACGTTCTCGTGGTTGAAGCGCTCCGCGTCCACGAGTGCCTGGACGCGCTCCAGATCGCGGGTTTGTCGCTCCCCGTCTGCGAGCTTCTCAACGCGCAAGGCCAGCATCACCTCCCCGAAGGTAGCAATCCCGGTCGGTGGCGTTCTTAATTGCAGAGCACTTCCCACACTTGTGAGCGCAATAATCAAGTCGTCTACGTGGCCCCCCGAGGCGAGTGCCGCAACGATCTCTCTGAGGAGTGGGACATCAACGTCGACTTTCTTAAAGATTTCTGGCTCACACAACAAATTCGCATGAAGTCTCATCGGTTCACGGAGTATCGCAACCTGACGTGCGAATCGAACATCGTGTCGGCTAGGCATTAAGACTCCCCTTCCCCCATGTCAGGCGGTGGATTCTTCTTTGCGTTTTCCTTGGCTTGAATTTGACGTGCGGCTTCAAGATTCCTGTGCGCCTGCCCCGGACGCTCGGGTTTAGGCCTCTTCCGGCGACAAACGGTAAACACTGCAAAGCCATCGTGGAGAGAGAAATACCTGGTCATTTCGACGAATTGGGAATTGTTACGCGTATTTTGAATTATCCGCAACGCTCTGTTCTTCTCGGCGAGCTTTAGATGTAACTCCCTCGACCACATTGCCGGGCTATTCGTAGCCGTGCTTCATAGTCGTCACCTTGTCGAATGTTGCGGATCAGCGTATGAAGAGTTGGCGTCGATCAAGGAATGTCGACAGTGGTTACGGGAACCTCCTCTTCTACGGAGGGCGATGAATCCATGACAGGGGCTGGTGACGGGAACTGCATTTCAGCACGACGCCTTTCCTTCAATCTTGCACGGTATGCGGCTTGACGCTCTTTGGCCGTTGCATATATCGCATCGCGACGACGCTTACGCGGTTTCTTAGCAGGCAGCTCGGGATTAACGTGCTGACTCTCAGCGGACGGCCTTGCCTCACACAATTTTCGGAGCTCGACGTAAGCTTCGGCATGATGTGTGCCCTAAGATGTGATTCCGCTGATATGCGGCTACCAGGTTTCCAGTGCACAGCAATCAATTTCCGCCACTCCGTTACGGCATCCTCTAAGGACCGTGCCACTTTCGGAGTGGCTTCTTGCGCCTCGGCTCCATTGGCGGCATTAACCTTGACCAAAATTAAATCGAATACGGCGCGAGCCGCACGTTCAGACATTCCGGGGAATGTCTTCGAGCAATTCTTTGAAATCTGCGTCCCGTCCGGTTGCGTGATATATTCGCGCCACTGACCGAACCAAACGCCTCTACGCTTAATAAAAGTACCTTGCTGATGTCGTCTGCGCACAGCTGGGACCTTTCCACCCGCCGTTGATGGCGCAGACCCTTGCGTTTCTGCTGACACTTCGAGACCTCGGTTTACGAAAGAAGGGAGGACATTTCCGAGCCTGTCGGGTCGAAAGCAACTGCTGCTTCCGGCGATGCCCCTGTGACAGGGGCGGGAATAACTGGCGGGAACTTACCGCGCAACTGAGGACCGAAGTCCTGTAAACTACTATCAGTATAGCAGATTCCAGGAACGGACCAAAGGTCAGCTTGTCAGCAATTGAGAAAGGGCCTGCAGCTTGTAGCTTGATGAAAACGGGGGCATTATGGGATTGGGATTTGAATTCGACTCCCCCCGCCTCCACCACAAATACCCCTGTTTTTATTGGCTTTTTGACGTTTCTTCAGAACACTTTGAGAGATTATGACGTAGTTACGACGGACCCACCAACCAACTTTTCCTCACATCTGCTTCCAGTTTCTCCTGCTTTCCCTTCACCCAACTTCCATAATGTTTCTCGGTAATCCGCTCTGATTTATGACCGAGTATCTGCGCTACACTTTTCAAAGACGCTCCGCTCAACAAGAGTTCGCAAGCCATCGTATGCCTGAATCGGTGCGGGTGAGCCACCTTGAAACGGTCGCGCGAAGGACGCGATTCCATGAATTTCTTTGAATGAAGCAACCGATTTAGAATCTCTTGTTCCACGATACCTCCATTCTAAAACAAAAAGCGGGAGCCTCATCCGAAGCCCCCGCCGTGTTTCCCGCCTGTAACCTACCTCGCCTTCATTGCCGATGCAATCAATCGCTGCGTTTTCTGCTCGAATGTTTCCTCGCGCTTCCTGCCCTCTAACGCCAAACTAAATTGCTTTTGAATCTGCGCCTTCAACCTTTCTAAATTTTCCGGTTTCATTCTTCCCCCTCGTACTACCTAGAAGAAAATACCACCCGTGGGTGGCAACGTCAACCCTTCTTGGAATATTCCTTGATGATGTTTTCGACAGCCTTGCGGAGAAGAGCAGCCTTCGGAATCATGGTGCGGCGGGAAATTTCAGTTAGACGTTTCCACAGACTGGCGTCAACATAGAGGGAGACCTTTTGCACAGTGGGATTCTACAATAGACGTACCCGACATGGAATAGAGGGGGTGGCTGGGGTGGTCTCCCTCGGGGTGCTTGCTAAATAGTCATTTTAGCCTCTAGGAAGCCCGTAGGCCGTTTTGGGGGGTACCTAGTCTACTGAGTCATAAATAACTTGCATAAATAGAGTAAAGGGGTTATCGTGGATCATGTCGAATCCACGCGGACGTCCTCCGAAGCAAGAACTGGTTGTCAGTCCCGAGCAGAAGATAACCCTGCGGCAACTGCTACAGCAACCGCGGAGTTCGCGGTCGCTGGCCTTTCGCGCCCGCATCATTCTGGAGTGTGCTAGTGGGAAGAACAACGCTGCCGTTGCCGCCAAGTTGCGCACCACGGGCTTTACCGTGGGCCTGTGGCGGAATCGCTTCATCACCGGCGGGATTGCAGCTTTGGGGGATGAAGTACGACCGGGAGCGCCACGACAGATCGGCGATGAACGCGTCGAACGAGCCGTCCGGCTTACCTTGGAAGCGGCCCCCAAAGGAGCAACGCATTGGAGCAGTCGCGCGTTGGCAGCGCGGACCGGACTGAGTCAATCGACGGTCAGCCGCATCTGGCGGGCGTTCGGCTTGCGCCCGCACCGCAGCGAAACGTCCCAACTGTCCAACGATCCGCTGTTGGTGGACAAGGTGCGAGATATCGTGGGCTTATATCTGAACCCTCCGCACCACGCCCTGGTGCTGTGCATGGATGAGAAGAGCCAGATTCAAGCGCTGAGCCGCAGCCAACCGATCCTCCCGATGCTGCCCGGCCAGGCGGAGCGCCGCACCCACGATTACAAACGCCATGGTACCACCAGCCTTTTCGCGGCCTTGGACATAGCCACGGGAGCGGTGATCGGCAAGTGCTGGCCACGTCATCGTGCCATCGAGTTCCGCAAATTCTTGAATCAGATCGATCGCGCCGTTCCTGCCGATCTCACCGTCCATCTGGTGTTGGACAACTATGCCACTCACAAGACCAAGGAAATTCAGGCGTGGTTCCTGCGGCATCCTCGCTACCACCTGCACTTCACTCCGACACACAGTTCGTGGCTGAATCAGGTGGAGCGTTGGTTCGCCTTACTGTCACAACGGCAGATCAAACGGGGCTCGCACTACAGTGTGAGAGAACTGGAATCCGCTATCGGAGAGTTTATCGCTGTGCACAACGAGCAGCCCAAACCCTTTGTGTGGACCAAGAGTGCCGAGGCCATCCTCAACTGTATTGGCCGGTTCGCTTCCCGCACGCTTGCCGCACACGGCACCAACAATATGAAAGAAATCAATGACTCAGGAGACTAGGGGTCTACAAGAAAGCCGGGGAGGGGTGGAGGGGACCACCGGGTGCTTGTGGAAATTGGGTTTTGAAAATTTACAGTAAAAATTAAAAGAGGAAGAGTTCATCAGGTGACGACAGAAAGAGGCTCGACCTGCCATGGAGCGGGCCGCACGGGGGCAAAACTCAAAACGAAAAGAGGATCCAAACTAAAAAGAAAACTCCCCAGCAAACCACACGCAATCTCCCGCTAATCTCCTCGGTAATCCTACCCATAATACCGGCTCGCCCCGTCTCCCACTCGCGCCAGACTCCAATGCACAATATGATTTCGTTGCACATTGCTTGCGCTTGCGAGCGGTTTCCGTGTGATCTGCAAAAACTTTTCAGCCGATTCACTTTATATAAAGGATGCGAAATCGCCCGCCAATAAACGCACCAAAGTATCGGTTCTGTTGCGTTTTCGCTTTGGGACCAGACGCATTTAAAGGACTTAGCTAAGACCGGCTGAAGCCCGAACTCCAACGTAATGTTGCATTTTGGTCTTTTGTAGTGCTCTGTTCCGATTGATAGGAGGCTAATATGCTGCAAGATTGCTGTTCGCAGCACGGCCATATTCCGATGAATCAAATCAAAACCGAATTCGGCACGATCTTTGTCAGACGCTACCGGCCACTGAGATATTCCTCATTCCCCTGGGCGAGCAAGCCTCGCCTCATTGTGGATTTTGGTCGGCCAGATTCTGTGATCCGTGTGGACGGAAAAGAGTATCGCGGTGTCCATCTCCATTTGTTTCCGAAAAACGGGCGATGGCATGCCAGTCCCAGACACGAGCCGTATTGCGATCCAAGTACACCCATGCCGGAAAGTCTAAGGATTGCGCTCCGAGAGATGGTGGAAGAGATTGTCAATTAAGAAGTCGCTTGGAGCGACATGCTGTCAGAGCAATGAAACCAGTCCTCAGTTTTCTGTCAGTGTACTTATCAGGACGGCCGCCCGAAGAACAACGGAAGGAGAATGAGCGGGCATACGAGCGCCAGGTCTAAAGACGAGTAGTCGAGGCCCAACGGATGGCTGCAAGGAATTTGCCCAATGCGATTCGCCGGTATAAGCCTGGTTCGGAGTGGTCGCGTTCCTCCTGGAGTGGATCGACAAGCGGTGGCTGGCAGCATGTAAACGTGGAATTGGAGTGCTAGTACAAACTTACCGGGACTGAGCACGACGAAACTTCCCACAATGGGACTTGAACGAAGCCGGCCGCTCGGCGGACGCTGCGCGTGAGGTGAGCTGAGCAGTGGTTGCCTGTTGGTTGAGATAAGTTGTCGGGTCATAGGACGTCCCCATGACCCGACTTCGCAAAATGATGCTGGAAGAACTCCAGCGCCGTAATTACGCCGAGACTACCATAGATTGCTACATCCGCGCCGTCGAAGATTTTTCTCGATGAATCGCCGCTCATGTGCGCCCTGCATCATTCGATTCAGTTGGAGTGCGCTCAAGCTGCTTCATGATGTGGTTGCGAGCCACTCCAAAAAGAAAAGCGCCGAGGGCGCCGCGTTCGGGGTCAAATTTCCCGGGCTCGCAAATCAGCATCATGAAAACGTCGTTGTGCCCGGCGTTCCGCCGGCGGGTGCGGTTAATCACTCTCCGTGCCGGTAAGAATCTTCACGATCGTGGGGGAACGCATCCGGGAAGACTGGCCCTTCACAGCGGCAAGGAATGAGTCATTGGTGGTGATTGCGCCTGAGACGGCAGGAGGGGGAACCTGTTCGGTATCTTCCCGGTCCCAGGCAGCCATGGCATACCAAGTGGCCGCTCCATCGCGGAGCGTGAAGGTGAGCAGATCGTTCACGGAGTTCTCCACACATTGCATGGGTTGCGCGTCCACAAGAACGGCAAGGCCGAGGTTTTGGCCATGAATCGCTTCCGTAGCAGTTGGGCCGGGGGCGACAACCTGCTCACCCCAGGAGGCCAGCCAGGCGATGTCGCCCGGAGAAGCGGAAAGCGACTTTGCCAGGGTCACGCCGTGCTTCGCGGGAAAGCCCGTGGCAAAGGCGAGCGCAGCCGGAGGCACGACGGCAATGCAGTGGTAAAAACCATGTTCTCCCGCCCATTGCGTGATGTGCGAAGTCATGGTCACCGTCTGTGCGCCAAGGTTCCACGCGACGTACTCTAGTTCGACGATCGTGCGTACGGGACCGGTACTCACAATCCGCCATTTGCGTTCCTTGACGTCCGCCGCTTTTGCGATTCGGCCATTGACCCAGGCGCCCACACCGCCAATGCCGATGGATTCCCCCACCTTGAAGATGTCGCGACCTTCCGGAGACTCCTCGTGGTAAGGGTAGTCAGGCGAGGCGTAGAGCCTCAGTTGAAGGGTACGGCGGTGCTTGCCGTAGATGTCGATCGCATTTCGCGGATCGAAGTAGACACGGAACGCAATGCGATCCGATTCCCAGCCAAGACCTTCGATTTTGTGGCTGAAGAGCGCATCCGTGCGCTGGGGATAGGAGTGGCGCATACGCAGGATTTGATCGGGTCCGCCGTAGGTAATCGTGACGATGCGCTTCTGGCGGGGAGCGAGGTCGATCTGAAAGGCAAGCTCATCGCCTTTACCGTCGCCGTCGAGATCGTCCACTTGCGAAGGAAGCTCCTCGCGTTCCCCTTTTGCGTCCGAACCGGCGGAGTCCGGCGCGCAAGTGACGAACAGCGCTCCCGGGCTGAAATCCGGCGCGACCTTGCGTAGTTCGGCGATCGAAAGAACGATGTCCGAGGCAGGCCGGGCTTCCGCCGTGGGATTCTCGATGGCAACACGGATGGTCCCGAGATGCTCCGCGGACCGGGTGGATACAGCCGCAAACAAGAAAAGGAGAACGTATAGAAGTTTTCTCACAACAGCCACCTTTCCGGAAAAGAAAGCCGATTTCTAGCGGGACAACCAACCGCCATCCACTACCAGGAGATGCCCGTGGATATAGTCGCTCGCCGTTGAAGCAAGAAAAACGGCGGCGCCCGCCAAATCAACCGGTTCGCCCCAACGGGCGGCGGGAATGCGATCCAGAATCTGGCGGCTGCGATTTTCGTCGCCTCGCAGGGCGGCGGTGTTGTCCGTTACCATATAACCAGGCGCGATGGCATTCACGTTGATGCCCTTGGACGCCCATTCATTGGCCAGCGCTTTTGTGAGCTGCGCGATTCCGCCCTTCGCTGCCGCATAGGCAGGAACAAACATGCCTCCCTGAAAAGATAAGACTGAGGCGAGATTGACAATCTTTCCGCCTTGTTGTCTTTGGACCATTTGGCGCGCCGCCAACTGGGAGAGGCGAAACACGGATGTGAGGTTGACCGCAATCACTTCGTCCCAATATTCGCCGCTGAATTCCAAGGCGGGGCTTCGCCGGATGACACCCGCGTTGTTCACCAGGATATCGATGGAACCAAACTGACGGACAGTCTCATCGATGAGTTGAGCGCAGACCGAGGGATCCGCTACATCCCCGGAAATGTAGAATGACCTTCTGCCGTGGGATCGCACGGTTCCGGAGATGTCATTCAAGTCTTCACTCTTGCCGTGACATGCGACGTTCGCTCCCGCCTGGGCAAGGGCAATGGCAATCTCGGCTCCCAATCCCTTGCGAGAGCCGGTGACGAGCGCGTTCTTGCCGGTCAGACTGAAGGAGCCTAGAACCGTCTTTGGCAGTTTTGTCATTTAGGCGCACGCAATCTTCGCTGGGTCCAGACGTGGCGCAAGCCAATGAAGCAGCCCAAGGGCTGTAAGATAGGCGAAACCAGCGATCAAGAATGGAATGAAATAACTGTTCGTCCATTGCAAAACGTACCCCACGATTTTCGCGATCAGCATTCCCCCGACCGCTCCCGCCATACCGCCGATTCCTACCACAGAACCAATAGCGCGCCTGGGGAAAAGGTCCGAGGTTATGGTGAAGAGATTTGCGGAAAAACCCTGATGGGCTGCGGCGGCCAGGCCGATGAGCAAAACCGCCTCCCACAACAAAGGGGCGCGGTAGGCAAACACGATCGGCACGACACTGACCGCACAGACAAGCAGGGCGAGTTTGCGGGAAAGATTGACTGTAAGCCCACGCTTGATGAGGAATGAGGAAAACCAGCCACCAGCGACACTGCCGACATCGGAAATCAGATAGATGACAATGAGGGGCAAGCCGATTTGGGCCAAATTCAAGCCATGCTCGTGCTGGAGAAAACCGGGCACCCAAAACAAATAGAACCACCAGATGGGATCGGTCAGGAACTTGGCGGTGATGAAAGCCCATGTTTGCCTGTACTGCAACAGACGCAGCCAGGGCATTCTTGCGGATACGTCCTCCTGGCCGCTTCGAATGTGGGCCAATTCCGTGGGTGTGCAGCCGGGATGTTCCTCGGGCTTGCGGTAAACCGCGTTCCACAGGAGAAGCCACAAAAAGCCGAGCGCCCCGGTAAAGAGAAAGGCCCAGCGCCAGCCGAGATGAATGGCGATCCAGGGTATGAACAAGGGGGTCAGAATCGCGCCCAGGTTGCTCCCCGCGTTAAATATTCCCGTGGCGAGTGCGCGTTCCTTTTGCGGGAACCACTCGGCGACTGTCTTTACACTGGCAGGAAAAACGCCTGCTTCGCCGAAACCCAACGCGCCGCGGGCGAAAAAGAAACTGGTCAAGGAACCGGCAAGAGCGTGAGCCATCGAGGCAAGACTCCAAAACACCATAGCGCAGGCGTACCCCAGGCGCGTGCCCACGCGATCAATGAATCGTCCAACGGCCAACATGCCAACGGCATAGGCGCACTGAAAGGCGAAGACCAGGTTGCTGTAGTCGATTTCAGTCCAGCCCAGATCATGCTGAAGAGTGTTCTTCAGGACTCCGAGGACCTGGCGGTCCATATAGTTCTTGGTTACGCCAAGAAGAAGAACAGCACAGATCACCCAGCGGTAACGTCCCGGGAACCAGTTGGTTCCCAATGGATGTGAGGAACGTGCGACCGGCTCACCCGTGAGCGCGTCCATCTTATTCACTTTCGTACTGTTTGGACTCATGGATTGATTCTGAAGGCGCGTTTTCTATTTCTTTTTTCCAGCCTCCAAGCCGGAAGTGCCCTTGTCGAATTCCGCCTGGACATTGACCACGCCGAACTGCCGGTCAACGCCCTCGCGATGCGCAGCCATGGCCCAGAGGAATCCGATGCGATGTCCGGGGATGGAAACATTCGGGTGATACCCGCTGGGCATCAGGACGGCATCGCCTTCCCGAACAACCGTGACAAGTTCGGGATATTCGGCGTCGTTGTAGACCATTTGGATCCCGAACGCCGGATGTGGCATGTCCACATAGACGTAGAGTTCTTCCAGTATTTTGGCGTGCTCGTGGGGTGGCCAACTGGTCCAATTTCCAGCATCAGAATGTGTCAGGCCGGCGATCAATCGGCCTGCTTCAATATTTTTTGCCAAAAGCATGTTCAGATGCCGCGTCGAGGCCGGGCCGCCGGTGTCGAATTTGAGTCCCGGGTCCTTGGTGAGATCGGCGTAGCGAACAAGCTGGAGGGGGTACTTCTTGGAGACGTCGGCGGAGAACTCAGCGATATCCACCGTCGAATTGGAACTGACCTGCACGCTGCAATCACGCGGGATATAAAGTGAGTCGCACTTCCCTATCGAGATCGTTTCTCTGTCCACGGAGATCTCAGCGTTGCCGCTCAAGCAGATCAAGCCAGTTTCACGTTCCCCTGTGTGGAACTTCACGAAAGTTTCAGCGGGAGTCAGAATAATCCTCCCATAAGCCAGATGTTTCATGGTGCTGTTATCGGGTGAAATGGAGATCTTCCTTCCCGTGTGTGCATTTGTTTTCCGGAAGACCATCTTTTCAACCGCCAGCGCTTGCGTGCTCATTTTTTGCTCCTCGATATTTTCTGACCCATGGATGGGTAGATTAATATGGTTGATTCGCGAGGCATACCAAGTTCTTCTCTCTTTCACTTGGCAGCATTTGGTTGTTCGGTGTTCGGGTGCTGGGCCAAACGGTCCACTTCGGAACCTGCCAGAAGGAATGCCCCCACGCCATAAACATAGCTAGAAGTCGGCTTAAATTGCCCAGGAGCGTCTGCTACCGACTGGATGCAGCCGAATCTCCCATCAGAATAAATGTGAGAGAGAAGGCCCTTCCAGGCTCTTGCAACGACCGGAGTGTAGACAGCAGGATCGAGGATTTTGTTGTTGATGCCCCAAGCCAACGCGTAGGTGAAGAATGCGGAACCGGAATTTTCGGGCAAGCGATAACTGTCGGGGTCGAGCAGGCCCGTGCGCCACAACCCGTCGGCACCTTGAATTGCGGCAATTGTGCCAGACATCTGCTGAAACTGCTCGACGAAACGCGCACGGCTGGGGTAATCCTCCGGCATGAATTCGAGGACGCGGACGAGACCCCCCATCACCCAGCCATTTCCGCGGGACCAAAAGAGTTTCTTGCCGTTGGCCTGCTTCCTGTTCAGATAACTCGCGTCGCGGAAGAAGAGATGAGTTTGCGGGTCGTACAACCTGCCTGAAGTCGCACGCCATTCACGATCCATGTAGTCCAAGTAGGCAGTATCTCCGGTGGCTTTGTACAACCGTGCCCAAGTAGGAGGGCCCATGAAAAGCGCATCGCACCACCACCAGGGAAACTGGATTTTGGGCGGTTCCTTGGGGCCACGAAGAATCCGGTCAAACTCCTCTTTGACATCCGCCATCATTTCTGGGTCACGATACTTCAGGTACAGATCGAGGTATGTTTGGCCCACCGCATGGTCGTTCGCGTCCTTGTATTCGGAACCCAGTTGCCATTTAAACTGCCTGCCCATGGCCAGCATGGCGTTCCGGTATTGGGGGTTGCCTGTGCTGTCGGAAGCCGCCATAAAACCGGTGTACAGTGTCGCGAAGGTCCAGTCTCGATTAAAGTCCTGCCTTACCCGGTTCAATTGCCAGTCGGCCACTTTGAGAATAGCCTTTTCAACTGCCGCGCGATCTAGTTCTGGAGACAGATCGGTGGCCAGAGGCGGTGCGATGTCCGGCGCGTCGCCCACGGAAGGCAAAAACTCCGAAGGAGTTTTATTCTGTCCGCAGGATGGAACAGCAGTGAAGAGCGCAACAGCGTTGGCGCCCAGCAGCAAGATGAGGAGCACTTGGATATTACTTTTGCGTGGAATCATTCTTCACCATCCCCTGAGAAATGCCATCGAGAGACCGATTCCCTTTTCTACCGTTCTCTTTTCTTTTGTTACCTTTTTAGCGTACAATTCGCATCAGCGCAAGAGGAATTCCAGGACTTTCTGTGACCCTGGAGCTCCTCTAATATATTGATACTACAATAGTTAGCCTGCATGTTGAGAGAGGGGAGAATATGGCGAAAACCACGCGCAGCGTCTTTCTGCTTATCTTTCTTTTTGTTACCTTTTCCAGGATTTGTCTCTCTTCGGAATGTTATGAAATCAGATTTGAACGGGACGTGGAAGTCACGATGCGAGATGGCGTAGTGTTGCACGCCGATATCTATCGCCCGAAGGCAGAAGGCAAGTTTCCGGTCCTGCTGCTGCGCACGCCATACGACAAGCAGGGCGAGCGAGACACGGGAATCATTTTTGCCCAGCGCGGCTATGTCGCGATTTTGCAGGATGTGCGCGGCCGGTTCACCTCAGGCGGTGAGTGGTATCCGTTCAAGCATGAATCTGAGGATGGGTACGACACCGTGGAATGGGCGGCGGCGCTCCCCTATTCGAATGGCAAGGTCGGTATGTTTGGAGGCTCGTATGAGGGGGCCACGCAATTGCTGGCTGCAATCGCTCACCCGCCGCACCTGGCAGGTATATTCCCGGAAGTGACCGGCTCAAATTACCACGAGGGCTGGGTCTATCAGGGCGGAGCCTTCGAGCAGTGGCTGAGCGAGTCCTGGACCGCAAGCCTCGCTCGAGACACGCTGAACCGGCGAGTGCGTGAAAACACGAATCCTCTGGCGGGGATCGAAAGACTGCCCCTGACTTCGTTTGCCGTGCAGAATCCTGTACCGCAGGAGCAGTTGGCGCCTTATTTTTTTGACTGGCTCGCGCACCCGTCATACGACGAATTCTGGAAAAAGCTCTCAATCGAGGAACACTACAAGGAAATCACGGTGCCCGTATTTCATTTCGGCGCATGGTACGACATTTTTCTGGGAGGAAGCCTGCAGAATTACACAGGGTTGAAAACCAGCGCGAACGGGGATGACGCGCGGCGAGGTCAGAAATTGATGATCGGCGTGGGAGGTCACGCCGGGGACGGCCGAAAAGTAGGGGAGGTTGACTTCGGCTCGACAGCAGAAGTGAACATAACGGAGATTCAGCTTCGCTGGTACGACCACTTATTGAAGGGTCTAGCCAACGGATCGGCCGAAGAAAAACCGGTGAAGATCTTCGTGATGGGGAAAAACGAATGGCGGGACGAGAACGAGTGGCCTCTGGCGCGAGCGCGAACGACCAAGTATTTCCTGCAATCCAACGGAAGCGCGAATTCCGTGCGGGGCGGAGGATTGCTGGCCCAGGAAATCAGGGAAGGCAAGGCGAGCAGCGACAAGTTTGTGTACGACCCGGCAAACCCGGTCCCAACGCTTGGCGGGCCACTCTGTTGTGCACAACGACTCCTGCTCCCGGGCCCGAAGGATCAAAGGCCAATTGAGTCGCGGGAGGACGTTCTAATCTATTCGACGCCAGCCTTCCAAAATGATTTGGAGGTCACCGGCCCGGTGAGCCTGGAAATATGTGTTTCTTCTACGGCGGTGGACACGGATTTCACCGCGAAGCTGGTGGACGTGTGGCCGAACGGATTCGCGCAAAATCTGAGCGAGGGGATCCTGCGGATGAGGTATCGAACGTCTCGTGAACATCCCGAAATGATGAGACCGGGCGAAGTTTATAAGGTCAGAATCGATATGGTTGCGACGAGTAATGTATTCCTCGCGGGACACAAGCTTCGGCTGGAGATTTCCAGCAGCAATTTCCCTCGTTTCGACAGGAATTTGAACAGTGGAGAAGACCAGGCTCGTGCAACACGTATGATCAAGGCAGAGAACACGGTCCTGCACGACACAGAGCATCCATCGGCGCTGATTCTGCCGATTGTACCGCGGTAGAGAATTCACGGTGACGGCGAGGGACACCCGCAAGGAAAGAGATTCCGTTACGTTGCCGGAGGGTGATCCAAAATCGCCTCGGCCTTCGGATCCCAATGAAGTTTCTTTCCAGACATATACGCTTGCGCCGCCATGATGCATGCGACCGAATGCGCGAAACCAGCCCGGACAGTGGCGTTGGGTTGTTGGCGGCTGCGAAGACAGTCGAACCAGTTGGTCAGGTGCGAGAGATCTTCATCGGCAATTCCCATGGGAGGAGGAGTCTTGTCACCGGGCAGCAGGACGTCCTTGCGGAGACGCTTTTCGTCAACATCGTTGTCCTGTTCGTGGTTGCCCTTTTCCTCGGCGATGGCCCAACGAGGGCTGCCTTCGCCACCAGTATTAAAGAGCGTGGCCTTCTTGCCCATGATGCGAGTGTAGCCGGGAGCATCATTGCCAAAGCTGGTTGCGTAGCTCACGAGAAAACCCTTCGGGTAAGTGAGCAGCGCCTGGAATGTATCGGGATTCTCGCGGCCATCATGCCAGGCGAAGATGCCTCCGTTGGCGACAACGGAGGTGGGATGAGTTTCCTCCAGGAAGAAGTGGCAAAGGTCGATTCCGTGGCTCATCCATTGATCGGGGATGCCGCTGGAAAACTCTGTATAGAGTCTGTATTCGAAGTAGAGCTGTGGGTCGAAGGGCCGATAGGGCTTATTCATCAGCCAAGCTCGCCAGTCCGTATCCTGTTCCCGGATTTGTTTAACTTCAGGCCGGCCGCGCCAGCGCGGCCCATGGTAGTTCCAGGCGATCTCCACTTTGGACACATCGCCGACCGCGCCTTCGCGGATGAGATCACGAACGCGGATTTGATAGGGCTCGCTGCGATGCTGGGTGCCGATCTGCACGACGAGATCTTTCCGGGCAAGAACAGCATCGCGCGCCGCTTGCACTTCCGCGAGGACATTCCCCATGGGTTTCTCGCAATAGGCGTCTTTTCCGGCCTCGGCCACCATCTTCAGCTGCAGCGAATGGCCGTGCTCGGGCGTCGAGATGAAAACGGCATCCACACCTCCGGCAGCGAGCATCTCCTCGGCGTGGCGATAGGCACGGGGGGCTCGGCCGTAATATTTCAGATTGTCGGCCACAGCCTGTTCCCGATTGACGGACCAGAGGTCACAGACGGCGACCATCTCCACGTTCTTGGAATCCTTGAGTTCCGCCGCCATGCTTTGCAGTTCGCGACCGCGAACACCGACGCCGATGTGCCCCAAGGCAATGCGGTCGTTCGCTCCGAGAATTCGCGAGTAGGAAAGAGCGGAAGCGTTGAAGGCCGCGCTTCCCGCCGTGAACACAGCTGTCTTTTGCAGAAAATCCCTCCGGTCAAACTTTGTCTCTGAATTGCTCATGGTGATCCTCTCCTTACTCATTGAGGCGATTCGATTCCCCGGCTTGCGCCCAAGTACACCGCACAAAAAAACAACTACAACATTCAATAAGCCCCAAGACTAATGGCGGTTGCCCCGGCCGAAATGAGACTAAAATCAAAATCCGAAATCACCACCGAACGCACAGAAGGATCGCCCGATTGTGCTCCTGGGCTAGCGGCCCGCAGATGAAAGTCCGGCGGCCTCGCAGCTACATCCACGAATTCCGGGTCAACAAACAGAGCATCGCGGTCGAAGCCAACGGTTTCAGGGTACTTCCCCCCAAACCAGATATTTCTATTCGCCGTGATCCGGACGCCTTCTACGGAGAATCCCATCTCCCCGCCTGCGTATCTCGCGCTGGCGGGAGATGGCTCGACAATGTTGTTTCTGAAGTCCGCCGTGATGGGATGCTCGATGTTCTTCACATCGTTCATAATTGCCGCGCCTGCGGGATATTTTCCGTCCGTGTTGCAGTTGTAAAAAGTGTTGTTCCAGATCTTCGCGCCTTGCAAATCCACGGAATTGTTTCGCCAGCAAGCTCCCCTGGTGCTGTAAACCACGTTGCGCCAGATCGCGATTCCTTTTCCGCTCGTGTCGCCGATGTTCAGTCCGTGTTTGTTTACGTTGTGAATCCAGTTGTGATGGATATTTACGTAGTCGATCGTAGGAGTGACGTGCCCGGAGTTATATAGCTGTATTCCGTTGCCTCCGGTGATGTCCTCAATCAGATTGTACGCAAGCTCCCAGTTCGATCCGGAATCGATATAGATCCCGTGATCCAGCAAGGTTTCGCCGCGACTGCCAATTCCCGCAATGTCGTGGATGTGGTTGCCCAGGACAACTTCATCCCGCCCATTTCCTGTGACACCGGCAGCTCTGTTGGTGACCGCATCGGGCGCGGAGAGATCGTTGTTGACGACGCGCCAGTGGTCGGACTCCGATTCGAGATTGATGGGGCCGTCGTTGATCCCACCGGTTGAAATGATCAGATTGGCGATGGTGATCCACTGGGCGTCTCGTGCCGCAGGATTGGCGTTCTCAGAACGCTGCGTGTTGACTCCGGCGAAGACCCCATATACGGACGCAACAGGCGGATGAATGATGACTGCTTCCGCGGGATACGCTGTAAACGAAATGGGACCTGTGCCGGCCTCGCCGGTTGGAGCGGTCCCCCCGTTGCCAGCGAGCTTGACGAAATAGAAATGTCCGTTCGTGCCGAAGCCAGCGTCCGTCCAGAGGCCACCGCGCATGACGATCACGTCGCCAGGCCGCGCCGCACCCCAAGCGCCGGTTCTCGCGCCTGCTGCCGCCTGAACATGCCGCCACGGGTGCTGGATATCGCCGGCTACCGCAGTTGCATCATCTCCCATCAAACTCACAAACAGAATTCGCCCTGGATTCACAGTGAAGGTTTGCGGAGTGACCGATATCGATTTCAATTTGCCGACGCGAACTTCGACAGGCAAGGCCATCCCCGGGGCAGGGTTTCGCAGAGCTCCGACTTGTACCGCGATCTGTTCAATGTCCCGTCGGCCCTGGCACGGTCCCAGGTAACGGTAATTTGCAACCTCCGCCCCTCCAATGAATACTTTTGTGACAACGCCAAGTCCAGACGAACTGCCGAAGTTTTTACCAAAAATCGATAGATAGGTGCCTTGGTTATTCTCACCCCCTGTGTTCGGCCCAGACAAAAGATCGGTGTACAGAACAATTGGACGCGCCTGAGCAAGCACGATGCACGGCAGGATAGGAATCATCGCCACCAGTGAAGCGGAATGGAGGAGTGACCGCAGCATATCAGTCAGGCAGCCTAAGCATTTTGCAGAGTGTTCCGCCCAGAATCATCTTGCGTGTTCGCTCGGGAACGTCGCACGCTTCGAACATCGCAAGATACCGGTTCAACACGTTCTCGATATTGGGAGTGCCCGTGTCCGTCCCGAAAACTAGTTTGCTGAAAGGGCTGGAGTCGTCCGTGGGTTGGGCTTCCCACTCCACATCCGACCACCATAGGATCTTGCGGAAATCACCCAGACGGCCGGCCATCTTTGGCAATGTCGTGCCGCTCAGGTCAAAATAGACATTCGGATTCCAGCGCGCGACCTCGGCGGCCCACTCATATTCAGGATTACCCAAATGAGCACCCAACACAGTGAGCTTTGGAAACTGCCGGGCGATCTCCTCCAGATGAATGGGGCGCATCCGGCCCGAGGCAACGTTTTCGGGAACATCAAACTTTCCACGGCCGACAATCCCCGTATGGAAGAGAAGAATCCACTGGTAGCGACTAGCCAATTCATAGACGGGGAAGTAGATAGGGTCGCTGCAGTTTTTCTTCATTGAGGAGATTTCGCCGAGGCCGCGATAGCCAAGGTCGTGCAACTCGGCCATTTGCTTGGTGACGTCCGGGGCATCCAAATCCACAGCGCCGAAGGGAATGATTTGCGTGGGATGTTTCTTTGCGGCTTCGGCAACCTGCTTGCGATGCTCGAACGGAGTCAGGATGCAGCCCGCAAGATTCAAGCGATCTGAGAGTTTGAGAAACGTATCGAGAAAATCCGGCTCGCCGGGCCTAAAGTGCACATGCATGTCGACAATCTGCCCCGCAGGAGGCGGAGCTACCAGCTCCGTCGCGGAGGAACCGAAGGCACTTGTGATGGATTCATTGAATGAACGCCAGCGCAGCCCTATCGCGCCGGCCATACCGGCGGTGCCAAAAAACGTACGGCGCGAAAGCAGGTTCTTCATCGTTTTACGTCCTTTCGTGAAAGAAAATGTTGAGCCAAATTCGAAAACCTATTGCGAAGTCCGCCACGCTTGATGGCATTCGGGGCTCCATTTCCATCAATCCGGCAAGCGCAGAATCTTTGCCAGAGTGCCTCCCAGAATTAACTGCCTGGCCGATTCGGGAACGTTGCAGGCCTCAAACAGGGCGCGGTACTGAGTCAGAACCTGTTGGACATTCCTGGGGCTGGTATCAGTACCAAACACAAGCTTTGTGAATGCGCTGGGATTATTATCGGGAGTATCCGTACCCTCGTCCGTATCCGTCCACCAGAAATATCTGGAGAATTCGCCCAAGCGGCCGCTGAACTTCTTCAATGTCGAGCCGCTGAGGTCAAAAAAGATGTTGGGATTCCACCGCGCGATTTCCGCCGCCCATTCGTACTCCGGATTGCCACAATGCGCGCCAACCACGGTGATCTGCGGAAACCTTCTGGCAATTTCCTCAAGATACAGCGGACGCATGCGATGCGAAGCCACATCTTCCGGTTCGTTGAATTTTTCCCGGAGGACAATGCCAGTGTGGAAGAGAACAATCCAGTTGTAGCGGTTGGCCAAGTCATAGACGGGAAAGTAGGAGAGGTCGTGAAAGGGTTTCTTCACAAACTCCAGTTCGCCCAGGCCACGATAACCGAGATCATGCAATTCCGCGACTTGCTTGGTGACGTCTGGTGCGTCCAGGTCCACATAGCCCATGGGGATGATTCGTGTGGGGTGTTGTTTCGCCGCTTCCGCGACCACCTTGCGGCTCTTAAACGGTGTCAAGATACAGCCCGTGAGATTCAGCTGATCAGAAGCTCTGAGAAAATCATCGATAAATCCGGGATTCCTATCGTCAAAATGCATATGGATATCGACAATGCGGCTCCCCGTTTTGGAAACAGCGGCTTTTTCCTCGGCTGAAAAGAAAGCGTGGGCGTTGGAAGCACCGGTAAGCCCCCAGGCAGCGGTGGTGATCGCGGCGGTCTTGGCGGCAGTAGTCAGAAAGGTTCTGCGTGAAAGCTCTTTTTCCATGGTGACTCCTACAAAACAGAAATTCGCAATTCATCCCTTCCCATCGCTACATTTAACCCGTTCTCAAAACAGAAACCGCTCCCTTTTGGTCTTTCCTGCCGGCCCATGCCTCCGGTAAGTTTACTGCCACTCAGATGCGGCGCACCAACCCCTGTTCGGTTGCCTCTGTATTGCGGACCAGCAGAAGCACAAGCAGCATCCCGACAAATGGAAGGGTCCCGGCGGCGACAATAACGCGATCAAAGGAATGCGAAGCCGCGACATGGGGCAGATCGGAAAAATACCCGATCAATTTAAACGCGATGATTGTTCCAATACCTGCCCCGGTTCCACTGAGGCCGCTCACGGAGGCTACGGATTGGCTTACAAAGAGATCGGAGGGCAAGACGTTTGCGATGGTCGAAAAAGAGGCGTAGGCAAAAGTAGAGAGAGCAAATAGGAGCGTAATCAAGTACAAGTTGACCGTGAAGAGAGTGGGAATCAGCAGCAATACTCCGACCCCTCCGAATACGACCAAAGCCTTCCGCGCGGAGCCCAGCGACCAGTTGCGCTTCATCAAGTACCCGGACGCGCCACCGCCGAAAAAGTTGCCGAGGTCAGCAGCAATAAAAGGAATCCAGACCGCGATCAAACCACTCTTGAGGGGAATTCCTTTAGCCACCAGATAGATAGGAAACCAGTCGGTTACAAAAAACCACACGGGGTCGGTGAAGCTCTTGGCAATAATGGTTCCCCAGGTCTGCGGCAGCCTCAGCAAAATGCGCCAAGACTGCCGGTCCTTGCCCGCTTTTACTTGAGCAGCATCCTCGCGATCCGCCAGGATCATCTGGAGTTCCTTCTGGCCGATTCGTGGATGTTCTTGTGGCGGATAATACAGTCTGCGCCAGAGGATCAACCAGAAAAATCCGAGTAGCCCAGGAATTACGAATGAAAGGCGCCATCCCCATCGGAAATACACTCCCAATACGATGAAAGGGGCGAGCGCTCCCCCGATGGAAGAACCGCTGTCAAACAGCGCCGTGGCTAGCCCTCGCTCGCGTTTCGGAAACCATTCGGACACGGCTTTGGTCGCGCCCGGCCAGTTGGCGGATTCCGCAGTTCCTAACAAGGAACGAAACACTGCAAAGCTATAGAAACCCCTGGCCAGCGAGGTGGTAACCGAGACGATGGAATACAATGTGACGGTTATGCTGAGCCCGCGCCGGGTGCCGAAGCGGTCTACCAATCTGCCTAACACCGTCTGACCGATGGAATAACCGACGCGGAATCCGATCAGCAGATTGGCGTAATCCGTATTGGTCCAGTGAAAATCCTGTTTCAAGAAGGGAGCGAGCAACGACAACGTTTGCCGGTCAATATAGTTGATGATTGTCGATAAAAACAACAGTCCGCCGATCCACCAACGCAAATTGGCGATAGGCCGAACATTGGCCGGAAGTGGTTGCCAGGATGTGGCCATTCTTTTCGGGGCTAGCTGACGAAGGAAGCCTGAAACGAATTCGACTGCAGACTTCCCCATTGCAACTATTTCCCCATTCTCACTTCTGGGTTTAAGAGAGAGGCCGAATCCTCATCCAGAAAGATCGTCGTATTCGGATGCGTCCGCAGGATTGACGCGGGCGCCAGCGGACTGATCGGCCCTTCAAAGCATGATTTAACAGCCTGCGCTTTTCTTCCGTCAGGCACCACGGCAATGATCTCGTTCGCTCGCAAGATCTGACGTATGGACATTGAAATCGCGTGCTTCGGTACATCAGCGAGAGTTGTGAACCATCCCTCGTTTACCTGCTGTTGGCGGCAGCCGTCGTCGAGATTCACAAGGAGAAAGGGCTCCAACGTTTCAAAATCCGCAGGGGGATCGTTGAACGCAAGATGGCCGTTTTCCCCGATGCCGACGAAAGCGACGTCCACGGGTTCGGAGTTCAATTCCTTCCCAACGCTTTTCGCTACCTCCTTGGGATCGCCACCGGGGTCAAGCAGATGATATCGACCAATGCCGGTCTTGTTGATCAACCGCTCCAAAAGATATTTTCGGAAACTAGCTGGATGTGTTACAGGTAGGCCAAAGTACTCATCGAGATGAAACATTTCGACGCGCGACCAATCGATACCGGACATGCCGGTCAACACGTCTAGAAACTCAAACTGAGAAGCTCCTGTTGCCGCCACAATACGTGCCCGGCCTAGTTTTCGGATGGCGTTACGAATAGAAGAAGCAGCCTGGCCAGCCGCCGCCCGGCCTAGAGAATTCTTATCTTCAAGTACCTTGATGTGCACTTTCGAGTTCCTTCCTTACTACATTCATTTCGTTATTTTTATTACGCTTTATTGCATCTCGCGGCGCAGCCGTGCCAGCCACGGAAGTCAATTAAGATTCCGCTGCTAACTCACGACAATCAGTTCACACGTCTGCCTTTCTCCGAAAAATGCACGAGGATTCAAATCCTGGCACATCTTTCAGCATGTTCGCTTTCTTGGAGGCTTGGATCATGCGATCGAGAGTTAAGAGGTTTAGCATCAGTTGACGCAGAGGATGATAGTTGTCCTGGCGAGCAACGTGAGGCTGGAACGTGAAATGCCTATCGGTGAAAAGGGCATATCCTGGCAGATTGCGTTTCTTCTGGGAAAACTTCTCTGAGATCACCTGATAGGCCATCCCAAAGTACCTTGCGGCCCACTCCGCGCCCGTCTGCTCAAACACATTGAGACACCCGACTAGAACTTCATCCATGCCCCATAACGTTTTCATGTAGTTATATTCACCGACAAAACGGAAGGCAAAATCGGTGCCAACGGGAGTTTCCGGAGGCCACAGGAAACCGCCCTGATCAACGTTGACCCATTGACAGATCCCGCCATAGATGTGGTCCCAACCACAATCGAGATGGTGAAGCATTCGCTTCGCACAAGTGTTCCAAAGTGTCTTGTCCCCGCGCCGATTCGCTTCGTCCATGACCATCCATAAAACCTCGATGCCATGACCAATTCGTGATTTGCGCTCTTCTCCGTTAGGGCGGGTAAAATCGAAATACAACATTTCTGTGTTCAAACCAATTTCAGGGTTGTAGTGATGGTTGATGATCGCGTCGACGGCATGGTCTGCAATCTCAGCGATCTCCGGGTCGTTCCAGCGTTTCAATATTTGGGTGGCGACGCCGAGATTCAACATCCAAGTTCCCTGGGGCCTCACGCATGGTCCGTCGGGCAAAAGATTTGGAAAATCGGGTCCCGAATACCGGAATGTAGGCTGATTAAAATACCGGAAGAGTTTTTTTAGAAGCGAGAAGGCCATTTCCCGGGCCTCGTCGTCTTTCGCTGCGACAGCGTATTCCTGCAAGCCTTCGGCAATGAAGTAGACTCCCTCAATGTCGCCGCCAAAAGACTTTTCGACCTTGCCTTCACGCGACAACACTTCCGCCCACCATCCGTCATTCTGCAGAGCGTGGCGAAACAAAAAATCCTTCGTTTTTCGGGCCACCTCGAGGTAACGAGGATCGCCGCCAAAATTGTTATAAAGAAAACTGTAGACCCAGATGGCCCGCCCCTGAAACCAAAGCAGTTTAGAAGTGTTTACGAGCGTGCCGTCGTAATCCAAGCTGCACATGATTCCGCCGTACTGGTGGTCGACTCCGTATTTATCCCAAAAAGGCAGTAATACTTCGAAGAGTTCTTCGTGAAACGCGTTCCGGATCTCCGGAAGGCGCATGCCTGCCAACCGCACATCCGAATGTTCGTCCTGATCGGAACGGCCAGCACTTCGTGCCGGGGCGCCAAGGCGCAACAACGGGTTTCCGATCGATGCGGCACCCAATGAACCTAGAAAGGTTCGGCGTCCCATTTCCTGCTTTTCCCTGCCGATCCAAGACACTGCTACACCTCGATCTCATGCACCCGATAGATTCAGCGAGGACAGCGGGACTCTCTGCCGCCCCTGCTCGTCAAAGTTTGCGGGCGCAAGCCAACTCTCAAAGCCCTTCTTTCGGACGGGCCACTCCTTGTCGATGGTTGAAAACCAAGCCGTATCGCGATTTTTCCCTTTAACGATCATGTGCTGGCGGAAAATTCCTTCGAACTGAAAGCCCAAGCGGAGCGCGGCACGGCGAGAAGGTGTGTTTTGGGAATCGCACTTCCACTCGTAGCGACGGTAGCCAAGCTCTTCAAATGCATATCGGGCCATCAGGTACATCGCTTCTGTGGCGCCCGCCGTCTTCTGGAACTGCGGCGTGTACAGGATGTTGCCCACTTCGATGACACGATGGGTCAGCTCAATTCGAAGATAGGACGCGTAGCCGACGGCAAGTTTCGAGGTATTGTCGAGGATTACAAGAAAGAAGGGATCCTCTGAGGCAGCCATCCAATTCAAGTGCGCTTCAAAGTCCCGCCGCTTGGAAAACGGCCCTTGTCCCAGGTAGTCCCACAAGTAGTCGTGAAAAAGAACTCCCCCCCAGAGAGCGTCGCCATGGGCTTCAGGGTTGAGCGGCAAAAGAGAGACAATGCGGCCTTTGAGTTCAATGCGCTTCGCATGCATTGCCATCGAAGCCGGAGCTACAGCGCGCAATTCGCGCTTCAAAATTCCTCGGCTCATGGACCGTTCCGTCATTTTCCCCGCGTTTCCAACTGGACGCGCCGTCCCGTCTGGCAGGACGCATAGATTGCTTCTACTAGCACCAGGCTCCGCCGCCCTTCCTGCCCGGAACAACGCGGGCTCCTCTTTGTTTCGATTGCCTGGATAAAATCTTCGATGACAGCTTGATGACCGCGAAAATCGTTGAGAACCGGAGAGGAAGCGCTGGCATTTCTGTCGTCCCCTAGAGCTTGAAAGTTCTCCACGGGAGTGTGCAGATCAGCGGCTATGAGGCGGTCGTGTTCGATGATGAGGGTGCCTTCGGAACCGGTCAGCTCCAGGCGTCTTGGATAGCCCGGGAATACAGAAGTGGTGGCTTGGATCACGCCAGTTGCTCCATTAGCGAATTCAAGCAGCGCGGCCAAGGTGTCTTCCGCTTCGATTGCGTGCAGAGAAGTCTTGAATTGCGCCTGAACACTGGCGACGTCGCCAAAGAACCAGAGCAAAAGGTCAACCGTATGAATCGCCTGATTGATCAGGGCACCACCGCCATCCAACTGCAGCGTGCCGCGCCAGCGCGAATCTGCGTAATAACTGCTGGGCCGGAACCACTTCACGCGCGCATCGGCCAGGATCGGTTTCCCCAGGATTCCGGCCTCGATCCATTGTTTTGTTCGCACAATATCAGGCTTGAAACGATCTTGAAAGAAAACACCGAGAGTCACTCCGGCTTCGGAAGCAGCGGCAATGAGCGCATCGGCCTGGCCAGTGTTAATGTCGATGGGTTTCTCGGTGAGGACGTGCAATCCCCGGCGCGCCGCCGCGATCCCGTGCTCTGCGTGCAGCCCGGAGGGGCTCCCAATCGCCACGAAATCCATCGGCCGGTGATCGAGAAATTTGGCGAAATCGGAATATGTCACGCCACCATGCTCGTGGCTCAAGCGACGGATTTTTTCGGCATTGGTACCGAAAATGGCGGCGATTTCAACTCCAGGAATAGCCCGTGCAGCACGCGCATGCGTCTCTGAGATATTTCCGCCGCCGATCAATCCCAACCGAATGCTCATAAGGCCGCTTGATCCATGTTTACAAATGTAGGACGTCAATCTACAACTACTCAGACCAGATCACTCCGCGAAAGCAACGATGCAGACTCGAGATCAAGATTGAGCCGGGCATCAGGATGGGTACGGATCAGCGACGCGGGGCACACGGTGGCAAGCGGGCCTTCCAGTGCGTTGCGCACGGCCTCCGCCTTTTGTGGCCCGGGCACGCAGCAGACGATGTGAGTCGCATTCACAAGCGCCGGACACGTAATGGTGATGCCGGCTGTCGGAACGCGGGAGAGATTTGGCCAATGGCCTTCCCTAACCTGCTGGAGCCGGCAACGCTCGTCCAGGGTGACGACCTTTACGACGTGCAGATCGGAAAAATCCGCCTCGTGTGGGTCGTTAAACCCAATATGACCGTTTTCACCGATTCCGAGAAAGCAAACATCGATGGGCGCCGAGGACAACAGCTCTGCATATCGCCGGCATTCTGCGCCGATGTTCCGTGCATCTCCAGCAAGATAGTGGACCTTTGCTGGATGTACTTTGTCGACCACATTGTGTTTCAACCACCCGCCAAAACTCCCGGGATGTGAGGTTGAAAGACCCACGTACTCATCCATGTGAAAGGCCTCGACAGAATTCCAGTCGATGCCCGGCATTGCTGTCAGATTCGCCACCATGTCCAATTGCGAGTCTGCCGCAGCGAAAATAACCCGCGCCTTTCCACGGTTCCGGATGGTCTCTTGGATGTAGCCTGCGGCCTCGCGGGCAGCGTTGCTTCCGAGCAGCTCTCTCGTTTCATAAACGTTGACTGTAAGAGGTCCTACACAAAATTGCCGATCCAATCCTTTTATCATGATCCTCGGGTTCCCTGAGTTCACTTGTAAATGTCCGCTCCTGATCTGTACTCCATCTCATCCCGTTTGCCTTTGGCGGATACCGCGATTTCCACCCGCCCCAGCGTGAGCCCTGGAGAATACGCCGTGACTCGGCACCTTCCGACTCGATCCGTCGCGCGGAGAGCAACGACCGTCATCCCGGCCACAGCATTCCACGTAAGCCCAGTGGGGTAGCCCGCCCAGGTTTGCGGCAGCAACTCGCCCGGGCCATACCAGGTAAAAGAGATCGTGTTATACGCATTCGGAACCACGGTCCCGTCTTTATCAACAACCAAGGCAGTGATGTAGGCGAGACTTTCTCGATCACCCGAAGAAATGTGATCGACATCGGAACGGAGCACGATCCCAGCCGGCGGACTCGCAGTCTTCCGCATATCTACAATCGTCTGCGATCCAGAGCGGCCCGTCGCCTCAAGGATGCCAACCTCATACGGAATTTCCCAAACGCGCGGCGGATGCGCGAGCCTTTCATGGCTTCCTTTCTCTTTTACGCCCAGGGATCGTCCGTTAAGCTTCAGTTCTACCTGTGAGCAATTGCTGTAAACCTTTACGTTTTTCTTCTTGCCTTCATCGCCCGGCCAGGTCCAATGCCCACAGATGTGAATCATGGGCTTGCTGCTCCACTGGCTTTGGTAGAAGTAGTAGACGTCTTTGGGAATCCGCCAGGAATCCGCCATTCCAAAAGGGAGGACATGCGGAATCACGGAATCGTACTCCTCGCCGTCGTAATCGAGTTGATGCCACAACACGCTGCCGGCAATCCAAGGGCGCAGGTTCACTTCAGCAAGAAATTTTTCATGGTTGATGCAGCCCATGTCTTCGCTGCCCGGCCCCATGCCATAAATACCGCGCCCAATTTCCGCCGCGGAATATTCTTCAATCAGAAATTTCCGGGCCGGGGACTTGGCGTGATCCATGTCGTCCTGTTCAAAAGTGCCGTAGAGACCTACAACGTCAAGAACTTCCTTCACCCGCTCGGCACGCGGGTCGTGCATGGTCACCAGACGAGAGGGATCGATCTCACGATATCTCTCCAGAATCTTGCGGACCACGTCCACGGACTTTGCCGGTTCATCCACCTCCCCAGACAACCCCCACAGGATCACGCTTGGATTATTGCGGTCCCGCTCAATCATTTCTTTTGCGGACTGGGCTTGAATTTCAAAATATTCAGGCGTGTTCTCGACCTCTTCGCCCACGAACAGCTCTTCCAAGACCAAAATGCCGAGACGATCACACGCTTCGATGACCGCTGGATCATGAGGATAGTGACTGGTGCGAAAGAAATTGCAGCCCATTTCGCGTATTCCCAGCATGTCCGCGTAGTGCCTGGAATTCGGCAGTGCGTCCCCCATCCCGGGATATGATTGGTGCCAGGTGGTTCCTTGCAACTGCAGGCGGCTGCCATTCAAGAAAAAGCCCTTGTCCGCATCGAAGCTGAACCAGCGCAAACCAAGGGGAATCTCAAGTGAGTCCCACGCGCGTTCGCCCTCCAACACTGAGGAGCGGATACGATAAAGGTAGGGAGAGTCCGGCGACCAAAGCCGGGGATTGGAGATTCGAATCCTCTGTTGCGCGATTTCTTCCTGGTTTAGGGCATTGGCATCGACCGCCGACGAGGCTGTTCCCACGATCTTGCCATCTGCATCCAGAACTTCATGCAGAATCCTGAAACTCCCTTTGTGCCGGTCTGGATTTCCGATGGCGGCATAAACTTCCACATCGCAGGAAGACTCGCTGACAGCCGGTGTCCGCCAATACACGGCGGAAAGATAAACTGGTTCGGTGATTTTCAGCCACACGTCGCGGTAGATCCCGCCATAGAAGGTAAGATCGGTTTTGATTGTGGGCGCGATATTGGGGTCATACAGATTGTTGACTTTGACGGTGAGAACATTACCCGTTGGACCAAAACGCGCGTGTTCGGTCATATCCAGCTCGAAGCTGGTGTAACCGCCATTGTGCTGGCCGAAGCGGCTGCCATTCAGCCAAAACTCAGAAACCTGGTTGACCCCTTCGAATTCCAGGAAAATTCTCTTGCCGCGCAGTCCCTCATCCAGGATGAAATGTTTTCGGTACCAGCCGATGCCCCGGAAGTAGCCGGCGATTTCATCGCTGCCGTCATGCGCATTCCAGGTGTGCGGGAGGAAGATCTGCTCCCAAGTGGAGTCGGGATAGGCAGCTTGCGTCGCCTGAAGAAACTCCGGCTCGACGTCCGCACCGAGCCTCGAGTTGCGATCAAAAGACCCCAGCGCGCCACCTCCATGCGCCTGGCGACGAAACAGCCATCCTGAATTGAAATTCTCGCGGTGACGGGGAGTGGGAGATTCACTCGCCCAAGTCGGCCAAGGGGCAGCCATCCCCGCGGCGACAATCCCAATAAAATCTCTGCGTCTCATCTGCGTCCCCTGGCCCGTACCGCATTCGCGCGCAACTGGGGGCCGTGCCATGAGGCTGCAGTAGATTCCTGCCGCAGCCTCCCGTTGGCACCCTCGACCTATCTTCCAGTAAGGCTATTAGAACTCCACTCGAATTCCCAGTTGCCCATGTCGCCACTGGTTGTTCGGCTGGCTGTCTTGGAACAATCCGAAGCTGCCTTGGCTGCAGGGTAGGTTCGGCGTTGCTTTGCAGCTGATCTTCGTGTTCGGCGCACCGAAATTGGGATGGTTGAAAGCGTTGAAAAATTCGCCGCGCAGCTCGAGAGAAAAACGCTCATGGATTCTGAAGGTCTTGGAGACATTCATATCTAGGTTCCTGATGGGGTCAGTCCGGCAGGAGGAGATGGCGCGCGGCGTGTTGCCCGCACGTTCGTCTCCGGGACTAGCAAACGCCGCCGCGCTGAGATAATAGCCTTTACCGTTCAACACATCCTCAGCGCTTAGGCCGGTGCAAGGATCTCCTATCAAATTGGGCCGCTGCGAGCCGCCGCCGAGACTGAGCCGGTTGTTGGACGTCCGGATGGCGAGTGGTTGACCGGACTGTACGGTAACAAAACTGCCGATCTTCCATCCTCCAACCACGGCATCAAGAGGCGTTTTCATATCTTTCCCAAAGGCCTTACCTCGGCCAATCGGCAGTTCATACGTGGCGGCAATAACGAACCGGTTTGGCGTATCGTTGGCGGATATCCCCCATTCCGCCGCCAAATTATTCTTGTCTTGCACGGCGCTAAAATTCCCCAGACTGCTGCCCAGTCCTGGGTTTGCTCCGGTGTCAGCGTCCGCAAGCTGGTGCGAGTAAGTGTAGTTGCCGGTGAAGCTCAATCCATACGAATACCGCTTCTCAAACCGCACTTGCAGAGAATTGTAGAACGAGCTGGCGGTAAATGGCGTGTAGCCATAGAGAGCCTCAAATTGCGGGTATGGCCTTAGGATGTCCACCCTCGGAAGTGTGGGGTTATTGTAATCCGAGGTGGGTTCGTTGAAGATCGCTTGCGGTCCCACGAACAGGTATTGGAACGGGTTCGGTACCTGCTGATTTAAGTAGGCTGTCCCACAAATCGTGGGGTTAGCCGGATCGCACTGCACGCGGGCCGTCGCACTCACGTAATCCTGGCTGCGCAGAGATTTATCCCAAGGAAGATGCGTGCTGCGGTTGGCCGAATAGTTCACCTCGATCAGAAAGGTTTTCGCGAACTGGTGTTGAATGCCGATATTCCACTGGTAGATCTCGGCGTTCCGTACACTCTGGCCGGCGTGGTTGTAATTGGCAAAGCCAAACAAAGTCAGCGGTCCGTATTTCCCGTCCTGCGGAAAGCTGAATCCATCGGGAAACGGGTCGGTCATCGTCGCGTACTGGGTGAATCCGCTGTCTAGTGTCGCGTAGAAGGGTATGGTACCGTTCCACGCCGTTCCTCCATATTGCCAGTTGGTGGCAAAGTCGAGGCCGTAGTAGACTCCCGCGCCACCGCGAATGACCGTTGAATCGTTCAGCGCGTAGGCAAAACCGAGGCGTGGACCTACATTGTTGTAATCGCCGTTACTGTGTCGATGATTTGCATTTGCGAGGATCGAAGTACCATAGAGTTCCCCGCCCGGCCATGCTCCGAGCGCGGGCGCATAGATTCCTGAATCGCAGGTGAAACAAGTGAACTGATTCCGGTTGAACCGCTCCGTGTAGGGCGTGCTCCACTCGTAGCGCAAACCGAGATTCAGGGTTAGCTTTGGGGTCACTCTCCAGTCATCTTGAGCGAAGAAACTGGTTTCCATAGACTTATTCGCAACCGAAGGTACTTCTGTCAATACGCCTCCACTGGCAACGCTTCCGCTGTCTGGAAAGTCGACGAGCAGTGAAGCCAGATCGTTTCCATCCTCGGGTCCGTTCGCCCCGCTTCCGCCTAGCACGTTTTGCGCCGTGAAGTTCTGTCCGAAAGAGAAGTTACCAGCCGTATTACTGGGTTGAAAGAAATTATTAAGATATATGCGTCTCTCGCCACCAAACTTGATGATGTGCGCTTTGTAATTCTTTGTGGCCATGGAGCTGAACGACCACTGTGTATCCGTTTCGTGCGTGATGGTGCAACACGAATCCGTATTCAGCCCCTGATAGCCATCATCAAAACCGATGTAGGGAAATGCCGGCAAGTTGTAATACGGATTGTTAATAAGACTGGAAGGGAAGCCTACGCCCGTGCCGTTAATGTTCAGAGGATCGACGGTCTGCTTTACATAAGACGGATTATTGAATCGAGTCAGAGTGACGCGGTTGACCCACAACAGGGAGGGATTCACGGTCCAGTTGTCAGAGAGCGTAATCCCCTCTGTCTTGAATTTACTAATGCTTTCTGACAAGAACGGATCGGGCGTGGTGTCCGTTTCACGCCGCATGTAATACCGGCCAGTCAGAAAGTTCTTCTCATTGAGAAAATAGTCGACCTTCCCATCCAACTGCCACCCGGGCTGTGTCGTTGCAAAGTTCGCAACATAATTGGCCGCGCCCGTGCTCGGATCCACGACCTGATTCGGCGCGGGGAGGAGATTGACTAGCGCTAGCCCAAGCGGATTCGCCTGGCCCGTGGGTATTATATTGTTTGTAAATTGCGGACGGTTGCCATCCACGATGGTGCCCGCCGGATCGTAGATTGCCACAGGTGACCCATCAGGATTATAGGATTGCGAGAAGTTTCCTGTCCGCTCGAGCGCTGTGGGTACAATGGCCGAAACCGTGAATGGCTGCGCGAACTGATCGTGCTCATAGTCAAAGAAGAAAAATATCTTCTTCTTCATGATTGGCCCACTTATAGAGCCGCCGTATTCCTCGCGCTTGTAACTTGCCCGAGGCTGATCGGCCGCATTGCCAGACCAGCTATTGGCGTCCATCCAGGGACGCCGTGTGAAGTAAAATCCGCTGCCGTGAAAATCGTTCGTTCCCGACTTGGTGATCATGCTGATCACCGTCCCGCCATTGCTCCCATATTCCGCGGAGTACCCGTTGTTCAACAACTTGAATTCTTGAATGCCTTCGACCGAAGGTTTGTAAGTGACATTGTTCGTGCCCCCTTCCCCACCCTCCGGCGCTGACGCTACGGCGCCATCGAGGCGCAATTCCGCCGTAAACGTGCGCTGCCCATTGGAAGAGAAATTGAGCCCTCCGAGAGCATTCACATCACCACCGTTTACGTTGGTGACGCCCGGGGCAAGGAAAATCAGGTTGTTCGGATTGCGGTCAAAGAGCGGCATATCCAGTATGTAGTTACCCGCAACTGTGGTGCCTAGTTCGGCTGTCACCGTATTGATCTGCGGTGCGCCGGTTTCGACCGTGATCGTGGTGCTCGCGGACCCAATTTGCAGCACAAAATTCAGATCCACCTCTTGCCCCACTTGCAGGACGACGTGCTCACGAAGGTCCGTCTTGAATTTGTCGGCCTCCACTTTGGCCGTGTAGGAAGCAGGCTTGAGAGCGTTAAACCTGCAGCTACCGGCGGGATCCGTTATGCACCTGAAATCGACACGCGTGCCATCATTTGTCATGGTGACCTTGGCACCGGGAATTGAAGCGCCGCTGGGGTCGGTCACATTGACGCGCACTAGGGCGGTATCCACTCCTTGCCCCAGCGCCAAAACTGACGTGAAAACGAACAAAACCAATAGACAAGCAGAAATGCGACACAGTTGTTCAAACCTGACCATTCCACACCCCCTGAGACAAGTTCCCAATCATGCGAGGCAACCTACTACACTGTTTCTGTAAATGTCAAGCGAATTTCTACAGAATGTGAAACGTATCTTGCGGCAATGAAAATGTTGCCCTTGCCCCTCTAGGCGACTTATGGCATAGTGCCGGAACATTGCAACTCTGAGGACCTACCTTGAACCATTTCGCATCTCTGGAGCTTGGCTTTATCCGTTGGCAGCGAAGAAGATACTCCGCGTGCCGTATGTTCACTTGGTGTCTTTTCTTTGAACTCGTCGCGGGGCTGAATCTCCTGGGACAAACAACTGCAATTACCCCGCGAAACTCCGCACTGTCGTTGATGCCGGTTCCCGCTTCACTACAGGTGGAGGAAGGGCGGCTGCCGCTAGATTCGAATTTCAGCTTGTCCTTGCAGGGATATACGGATGAACGGCTGGACCGTGGGATCGACCGGGCCCTTCGGCGGCTTGAAGCCCGGACGGGCCTGACGCTTTCTCGGGTTCATGAAAAGAACCCCGGCGCAACACTGCTCATTCACACCGAAGCATCGGGGATGAGAATCCAAGGACCGGCAGAAGACGAATCTTATGCGCTGAAAATCGACTCGCATCAGGCGGTCCTGAGTGCTCGCACCGTGGTCGGCGTGCTGCGTGGATTGGAGACCTTTCTGCAACTGCTCGACGCGGATCGTAATGGCTACTTCCTTCCTGCGGTCCGCATCGAAGACCGGCCCCGCTTTGCCTGGCGCGGATTATTGATTGACGTCTCGCGACATTGGCAGCCCGTCGAAGTCGTCAAACGAATTCTCGATGCTATGGTCGTCGTGAAGCTAAATGTTCTTCACTGGCACCTGTCCGACGATCAGGGATTTCGCGCCGAAAGCCGCTCTTTCCCGTTGCTGCAAAAACTCGCATCCGATGGTTTTTACTATTCGCAGAAGGATATTCGAGAAGTGGTAAGTTATGCGCGCGATCGGGGCATCCGCGTTGTGCCGGAATTCGACATGCCCGGACACGTGCACTCCTGGTTGATCGGATATCCGCAGCTTGCGAGCGCACCGGGACCCTATGCCTTTAAGCACTATCTGGGCGGGGATAGCGTACCTTTCGATCCCTCCAGGGAGCTGACCTATCGTTTCATCGACAAATTCATCGGCGAGATGACCGGGCTCTTTCCGGATACATACTGGCATGTGGGTGGAGACGAGGTCTACGGAGGGCCGTGGGACGCAAATCCGGCAATTCAGGCCTTCAAAAAACGCCGCGGACTGAAAGACAATGCTGCGCTGCAAGTCTATTTCAACCAGCGCCTGATGCGGATCGTGCGCAAACACGGCAGGCAAATGGTGGGCTGGGACGAAATCTTGAACCCTGGTCTTCCCAAGAATGCGGTCGTGCAATCTTGGCAAGGGACGGAGCCGCTCGCTGCGGCTGCAAAACTAGGCTACAACGGCATTCTATCCGCGCCCTACTACCTCGACAAAATGTTCAAAACTGCAACCTACTATGCAGGCGATCCGATTCCGGCCGGGAGCGATCTGAATGCCACGCAAGCGGCGCATATCCTTGGCGGCGAAGCGTGCGCCTGGGGGGAATTGACTTCCGAGGAAAACGTCGAATCGCGGATCTGGCCCTATGCCGGAGCCATTGCCGAACGGTTCTGGTCGCCGCGCGAAGTTACCGATGCACAGGATATGTATCGTCGTTTGGACATTGTCAGTTACCGTCTGGAAGAGGCCGGCTCCAGACACCTCACAAACCCCGCAGCCATGCTTCGGCGAGCTTCCGGCGGAGAAGTAGCCGATGTGGTGGCCCATTTTACCGGATTGCTGGAACCTCTCCGCGAGGGCCTGCGAATGGACGAACGCCGTCCGACTCAATTGACGCCCTTGACTTCTCTCGGCGACATTGTTGTTTCTGATCCGCCAGCCGCGCGCCAGTTTGCTGCGCTGGTTGACACGTTTCTTCAGGACGCTCCACATTATGCCGCTTCCCGCGAGGAGTTAACCAAGGAATTGGCGGAGTGGCGCGCAATGAAATCTGCGATTACTGCGCTTGCCGACCGTGCCCCTGTCTTTCATGACGCCGAGGGCGCTGCTTCGGATCTGGCAGAGTTGGGCATTGCCGGAGAAGAGGCCATCCGCTTTCTGGCCAATGGGATATCCCCATCTCCGGAATGGACGCAGCGGCAGACGCTGCTCCTGGAGCGTGCCGCCAAGCCCAAGGGGCTTCTACGAATTGCCGTACTTGACGCGGTTCGCCAGTTGATCATGGCTGCCGTGAACATCAAACCGGAACACTGATAACAGTGGCATATTGGGAATCGTCTCTGCGACAACGCCCTGGAGTAATGAGTGACATATCCTTGGTCACGTTGTTTCTGGACAAATGGGTGCAGTTTCCTGCTTGCGCGAAACATCTCTTGATAAGTAGAAAATTGTCACTTGCGGGAAAGAATGATGCTGTGGCATAGTCGCTATGTTATGGCTGATCGCAAAACTACATTGCGCGATGTCGCGCGACTGGCAAAAGTGAGCTCTGCAACAGTCTCTCGCGTGGCCAACGGGAACCCTCAGGTCGATCTTGAAATTCAGGCGAGGGTCCATGCTGCGGCCAAGAAGCTCGGCATCGACCTTACCGACACACGCAAGAATCGTGCGATTGCCTTTGTCTTGGGAAATCGTGATACGGTGAACGAATTCCAGTCGCGTATCCTCCTGGGTGCCGAGGGTTATTGCGCACAACATAGTTGGGACTTGCATTTTATTTCCTTTCGGTGCGATCTCTTCGCTCCTCCGGCAAATCTAAGGCTTCCCGAGGCGCTTACAAGGCCAAACCGTGTCAGCGGCGTCATTCTCAGCGGCACTCATTCTGTCAGCATCCTCTCCGCATTACGTGAAAGACGCATTCCGTTTTCTGTGGTTGGTAACAATATTGTTGGCGAGTGGCGCTCGGAAGAGTTTGACTGTGTTTCCACCGACGATGTTCGAGGTGCGGCGGAAATCACCCAATACCTGATTTCTCAAGGACATCGTGCCATTTGGTTTATCGGCAATCAGCGCCTTCCCTGGTTCGCGCGATGCGCGGAAGGTTATAGCCGCACCATGAAAGATGCTGGACTCGAACCTCGTTTCAGCGAAATTCGTTCCGAGGACCGGGAGCTTGGTTATCTTGCCATCAAGTCTCTTCTTGCAAGTGGTGAACGCCCCACGGGAATTTTTGCCGGTACCGACGAGGTCGCATCGGGAGTCTATCAGGCACTCCAGGAGTCCGGTGTTCTCATTCCTGACGACATCAGCGTTGCCGGATTTAACGATACCCTTGGAGAACTGCTCCATCCTGGTCTGACCACCGCACGCGAGTTCCCCAAGGAACTTGGCAGCCATTTGGCAGAATTCACCTTGCAACGCATTCAGGAACCAACCTTGCCTCCTCAGCAGCTTACCATCCCCACCGAACTCGTTCGTCGTGAGAGTGTCAGGAGAATTGAGTTCGTTTCCACTTCCCCGAGAACCCAGGTTCCTGTGGGCGTCTCCTGACTCCGCTGAAATGCTTCGTCTTTGGTCATCGTTCTTGTGCCGCCCAATTCAAAAGCACGACAAAGCTTCCGACATTTGCGGCGATTGACACGCCCGAGTGTGAGTACCATTGTTGGCAATCTTTGTAGAGAGGGAAAACAGGTGAACAGAACGTGTCGAACCCGCGAAGCACCATGCGAATCTTGACCAAGAATCCCAGGTTTCTTGTGTCGTGTGCCCTGTTGGGAGTAATGAGCCTCACTCTCGCGCAGTTTCTCGGTTGCTCGAGGAAGACCGTTGAGCCAACCGCTGGCCCCAGTTCTCTTTCGCAGGTGTCCTCGATTCGCGTGAATGCAGCGCGCGACAGCCTTCACATTCAATCGCCCGTCGCAGATTTCGAACTGTCTCCCGCCGGTTACTTAAAAGGAATCCTAAAGCACGACGGGCGGTCGTTCACTCTCGATGATCCCGGAAATCATCCAGGTCAACACGTCACTCTGGCCGGAAAACTCATCACCGATTTCTCCTTGGATCTGGCCCATGCACGCATCAGCGATGTCACGGGAAAGCTCGGCAGGCTCGGCAGGCATATTGAGATCGACGGAACTAGTCCAAGTAGCAATCTTGCAGAGACCGTAACAATTGAGATCTATGACGATTTCCCTGAAATGACTTTTCTCTCCGCCTCCTTTCTAAACACGGGCCTCCGGGAGATCCAACTCGACAGTGTGACTCTGCAGGAGCGTCGACTGAACGCCTCTCGCTCCGATCCGCAAGCCGCGCCTCACGACATGTGGTCATTCTTTGGTTCCAGTTTGAAGTGGGGAAAAGATGAAGTGTTGCGCATTCCTGCAAGATTTTCACAAGAGAATCCTTTCAGCATGCCGATTGCAGTGGATGGAGATCTGGGTGGGGCAGGTGGCGGCATTCCTGTCGTTGCATTCTGGGTTCGAAACGTCGGCACGGCCATCGGACACATCGAAACTGTACCTCTGGTGCTTTCCATTCCAGTGCAAACCCTCTCGGATGGCTCGGTCTCAACTTCCGTGCACATCCCGGCCGATTCGAAGCTGAAACCCGGAGAAGTCTATTCCACACCCCGTACGTTTCTGGCCGTATATTCCGGAGATTACTACCAGCCGCTGAAACAGTGGTCGAATGTACTCGAACGGGAAGGACTATCACCGCCGAGCCCCAATGACGAGGACTATGCGGTTAGCTGGTGTAGCTGGGGTTACAAAGCAGATGTCACCGCAAAGCAGATGCTGGATACGATCCCGAAGCTGAAAGAGCTTGGGATTCACTGGGCCACACTCGACGATCGCTGGTACAACAATTACGGCGATTGGATGCCCCGGCCGGATACCTTCCCCGGCGACACCGTGCAGAAGATGGTGCATCAATTCCACGCGCAAGGAATGAAAGTACAAATCTGGTGGTTGCCGCTCGGCGTGGAAGATGGCCACTACAGCGATGGTGGACGTAAGTTCACTGTCTCAGAGGTTGTAAAGAATCATCCTGAATGGCTGGTGCTTGACAAAAATGGCAAGCCTGCTCGAATGGCCCGAAACCTGGCCGTGCTTTGTCCTGCCGTACCCGAAGTTCAGGCCTACTATAAACGACTCACCGAACGGTTTATTCGCGATTGGGATTTTGACGGGCATAAGCTCGATAACATTTTTGCCGTGCCGCGGTGTTTCAATCCGAAGCACCATCACAAGTCTCCCGACGACTCCGTCTACGCTATGGGTGATGTGTACAAAGTGATTTTCGAAACGACCCGTGCCCTAAAACCGAACAGCGTTACACAAAGCTGTCCCTGTGGAACACCTCCCAGCCTGGCTTGGTTTCGTTACATGGATCAAGGTGTAACCGCGGATCCGATCAACTCTGCACAAGTCCGTCGACGCATTAAGATGTACAAGGCTCTGTTGGGTTCCCATGCCGCGATTTATGGAGACCACGTGGAACTTACTCGCATCATCAACCCCAACACTGCAAAGGCGCAGCAGCTCGGCGTCGATTTCGCTTCTACCTTGGGAACCGGCGGCGTGCCCGGCACAAAATTCACGATGCCGGAATACCAGGAGAAGTTCCCTTACATCACGCTCACCCCGGAAAAGGAAGCGCATTGGAAGAAGTGGATTGACGTCTACAACCGCAGGATGGTTTCTAAGGGAAACTTCCTCGATCTCTATAACTACGGCTACGACTTTCCGGAAGGATATGCCATCGAAAAGGACGGAAACATGTTCTACGCGTTCTTCACCAGCGATGAGTCTCCTTCCCTTCCGGCCACGCCGGATGCGCGAACCGCGTGGAATGGCGAGATTGAGCTCCGTGGCCTCCGGCAGGGCTCTTACCGGGTGACGGATTACGTCAATGGCAAGGACTACGGCACGGTCCAGGGACCCGTTGCCAAGCTGAAGGTAGAGTTTCAGGACAATCTGCTGCTCGAAGCACAACCGGTTGCGGCGAAATAGGCCTTCGCGAGAACCGATGAATTGCCGGTGGCAATGGCGGAGAGGGTGGGATTCGGAACCATTCTGTCGTTTTCTTATGTGCTGAGAACACGTTACTTGTTGATTTTTCAGCCTGCCGACAAACGCCTAAATCCCCAGAATGCCCATAATTCCCTGAGGTTTGGTACAAAGTTGATACACGGACTCCCGCCGGGAGGACTCGCGCCTCACCGTTGCCTCTCAGGTAACATCACCACAACTCAACTGGGCAGAAAGCAAACGACGAGCGCGGGGAGTCTCGGCCAAATTCACGAACTCAGGCCGATCATTGTTCCTTTCCCGGTTTCCCTTCGATTCCCGGCCATCCTACGGCCAGCGCCGCGGCGCAGTAGTGATACCTACTTTACCGCTTATCCGACACGTCCGGTGCTCCCATCCCAGACATGATCGTGACGGATCGTACCAAGAATGGCGTCGCGGGGCTCCGAACCACGAAAACCGACAGTAAATGGCATTTCCACTTCCCCTCGCAACGCGGGAAAACTGGATATTGTCTCCGCTTCGATCACCCCCTGTTCAATACACTGCAGCTAGCGCTGAAGCTCGACATGCATGCTCCTCAACGAGGCATTAGCGCGAGACCGCACATCGGAGGCTAACTTGAAATCTCTCGCTCGTCCTTATGCGGGACGGTTAGAGCTGCTGCCCCGCTCACATCGGCGTGAACGATCTTGCGTGCCGCACCTTGCTTTTCCAAGTGTGCGGGTTTTGCCTCCTCTCTTTTCTGTTGCCGCCGGCCGCCCCGGCACCGTGCGTCTCCTCTTCCCGTAGCACAGCGATGCCTCGCTGTGCGCCTTTCCCTCTCTCACGTCATGCCACCGGCAATCGTGACCCACTCGCCGGAACCGCTGTGTGCTGCTGAACGTATTCCCGAATCGCATGGAGATTGGCCGGTGGCGTGTCGCGGGGCACCTCACACCCCGCAGCAGCAATGTAGAGCGCTCCCGCATCCTCGTGGCACTTCGCCACGGTTTCGTGGACCAGTTCCGGAGTGCCATTGCGCAAGACCTCGACACACGCCACGTTGCCCAGAATCACCTGCTTCGGCATTTGCGCTCGTGCTTCCGCAAGCGGCGCCATCGTGTCCACGTCCACGATGTCGTAGCCCAGGTTTCCCCGCTCCTTCTGGATCCGCCGCGTGTTCCCGCAGATGTGCGAACGCGTGCGCAGGCCCATCGCCTTCAGGCCGCTCACCAGCTTCCTTTGCGCCGGAACTATAAATTCCGAAAAAATGCGCGGGCCCACCAGTGACGCCGCCGGATCTCCCACGCCCATCAGTTCCGCTCCCGCCTCCATCTCCGCCCGCGCGAAACGCAGTTCCAGTTCCACGATGAAGTCCAGAAGATCGCGGACGAATGTGGAATCGTCAGTGAAGTCCAGCATCAACCGGTTGATGCCGCGGAGGTTGGCAGCCTGCCCGCACGGGCCCTCGATCCAACCCTCGACAATTTTTTCTCCGGCTGTCATCTCCTTCATCAGCTGACACGCACGGACGCGATCCAGCATGCGTCCGCCCCCGAGCGGGTCGGGGACCTTCAGCCCCGCCAGCTTGGTCCGATCGATCAGCAGCGATTCGGACTCGTCCAACGCCGGTGGCTGATCGTCAAAGAACCGCACCGCACCTCCCAAATCGCTGACTTCCGGCGCATCCGTAATCCCGGAAACGTGATCAAACCCGAAGCGCTCCGCAGTGCGAACCTGCGCCTCGGCTAGAATCTTGGGATCCTCCACATATTGACCGTACTTCACCCCGATCTGGTCCGCCGCAAACATCATGGTGATGGGCATGAAAGGAATGCGGTCCACGGGACGGCCATCGATCATGGCCAGAACACGCTCGCGACTGTTCATCGTTTTGTCCTCTTCTTATTCCGTCAGCCCGCGCGCAGGAGGACGCAACTCGCCTTGCGCCCGGTTGGACTTGCAATTGGTTTGATCTTAATCCTATTACCAGAAACCCGGAATCACTTTCCTTACTAATGTACTCGAAGACGACGGCTTTCCACACCGTTGTGAGAACCTAGCGTCAGTTTGTGGGCTTTCCGCCCACGGCCCCATTCCCACCACCCTTCTAAATCGGCTTGAGGCGAGTTGGTGGTAGGGTAGGCGGAAGTTAATCTGGAGGCCACGGTCCAGAAACGCTCTGGGACGTGGAGTAAACATTGCCGGCTAGTCTACCGCGACGGTCGAATGCTGCCGCACGAGCGGCTACGTCCTAACGCCGAAATGGTACGGTCAATATCCCGTTACGCGGTGCCACACTAGTAGCCGGAAGTCATTCCATCCTTCTACGGCGCCCTGTGCCCTAGCTTGTGCTACTCGTACACGTGTTGTCGTGCTGCGTGTAAGGGGCATTTCCTTGTCGGACCGGGGACTCCTCTGCGCCTTTTCCAGACGCTAGGGCTTGGGCCTCTTCCGCCAACAAACGGTAAGCCCTGCAAAGCCATCGTGGAGAGAGGCACCTGGTCATCCAGCAGGTATTTCTCGATACTTACGCAGAACTCCCTGACAGATAACGCTGATAACACTTATTTAGCCTGGTATATCTCTCGATCTGGGGAATTGATTGCCCCTACGGGCTCCTGGATGCGTCTAGCGGCCATCCAGGCCCTTCTTTCCTTCATCCAGAGCAGATCTCGTACGGCTTGTGTAAAACCGGCTGTGCTGTGTCTTGCTTGGTGTGCCCGTTGCCTCTCGGCATGGGAGGCGTACTTGGCATCCTTCCTGCGTTTGCGCTTCGGCTTTTCGATCTGCTCGGGTTTGGGCCGGCTCCGACGACACATATCGACTCGGCAATACCCGCAACAGTACTTTGCCCGGTGGCCCTTGATGATGCTGGGGGTGCCATTCGGGCCTTTCTTGCAGCGCGGGTTTGAACATATGCCGACTGCAGGGCTTTCCGAAGGCGCCGTCGCTGGGACAGGAGGGGGCCCGGCACTGGATAATTCTGGTCGAATCTCGTATCTCCCTGCCTGGTAGGATCCGTCTGCGATCTTTTGCTCAACCACCGCGACAGCTTCTTCCTGGGGCCAGAGTTTCTGGCCGGCGGAAACGGCTTGAGGATTCGTCTCATAGTCCTCTTCGATCTCGAAGATCCGGACGGCGGGAGTGCCGGCTGGTAGGTTCCCTTCTTTGGAGTAGCTGCCGTCAGCTACGCGCGTCCAGCGAATGGATTCTTGTCCAGGCGTATTTGTGGCTTCTGTGCTCATGGTAATGATTTCTCCTCTTGCGACTTCTCGTTCTTTTTGTTTGATTTGGAATAATCTTCGTCCCGGGAGCTTCAGAAACATCCACTACAGGAAACGGCGGGGACGGAAGACACCAATAGCTTCACCTGCATCCAGTCCCCTCGATTAAGAGGCGCATATAGCCATCGCGGTAAAACGAAGCCAGCGTATGTGGCGAACCCTGTTCTATCTTCTAGGAGTAATGCTATTTGCTGGAGCAATTGGAACAGCAATCGGATGGCTCAAAAGCCCGGAAACGGCGGCGCTTTTTGCTCTCCTGCTTGCGCAGACGGCTGGCATCGCGGCGTCCATCGAGAAAATCATTCGCGCCAAGAAGTCCGGCACTGTTAAGACCTGGAAACCATAAGATTCAAAAAAGAGGTACACGAGTGAAAACTTTCGTGTCGCTTCAATCGCCAAGCAGCTTCTGCAGCACCCCGGTAAGCTTATTCCCCCACGAGAACTCCAAGGACGTGATACCAAAGGATTCCGCCGAATCCAATAACTTCCGAATTCCCTCGTTCGATGGTTTCGTCTTTCCGTCCGCAACCTTGAGTCGGTCAACGTAGGTTGAACCGTCGTCCCTTTCAAGGCCGAGTTTTTCCGCTTCCTTGAAGATCGCGGCTTCCCCGGCTATCAATCTTTCTAGTTCCTGCCGCAGATATCGCCGGGCATCTGGTTGGGGCAATTTCTTGGAAATGACGAAGTACTTCAACCCATGCCACAATATCGAATCCATTTTCTGCCATTGAACGTCCGTCTTGAGGCTTGTAATCCTGTCTTCAACGCTGAAGATATGGAAACGGTTTTCGGTGTCTCTTTTGCGGATTCCCGATTCCAGCACGACACCATCACGAACCTCGTGGTGTCTCGGTACGCCGATGTCCTCATACTGCTCCTCGATCAATCGATACCGTACCTCGGTTCCTTCCAATTGATACTCGTAAAGCCTTTTCGTCTGGCAAGTATCGAATCTGTAGTCGGTTCGGAAGTAATTCGGTAACGGTCGGTAATCGAGTCCTGTATCTAGTTCAGCCGTGCTGAACGTTTCGCCTTCGTTTTCAATCAGGAACTCGTTGCTATCAGCGGGAGGCCCGCTCTTCTTCCGTTTGTAGTAGTGAAATATGAGGTAGGCGATAACAAGCACGAGAATAATCCCCGCCCACCAATTTCGAAAATAGATAAGAGCAGCAACGGCGACAATCAGGAGGACATCATCAAAGTTGAACCTCATCCTCATGCGCGGAGTTTAACAGAAAATTCGCAGGACAGGCTGCGGCTACAGCATCAGTGAAACCTAGCGTAAGACATTCAGCACGCAGTGAACCATCGTGAGTGCTTTGTAGTGCGGTCCGTTGGAAGGGGCCAGTCAAGCTTTTGCCGAGACAATTTCGGCCGCGAAGTTAGGTATCGCAAAGTTGCGCGCAACGGGGCATAATGCCGGGTTGTTCCAACGGAGGCGCGAATGATTGAGAAGAACGATTTGGCGGAGAAGCAGGACGATAAGAAGGAAATGACGCGGCGCAGCTTTATCGAGAAAGCGGCCGTGGGCGCAGCAGCATTCACGATTTTGCCCAGGCACGTGCTGGGTCGTGGCTTTACCCCCCCAAGCGACATGCTGAATGTCGCGTGTGTCGGCGTGGGCGGCATGGGCCGCAGCAACATGATCAATCTGGCCAGCCAGAACATCGTGGCGCTCTGCGATGTCGATTGGGACTATACGGACAAGAATCTTTCGCGGCTGGATACGGATGCTTCGAACTTGAAGGGCCATATTGATCACCCGGGCGATACCGGCGCGGCGATGTCCGCGGCGGAGGCAGAGAAGGCCAAGGGTCGGCTGGATGCGATTCTGCACCTGAAGAACGACCTGGTGCCCAAAGCCAAACGCTACACCGACTATCGCAAAATGTTGGAACAGCAGAAAGACATTGACGCCGTCGTCGTGGCCACTCCGGATCACATGCACACGCCCATCGCTCTTGCCGCCATGGATCTGCACAAGCACGTGTATGTCCAGAAGCCGCTGTGCTGGTCGGTGGACGAAGCACGGCAATTGGCGAAGCGCGCCAAGGAAACCAAGTTGGCCACGCAGATGGGCAACCAGGGCCACTCGCTGGATGCGGCGCGCACCGCGGTGGAATATGTCTGGTCCGGCGCGATTGGGGATGTGCGCGAAGTTCATGTGTGGACGGATCGCCCCGTTGGCTACTGGCCGCAGGGCGTCCCCCGTCCGCAAGAAGCCACAAAGGAATCTCTCGCTGCAATGGGTTGGGACAAGTCAGGAGTGGACGCGCGCCTTGCCAACGCCATGGGCACCTATCCCATCCCCTCCACGCTCTCTTGGGATCTCTTCCTGGGCGTCGGTCCCGTTGTGCCGTATCACCCCATCTATCACCCGTTCAATTGGCGCGGCTGGATCGATTGGGGCTGCGGCGCAATCGGTGATATGGGCGCGCACCTTCTCGACGTCACCATGTGGAGCCTGAAGCTGGGCCTGCCAACCACCATCGAGACAGTATCCTCGCCATTCAACGGCGCTTCTTATCCAACCGCTTCGATGACCTTCTACGAATTCGCGGCACGTGAGGGCATGCCTCCCGTGAAACTCACCTGGTATGACGGCGGCCTGATGCCACCCAAACCGGTGGAGATAGGCGACGAAGACCTGAAGAAGGAAGGTGGCGCGCTCCTGATCGGTACCAAGGGCAAGCTGATGCACGATACCTACGGGGCCAATCCGCGGCTGCTGCCTAAGTCGTTGCAGGATTCCACCGGAAAGCCTCCGCAGAAGCTCGCGCGCATTGAGAATGAACATCACGAAATGAACTGGGTGAACGCGGCCAAGGGTAAGACGGAATCGTCCTGCCCATTCTCATACGCCGCGAAACTTACAGAGACGATGTTGCTCGGCGTGGTTTCCCTGCGCGCGGGGAAGAAACTCGAGTACGACGCCGACAACATGCGCATCACCAACGTCGTGCAAGCCAACGACTATCTGAAGCGGCAATACCGCACGAGCTGGTAATCCGCTAAATTGGAAAACGCTGCGCCGAGCGGGCCGCGGGGCTCGCTCCGGCGTGTGCGCCGCAGCAGGCAATTCACTCTAAATTTCTGCCAGCTTTTTATGGAGCGCAGAGCGCGCTAGGGGGAATCCTCGGAATAACGGGTCAGCGGTGCGCTTTCGGGGCCTTCCTGCACGACCCAAGCTGTTCGATCCTTGAAGTACTCCACCAACTTTGCGTTCTCTTCCGGGCCGAGATCGCGCGCCCAGACGATTTTCGAGCCATCAATGTCGGCGCCATTGTAAACCCACTCCTCGTGAACGCTGTGCGTATCGCTGTAGCTGACGATCACCAACTGTTTTCCGGGCATCGCGCTCAGCTGTTGCTCAATCTCCACGCGCTGCCACAATCCACCCCCGCCCCAACCCATCGGATCACCGGCGCCCGTGGCCGCGAATTGCGCAATATCAACAACCAGGAGTAGAACGATGGCTCGCGAGAGAGCCGCGCCCATGGGCCGCTTCCCAAACGAAATGCGGCGCAGGTGGCGCAACGCCTGGACCACAATTCCAAAGTAGATGCCCGTGACCGGCGCGATGTAATGCGGATTCGGCCAGGTAGTTGCGAAAAACGCCAGCACCACGGCGAGCAGGACGACAAGCAGAAAACGCCAGCGCCTGTCGCGATACAGGAAAAACACCCCGGGCAGGACGAGCAGAAGCCCCGGCCACGCAAAAACGATGCGGCATCGATATAGTTTCTGTGCGCACACGCTCATCAGGGTGCCCCACGTGCGCAGGTAGTTGTCGTGCCCGTATTCGTTGTAAAAAACCTCCATTTCCGGATTGTTGTAGTGGATCATCGGCGCGGGCTTCTGCCAGATGAAATTGGCCGGCGTGTCGTAGGTGCGCGTGGCCTCAACAACCGGGGGCAAAAACGGGCTGCCGGTCACGCGCCAGTTGTAATAACCCATAAATAGAATTGTCGCCGGCAGGATCAGGAAAACAGGAAGCAAGACACGCAACGCAGGCTGCGGCCAGCATCGGCCATATTTTGTTTTTCCAAGGATCCAGCGCACCAGCAAGATCGCCACCGGGATGCAGAAGATCAAGCCTTCGTACGGCCGGCTATTGGCGAGAATGGCGATGCCAAGTCCAAGCATCACGCCGTGCCACAGCGCCGGACGCCGTAGCATGCGCCCCAGCGCGCCAAGAGCCAGGGCCCCCGCGAAGGCCGCAACCGCACCACCCCAATAGCTGTTGATCCAGTAACAGACAATGCACAGTTTGATTGCCGCCAGAACTCCGGCGAGCAAGGCCCACCGGGCGGGCATCCACGCTTGAAGCATCCACACGATGGCGGCGCACATGGCCGCCGCGCTCAGCAGCACGCCAATCCAGGGATGCCCGAGCAATTGGCCAAGCGCGAGCACCGCTCCTTGTGCCGGTGGATACTTTGATGCGTAAGTGGGCCACCACAAGACGTGGAAGGTTTCAAAGCTGCGCCACATGGGATGAGGCGGGTTGGCCAACCGGCCGTGCGCCAGAGTATCCCCCAAAAGCAGGTAACTGAATTCGTCGTGAATGCCGGGAGTGGGAACTTGCAGCCGTGGGAGAAGCGCGAGGCGAACCGCGAGGACCGTAAGAAACGTCGTGACTACGGCGAGAGTCTTGTGCGCGGCAAAACGGCAAAACGGTCTCTCCATCGTGTGCAGCAGCCGCTCCGATTTTTTGGGCCACACGAAGGCCGCCACGCATACCAGCAGCGCAACCAGGAAGGTGAGGCCCGGCTCGGTGGTTGGACGCAGAAAAGAGAAATCCATTCCCGGCTTTGGCGTTCGATGGAAAAACGATTGCGTGGAACAGGAATCAGCGCGAATAGCGGCGCGGAATCCAGTATAGCGCGCCTGAGTATTGGGGTGCGCAGTTGCCGGCTCTCTTGGGGAAAACGAAAGCTGCTCGGCGAGGCGTTTGGCCAGGCCGTCTACCTGCCCTATGACGATTCAATTGAGTAGAGGCGCTTTGTAGCACTGTTCGAGGATGCGCCCCGGATGGCACAGCCTGTACCGATTCCGCACAGTGCCGCCCGCCAACCACCTTGCCTTTCCTCCTCTGGCAAGTTCATTCTTCTCCGCCCGTCTTCCAAACGTGCCGTGTCTCGCGGCGAAAATGCCGATTCGTTCAGGGGCAACACACGCGTTACTCCCGTGAATGCAGCGGATTCCCGCCAATGGCATCTCGGCCGGAGGGAGGCGGGAAAGCGTGACTCAGAATTTGCTTATTTTCGACCCCGAGAGCCTCCCTTTACACGGTTTCTGCTCCAGTGGCTCTTCTCATGCATGCAGATACCCACAGGAGGGGGCCTTGAGCGTGGTCACATCCAATGCGCGTCCGGGAAGCATGGCTCATCAGCGCCGCAGCCAGCGCATCCTCCTTTCCGTGCCCGTGATTGTCTCCGGCAAGCATCACAACGGCGCCTCCTTCGGTGAAGCCACCCAAACCCTGGTGGTGAATGCCCACGGCGCTCTGCTCCTTCTTCGCGAACCGGTGGTTGTTGGTCAGCTTCTGAACATTACAAACGTGGCGACAGGCGAAGCACTGGCGTGTCATGTGAAAGACACTAACCCGGGTCAGGACGAAGTACCCGAAATCGGGATCGAATTTGCCCAGCCCAGCGCGCGTTTCTGGCGGGTTTCCTTTCCACCGGAGGGCTGGAGCACTCACAGCCCAGAGGCCAAGCGTTTTGACGGGCCGAGGACACCGCCGGCGAATCCCCGCGAAGGCAAGAAGTAACCTTATCCTTCATATTCTCCCCATGAATTGGCCAACTCTGCTGTAGCCATACGGCTCGCCAGCGCATCTCATTCTCGTGACCATCCGGGGGTAGATCTGCTAAGTTCTGGGGGGAATCATGAGGAAAGAACGCATGTACATTGTTGTGAGCGTTGTCGTGGCCGTGATCGCAATTTTCGCGCTCTGGAGTTTCACTGCCCGAGCAGGGGACAAAGCGCCTGCGGTGGGTACCGCTGCGCGAGACTTCACGCTCAATAATCAGGAAGGCAAAGCCGTCAGCCTGCACGATTTCAAGGGCAAGTGGGTGGTGCTGTACTTTTATCCCAAAGACATGACCAGCGGCTGCACCATCGAAGCCCACAATTTCCAGCGCGATCTGGCCAAGTATGACGCCAAGAACGCGGTCATCCTCGGCGTCAGTGTCCAGGATGAGAAGTCTCACCAGGAGTTTTGCGCCAAGGAAGGGCTGAACTTCAAGCTGCTCGCGGACATCAACAAAGAAGTTTCCGAGAAGTACGATTCCATCACGAACTACGGCGTCGCGAAGCTCTCCTCTCGACACACCTTCCTGATCGATCCCAGCGGCACAGTGCGCAAGGTCTGGACGGAAGTGGACGTGAAGACACACAGCGACGACGTCCTCGCGGCTCTCACCGAACTCCAAAAGTAATCTCGACAGGCGCGCTTCACCTCTCTTTCCATACAACTTGGCTTCCGGCTCCGAATTGCGCTACAGTTTCGGAGCCTTTTCCTTCCGGGGGTGATCCATGAATCGCAGATTCTTCCTTCCGGTTCTGACGTTGGCCGTCTTTGCCCTGAGCCTCGCTTTGCATGCAGACTCGCTGAAGACGGAAACCGTAAGCTACAAAAGCGGCAACGACACTGTAAACGGATACCTCGCCTTGCCGGACGGCGGCGGCAAGCATCCCGCCATTATCGTGATTCACGAATGGTGGGGGCTGAACGATTGGGTGAAGGAGCAGACCCAGAAATACGCGGGGCAGGGTTACGTTGCTCTGGCCGTGGACCTCTATCGCGGCAAGGTGGCGGCGACTCCCGATGACGCGCACATCCTGATGCGCGGCCTGGCGGATGATCGCGGCCTGCGCGACCTGGAAGCCACGTTTGCGTATCTTTCCTCACGCCCCGATGTGGACGCCGCGAAAATCGGCTCGGTTGGCTGGTGCATGGGAGGCGGTTGGTCCCTCAAATTGGCGGAGGACCAGCCCAAGCTGGCGGCGTGCGTGGTGAATTATGGTTCGCTGCCCAGCGATCCGGCGATCCTGGAGAAAATTCATGCGCCCGTGCAGGGAAATTTCGGCGCCGATGACCAGGGCATTCCCCCGGCGGATGTGCGCGCCTTTGAAGCCGCCATGAAGGCCGTCGGCAAGCCCGTGGACATCAAGATTTATGATGGCGCCGGCCACGCCTTCCAGAATCCCAACAACAAACAGGGCTTTCGCCCGGAAGCGGCCGCCGATGCCGCCCAGCGCATCAGCTCGTTTTTCCAGAAGTACCTCCACTAAACGATTGCCGTAAATTCCACCAAATGTCATTCCGAATCCCGTTCGCCTTTTGAACGGGGTGAGGAACCTGCTTTTCCCCACGTCATTCACAGCCCAAGACCTGTCATTTCGACTGGAGGGACGGCGCTTTTTGCCGTCTCGGAGTGGAGATACGGTTTTCCATCGCACGTTTTCTGTGCGATGAAATCCTTCTTCAACTTCGGAATTCAGGATAAACCGCAGTTTCTCTGCAATCCCCTACGGCTCGTCGTCACCCTCTGACGCCCCGCCCAACTCCTCGTCCAACGGCTTCTTCACGTCCACGGTTGGCAAGCCCGCCTTCTTCAAAATCTTGTTCAGGTCTGGAATCTCCCGCTCGCATAAACCGCTCCAGCGCTTGTGCAGGGCGCTGGCCTGTTCGTTCAGTTCCAGCTCGGCGGCCGTTGCTTGCGCGGTTGGCGCGGCGTCCGCGCTGTCGGCGACGCCCAGGATTGCGGCGTAATGTTGGTTGAGGGTCGAAAAGTTTTCCGGCTCTCTCCCGCGGGGAGGCAGGCCGAAGAAAGACCTCTGCGTGGCGCCTTCAAGTTCCGCGCACTGCTTATCCAGCGAAGAAATCGCCTCCGTTATCCTGGCCTTGTCCTTGGGCTTCCCTTGCACTTTAGGCGCAAGTTCTTTCAATTGCTCGCGGACGGACTTGACCTGTTCGAGCGCTTCGTAACTCTCAACCATTCCCTGCGACGCTCCCAATTGCATCTCGTATTGTTTGCGCAGGTCCTCCAGCGGCGTCTTGATGCGCGGGTCCATCTTCAACGTCAGCGGCCTAGCGTAGCTCCTGCCGTCCACGGTGAGCTTCACCGTGTAATTCCCCGGCAGCACCCATGCGCCCAGCGGGTATTTCGGCGTGTCCCGAAGAATCGCTGAAATCGGGAAATCATACTCCAGCGCTTTCGGCGGAGTGCGGTGCAGATTCCACACGAAGCGGTGCATCCCGGCGGCGCCGGAGAGAATTTGCGTCGGCCGCACCCAGTACATCGGTATGGGATGCTCGGTGCCGAGTTTTTCGAGGGAATCTGGTGTATCGGCGCTGGAGTAGCGGCGCACCAGGTTGCCCGCGTCATCCAGAATTTCCAGCGTCACCACGTTTTTTGTGGCGTTCCCCAGGAAATAATCAATGATCGCGCCATCGGGTGGGTTCTTGCCTGCCGGCACTTCCGGCGGCAGCGGCGTATCGGGATTGCGGTTCCAGCGCCAGCGGATGGCTTCCTGCGGCGCGAAAAGATAGACGGGAGCTTTGGCTACTTCATCGCTCAATTGGCGCAGCGGCGTGATGTCATCCAGAATCCAGAACGACCGTCCATGCGTGCCAACAACCAGATCGTCGCCATGAATCACCAGGTCGCGCATCGAGGTATGCGGCAGGTTCAACTGCAGCGGCTGCCAGGAATCGCCGTCGTTGAAGGACAGGTAGACGCTCGTTTCCGTCCCCGCAAATAGTAAACTTTTCCGCACAGGATCCTCGCGCACGACGTTGGATGGCGCATTCTCCGCCATGCCCGCGGTAATTTCCTGCCAGGTGACGCCGAAATCGCGCGTGCGGTAAAAGTGCGGGCGCAAATCGTCCAGGCGGAAGCTGTTGATCGCCGCATACGCAGTGCCCGCATCGAAATGCGATGCTTCGAGGATGGAAATTTTGCTCCACGGCTTCAGTTGTGGCGGCGTGACATTTTTCCAGGTTTTGCCCGCATCGCGCGTCAGTTGGATCAGACCGTCATCAGTGCCCGCCCAGATGGTGTCCGGCTCTTTGAACGACGGCGCAAGGGCATAGATCGTGCCGCGATGTTTGCCCTTTTCCGGATCGCCCGCGCTGAACGCGCCGAGATTCGCCGGTGCCTCGTACGATTCGCGCGTCAGATCCGGGCTGATGATCGACCAACTGTGTCCCTGGTCGGTGGTCTTAAAGAGCACGTTCGCGGCAAAGTACAGCGTCTTGGGATCGAACGGCGAGAACACCACCGGCAGCGTGCGGTTGTAGCGGTATTCGCCGCGATGGATCGCCTCCGGCGTAACATCCGCGAATTCGCCGAGCGCCTGATTCGTGCGCGTGATTCGCCCGCCGTAAAGAATGTTGGGGTCCAGAGGATCGACGGCGATGTAGCCGTACTCGATCACGCCGGGGAGACTCCACTCACGAAACGTGATCTCGCCAAAATCGCTGCGGCTCTGCGTGGCCGCGCTGCCGCTTTCCTGTTGCCCGCCATAGACCCAATACGGAAAGCGATTGTCCGTGGTGACGTGATAGAACTGCGCAGTTGGCTGGTTGTACCAACTGCTCCAGGTGGCGCCCCCGTTCACGCTGATTGCTGCACCCTGATCCGCACTCAGCGCGATGATTTGGGGATTTTCGGTGCTGATCCAGATGTGCTGGTAATCGTCACCTCCCGGCGCTCCTTTAAACCCGAAAAATGTCTTCCCGCCGTCCGTGGATTTCCAGGTCGTGGTATTGGCCACATAAATCACGTCGGGATTGTCTGGCGCAACGGCTATCCCCATCGCGCCCGGCCCGCGCCCGCCGATGCGGTGATCGGAATTCACCAGCGCGAAACTCTCTCCCGCATCGTCCGAGCGGTAAATGCCCGCGCCTTTGTTCTTCGATTCGACGGTCAGGTACACGCGCTTGGGTTCGCTGGGAGCAATCGCGATGCCGATGCGCGCCAAACCGTCTTCACCCGTAGGCAAGCCTTTCGTAAGCGACTGCCACGTCGTTCCACCATCGGCGGATTTGTACAGCCCGCTCCCCGGAATCACAAACGATTCGCCACCGCGCACTTCCCACGGCGCCACGCGCGCGGCCCATAGCGCCGCATAGAGCACTTGCGCATTGGCAGGGTCCATCACCAGGTCCGCCGCGCCAGTATTCTCATCCTTATATAGGACCTTCTCGAAGCTCTTCCCGCCATCCAGCGAGCGGAAAACGCCGCGTTCCACATTCGGGCCATAGGGGTGGCCCTCCGCGGCTACGAACACGCGGTCAGGATTCTTCGGATCAACCACGATCGCGGTGATCTGCTCAGCGTCGCGCAGGCCCAGGTGCGTCCACGTCCTGCCCGCATCAGTGGATTTATAGATGCCGTCGCCCACGGCAAGGTCTGGGCGCTGCAGCCCTTCGCCGCTCCCCACATAAAGAATGTCCGGGTTGGAAGCCGCCACCGCCAGCGCCCCAACGGACCCCGAGGGTTGCTCGTCGAAAATCGGAAACCACGTGTTGCCGAAGTCGGTCGTTTTCCAAACTCCGCCATTCACCGCCGCCATGTAGTACACGTTGGGCTGGTGCGGCACGCCGCTGATCGCCACCGTGCGCCCGCCGCGGAACGGCCCGATGCAGCGCCAGCGCATCTCGCCGAAGAGTTTCTGGTTGTACTGTTGCGGACGTGCCGTGAAACCCGTCAAAGCGGTCAGCAACAACACGAGCAAGAGTTTCGTTCTCATTTGCAAACGCATCGCATCCCCCACAAAACATTGCAGCATAACGCTTGCATTCCGCGACAGCAAACGAAACTGTCCTCTCATCTTCGTCAGGGCATGGTTTCGCAGCTTGCTGAATAAGTATCTTCCCGTCATTCCAAACGGAGTCCGCGGAGTGAGGGACGGTTTTGCATCGCACGTCTTTTGTGCGATGAATCCCTCTCTTCTTGGGTTTCCGCCACAGAGAGATTCCTCGCTCCGCTCGGAATGACGTACCAAGCCACTTTTTGCGCAGCCTGTTCACCCATGCCGGAAAAGCAGCACTCTCCTTACGGCTTAACCCCTGAAGACTCTGAGATTCTTCGCGATATTCTCGGGACACGCCTCTAATTCCCTGCTTTGGTTTCCTTCGGCGCTTCCGGCCGCGCCGGTGTTCCGTCCGCTTTGACGTAGTGCGCGTACCAAGCCAGCCAGCGTTCATTCATGTCCTTAATGTGCGACGGCGTCTTGAATTCGTGGTATTCGTCCGGGTAGACCACTAGTTCGGTTTCACGTCCCAGCGCCTTCAGCGCCTGGTACATCTGCTCGCTGCCCAGGATCGGCACGTTCCAGTCGATGTTCCCTCCCATAAACAACGTCGGCGTCGTGATGTTCTTCACCTTGTAGAACGGCGCGACGCGGTCCCATGCGGCGCGGTTTTCCCAGGGATAGCCCAGTTCGTAGACATACTCCTTCTCGTACTCGTCGTGGCCCCACAGACTGGTCATTTCCGCCACGCCCGCCCAGGATACCGCGGCCTTGAAGCGCGTCGTCTGCGCAATGATGAAGTCCGTGGAGATGCCCCCGTAAGAGTGGCCGCCCACTCCCAGCTTGTCCGGATCCGCAATCCCCTGCGCAACGGCGTAATCCACCATGGCCATGTCGTCTTGATAGTCCTTGTTGCCCCAGTCCGCAAAAATGGCCGTGCAGAATTTTTCGCCATAGCCCGTCGAACCTCGTGGATTGGGCAGCAGCACAGCGTAGCCATTCGCGGCGTAGAGTTGCGCGTTCTCCTGGAATTCCGCTTCATACTCCTCGTCCGGCCCTCCATGTGGACGAAGAATCGTCGGGTACTTCTTCCCATCAACATAGTCCACCGGCTTATAAAGGTAGCCGTGAACGATGGTTCCATCCTTGGATTTGAAGCTGACATACTCGGCATGCGCCAGCTTGAACTGCGCCAGCCAGCCGTCATTCAGGTGTGAGAGCCGCGTCAGCTTGCCGCCCGGCAAGCCATACACCTCATAGGGTTGCTCCGGCGTGGAGATCGCCGCCGCAAGTGTGCCGTCCTTGGAAAAGGAGTAGCTGTCCACGGTCAGCCGCCCGCCAATCGGCCGCGTGACCTTGCCGTCGGCCAGGCTCACCTGGCAGAGGCTCTGCGTACCGTCGTCATCGGCGATGAAGTAGATGGATTTGCCGCCCGGGGCGAAGCGCGGCAGCGTGGCAAACCGGTCGAACGCCCGCGTCAGCATCTTGGCTTCCCCACCTGTGGCGGGCGAGATAGCGACATGCTTGGTGTCGTAGAAGAAGAGCTTCGGGTCGAGTGAGCTGACGTAGGTGATCCACTTTCCGTCCGAAGACCAGGCGGGATGGTCCTTCTCTCCCGGATGGGTGGTCACTTGGAGGGGATGCTCACCCTTATCCTTGCTGACAGCGGCCACAACCCAAATGTCCCGGTTATAGGTGGTGTCGGGGTCCGGCTTGCTCCGGTTGCTGGTGAACGCCAGGAGCTTGCCGTCGGGCGACCAGGCTGGCTCGATGTCGTCAAAGTCTCCTGAACTCACCTGGGTGAGAGCTTTGGAAGCAATGTCAAAGACATAGAGGTGCGTGCGCCGGCGGTCAAGATAGCCGACCGTGTCTTCCTTAAAGAGCAGCCGGTCGATCACCCACGGCCGCTGTGCCTTGGCCTTCTTTCCGGTGCCCGCTGCTTTCTCCTCGCCGTCCCCTTTGCCTTTCCCGGCAGCCGCCTCAATTTCCTCCGGCGAAGGGTCGCGGAGAACCAAAACGAGTCGCTTGCCGTCCGGCGCCCACTCAAAAGCTTCCACATCCTGAATCGTGTCGGTCAGGCGCTGCGCTTCGCCGCCCATCCGGTTCAACAGGTAGATTTGGGTCTTCCCTTCATCACGCTCGGAAAGAAACGCCAGGAATTTGCCGTCCGGCGACCACCGCGGATGATCCGACGACACGCCTTCGGCCGTCAGGGCAATGGCATCGCCACCCCCCGTGGGTAGCATGTAGATACGCGTTTCCGTCTTGTCGCCCTTCAGCGACGTGGACGACACGGTGTAGGCGACGTATTGCCCGTCCGGAGCAACTTGTGGGTCGTGCGCCTCCCGGTAACCGAACAAATCGTCCACTCCCAACGGCCGCGGCGCCACGGGCTGCTGCGCTCCGGTAATAGAACTCCCCAGGCCAAACACCAAAAGCAAGACCACCAGACGAAGCTTCATACGCAGGACTCCAGTACAAAAAATAAGTGCGAAGCAAACCCGTGATTTTAACACACTCGCCCTCCCGGCTGAGGCAAGCCAGGCCGAACCGGGTCCCTCCAAAGCGCCGCGGCGCTCGCATCGGAGGCTCTCTGCGCCTTCCGGCGCCCGTCAGCTGTACGAAAGTACGGTGGCTTGTTGAAAAAATTTTTGCGTTGTATGCATTTTTTTGTTGCGCGCGTGTGCAGAGAATGTATTCTGCAAATGGCGACCTCGCTCCGAGATTCGAGAGTGAGCGTCCATTTAAGGAGGACGAGAGAAATAAATTGAGCACTTTATCGCTCCCCGCACAAATTCCCGCGCAAGCACTTCCCACTGCGAAAAAAGCACTCGCCAAGATGACCCTTTGGCCGCTGGTTGCCGCCACCTTCTTTATGGTGTCTGGGGGCACTTATGGGACGGAGTCCATAATCTCCGGGGCGGGTTATGGCCGTGGAATTCTCGTGTTGCTGTTCCTTCCGGTTCTCTGGTGCCTGCCTACCGCATTCATGATCGGTGAACTCTCGAGCGCTCTGCCTGCCGAAGGCGGTTACTACGCCTGGGTGCGCCGGGGTCTGGGCAATTTCTGGGGCTTTCAGGAAGCGTGGCTGAGCCTGGCCGCGAGCATCTTTGATATGGCCATCTACCCGACGCTCTTCGTCTTCTACCTGAAGCAGATGTCGCCTTGGTTTGGCGATGGCAATCGCGGCATTTACGCGGGCCTGTTTGTTGTCGTGACGTGCGCGGCGCTGAATCTGGCGGGTATCCGGGTAGTGGGTATCACCTCTCTATGGCTGTTCTTCCTGCTCTCGCTGCCTTTCGGACTGGTTGTACTGCTTTCGCCGGCTAGGAGCACCGTGTTCACGGAGCCCCACGCTGCCTCGGCTGGCGTCAGCATCGGCTTGCTTGGTGCTGTGCTCGTGGCCATGTGGAATTACATGGGCTGGGATAACGCCTCCACCATCGCGCAGGAAGTGGAGCGCCCCCAGCGGACCTATCCCAAGGCCATGATCGCCGCGGTAATCCTGGTCTCGTTGACCTACGTGCTGCCCTTCCTGGCCGTCTACTTCACCGGAACGCCTGCTTCGGCCTTTACCGAAGACGGTTCCTGGGCCGCCGTCGCTGGGCAGTTGGGCGGCAAGATTCTTGGCTTTGAGTGGCTCCGCTTCGCCGTGACCATCGGCGGCATGATGAGCGCCTTTGGCATGTTCAACGCCCTGGTCATGAGCTACTCGCGCTTGCCCCTAGCCATGGCGCGCGACGGCATGATGCCGAAACTCTTCGCCAGGGTCACCCGCAAGAACCACACGCCCTGGGTGGCCATCGTCGTCCTGGCTACCTGCTGGGCTCTCTGTCTTGGCCTGGGCTTCAAGCGCCTGGTGACGCTGGACATCATGCTGTACGGCGCGGCTCTGATGCTTGAATTCGTCACCCTGGTGGCTCTGCGCATCCGTGAACCCAAGCTCCGGCGGGAATTCCGCGTGCCCGGCGGCATGGCTGGCGCGGTCACTTGCGGGATCTTCCCGCTGGCTTTGCTTATCCTCGCCGTCGTGGAAAGCGGGAATGAAACCATCCTGGGTATCAACGGACTGGCCTTTGGCGCGGTCATTATCCTTGCCGGATTCATTCTCTATCGGTCGACGCGAGGGGTCCGGGCGCGTTACGCCGCTCAGGCAGAGATGGAGCCTGTCGAGGCGGCGTAAGGGTCACGCTTCATTAGACCAATCTAGATTTTGGCCGCAATTCAATTTCATAACGCCCGGTTCCTGTGAGCCGGGCGTTTTTGCTTCTGCGCCAGGCTCGGAGGCGACTCGCTCTGCAAGTCATCTGGCTCTTTTGACATCCTCACGAAACTCATAACGGAGGCCACAACATTCCTTTCTCCTGCCCAGCAAGCGCCGGAGGCGCGGCACTCCTGGAATCTCAATCTCTTTGCAAAGATGTCAACAGAGGTAGCGAACTTCCAGTCCGCTGTCGAAGTCCCTCTTTCGTATGAAAAAAAATCCCAAGCCACAGGAAGGCCCCCAGATTTGGTATTCTGCTCCACGTGAGAGATGGCGTGACGTACCGAACAACTTTACTGGCGGCGCTACTGGGCGGGGGACTCGTCCTGGCGGTCATGGCAGCGAGCCAGACCAAACCACAATCGGCAAGCACTCCCGCTAAGCAAACTACGGCGCAATCCACCACAGCAACCGCAGCGCCTGCTACCTCCACGCCGCAATCCGCTACTGCCCCACCCAGCCAAGCGCAATTCGTTCCTCGCGGAGGACTCTCCACCGTTGTTCTTGACCCCGCGCATGGCGGAGTCGACCTGGGCGCGCGCGGCACCGAGGGCATTCGTGAAAGTGAAGTCCTTCTGGTCTTCGCCGCCGAAGTGCGAAAGGCGCTCGAGGCGCAAGGTTTCCAGGTCGTAATGACCCGCGAGGGCAACGACAATCCTTCCTTTGACGACCGCTCCGCCCGCGCCAATGCCCAACACGGTGCGGTGTTCGTAACGCTCCACATCGCTTCCACTGGCGTTGCCGGCACCGCGCGCGTCTACGTCGTCCCGGATATTCCGTCCTCCAATGACGCAAACGGATTGATCCCTTGGGACCGCGCACAAGGACCGTTCGTCGGTCTGAGTCATAAGCTCGGCGACCTGGTCCAGGCGGAGTTGGCGAAACGATTCCGGGGTTCACCCGATATCGCACTGGTTGCTCCCGTCCGTCAATTGCGCACCACTGCGGCCCCAGCAATCGCCGTGGAAATTTCCAGCGTGACTGTGCCGGTTCGCGCGGACCTGGATCGCATGGTGCCGGGAGTCGCGGAAGCCATCGCCCACGGCATTGCTGCTTTCAAGCCTTCTTACGTACTGCCCGTGCCCTCGATAACTCCAGGAGCTGCTCAGCCATGAGCCCGCAATCGCGCGTATGGTTGGCGGGCGGCCTGTTCGCTGCCGTCATGGCCGCCGCGCTCTATTTCCCGGCGTTGCGCCACCAGGTGCGCAGTGCCGCGCAACTCACGGAGAAGACCGCTGAGCAGGCGCGCCGCGAGTTGCTCCCTGTCACGCCCGCAGCAAGCAGCGAGCCGAAAGTAAAGGTGAAGATGTTTTGGGGATCTGGGAATGACGATGGCCTGCTGAAGGCGGTTACCGTGGAACTGCCGCTCTCCGACGATCCGGTCCTGCGCGCTAAGGAAGTGTTGAATACGCTGCTGGCGGGGCCCGTCGATTCCGAAGCTCGCACGTTGCCGCCCGACGCCGCGCTTCTCGCGTTTTATATCTTGCCGGACGGTACTGCCATTGCCGATTTCTCCGAAGCGCTGGGCACTTCCATCCCTTCGGGAATCCAGAGCGAGCAACTCGCCATCGATTCCATCGCGCGCACACTGGAAGCCAATGTGCCTCAGGTGCAGCGCATCAAAATTCTCATCCACGGCCAGGAAGTGGAAACACTGGCGGGCCACGTCGATCTGACGCAGACTTTCCGCGTGAACACGAAGCTGCCCGGAGCGCCAACTCCGCCTGCTCCCTCTGCGGTCTCGGTGATCACTGCCCCGATTCAGAAGGCCGTGCAAAAGGTTGAGAATGCAGTGAAACGTTAGCCGGAGAGAATTCGCGGGTAGAGCGAACGCCAGAGGTCATAGGCCCGGTTGACATCTTCACGAAACTTGGAACGGAGGGCTAAGATTTTCTTCACCTTGTCCAACAAGCGCCGGAGGCGCGGCACATGTTAGCCCAGGGCGTAAGCCCTGGGTCGGAAGGGCATAAGATCGCCAAGCGCCGTAGGTGCGGCACTTCTGGCAGACTAATACGGACGAGGCAAAATCCACATGAACACGTCGCAAATTGACTCAGTTATTCTCTCAGCAGTTGGAGAACACTGGACAAAGGTTGCCATGGTGATTGCCAGAGTTGTAGACGCCATGAGCCGCGACCTACCACCCGGAGATGAAGGCTACGAAGTAATTTCTGGACGTATTGGCGCCCTCGTCCATGATGGCCTTCTGTCAGCGCAGGGCGATACCAAAAACTGGCGCTTCAGCGAGGTTCGCCTAAAGCCAAACTGAGACACTATCCAAAAAGGGGCATGCCTTATGAGAATTGACGGACGAACCGCCGACCAGATTCGCGCATTGAAAATCACTCCCGACTTCATCTCGCAGGCCGAGGGCAGCGTCTTGATCGAACTCGGCAAGACGCGCGTGATCTGTACCGCCACCGTGGACGACGGCGTTCCCGGCTTCCTGAAAGGTTCCGGCAAAGGCTGGGTGACCAGCGAGTACGGTATGCTGCCGCGCGCCACCGAAGAGCGCACGCCACGGGAAGCTGCCCGCGGAAAACAAACGGGGCGCACGCTGGAAATTCAGCGTCTTATCGGGCGTTCGCTGCGCGCGGTGATCGATACGGAATCGCTGGGAGAACGCACCGTCGTGCTGGATTGCGACGTGATTGAAGCCGACGGCGGAACGCGTACCGCTTCCATTACCGGTGCGTTCGTGGCTCTGGCGCTGGCGATGGAGCGCATGGTCGCTGCGGGAATTCTGAAGCGTTCCCCGCTGATCGATTCCGTGGCCGCCATCAGCGTCGGCATCGTGGATGATGCGGCGCTGCTCGACCTCTGCTACGAGGAAGATTCACGCGCGGAAGTGGATATGAACGTGGTCATGACCGGCCGCGGCGACTTCGTGGAGATTCAGGCTACCGCCGAAGGACGCCCCTTCACCGGTGGCGAGATGCAGGATTTGCTCGCGCTAGGCGCCGCGGGAATCCGCCGCCTGGCCGAAGAGCAACGTGAAGTCCTGCCCGAACATTTCCTCGGCCGCGGCCGATGAATGCCGGCTCGC